>JADHED010002822.1_pt1 | contig 11312 bp, 9 predicted proteins | sample 8952041 | NCBI WGS metagenome assembly JADHED01 (sample SAMN16124423, study PRJNA663239) | bioreactor sludge metagenome | isolation source: sludge (control) | place: India:Bengaluru | collected 2018-09-08
GTCTTGCCAATGCCCGTGGGCGCCTGGGCCAGCAGGCAGCGGCCCGCCACTGCCGCCTTGTACACGGCCTCGGCCAGCGGGCGCTGGCCCGCGCGGAAGCTGCCGAACGGAAACGCCAGCGCATTCAGAGCCGTATCGCGCCCGGCACGGTGTGCCACCTGCTGTTCGGCCCAGGCAATGAAGCGCTGGCACTGGGCCTCGAAGTGCTGGCGCAGGTCGTCGGCGTTGCAGCGCTCAGTGAACACCGTCTCTTGTTGCGTGCCCACGTCCAGGTAGACGAGTGCCACGTCGATGTGCGCCAGTTGCTCCTGCTCGCAAAGCAGCCAGCCATACACCTTGGCCTGCGCCCAGTGCAGGTGGCGGTGCGATGCGGGTTGGCGGTCCAGCCGCCCTTTGAATGTCTTGACCTCGTCGATGCGCTGCTGGCTCGGGTCATAGCCATCGGCCCGGCCGCGCACGCGCAGGGTTTGGTAACTGCCGCTCAGAGCCACCTCGGCGCGGTAGCCTGCGCCCCGGCGCGACGCTGCCACCGCATGGCCTGCCATGCCCTCCAGCGCGGTGGGTGCAGGCGTAAAGCGCAGGTCCAGGTCGCCCTGCTTGGCTGTGAACTCGCACAGCTCACGCACCGCCGCGGTGTAGGTCATGGCGCGGAGTGGTGGCTGTCGATGGCAGGAGCGGACGCTTCACCCAAATGCGCCTGGGCAAGGTCTTCCTCACTGCGCAGCGGCGTGGCCTTGCACAACGCCATCCACACCGCAAAGGGCAAGGTGCAGCGGTTGTGCCTCGCAGGGCGCAGCAGCTCAAAGCGCCCATCCTCCACACTGCCATGCAGCACCCAGATGCCGAAGTGCTCGGGGATCTCATCAAGCTCGGCAATGCCGGCCGGAAAGACGTAGTAGCACTCCTCGCACAGCCACTGGTAGGCCTGCCGTTTGGCGTCGTGCCGCAGGTCCGACAGCAGGTCGGCCCGGCTCGCCTTCACCTCATGCACCATGGGCTGCAGGTAGGCTGGCACGGAGGTGTTGCGCACAGAAAAAAGATCGGGTCGTGCCATGCGCCACACGTTGGCGGCGGCGCGGGCTGCGGGGGCGTGGTCATCCTCGGCCCACAGCGGAGCCATCGCGGGTGTGGTGTTGGCGGGCGCATCAGCGGTGGCCGCAGGCGGCACCCCATCCCCCACCGGCACGCTGTCGATCACCGCCCGCAATGAAAGCTCTGTCCACACGATGCGCCCCGAGGCCAGCAACTGCGTTGCAAATTTTTGTCCCAGCCGGTCGTGCAGGCTCAGCGCCCGCACGCTGCGCTGGCGGGCCTGCGCCAGGGTGCGGATGCCTTCGTCGGTGAGGCGCAAGGTTTCACAACCATCCGGCGCAATGTGCAGACTGATGAGGCCCGATGCCAGCAGGTCAATCTCCAGGCCGTCCTTGCACGGCCAGCCTGCCGAGCGCCAGATCTGCATGAGGCGAGTGCGGTGAAAGCGGGTGATCGTGGTGAAGGGCGGGGAGTCCGAAGTGAGGGAAGGCAGCGCCGTCATAGTGGAGTGGGTGGGCTGGCGTGGCACTGATTTTAATCACAGTGTCTGGCGGGGACTGATTTTTGGACAAGGGTAGAGCCGAATCGCCTCGTTTGAACTAGCCACTTTGGCTTGCTTGTTTTTCGAACAGCGGTGCAGACCGCCGTCGTTCCGCATCCGCTCGGCTGCACCCAGTCGCAGATCACTGGCACGTGGGCTGAGTCTTTCGGGGTTTACCCGATGGACAAGAATATTGAGATTGTCAACAATCTGATCATCAACAAAAAATGAGGCATGTTTCTATGAGTACGAAAGTGTTTTCTGAAGTCACAGGCACGGTCTGGGCAATTCAGGCGGTGCCAGGCCAGACTGTCGCGGTTGGCGAGACTCTGCTGGTCGTCGAGTCGATGAAGATGGAGATTCCCGTCACCGCACCGGCTGCAGGCGTGGTGAAGGATGTCCTGGTTGGGCAGGGCGATATGGTTGAAGACGGCCAGTGCGTCGTGGTGCTGGGCTAGTCCATGAGCGCTGCAGACCTTCCTGATGACGTCTTTGCGGCACTGGAGAGTGCGGTAGCGTTTCGTCTGTTCGCTGACCAGGCCGAGCCCACACTTAGCGTGCCCGAGCAGATTGCCGGCTGTGTGGGCGAGCGCATTCTTAGCAACGCCATGCGGCCGGGTGAGCGGATTGGCGAACAGGAACTGGCAACGGAATTCAACGTGAGTCGGGGGCCGGTTCGCGAGGCGCTGCGCATTCTGGAGCGTGAAGACTTGGTCACCATACTCGCCCGCCGCGGTGCCATCGTTACCGAGTTGAGCACGGCTGAGCTGCGCGAGCTCATGGAGATCCGTGCAGGCCTGTTTGAGGTGGTGGTGCGCAAGCTGGGCGACCAGGCGCATCCCGACTTGTTACCGCTACTGCGCGCCGGCATGCGTAGTCTGCATGCATTGGCCGAACTGCCGGACGACCAAGGGCAGTACGCCGAGACCACCTACCGCTTGTTGATTTTGTGCGCGCGCTTGGCCGGCAACCAGCGGCTGCAACGCATGCTCACAGGTTTGTCGCTGCAAACGCTGCGTTACAGCAAGCTGGGGCTGGCGACCATGGCTCGGCGCCAGCGCTCCGCAGCGCTGTGGCAAGAGGCGCTGGACGCGCTGGAACGCGGTGACACCGAGCGCATGGTGTGTCTTACACGCCAGCGCATCACCGAATCGGCGGACGAGGCCGTGCTGCAACTCGGCGCTATGGGGGGAAAGTAAATGACTACGGCAGCCACGCTCAGCAACATCAACGACTCAACCTCTTCGGCTTCTCATGCCTCCAAAACAATGGCGCGCGGCCCCCTTGCGGGATTGCAGGTCATCGAGATTTGTTCCACCATCGCAGGGCCTGCCTGCGCGCGGTTGCTGGCTGACTTTGGAGCCGAGGTGATCAAGATTGAGCCACCCGAAGGCGACCCGGTGCGCCAGATGGGCCAGCATCTCGGCAGCGAGTCCTTGTATGCCGCATCGATCCTGCGCAACAAGCAGTCCATTGCGCTGGACCTCAAAACGGCCCAGGGTCGCCAAGTGGCCGCCGATTTGATCGATCGTGCAGACATACTGGTAGAGAACAATCGCCCCGGGGTGATGGAGCGACTGGGCCTTGGCTACGAGGCGCTGAGCGCACGCAACCCCGGTCTGGTCATGGTGCGCATCAGCGGCTATGGGCAGGATGGCCCCTATGCCGAGCGCCCCGGTTACGGCGCCATTTGCGAAGCCGTTGGCGGCGTGCGCCACATGACGGGTGACCCGGACCGACCGCCGGCCCGCGTGGCCTTGGCCACCACTGACTACCTTTCTTCGGTGTATGCCGCCTTTGGCGCACTGGCGGCCATTGAGGCGCGCCACACTACAGGTCGGGGCCAGGTGGTGGACATGGCCTTGTATGAAGCGGCTTTCACGCAGATGGAGCCTATCGTGCCGGCCCACGAAAAACTAGGTGTCATACCGATGCGTGAAGGCTCCAACCTGCCATCCATGGCGCCCAATAGTTCCTACCCCACGGCCGATGGCGGCTGGGTGCTGATTGCGGCCAACAGCCAACCCACCTGGCGACGTCTGGTGGCGGTGATGGAACAGCCCGAATTGCTGAGCGATCCTCGCTTCGAGACCATTCAGGCGCGCGGGCGTTCTGAGAACATGAAAGCCATCGACGCGATAGTGGCTGAGTGGACGCGCCGCCACGACGCCTCTGCACTTGAAGCCCTGTTACGCAAGGCTGAAGTCCCCACGTCGCGGGTTTACACCATTGCAGACATCTATGCCGACCCCCATTTCGAAGCGCGCGGCATGTTGCCTCGGGTGCCGCATCCCACGCTGGGTCACACCACGCAAACCGGTGTAGTGCCCCGCCTTTCGGCAACGCCGGGCGGTATACGCCACACCGGGCCTGCGCTGGGGGCGGACGGGCGTGCAGTACTGCAAAAGGTGCTGGGCTTGTCAGACATGGCTGTTGATGGCTTGGTGGCTCAGCAGTGCGTGCGGCTTCCAGATACTGTGGCCAAGCCTGGTGCTTGATGCCGTAGAGGCTTCGTCGCACGCGTTCGGCCGAGACAGTCCAGGGCTCAGTCTAAGGGCAGCAAGCGAAAGCGCACCTACCGGCCCACCGCGCGGTCCTCGATAGGGTCTTGGGCGCTCGCGACGGCAGGGCATGCCTCGGCAGGTGTTCGCGAGCATCGACCGACGTTCAAACGCAGCGCAGTCTGCGGCAAGGAGAAAACAACATGTATACACGTTCGATAAGCCGGCGCGATAGTCTGCGCTGGGTGGGGGCTGGGGCTCTGGCCCTGGGCGTGCCCGCGATGGCAGGGACGCAGGGCTGGCACCCAACCACCACCATCAATTATCAGATTGGCGTGGCTCCCGGTGGTTCTGTAGATCTGTACGCGCGTGGCATCAAGCAGGTGCTGGAGTCGCTCAATCTTGTGAACGGCCAAGGGGTTGTCCCGCAGAACCGGGTGGGTGCGGGTGGGCTCCTGGCCATGCAGGCGCTGCAGAAGTCGCGTGGCGATGCACACAACCTGGGTACGTTCCACACCGGCAGCATTGCGGGCCAGGTGACGGGTATGCTCAAGGCCGACATCCGCGAGTTCGTGCCCGTGGCCATGATGGTGGAAGAGACCACGTTGGTCGCCGTGGCAGGCGACTCCCCGCTGCACTCGCCGAGTGATTTCATTGCACGCCTTAAGGCAGACGCCAGGTCGCTACGCATTGCCATTGCGCCCTTGCGTGGGCTGAACCTGCACTTGGCAATTGCCAAGCCGCTGAAGTTGGCGGGTGTGGACGTGGCTAACCTCACGGTGGTGCCTTTCCGATCTTCGGGAGAGTCAATGACAGCGCTGTTAGGCGGGCATGTGGACGCCGTGGTGGCCACCAGTCCCTCGGTATTGCCACATACACAAGGTGCCAAGGTTCGTGCGCTAGTCAGCTGCGCCGCTGTTCGGGGCACCGGCGCGCTGGCGACCGTACCTACATGGCGCGATGCGGGCGTGGCGGCTGACTACGTCAGCTACAACGGCGTGCTGCTGCCCCCGGCCGTGGATGCGGAGCAGATTCGCTTCTGGGAAGATGCGCTTCACAAGGTATCGGCGTCCAGCGACTGGCGGCAACTGGTGGAGCGATCTGGCAACAAGCCTGTGTTCAAAGGCTATGTGGAATCCCACCGGTATCTGCAGAAGGAATTAGGGGAAACGCAGGAATTGGTGGCAACTTTGGGATCGAGTGTGCGATGAACCACAGAAACGACAACTTCGGCGACAACCACCACCAGAACGCGGCCACAGCGTTCGAGCCTGCGGGCGAATGGGCTGCAGAACTGGCCGAGTTGGCCGAACGCCGCGCGCAGGCCCATGCCATGGGCGGGCCGGAGGCACTGGCCAAGTTCCGAGCCAGCGGGCGCATGAACGCGCGTGAGCGCATCGATCACCTGCTTGACGCGGGTAGTTTTCGCGAGTACGGCCGTATTGCAGGCAAGGGTCACTACAGCCGCGAAGGTGTTTTCGAGCGGCTGGACCCCACCAATGCCATCACCGGCACGGGGCGCATCGACGGACGCAAGGTGGCTTTGCATGTGGATGATTTCACCATCCGCGCTGGATCGTCAGAGGCCACCATCGCCGACAAGTGGATCTATATCGAGCGCATGGCACATCAACTGCGCATGCCGCTTGTGCGGCTGGTGGACTCGGCCGGTGGCAGCGTCAAACTGCTGATGCAACTGGGCGGTACCAAGATCCCTGAATACCCCACCTGGCCTGCAAACGCGCTGCTGGACACCGTGCCCGTTGCTGCCGTTGCGCTGGGGGCCTGCGTGGGCCAGGGCGCTGTGAAGGTGCTTTCCTCCCACTTCAGCGTGATGGTGAGAGAGCAAGCCCAGGTGATGGCCGCTGGCCCGCATGTTGTGCAGCAAGCCTACGGCCAGAGCATTGACAAGAACGACCTGGGTGGCCACCGAGTGCACCGCAAAAGTGCTCTGGTGCACAACGAAGCCGAGAGCGAGGCCGATGCGCTAGCGCAGGTGCGGCGCTTTCTGTCATACCTGCCTCGCAGCGTGTACCACTTGGCGCCAGAGCAGGCGTGCACCGACCACCCAGGCCGGATCGAAGATTGGCTCAAGGATGCCATACCGCGCGACCGACGCAAGATCTACGACCCGCGCCGCATCCTGGAGGCCGTGCTGGACCAGGGCTCGGTCTTCGAGATCGGGCGCTGGCAGGGCGGATCGGTCATTACCGCGCTTGCGCGCCTTTCGGGTGTCCCCGTGGGCGTGATTGCGAACGACCCCAAGGTACAGGGCGGAGCGATGACGATCCAGGCTGCCTACAAGATGGAGCGGCATATCAAGTTGTGCAGCCAGTTTGGCTTGCCCGTGGTCAACTTTGTGGACCAGCCCGGCAACCAGACCGGGCCGGACGCCGAATTGGGTGGCACATTACTGGGCGCCACCCGGGTGGGGGAGGCGCTTCACCATTGCCAGTCGCCCTGGGCCTCCATCATCGTGCGGCGCTGCTTCGGTATGGCCGGAGCATTGCACGCACCCAAGTACGGTGAGTCGTTGAACCTGCGTTTTGCCTGGCCATCTGCGCGCTGGGGATCCATCCCGATCGAAGGCGGCGTAATGGCTGCGCACAAGGCTGAGATCGAGGCCGCGCCGGACCCTGCCGTCAAACGCGCCGAACTGGAGGCTTTCTATCTGAACATGACCTCACCATTCCGCACGGCGGAAAAGTTCGGCATTCTGGACATCATCGACCCACGCGAAACCCGTGCCATCCTGTGCGACTGGATAGAGGATGCGTGGGAGCGTGTGAAGACCGACCGTGTCCGCCTCGCCTGAAGAGCCAGGCACCACCACGACTGGCCCTGAAAGCCTGCCCCCGCCCACTGCCATGCTGCGCGTGCATTGGGCATGGGCCTTGCCGCGCGTGCGCGGGATGATGGTGTGTGCGGTGGTCGGGCTGGCGGCGCTGTTCATCAGCGAACACTATGGTGGGCCAGCGCTGCTCAATGCACTAATGCTCGGCCTGGCACTTAACTTCCTGGCACGAGACGGCGGCTTGCGCCCAGGTATTGACCTGTGCAGCCGCAGCGTGCTGCGCATGGGGGTGGCGCTGCTGGGTGCACGCATCAGCGTGACCCAGGTGCTGGCGCTGGGCTGGCGCACCGCGCTGCTGGCGGTGGCTGCCGTGGTGTTGACCATTCTCACCGGCCTTGTGCTGGCGCGGTTGCTCGGGCAGCGGCGCGATGAGGGGCTGATCTCCGGCTGCGCCGTGGGCATCTGCGGTGCGTCAGCGGCCCTGGCCGTGGCCTCGGTGCTGCCAGCTACACGTGAAAACAGCCGCTTCACGTTGGTGGCCGTGATGGGTATCACGGTGCTTTCCACCAGCGCCATGTTGTTGTACCCGCTGTTGGCGCAGTGGCTGGGCATGAGCGCCGCGCAGGCTGGAATTTTCTTCGGTGCCACCATCCACGACGTGGCGCAGGTGGTGGCGGCAGGCATGCTGCTGTCCCAGGCTGGCAATACGGCGGCAGCGGACAATGCCGTCATCGTCAAGCTGCTCCGGGTGCTGATGCTGCTACCTGTGGTGCTGACCATCGCACTGGCGTTGCGTCGCGGGCGATTTCCTTTGGCCGTGTCGGTGGATGAGGCGCCTCCCAAGGCCCAGGTGCCGCTGGTGCCTACGTTTTTGCTGGCCTTTGTCGTGTTGATGTTGCTCAACAGCAGCGGTCTGATAGCGCCTGCGCTGGCGGATCAGGCTGCGGTTCTATCGCGCGCATTTTTGGTAGTGGCCATCGCTGCAGTGGCCCTCAAGACCGATCTGCGTGATCTGGCCAGCGTGGGCTGGCGGCCCTTCGCCTTGATGTTGGGCGAAACGGTGGTGCTGGCAGCGCTGGTGGCGGTAGGCTTGCGCTGGTTTGTGCCGTAGGTGCATTGGGTCGGCAGGGGTCGAAAACGGCATTGGCAGAGCGAGCCAAGCCCCACTCCGCTTCGTTGCTGACATACAGACCAAAGGCTGGACATGGTCGCAGCGCCTATGCATCCGGCGAGTTTGCAAACACGTTTTTCTTCGTTGCCGCAGCGGCAGGGCCGGCAGATCATGCCCTGGCGTGGTGCAAGCGGCTCAACCCCGCTGGCATGTTGGTTTTTTTATCTTTTTTCTTGGCCCGGCCTTGCACGGCGGGCCGACCTATGAGGAACCCGCTATAGCCCGTCCAGTTCATCGGCATGATCCAGCCGCACGAAGTGTCTGAAACCATTCCCCGCAAGGGTCCGGCGGTAGACCCGGCCTATGTGCGGGTGTTTGCCCAGGCGCACGAGCACGCGGGGTTTGACCGCATCCTGGTGCCAGCCAGCTCGTCCAGCCCCGACACGCTGCTGACCGTTACATACGCGGCATCGGTCACCGACAAGATCAAGTTTCTGCTGGCGCACCGTCCCGGCTTTGTGGCGCCCACGCTGGCCGCGCGCCAGCTGGCCACGCTGGACCACTACACCAATGGCCGCCTGGCGGTTCACTACATCACCGGCGGCTCGGACGAAGACCAGCAGCGCGATGGCGACTTCCTGAACCACGACGAGCGCTATGCGCGCACCGACGAATACCTCACCGTTCTGCGCCGCGTGTGGGCTGAAGACAAACCCTTTGACCACGAAGGCACCTACTACCGCGCCAAGGGGGTGGTGTCGGAAGTCAAGCCCCTGCAAGGCCAGCGCGTGCCTATCTACTTTGGTGGTGCCTCTGCACCCGCGCTGCAGGTGGCCGGCAAACATGCCGACGTGTATGCGCTGTGGGGCGAGTCGCTGGCCCAGGCGGGCGACCTGGTGCGCCGTGTGCGCGCCGAGGCCACCTTGCAGGGCCGGCATGTGGACTTCAGCATCTCGTTCCGCCCCATCCTGGGCAAGACCGAGGACGAAGCCTGGGCCAAGGCCGAGCGCATTCTGGAAGACACGCGCCGTTTGCGTGTGAGCCAAGGCTATTCGCGCGGCGTGGGCCCGCAGCAGAGCGAAGGCGCGCAGCGCCTGCTGGCCGACGCCGCCAAGGGCGACCGTGTGGGCGAACGCCTGTGGACGGCCATTGCGCGCGAGCTGGGCGGCCAGTCCAACTCCACATCGCTGGTGGGTACGCCCGAGCAGGTGGCCGACGCACTGCTCAAGTACTACGACCTGGGCATCACCACCTTCCTGATCCGTGGCTTTGACCCGCTGGTGGACGCTATCGAGTACGGCCGCGAGCTGCTGCCCCTGGTGCGCGCCAAGGTGGCAGAGCGCGACGGACAGCAAGCACCGGTGGCGCCTGCCGCGCTGCGCAAGGCCGCCTGAGCGATTGGCTGCCTGGCGCCCTGGCTTGGATCACTTCCGGGCTGGGGCGTTGCCGCTAACGCAGCGGCCTCGCCCGTGCGGTTACCCCGCCACGCGCGCCAGAACGTCGCGGGCTTGCGCTGCGGTCACCAAGGGGCCGCCAGCAGGCGCCGCCCAGGCCACAAACTGGTCGGGCCGCACCAGCACCAGCGGTGCGCCATAGCGCGCAGGCTCGGTGCCTTCGCCCCCGTCACCACAGTCCACCAGCCGCAGGGGCAGCCCCATGCCCGCCGCCGCCTCGCGAAAGGCCTGCACTGAGGTCGCATGCGCTCCATCGCCACCCACCACCAGCAGCGAAAAGCCTGCGCCCAGCTCCTCAAACACGTTGCGCCCGCTGGGCAGCGTGGCGGGTGCCAGGTGATGGCCCGACCGCGCAGTGAACTGGTGCGAGCCCTTGGCGCTGGTAGTGCGGCCCTCGCTGCCCCACACCATGGCCGAGCCCTCGTAGTGCGGCTCAAACGCATGTACCTCGCCCACTGCGCCCTGGGCGCGCGCTTGCCACGCGGCCTCAAACGCGGCCCGGTCGCGTGCCGGGTCGTAGGTGTCCAAGAATTCCTTGTCGGTCTCTATGGACCGCGCAATGAAGTCGTTGATGGTGGACGCAAACACCGGGCGCCGCTCGGCGTCGTACGAGTCCAGCAGCCGCTCGCCGCCCCAGCCCTGCAGCATGGCGGCCAGCTTCCAGCCCAGGTTGCGTGCGTCTTCCAGGCCCGAGTTCACGCCATAGCCGCCGTAGGGCGGGTGGCTGTGCGCGGCATCGCCCGCGATGAAGATGCGGCCCTTGCGGTAGCTGTCGGCCAGCATGAAGCGCAGGTCCCAAAAGCCGATGTGCTCAAACTCCACCTCAAACTCCGCGCCCACCGCCTCGTGCAGGTAGGCCGCAAAGTCAAAGTTGTCTTTGGTGGTGCCCGGCGGCACCGGGGCGTGAAAGAACCAGGTGCTGCCCAGGTCCACCCGGCCCAGAAACTTCCAGTAGCCCTTCAGCTCGGGCTGCAGCACGTTGTAGTAAGACTTGCCGGGGTAGCGCTCCAGCAGCTGGTGCAGGCCTTGCGACTTGAACACCAGCAGCACCATCATGCGGTCGTGGTCGGTGCGGGTGTGGGTGATGCCCGCCTGCTCGCGCACCACCGACCGGGCGCCGTCCGATCCCACCACATAGGCGCCGCGCAGCACACGCTGGGCCTTGCCGTCGCCACGTTGCTGGATGCTGACGGAAACGCCCGCATCGTCCTGTGCCACGGTGCTGGTCTCCCAGCCGTAGAGGGTCTGCACCGACGGCAGCTGCGCCACGCGCTGGCGCAGCACGGCCTCGGTGGCGTACTGCGGCAGCCGCTCGTTGGCCGTGAAGTAATAGGGCTTGACCAGGTCGCGCTGCAGCCAGTCGTAGCTGTAGGGCCCCAACAGCGTGCCGTGTGCGGTCAGGCCGCCAATGCCGTATTCGACCGGGATGGTGCGCGCCGCGCGCAGCTGCTTTTCGGCACCCCAGAAGTGAAAGTGCTCCATGGTGCGCTGCGTCAGGTTCTGCCCCTTGGGAATGGGCTGGGGCTGCACATAGCGCTCCACCACAATCACGCTCACGCCGCGCTGGCCCAGCTCAATGGCCAGGCCCATGCCGACCGGGCCGCCGCCCACGATGATCACTTCGGCGTCCTGCTGCGGCGCCACGGTTGCTTGCTGGTTCATGTTGTTGGTTTTGTTCGATTCGATTCGATTCGATTCGATTCGGTACGGTACGGGCTGCGGTGCGATGTTGTGCAGTGCTGCGCGCTGCTACGTGGTGCGAGTGACCGTGGTTACTCGGCGGTGATGCCCTGGGCCTTGATGAGGTCGGCCCAGCGCTTGGCTTCAGCCGTCACCAGCTTCTGGAAGGCGTCTGGCGAGCTGTGGGCGGGCGTCATGC
>JADHED010002824.1_pt1 | contig 11310 bp, 11 predicted proteins | sample 8952041 | NCBI WGS metagenome assembly JADHED01 (sample SAMN16124423, study PRJNA663239) | bioreactor sludge metagenome | isolation source: sludge (control) | place: India:Bengaluru | collected 2018-09-08
CTCTACTCACCGTATGGAAAGCGTAGAAGAAATGTGTGATAGCGTGGCTCTTATCAATAATTCTAAAAAAATTCTGGATGGAAAAATTTTCGAGGTGAGAGAACAATTCAAACAAAATCTCTATAATATTGTTTTGTCTGAAGTAATTTCCGAAGAATTCGAAATTTTGAAAAACAAATACAACTTCCACGATGTAACAGACAAACACGGGCTTATTTCCTTTGATTTGAACTATAAAGAAGACCAAAATCTTCTTCTAAATGATTTGATGAAAGCTGGAAAAATAAGAAGTTTCGACGAAAAAATTCCAAGCATGAACGAAGTATTCATTACAGCTGTAAGCTCTTCCACATCAATGATAATTGATAATTGATAAATGATTTTGAAAATCGTTAAAAAAATCAAACATCCATAACCCAACATCCTACAAAATGAAAAACATAATCCTTATAACCAAAAGAGAATTTTTAACTCAGGTTAAGAAAAAATCTTTTATTGTTCTTACGCTTCTTGCGCCACTTTTACTGGCAGGTTTTATTGCTTTAATTACTTTTATGTTCAAAGCTAATGAAACCCAAACCAAACTAAGTGTAATAGACAAATCCGGAATTTTTGCTACTCAATTAAAATCAGACAAAGACATACAATACACTTTTGTGCCTTCCGAAACCGAGAAATCTCTTTTGGTAGCACTCAAAAATGTGGAAGATATGGACGGAGTTTTGGTAATTCCTGCCAATACAGACAATAATCTGGATGCTTTAGAAAAAAATAGCAAGCTTTACGTTAATAAAAAACTAGGTTTTGATGCTCAAATGAAAATCTCTTCTCAACTTTCTGACGTTATCAAAAAAGAGAAAATTAAAAAATTAGGCATCACAGAAGCAGAATTAATGGCTCTGGACCAAAAATTTATGATTGCCACCGAAAACGTGGTAGATAAAGCCAAACAAGACGATAATTTTGCTTTTGGCGTAAAATCTGGAATGAGTATGTCTCTAATGTACATCATTTTTATGTTTATAATGATTTATGGAGTTCGTGTAATGAGAAGCGTTTTGGAAGAAAAAAACAACCGCGTGGTAGAAATCTTAATTTCTTCTGTAAAACCTTTTGAATTAATGATGGGAAAAATTCTTGGCGTTACTTTGGTAGCACTTACACAATTTGCAATTTGGATTACGATGTCTGTGGTTGCTGCAACTATTTTCAATAAAAGTTATACCCCTGCAATTGCTCAAAATGCAGAAAACCCGATGGCTAAAATTGGAGGAATTAAAGAGATTCTAACGCTTATTTTCCATAATTTATTGAGCATGGATTACGGATTAATTATTTTCGTATTTATAGTTTTCTTTTTTTTGGGCTACATTTTCTACAGTTCTATGTACGCAGCTATTGGTTCGGCTGTAGATAACGAAACCGAAACCCAACAGTTTACCATTTTTGGAATTTTACCCCTTATTTTAGGCATGTACGGAAGTTTCAGCATTATGAACAATCCAGAAGGTCCAATGGCGTTTTGGCTGTCTATTATACCTCTTACATCGCCTGTTGCAATGGTTGCCCGAATTCCTTTTGGTGTACCAATTTGGCAAATTGCACTTTCCATTATTCTATTGGTAATTTTTACTTTAGGAATGGTTTACATCGCTGCAAAAATCTACAGAGTAGGAATTCTGATGTACGGAAACAAAGCTACTTTTAAAGAACTTTGGAAATGGATAAGAACAAGTTAAAAAATTAAAGAATTATAAATTAACAAATTAAAATCGTTACAGTGATGTGACGATTTTTTTGTTAATTTAGAGGGAAATTATATTAATATTAGAAAAACTATGCAAAACTTAGCCACCATCCTCGTTTCATTGGTAGCCCTAGAACATCTTTATATTTTGTATATGGAAATGTTTGCTTGGGAAACGTTGGGCAAGAAAACTTTTAAAGGTTCTTTGCCTGATGAACTCTTTAAACCAACCAAAAAACTGGCAGCCAACCAAGGTTTGTACAATGGTTTTTTATCCGCAGGATTAATTTGGAGTTTTTTTATAGAAAACCCAGAATGGAAGACCAACGTTCAGATTTTCTTTTTGGGTTGTGTAATTGCTGCCGGAGTTTATGGCGCAGTTTCGGCTTCTAAAAAGATATTTTTCGTACAGGCTTTGCCAGCAATTTTAGCTTTGGCAGCCGTTTTATTACAATAAAAAAACTCAAGATAAATTTCTTGAGTTTTTGTTATTTCTAAAAAGATTTTAAAATATCAAATCTTCTTTATTCCAGCATCAACATTCCTTATTTAATCAAAAATATAAGAAATTCCTGCCGAAAGAATGTGTTGCTTTTTGGCTTTAAGACTTGCTGGGTCTTGTGTTTCTACTTTTAAATCTGGTAAATTATCGGTAATACCATAATCAAATCTAGCAAAAATTTCTACTTTTCTTTTGTAACTAAATCCTAAACCACCAGAAATAGCAAAATCAAAAGCAGCTGCCTTTCCAAATTGGTCTGTGTTATAGATAGTTTTGCTAGGATTTTTAATTGATTGATTCATCAAAAAACCAAATCGTGGTCCTAATTGACCAAAAAATTCAGATTCAGCTTCAGAGAAATACGCTTTAAAATAAACAGGAACACTAATGTAATTGCTGGCATAAACAGCGCTATTTTGTCCGTTTTCTCCAGCTCCTAAATATTCAATTTCTGGTTGTAGATAAAACATATCATCACCTCCAATAGGAACAATTGCAAGAAATCCGCCATAAAAACTTACTCTGGCTGAAGAAGGATTGTGCGCATTTTGCACTCTGGAATAAGTAGGACCTGCGGTAACTCCAAATCTGGTAGAGCTAAAGTCTATCTGTGCAAAAGCCATAGATGAGGCAAAAGCAGAGACTACTATTACCCATTTTTTTAATGTTTTTTTCATTGTGTGTTTTTTTAAAATAAAACTTCATAATAAAAATTATTATGAAGTTCTAAAATTATATTCAAATATAGAAAATTATCCTAATACTTTGGCAACAGTTTTACCGATGTCTGCAGGAGAATCTACTACGTTAATTCCATTTTCTCTCATAATCGCCATTTTAGCTTGTGCAGTATCTTCAGCACCACCAACAATAGCACCAGCGTGTCCCATTGTTCTACCTTTAGGAGCTGTTTGTCCTGCAATAAAACCAACTACAGGTTTTGTAGAACCACTTGCTTTGTACCATCTTGCAGCTTCAGCTTCCAGAGAACCACCAATTTCACCAATCATTACCACAGCTTCAGTTTCAGGGTCGTTGATGAAAAGCTCTAATGCTTCTTTTGTTGTAGTACCAATAATTGGGTCTCCACCAATACCAATAGCGGTAGAAACACCATAACCAGCTCTTACTACTTGGTCTGCTGCTTCATAAGTAAGAGTTCCAGATTTAGAAACGATACCTACTTTACCTTTTTTGAAAACGAAACCTGGCATAATACCAATTTTAGCTTCGTCTGAAGTGATGATACCTGGACAGTTTGGTCCGATTAATCTAGCGCCTTTATCTTTGATATATTCTTTAACTTTTACCATATCAGCTACAGGAATTCCTTCTGTAATACAAACGATTACTTTAATTCCAGCTTCTGCAGCTTCCATTACGGCATCTGCAGCGAATGCAGGCGGTACGAAAATGATACTTACATTAGCTCCGGCTTTTGCTACAGCATCTGCAACGGTATTAAACACTGGTTTACCAAGATGTTCTGTACCTCCTTTTCCTGGGGTAACCCCACCTACTACGTTAGTACCGTATTCTATCATTTGGCTTGCGTGGAAAGTTCCTTCGTTACCTGTAAATCCTTGTACGATTACTTTTGAATCTTTGTTTACTAATACTGACATTTCTAATTTTTAATTTTTGTAAAAATAGTATTTTTAGAGTTCTACACAAAGAAATTGATTATAAATTTTTGAGTTTTACCTCTTTCTTTAAATAACTTCTGAATTCTTCTGCAATTGGCCCAAAATAGGTTCCTTTGGATAAACTTCTGTTAACCCCTACTTGCGCAAGAAGTACTGTTCCGCTTTCGATGGTAACTCCAGATGCAATTCCTACTTGTCCCCAAATGGTAACTTCGTCTTCGATAATACAACAACCTGCAATACCGGTTTGAGAAGCGATAAGAACTTTTTTACCAATAACGGTATCGTGTCCTATTTGAATTTGATTATCCAAAATACTACCTGCACCAATAATGGTAGAATCTGTAACTCCTCTGTCTATTGTACAAAGATTACCTATTTCTACATTATTTTCTATAATAACATTTCCTACGGAAAGCATTTTTCTGAAACCTTCAGCATTTTTGTTGTAATAAAAAGCGTCACCACCTAAAACGGTTCCTGACTGAATAACGCAGTTATTACCAATTTCGGTTCTGTCTCCAATTACTACATTTGGAAAAATCATACAATTATCTCCTATTTTCACATTGTTTCCGATTACTACAGAAGGGTGAATTTTACAATTTTTTCCAATTACAGCATTTTGACCAGTTGTTTCAAAAGTTTGAATACCTTGGTAATGTTCGTTAATTTTATTAAAATCTCTGAAAGGGTCGTCTGAAATAAGAAGAGCTTTACCTTCTGGGCAATCTACTTCTTTGTCTATCAAAATAATAGTCGCTTCAGAAAAAAGCGCTTTGTCGTAATATTTGGGATGGTTTACAAAAACAATTTCACCAGCTTTTACACGGTGAATTTCGTTAGTTCCAAAAACTTGAAAATTTTCGTCTCCTACAAATTTTGCATTAATTAATTCTGCAATGGTCTTAAGAGACTGAGGTGATTTAAATTTCATATTATTGTAGGATGTTGGATGATGGATGCTGGAAGAATTATATCTAACATCCAGCTTCCTACATCCAGCTAATTTATTTTACACGTTCTAAGTAAGAGCCGTCTTCGGTGTTTACTTTAATTTTGTCTCCAGCTTCAATAAAAAGTGGTACTAAAACTCTAGCTCCAGTTTCTACAATTGCATTTTTAAGAGCGTTGGTCGCAGTATTTCCTTTTACACCTGGGTCTGCTTCAATTACTTCTAGGTAAACCGTCTGAGGAATCTCTGCAGAAAGTGGTGTTTCGTCTGATTCTTTAATAATGATGGTAACTTCTTCACCAGCTTTCATAAACTGAGCGTTCTCAATCATTTCTTTGTTAAGATACATTTGAGAGAAATCTTCGTTGTTCATAAAATGGTAACCGTTTTCGTCATCGTATAAATATTGAAATTTACGAGTAATCACTTTTACCTCATCTATTTTGTGACCTGCAGAGAAAGTATTATCAATAACTTTTCCGTTGGTTACAGATTTTAGTTTGGTTCTTACAAAAGCAGGACCTTTCCCTGGTTTTACGTGAAGAAACTCTATTACTTTGTAAATATCGTTGCTATATTCTATACAAAGTCCTTTTTTAATATCGTTGCTTGTTGCCATTAAAAATATGTTGTTTTGAAAATTTATTATTTGTTTAGTTAGAGTTTGAAATCGTTTAACGCTTACTCTTTTCCAGAGCCATAACCTTTTACAATTCCTCTTGGAGAATTTTTTATAAATTCTACAATTTCGTCTCTGTCTTCGGTTGGAGGAAGTTCTTTTTCGATAAATGTAATTGCTTGAGAAACATTTAATTTCATTTGAAAAACAGCTCTATATACTTTTTGAATTTCAAAAATTCTCTCATTGCTGAAACCTCTTCTTCTCAATCCTACAGAATTAATTCCTGCATAAGACATGGGTTCTCTTGCTACTTTTACATAAGGTGGAATATCTTTTCTAACCAAAGTACCACCAGAAATCATCACATGTTTACCAATTTTACCAAATTGATGCACCGCAGAAAGACCTCCCATTACTGTGAAATCTCCTATTTCTACGTGTCCTGCAATACCACAACCGTTTACGATAATTACATTATTACCCAAAACACAATCGTGAGCAATGTGGCTTGTTGCCATAATAAGACAATCGTTACCAATTTTAGTATATCCAAGAGCTTTAGTACCTCTGTTAATGGTTACACACTCTCTAATAGTAGTGCGGTCTCCAATAATGGTTTTTGTATCTTCTCCGTCAAATTTTAAATCTTGAGGGATAGCCGAAATTACAGTTCCAGGAAAAACTCTACAATTTTTACCAATTCTAGCACCATCCATAATGGTAACATTTGGTCCTATCCATGTTCCGTCTCCTATTTCTACATCTCCTGCAATGGTAGTGAATGGTTCTATGGTAACGTCTTTGCCAATTTTGGCACGTCTGTCTACAGCGGCTAATTGATGAATCATACTTCTGTTTTTGTTTTAGCAACTTGAGCCATCAATTCTGCTTCTACTACTACACTATCTCCTACATAGCCGTAACCTTGCATATGAACAATGCCTCTTCTTATTGGTTCTATTAACTCTATTTTAAAGATTAAAGTATCACCAGGAATTACTTTTTTCTTGAATTTTACTTTATCCATTTTTACAAAATAAGTAGAATAATTTTCAGGGTCTGGAACGTTAGCCAACACTAAAATCCCTCCAGCTTGTGCCATTGCTTCTATTTGTAAAACACCTGGCATTACTGGTTCTTTCGGAAAATGACCTACAAAGAACGGTTCGTTCATTGTAATATTTTTAAGACCTACCACATGAGAATCTGATATTTCTAAAATCTTATCAATCAATAAAAATGGGGGTCTGTGCGGAAGCAGCTTCATAATACCATTAATATCATAAACTGGCTCTGCTTTCAAATCAAAATCTGGAACGTTTTTCTTTTTATACAATTTCCACTGTCTGTTTAATTTTTTAGCAAATTGCGTGTTTACAAAATGTCCGGGTTTAGTAGCAATTACTTTTCCTTTAATTTTAACACCTGTTAATGCTAAATCTCCAATTACATCTAATAATTTATGTCGAGCTGCTTCATTAGGATAATTTAGAGTAAGATTATCTAAAATTCCGTTTGGTCTCATCGTAACTTCGTCTTTGCCAAAAGCTTTTTTCAATTTTTCGGCAGTATCTGGAGTTAATTCTTTATCTACATAAACAATGGCGTTAGAAATATCACCCCCTTTTATTAAGCCGTTATCTAAAAGCATTTCTAGTTCGTGAAGGAAACTAAAAGTTCTAGCGGAAGAAATTTCTTCTTTAAAATCTGAAATATTTTTAAGAGAAGCATTCTGAGTTCCTAAAACCTTAGTCCCAAAATCTACCATAGTTGTAATTTCGTAATTTTCTGAAGGAATAATGGTTATTTCCGAACCTGTGTGAGGGTCTTGATAATTCAAAACTTCTTTTATCACAAGGTATTCTCTTGGCTGCTCTTGTTCTTCTACACCTACTTTTTCTATGGCTTCTACAAAATATTTAGAAGAACCATCCATAATTGGCGGTTCTGCGCTATCTAATTCTAAGATTGCATTATCTACATCCATTCCTACCAAAGCAGCTAATAGATGTTCGCAGGTATGAATTTTAACACCAAGTTTTTCTAAAGTGGTGCCACGTTCTGTAGTGGTTACATAATTTACATCTGCTTCTACCTGAGGTTTGCCTTCTAAATCTGTTCTTACAAATACAAAACCTGTATTTTCTTTTGCGGGTTTCATCGTTAGATGAACCTCTCTGCCTGTATGAAGACCTATCCCTGAAAGTGTAATTTCACCTCCAAGAGTTTTTTGCTTATCAGTCATTACTACTCTCTTTTGATTTTTTTTCTAATTCTGAAATTCTTTTTACTATCTCTGTCAAATTGCGGAAATGAACATAATTTCTACGATAATCTCCCGCCGATATTGCAGGCGAACCATACAAAGTTTCTTTGTCTTCAACATTAGAATTCACTCCACTTTGTGCTTGGATTCTTACCTGATTACCTATTTTTATGTGTCCTACAATTCCCGTTTGACCTCCTATTTGATTCCAATCTCCAATAATGGTAGAACCTGCAATACCAGCCTGAGCCGCTATTACGTTGTTTTTCCCAATTCTAACATTATGAGCAATTTGGATTAAATTATCTATTTTAGTACCTTCTCCTATAACAGTAGAGCCTATTGTACCCCTGTCTATACTACAATTAGAACCTATTTCTACATTATTTTCTAATACTACATTTCCTAATTGAGGAATTTTTTGATACCCATTTTCTGTTGGCTGAAAACCAAAACCATCACTACCAATTACAGTATTAGAATGTACAATACAATTATCTCCTACTATACAATAATCATAAATTCTAGCACCACTATATATAATACAGTTTTCGCCTATTTTTACATTTTTACCAATATAAACTTGAGGATAAATTTGTGTAGAATTTCCAATTTTTACTTTATCAGAAATATATGTGTGCGCTCCAATATATACATCTTCGCCCAAAATGGCACTTTCCGAAACGGTAGAAAACTGCTCAATACCAGATTTTTTTTCTTCTCTCATTTGTTGATAAAGATTCATCAACACTTGAAAAGAAAGGTAAGCATCTTCCACCAAAATTAAGGTAGATTTATAATCTCCTTCTTTCACAAATTTTTCAGAAACAATAATTACAGATGCTTCTGAAGAAAATATATAATCTGCAAATTTTTCCTGAGAGACAAAAGAAAGCTGTCCTTCTTGTGCGTTTTCTATTGGCGAAACGCCGCTTATAGAAGCACTTTCGTCTCCAATGATCTTACCATTGATAAAACTTGCAATTTGAGCTGCAGTAAATTCCATATCCTGCAAAGATAAGAATTTATTGAAATAGTTAACAAAATTTAATATTTTTTGACATCGAACGCTCCATTTGAAATTTCCCTCGGAAAATATAATATATTTTTGGTTGTTGGCTGGTTGATATGCGCAGAAAGAATCTGTGTTTCCGCATCTTCTAATTTTATTTTTTCTCCAGATTTATTCAACAGAAAAATGGGTTGTTTCTCTGTATCATAAGGAAGCAATGTTCTGCTAATTTGTTCTACAAGCAATTCTCCGTTATCAATTTCGAAAAAATGATTTGCTTTTTTTATTTTTTCATCAATTAAATCTTGCTCAAATGGATGAGAAGAAAATACCGTTTTTGGAAATTTCCTTTGCGCTACCGCTTTACAAAAATAACTCAGCACAAAATCGTCTGCATTTTGCCACATTTTTATCGCCGAAAGCATATCTGTATCGTCTAATTGAGTAAATCTATTGATTACTTCGTCTGTCGCTTTTTCAAAATTTGTTTTGTACAGAAAATATTTCAAATTACCATAAGCTTCAATATTTTTGCCTTCCGAGATTAATTGTTTGGCTCTGTTCAAGATTTTTACCAAAAGATGTTCTGCCAAAGCAGAAGTTTTGTGATAATACACTTGCCAATACATAAACATTCTCGCCGTAAGGAAATTTTCGATGGAATACACTCCTTTTTCATCAATTACCAATTCGTCTTCGCAAACATTCATCATCGAGATTATTCTTTGTGTATTAACGCTACCTTCCGAAACGCCTGTAAAAAAACTATCTCTCTTCAAATAATCTAACCTATCAACATCTAACTGAGACGAAATCAACTGATTAAAGAATTTCCTATGATATTTCCCTTGAAACATTTCCAAAGCCATTGTTAATTCACCATCAAATTCTTCATTAATTTTGTTCATTAATAAAATTGAAATTTTCTCGTGATGCCAATCTTCCATCAAAAGATTTTCTAAAGCGTGAGAAAAAGGACCATGCCCAACATCGTGAAGCAAAATTGCCAACATCGCAGACTTTTCTTCTTCTTTAGAGATTTTAACGCCTTTCAGTTTCAACGTTTCCAAAGCTGTAAACATAAGATGCATTGCTCCTAATGCGTGATGAAATCTTGTGTGCGTAGCTCCTGGGAAAACCAAACTCAACAAACCAGTTTGCGAAATTCTGCGCAATCTCTGAAAAAAACGATGCTCTACAACATCAAAAAGAATTTCGTGGGGAATTTTTATAAAACCGTGTACCGGATCGTTGATAATTTTCAGCTTGTTGATGCTCATTATAATTAAAAAATGATGATTGATAAATGATTCTACAAAACTAATGAAATTTAGTTTAACTAATTTTTAATTCATCTTATGCTTTACGACTTCTTCTATGACAAAAAATTAAAATACGTTTTTGGTATAACATTAGAGTTCTTACAATGAAAGTTTCACACCATTTTTTTTGCGTCAACTGGTTATGGTTTTCCCACCTTTTTTTTGTCTTTTTTGAGACATTTGTTCGAGTCTTGTTCGAATCAAGTTCGAATCAGCTTCGGAAAAGGTACCCTTTTTGCGAACAAAACTCGAGTTTGACTGCCACTTGATTCAAATCAAACCCTTATTTGTTTTCTTCAAAACGCCATATAAAGTTCTGGGTATTATAAGAAGCAAGCATCTTGCCTTTATCCTGCAAGTAAAATACAAGCAGACATTCATTACCCTTTCCTTTGACTTTCCTTTGACTTTCCTTTGACTTTCCTTTGACATTCCTTTGACATTCCTTTGACATTCCTTTGGGTAGGGTGATACGTGGTCCAAAAATAACTATACAACCGTTTAATGATATTTTAGATTTCGCATTTTGTGTAGATTATAAAAATAGAGTGCAATAAATTCTATAAATCTCTATACGAAATACGAAACAAAATTTACGCAAAAAACACTGAATATATAGCATGCAGGCAAAATTTATCAAAAAATTTGCACTTTCGCAAAACTTTCGTATATTTGGGTGTTAGCGGTCATTGTAGAACGACACCAACCGACAATAAAAAAAAATAAATGGAACCGACTTTTAGATGTGGAACAAGAAAAGCAATTGACGAGTTAGCAGAAGAACTAAATCTGCCTAACGAAAAATGGATGCAAGACTGGCCATATGAAGTTGTAAATGCATCTGATATTGAAAAGTATATTGACCATTACGAAACTCTAGCAGACGATGACAAGAAGTTTGTATTAATGGAAGGAATTATACAAGCAACGGAAGACCAAACAACAGAAGAATTGTTTCTAAAATATTGGGGGAGAGTAAAGTTTATCCTTGAAAGAGATTTTAATGTTCATGAATTTACTATTCATTATTGGGCTAGTTTTGACATTGAAAATATCGAAGACTGTTGGAAAATAACACCGTTAATGAGACAACTTTGGTCTGATAATGCCAAATTTAAAAACTGAAATTTGATGCCGAAAATATTTAAATACGTGAATTTGTTTGACACAGAAAAACAACGAACCGCTAATAACTAAGTTTTCGTCTTGTCCGAAGGACACGAGATGAAAACCCTGTT
>JADHED010002825.1_pt1 | contig 11305 bp, 8 predicted proteins | sample 8952041 | NCBI WGS metagenome assembly JADHED01 (sample SAMN16124423, study PRJNA663239) | bioreactor sludge metagenome | isolation source: sludge (control) | place: India:Bengaluru | collected 2018-09-08
ACCTGATCACTTTTGCGCTCAGGCCTCAGCAGCGAAGCCCTCGACTATAGCACGCTTCACACCACTCAGCAGGGAAAACCCGAAGAACTTTGCGAAAACCCGCTCCGCTGATCAGCTGCGCGCACCCGCCACAGCCGCCTCCAGCGCATGGATGAACAGGAAGGCCACGTCGCAGCCTGTCTGATCAAAGATCTCCTGGAAGCAGGTCGGGCTGGTGACATTGATCTCCGTGACGCAGTCGCCGATCACATCCACCCCTGCCAGCAGCAAGCCGCGGGATTGCAGCACCGGCCCCAATGCTTCTCCAATCTCACGATCCCGCGCCGACAGAGGGCGCGCCACGCCCTTGCCGCCAGCGGCCAGATTGCCCCGCACTTCGCTGCCTTGGGGAATGCGCGCCAGGCAGAAGGGCACAGGCTTGCCGCCAATGATGAGAACCCGCTTGTCGCCCTCAACGATCTCGGGAAGGAACTTTTGCACCATCACGCTCTGAGCGCCGTGGCGGTTCAGGGTTTCGGTGATGCTGCCCAGGTTGAGGCCGTCTGGCCCCACGCGGAAGATCCCCATACCACCCATGCCGTCCAGGGGCTTGAGGATGATGTCCTGGTGCTCCGCATGGAAACGGTGAATGTCTTCCGCATCCCGAGTGACCAGCGTCGGCCCGATGAACTGCGGGAACTCCATGATGGCCAGCTTTTCCGGATGGTCCCGCAGGGCGCTGGGCTTGTTAAACACGCGCGCGCCGTCACGCTCTGCCTGCTCCAGCAAGTGCGTCGCGTAGAAATACTCGCTGTCGAAAGGCGGGTCCTTGCGCATGAGCACCGCGTCAAAGTCGGCCAACGCTGCGCTGCGCTGCGACTGGGCCTCGTACCAGTGGGTGGCATCTCCTGTCAGCCGGATGTCCTGCACCCGGGCGGTGACCTTGCTGCCGCGCTGCCAGGTGATGTGCTGCGGTTCGCAGACCGTGAGGGTGTGCCCACGCCGCTGTGCCTCGCGCATCATGGCGAAGGTGGTGTCCTTGTAGATCTTGAAGCTTTGCAGCGGGTCGGCGATGAAGAGCAGTTTCATGGTGTCAGGTCAAGAAAGGGGGGAGCCTATGGGCCCAGGCAGCCAAGGCGGCTTACGCGCCGCTGGCCTGCGAACGCCTGTACTGTTGCACAAATATCGCAATGCTGCCGGCCACCACACCCCAGAAGGCCGAACCCACCCCAACAATGACCACACCGCTGAGAGTGACGAGAAAGGTAATGAGTGCCGCCTCACGGTGCGACTCGTCCCGCAGCGCCGCCGCCAGACCGTTGCCAATGGTGCCCAGCAAAGCCAACCCGGCGATCGCCACCACCAGTTCCTTGGGGAAGGCGGTGAGGAGCCCCGTGATGACTGCACCAAACAGACCGATCGCCACATAGATGGCGCCGCATGCCACTGCGGCCGTGTAGCGCCGGTTGCGATCGGCGTGCGCCTCGGGGCCCATGCACATGGCCGCGGTGATGGCGCTGAAATTGAGCGCGAACGCGCCAAAAGGCGCCAGCACCAAGGTGGCCAGACCCGTGAGCGTGATGAGCCGCGAAATGGGCAGGTCGTAGCCCGACGCACGGATGACCGCCACACCGGGTAGGTTTTGCGAGGCCATGGTCACCACAAACAAAGGAATCGCCAGGCTGACGGCGGCAGCCATGCTGAACTGGGGCGCGGTAAAAACCGGCAGGGCCAACTCCAGCCGCACCGCCGACCAGGTCATCTGCCCCCGGGAGGCCACAAAAACCACGGCCGCTGCGAGGGTGATGACCACCGCATACCGCGCAGCCAGACGGCGGCTCACCAGATAGACCATCAACATCAGCAGCACCAAGGGCAACGCCGTCTGGGCAGCCGCAAACGCCTGCAGACCAAAGCGCGCCAGCACGCCGGCCAGCAGGGCCGCGGCGATTTCCATGGGGATGCGGTTCATCACGCGCTCGAACCAGCCGGTGACGCCCGCCACGGTGATGAGCAAGGCGCTGAGCATGAAGGCGCCGATGGCCTCGCCCATGCTGAAGCCGCCTGCCAAACCTGCCGTGGCCAGCACGGCGGCGCCCGGTGTGGACCAGGCCACCATGACGGGCTGGCGCAGGATCAGCGAGGGCACCAGCGAACACAGCCCCATGCCCAGACCGAGCGCCCACATCCAGGACGTGATCTGCGCAGGCGTAGCGCCAAACGCCTGGGCGGCCTGGAACACGATGGCCACCGAACTGGTAAAGCCCACCAGCACCGCCACGAAGCCCGCCACTGCCGTGGAAAGGCTCAGGTCTTTGAAAAATTGCATGGGCACGATTCTGTCACCGCGCGCATCGGGCAATGAGACAGACCAGTAGCTCGCACCGTTCACTACATTATTGATAGCACCCCAGGCAATTAGCACTAGCGCCACCAAGCAAAAACCGGGCCTCAAACTGCCTCGCAGTAACTGCAGGGGGCCTGGAGAGTCCCTGCGGTCAGATCTCGATCTTGGAGCCCAGTTCGACCACCGCGTTATTGGGCAGGTGCAGGAAGTCGGCCGCACCACTGGCGTTGTGGTGCATCTGGGCGAACAGCTTTTCGCGCCATGGCGCCATGCCGCCGCCGATGGTGGGGATGACGGTGTCGCGCGACAGGAAATAGCTGGTGGTCATAGGCTCCAGCTCACAGCCTCGACCGCGCAGCAGCTCCAGCGCACGGGGCAGGTCGGGGTCGTTCTTGAAGCCGTAGTGCACCACCACCTGCCAGCAGTCGTGCCCCAGGGACTCGACCTGCAGCCGTTTGTCCAGGCCAATCCAGGGTGTCTCATGGTTGTGAACGGTGACAAACAGGTTCTGCTGGTGCAGCACCTTATTGTGCTTGAGGTTGTGCAGCAAGGCATTGGGTACCGCGCCGGTTTCGGCCGTCAGGAAGACGGCCGTGCCATCCACCCTGGTGGGGGGGCTGATGAAGATCGATTCCAGAAAATCCTTGAGGTCGATGGCATCGGCGCGCAGCTTGTCGTTGAGCAGGCGGCGCCCTTCCTTCCAGGTCATCATGAGCGAGAACACGATGCCGCCGATCATCAGCGGGAACCAGCCGCCCTGGAACAGCTTGAGCAGGTTGGAGGCGAAGAACGCCAGGTCCACCACAAAGAAGCAGCCCGTGGCCGCAACGCACAGCGCCAGCGGATACCGCCAGCCGTAGCGAATGACGAAGAAGGTCAGTGTGGTGGTGATCAACATGTCCAGCGTCACCGCGATGCCGTAGGCCGCCGCGAGGTTGCTGGACGAGCGGAACATCACCACCGCCAGCACGATGGCCACGAACAGCCCCCAGTTAACCAGCGGCATGTAGATCTGGCCCGTGTCGCGCACGCTGGTGTGCTGGATGTTCAGGCGCGGCAGGTAGCCCAGCTGGATGACCTGCTTGGTCACGCTGAACGCGCCGGTGATCAGCGCCTGCGAAGCAATCACGGTGGCCATGGTGGCCAGGATCACCAAAGGCACCAGTGCCCAGTCGGGGGCCATCAGATAGAACGGGTTCTTGACGGCCTCGGGCTCGGCCAGCAGCAGCGCGCCCTGGCCAAAATAATTGAGGGTAAGCGCCGGCATGGCCACACCAAACCAGGCCATGCGGATCGGGCGCTTGCCGAAGTGGCCCAAGTCGGCATACAAGGCCTCGGCGCCCGTCACGCACAGCACCACCGCGCCCAGAATGATGAAACTGGTGCCCGGGTTGGCCCACATGAAACCCAGCGCGTGGTGCGGGCTGAGCGCCCACAGGATCTCCGGGTGCCCCACGATGTGCGACACGCCCAGCAGCGCGATGGTGACAAACCACACCAGCGTGATGGGGCCAAAAAACTTGCCGATGCCGCCCGTGCCGCGCTTTTGCACGGCAAACAGACAAAACAGCACCACCAGCGTGATCGGGATCACGTAGTGCTTGAAGTGGTCAGACACCACCTCCAGCCCCTCCACCGCCGACAGCACCGAGATGGCAGGGGTGATGACGCCATCGCCATAGAACAGCGAGGTGCCAAAAATACCCACGGCCAGCAACACGCTGCGTAGCTGGGGCTTGTCTTTGACCGCCTGTGAGGCCAGCGCCAGCATAGCGATGAGGCCACCCTCACCGTGGTTGTCGGCGCGCAGCACCAGCACCACGTACTTCAGGGAGACGATGACCGTGAGGGTCCAGAAAAAGATGGAGAGGATGCCGTAGACGTTCGTGGGCGTGAAAGGCACATGGCCAGACCCGAACACCTCCTTGACGGCATACAGCACGCTGGTGCCGATATCGCCATACACAACACCGATGGCGCCCAGCGTAAGCGCTGCGAGCGATGACTTGGAGCTTTGCACTGACCACCCCCGGGCGCTCGGCCAGACGGGGTTCCGTTACTTTTGGGAACGCTATTGTGCGCCTGAGCCAGATCAAGCGATTGGAGGCGAACCCCATGTTGCAACGCAGCAACTCGCCCTTGGCAACCGGGCGCGGGCGTGGCATGCGGGGCCGCCATGCCCAAGCGCCCGCTGTAAAACCTCCACCCAGGCGGCAAAGGCGCTGAACCCCGATGCCTCCGGTCCGCAAAGGGCGCCAAAGACCCTCGGTTTTAGTCGTACACCTCTGCGTCGGGGTTGGTGGCCTCCAGCTCATAGCTGGCCGCCAGCATCGCCAGCCGGGCCACCACGCCGTACATATAGAAGCGGTTGGGTGCGCTCACGCCCGGGCGCACGCCAGGCTGGGGCATGTGGGTGCTGTGCTCAAAGGCCAGGGGCACAAAGCTCGCACCGGGGGCGTTCAGGTTTTCGTCCACACCGCGCTCGGCATGCATGCGGTAGAAGCCGCCCACCACGTAGCGGTCCATCATGTAGACCACGGGCTCGGCCACGGCGTCGTTCACGCGCTCCTGCGTCAGCACGCCTTCCTGGATGATGACCTCGCTCACCGGCTGGCCGTCCTTGATCACGGCCATCTTGTTGCGGGTCTTGCGGTTGACGGCGTCCAGCTCCTTGGCGTCGCGCACAGTCATGATGCCCATGCCGTAGGTGCCGTTGTTGGCCTTGACGATCACGAAGGGCTTTTCGTTGATGCCGTATTCCTTGTACTTGCGGCGCACCTTGGTCAGCAGCGCGTCCACACTGGTCTGCAGCTGGTCCATGCCCGTGCCCTCGGCAAAGTCCACCTCGCCGCACTGGCTGTACATGGGGTTGACCAGCCAGGGGTCGATGCCCAGCATCTTGCCAAAGCGCTTGGCCACCTCTTCGTAGTTCTTGAAGTGGGTGCTCTTCTTTCGCACGCTCCAGCCGGCGTGCAGCGGGGGCAGCAGGTACTGCTCGTGGATGTCTTCCAGAATGCCGGGGGCGCCTGCGGTCAAGTCGTTGTTCAGCAGGATGGTGCAGGGGTCAAAGTCCTTGAGCCCCAGCCGGCGCTTGGTGCGCACCACGGGCTCCAGGGTCACGGTGTCGCCGTTGGGCAGCTCGATCAGAGTAGACTTCTTGATCTCGGGGCTGATGGAGCCCACCCGCACGTTCAAGCCCGCCATATTGAAGATGCGCTGCAGCTGCACCACGTTGGACAGGTAGAACGTGTTGCGCGTGTGGTTCTCCGGAATGATCAGCAGGTTGCGCGCTTCGGGGCAGATCTTCTCGATGGCCGCCATGGCCGCCTGCACCGCCAGGGGCAGCATTTCCTTGGTCAGATTGTTCCAGCCGCCCGGGAACAGGTTGGTGTCTACCGGCGCCAGCTTGAAGCCCGCGTTTCGGATATCTACCGAGGTGTAGAACGGGGGCGTGTGCTCCATCCACTCCAGACGAAACCAACGCTCGATGGCAGGCATGGAATCCAGAATGCGCTGTTCAAGCTCGTTGATGGGCCCGGTAAGGGCCGTGATGAGATGCGGAACCATAAAACCCCTCGGGGGACACGTTGGAGAACGATTGTAGGGAACTGGGATTTCCGGATGTGGGGGCGACTGCCGGTTTCGCAATGCCGGCACCCCGGCTGGGTACAAAAATACTGGCCAGCAGTCAACGGCGCCAGAACGCCGGGGTGAGCACCGCCATGAAGCTCAGAATCTCAAGCCGGCCCAGCAGCATGGCCAGCGTGCACACCCACACCTGAAAGTCCGTCAGCACCGCAAAGTTCGAGGCAGGCCCCACCGCGCCCAGCCCCGGCCCGGCACAGTTCACGCTGGCCAGCACGGCAGAAAACGCCGTCACCGGGTCCAGATCGGTCAGCAGCAGCACCATGCTCAGGCCAATCACCGTGGCGCCGTACACCAGCATGAAGGCCAGCACCGAGAAGATCACGCGGTTGTCCACCACCGCATCGCCCAGGCACACGGGCTGCACGGCGCGGGGGTGCACCAGCCGCGTCATTTCGCGGCGGGCCTGCTTGACCAGAATGAGCATGCGCACCATCTTGATACCGCAGCCGGTGGACCCCGCACTGGTGGCCACGCCCGACAGCAGCAGCATCAGCACCGGCGCAAACACCGGCCAGCCGAGGTAATCCACCGTGGCATAGCCCGTGGTGGTGGCCAGCGACACCACATTGAACATGCCGTGGCGCAAGGCAGTCAGTGGCTCATACACCCCCTTGGCCCACAGCAGCAGCGACACGACCAGGCCACCGACAATGAGCGTGCCCAACGTGGCGCGCAGCTCCGGGTCGCGCCAAAAACCGCGCCAGTCGCTTTTGCGGAAGGCCACGAAATACAGCGCAAAGTTGCAGCTGGCCACCAGCATGAAGACCACGGCAATGGCTTCGAGCAACGGCGACTGAAAGTGCCCAAAGCTCGCGTCGTAGGGCGACAGCCCGCCCAGGCTCACCGTGGTGAACATGTGCATCACCGCGTCCAGCGGCGCCATGCCGCCCAGCCAGTAGGCCAAGGCGCAAGCCACGGAAAACAGCGCGTACACACCCCACAGCCCCTTGGCCGTGCCGGTCATGCGCGGCGTGAGCTTGGCGTCTTTCACCGGCCCGGCGGCCTCGGCCTTGAAGAGCTGGCTGCCGCCCACGCCCAGCAAAGGCAGCACCGCCACGGCCAAAATGAGAATGCCCATGCCGCCCAGCCACTGCAAGAACGTGCGCCAGACGTTGACAGACACCGGCAACTGGTCCAGCCCGCTCATCACTGTGGAGCCCGTGGTGGTCAGGCCAGACACGGCTTCGAAGTACGCATGCGTGAACGACAAGGGTCGACCAAGGTGGTGCCCCGCCAGCATCAGCGGCAGCGCGGCGAACAGTGGCAGCAGCAGCCACACCAGCGACACCAGCATCACCCCGTGGCGCGGCTGCAGCTCACGCCGGAAGACGCGAAAGCTCCACCACAGCCAGCCCCCCGCAAACGCAGTGGCCGCCATGGACAGCGGGTACACAAACCAGATGCCGTCCTGCGTCCACCACGACACCGCCGTGGGCAAGGCCAGGGACGACGCAAAGATCATCACCAAAATGCCCAGCACGCGCAGGACAGGAAACATGTCGGTCATGATGAAAGCCGTTTGTTCAGCACGCTGCACACAGCCTGATTCTGGCGCGGCCCATGCGAGGGCCGCCGCGCAAGGGCTGCCCCGCCGCGCCGGCGGCGTCCCCCTGCCCGCATTGCGCAACCATGCGAGAGCGGGGGAAAGGCGCGAAGCGACTCAGGGGGGTGCATCAAAAAAACGTGGCGCTCACGCGGAAGAGCTTTTCCACTTCGCGCACCAGGCGCTTGTGCGGCAGGAAGAACACCACATGGTCATTGCTCTCCAGCACGGTGGAGCTGCGCGGAATGATCACCTGCGGCTGGGCGGGCTCCGCAGGCACGGGCAGCGCTTCGGATTCGGGTGCAGACGCTAAGTGGTCGGGCAGACCACGCACGATGAGGCCGATGTGCACATCGCGCGGCAGGGGCAGCTCGCTGACCTTGCGGCCGACCACGCGCGAGCTTTTGCGGTCGCCACGCGCCACGATCTCCAGCGCCTCGGCCACGCCCCGGCGCAGGCTGTGCACTGCCTGCACATCACCCTGGCGCACATGGGCCAGCAGCTCACCCAACATGGCCTGCGCGGGTGACAGGGCAATGTCGATCTGCGTGCCGTGCATCAGGTCGGCATAGCTGCGCCGGTTGATGAGGGCCAGCACCCGGCTCGCGCCCATGCGCTTGGCCAGCAGGCACGACATGATGTTGTCCTCATCGTCGTCGGTGAGCGCGAGGAACAGGTCCACCTCCTCGATGCCTTCGTCACCCAGCAGGTCTTCGTCGGTGGTATCACCCTGCAGTACCAGCACCTCGGGGGGCAGGGCCGACGCCAGTTCCACGCAGCGGTCTGCATGGTCTTCAATGATCTTGATGTGAAACTGCCCGCCCGCCTGGCTGAGCTGCCGGGCCAGCCGCAGGCCCACACTGCCGCCGCCTGCAATCATGATGCGACGAACGGGCTGCGGCTGCTGGGATGCAGGGCGATGCAAAGCCGCCAGCAGCTTGGCAATGTGCTCATGCGCTGACAAGACAAACACCTCGTCACCAGGCTCTACACGCGTAGCGCCATCGCAGGCGATGAATCGGTCGGGTTCATCAGGAAAGCGCCGGTAGATTGCCACCATGCGCATGGCCGTCTCTGGTGCACTCTCGCGCAGGGCGCCGATGGTGTGACCCACCATCGGCGCACCGGGCCGGGCCCGCACAGAAACCAGGCTGGCACGCCCCCCGGCAAACTCACGCACCTGCATCGCCTCGGGGTATTCGATCAGCTTGCCGATGTAGCGTGTCAGCGACTCCTCGGGACAAATGATGCGATCCACAGCGAAACCTTCGGGACCCACCAGCCGCAGGTCTCCTTCAAAGCCCGAGGAGCGCACGCGAGCGATGCGCTTGGGGATGTTGAACACCATTTGTGCAATCTTGCAGCACACCAGGTTGGTCTCGTCCTGCGCGGCGCAGGCGATCAGCAGGTCGGTGTCCTCGGCCCCCGCCTCGGCCAGCACGGCGGGCTCGATGCCGTTGCCCACCACCCCGCGCAGGTCAAACCGCGATTCCAGGTCACGCAGGCGGGCGGCATCAGTGTCGATGACGGTGATGTCGTTGCGCTCGGACACCAGGCTGTCTGCCACGCTCTGGCCCACGCGGCCGGCGCCGAGGATGATGATTTTCATGTGAAATTGGCCACAAGCGCTAGTCGAACATGCGACAGCAGCTATTGTTTCAGGAGCACATCAGGTCCGCACCTCACCCTCGCCCAGCACCACGTACTTGAGCGAGGTAAGGCCTTCAATGCCCACCGGGCCGCGCGCATGGAACTTGTCGGTGCTGATGCCGATTTCGGCGCCCAGCCCGTACTCGAAGCCGTCGGCAAACCGCGTGCTCGCGTTCACCATCACGCTGGCCGAATCCACCTCGCGCAGGAACTGCTGGGCATGCATGTGGTCGCGCGTCAGGATGGCGTCGGTGTGGTGGCTGCTGTAGCGGTTGATGTGGGCGATGGCTTCGTCCACGCCCGCCACGATCTTCACGCTGATGATGGGGGCCAGGTACTCCTCGCTCCAGTCCTGTTCGGTCGCCGCCACCAGCTTGGCACCCGCCACGCTGTTCAGGATCGCCAGCGACTCGGGGCAACCGCGCATTTCCACGCCCTTGGCGGCATACACCGCGCCGATCTGGGGCAAGAACTCTGCCGCCACGCCGCGCGCCACCAGCAGGCCTTCGCTCGCGTTGCAGGGGCTGTACTTGTTGGTCTTGGCGTTGTCGGCCACCTTCACCGCCATGGCGATGTCGCAGGGGTCGTCCACATAGGTGTGGCAGTTGCCGTCCAGGTGTTTGATCACGGGCACCTTGGCATCGCGGCTGATGCGCTCGATCAGGCCCTTGCCGCCGCGCGGGATGATCACGTCCACATACTGCGGCATGGCAATGAGCTGGCCCACGGCCTCGCGGTCGGTGGTCTGCACCAGTTGCACCGCGTCTTGAGGCAGACCGGCTTCGGCCAGCGCCTGCTGCACCAGCTTGGCCAGCGCCCGGTTGGAATCAATGGCTTCGGAGCCACCACGCAAGATGCAGGCGTTGCCACTCTTGATGCTCAAGGACGCGGCCTCGATGGTCACGTTGGGGCGGCTCTCGTAAATCATGCCGAACACGCCAATCGGCACCCGCATCTGCCCCACGCGGATGCCGCTGGGCTGCTGCTTCATACCGATGATTTCACCGATGACATCGGCCATGGCGGCCAACTGCTCACAGCCCTGGGCGCAGGTCTCCAGCACCTTGGGCCTGAGCTTCAAGCGGTCCACCATCGGCTCGGCCAAACCCGCAGCGCGGGCGCGCTCCAGATCGCGGGCGTTGTCCACCTGCAGCGCTTCGGTCTGCTCGCGCAGCAGACGGGCCAGGGCCAGCAATGCTTTGTTTTTGATAGCTGCCGGCGCTTTCGCCATCAGCGCAGAGGCCGTTTTTGCCTGGAGACCGAGGGATTGCGTGTATTCAGCGACATTGAGGGCATTCATCCGGCGATTTTGCCGCAGTTGGCCTTACCCTTGCGGCCTGCACCGTTCACACCCCTCTGCCCATGACCGACACCGCATCCGCCCAGCTCACCACCCTGGCCCAGGCCCTGCAAACCTTTGAACGCGGCGACCACACCGCAGCCGCCCTGAGCACCCTGGCCCGCCAGCAAACCACCCTGCTCAATGCGCTGCCGCCACGCTACAGCGAAGTGCTGCTGAACCTGCTGGACCGGCTGGAATCGAGCGCACTGTTTTCGGAAGAAAGCTGCTCGTTCAGCCAGAAGGATCTGGTGGCGAACTTGACGATGTGGGCTGAAAAAGCACAAGGCACATTGAACGCCCGCTGACACGCCCAAGGGCCGAGCGCAGCGATGGCCCGAAGGGCTGTTGGCTGTTTGGATGTTCGCCCCCCTGCTGGCTGCGCCTGCGGCGGGACGGCTGTGGGGTGGCATGGGCGTCGAAGCGCCCATGCTTCGTGAACTGGCTCGCCGTGGCTGTCCGAGCGGTGCGCGCAGCGCAAAGCGAGTTCCACGGCGCACCCCGCAGCCGCACCGCCGCAGGTTTGCCCCCACGCAGCGCGTGGGGGTCGCAGACTGGGGGTCGCCTTTTCTTTGCTTACTTTCTTTTGGCGAAGCAAAAGAAAGTGAGTCGCCCGCCGGGGCGATAACCCGGCTCCTGCCCAAGGCCAAGGCACTAACTCCAAATTTCATAGCTACTAGCGCACGTCCACAAAGCGCTAGACGCCAAAAACCTCTCAAACCTCCGCCCGCCCCAACCACTTCTCCCTGACCCGCCCTGAATAGCGTTGACACCCAGGACGGTTAAAAACTCCAGCCGG
>JADHED010002826.1_pt1 | contig 11304 bp, 11 predicted proteins | sample 8952041 | NCBI WGS metagenome assembly JADHED01 (sample SAMN16124423, study PRJNA663239) | bioreactor sludge metagenome | isolation source: sludge (control) | place: India:Bengaluru | collected 2018-09-08
TGTACTTGTAGGTTATTCCCCTGCCGCTTTCGTCCGCAGGGAGAAAATAATAACAGATGCCGCTGTCGCTCCGGGTCATCGGTACCGGCTTCCATCGGCTGAAGCTGCCCGTTATCTGGACCCCACGGGCCCCCCTGTTCTTGTAGGTGAACAGTGTCCCGAAGGAGTCGAGGGTGCTCTGTCCCGGCCGCTTTCCCGAATAAATCAAATTCACCTTCTGCGGGCCGTCGGCATGGCTCAGGAATTTCAGCGAGTTATAATATATGGACCTTCCGGCTCCCTCATCGTTGTTAAAGGCAAGCAGGAGGATCGATGCCAGGACCGCGATGGCTTTATAATTCATAGAATGAAACCTCTGAAATCGTGTCGAGATGTTATCGGGCAACGCGTCTATAGTGGAAATCGACGCATTATCGCCAATACATTAAAATTATTTCCAATTTGTGGAAACCGGCCCCTGAAGGGAGGCTTGTTTTAATAATAACTGGTTTATTCTTCCGTTAAATTTGTCGATAATCTAATAGATACTGTTTATATTGGAATTGCCGCAAAACTTGATAACCAATGAAATGCGCCCCGCCGCCGAAGGCGGCGGGGGCGCACCATATAAATTTTAATCGGTTATGCGGCACGTCTATTATTCATTATTGATTGATGACGGGATCAACAGCTGTTTTAAAGACGTCACGGGAGCCGCAGCGGGTAAAAATTGATTGATTTTTATCAAGCGGAACATAGTATCTGATTATGTCTCTACATGGGCCATGTTCATGGTCGCGGTAAAGGAATGGCTGAAGCGGAAGAAATAACATACACCCCTGAAGAGCTCGCAGAGATCGAGCGCATCGTTACCCTCATCGAACGGAGCGGCCACGGGATTCGCGGCGAGAAGGAAGCGGAAGCGCCGGCCGCGGCCGAGAAGGAAGAGGCTCCCGCCGTCGAAGAGGAATATCACCCCGCTCCCGATCAATTCGAGGAGCCGGCCGATCTTTCCCTCCCCTCCGTCGATCTGGATAGCCTCACCGGCGAACCGAAGCGGCCGGAGAAGCCGCGCGTCGAAGAGGAAGCCGCGCCTATCGAGGACATTACCGGCTTGATCCATGAGGTCGAGGAAGAGGCGCCTCCGGTCGCCGCGGAGGAATATGCCGCACCCCCGGAAGAGAAGGCGAAGCCCGGGGGCCTGAGCCCCGTCGATGAGCTGGATTTTCTCACGGCCGAAGAACCGGAGTCGCTGGATCGCCACGAGCGGGCCCCGGCCGATGCCTTTGTCGAGGAGACGCCCGCGCCGAAGAAAGCCGAATCGCCTGTCTTCGAGGACATTGACCTTGCCGACCTCGGCGCCCCGAAGGACACGGAAGTGAAGGACCTGGGCTTCCTGGAGGAAACGGGCGAGGCCCCTGCCGGGAAGCCTTCGCCGGGCGTCACCCTTGAAAAAGAACAACCCGGGGAAATCCCCGATCTTTCAGATATATCCTTCGATGAAGGAAAGGTGGAAATGGCGGAAGCCCGGGAAGCGGACATCCCGGAACTGGATATTCCCGAAGCCGGCTCCGCGAAGGAGGCCCCGTCAGAGGCCGAGTTTGCCGAGCCCGAACCGACCATGGAAGAGCTTACGGACGATGACCTGGCTTCCATCAAGAGCGTTGAGGAATTGGGCGATGTTCCCCAGGTCAAGTCCTCGAAGGACATCATAAGCCAGGTTCAGCAAAAGAAAGAAGTACGGGAAGCAATGCCGGACCTGGAAGCGGATATTCCCGAATTGCCCGCCGTCGGGGAAGACCAATTCGAAGTTGAGATGCTGGAAGAAGAGCCGAAGCCCGCGAAAAAGGAGAAACCCTCCAGGCCCGCAGCGGAATCTCCCGCCGCGGAAAAGGGCGAAAAGGGCATCGATCTGTCCGATCACGATATCATGCGGCTCAAAAAGGCCATCCTCCTTTTCAACCCGGCCATACGCGAGGCGGTGAAGGATGTCGTGATCAACGACCTCCTGCCGACGAAGGACACCCGCCAGCTCATCAACATGATCCTGGGCGGAAGACCCGAAGGCTCCATACAGAAGTACCTCGAGGAAAAGCTCGATAAGACCATCCCCCTCGTCGAGGAAAAGATCGGTCCGGCCCGCAGGGTCATTACCGCCCGGCCGGAGTACGCGGCCGGGGGGCGTGAGCGGCAGAAGAAGCTCCTTGCCATCACGGGGATCGCCGGGGCCGCCGCCATAGTCACCTGCGCGCTGGTGGTCCTCGGATACCAGTTCTTATACAAGCCGATGGCGGCCAAGCGCATGATCAAGCAGGGCGCGGCCTACATCCGCGAGAGCGGCGATTATCTCAAGAAGCCGAAGGATTATGCCAGGGCGGAGAAGCTCTTTCGCGAGGTTGACGAGGACTATGTCAGGGACTACTCGTTCGGATACACGGAGTATGCCCAGGCATATTTCGATAAAAGGGAATACGCCTTTTCCATTGAAAAGCTGAACAAGCTCTATGATATACAGAGGAAGAAAGGCCAGGCCAATGACATCGACCTGCTGAACAAGCTGGGCTATTTCTATTCGAAGGTGCCGAAGGAATACTACAATACCATGCGGCTCAATATCAACCGCTGGTATTATCCCGAAAGCGACAAGAAGCGCGAGGAATGGTCCCAGCTTGACGTGGCCATTGAAATGTACCGGCGCGTCCTCGTCAGGGACAGGAAGAACATCACGGCCCTCTTCGGCATCGGCAACGCCTATTTTTACCAGGGCCAGTACTTCAAGGCCAAGAAATATTACGAGGATATCGTCGATCTGGAGCCCGATTCCGAGATCGGGTACTCCGGCCTGCTGAACCTCTACATCGATCGGGACGTGTTCGAGAGGGTCATCGATATGCATGCCGTGCTGTCCGAGAAGAAAATGATGTCCAATGTCCAGTCGTCCCTCCTGGCGAAGCTGGCGGCGTACTACCTGGACAAGCAGAAGTCGAAGACGTCTAACGTGAGGATCGATTACGGGGTCCAGTCGCCCCGCTTCAAGGACAGTGATGACAATATATTCCCGGCGGTCATCGGCGTGCTGAGCGCCCTGAACAAGCGTGACAGCGATTATCCGCCCCTGCACCTGCAATACGCGAGGCTCAACAAGGCCCAGGACAATTTGAAGCTTATGAAGATCCACCTTGAAAAAGCGATCGACCTCTCACGGAAGAATTACGACGCGGACTATTTCGGCGCGCTCCATCTTCTGGGAGAATACTATTACCTGAGCAAGGAGCCGGTGAAGGCCTATGAGACCCTGAACCGGGCCATCAAGGCAGCGGAGGCCCCCCCTGAATTCACCCGGGAGGACTTCTACAAGGAGACGGAGAGCACGGGCAAGTCCTACGCGCTCCTCGGAAACATCTTCTACTATTATTTCGACAAGGTCCGGATGCGCTACGGAGACCTCGAAGACGAGTCGATCGACCAGGACGATGAGCGGATGGGGAACTACCAGATAGCGCGCGAAAAGTATGAAAAGGCCATCGATGAGGGATACGAGTCGTCCGAGGTGCATTACAACCTGGGCAGGATCTACTACCTGAACAGGCTCTACCAGAAGGCCCTTGACCAGTGGCTGAACCTCTACGAAGACTTTGCCGAGAACCCGGAGATCATGTTCGCCCTGGGCAACGCCTTCTACCACATGGGCAGCTATGACGCGGCCAAGGGCGAATATCTGAAGCTCATATCGGCCTACGAATACGAGCTTGATAAAATGAAGATAGCCCGGCGCGACCTTCCCGGCCACGTGAAGCTCGTCCAGTTTCTGTCATCGACCTATAATAACCTGGGCGCCGTGTACCAGGGGAAGAACAACGAGTCGAAGAGCGAGATCAGCTTCTGGAAATCGATCGATTACGCCCAGCTCATCAATTCCGACAACGAGTTCGCCCGCGTGAACCTGGCGCGCTCCTTCAGGAAAGAGGGCGGCGCAGGCGAGCCTATCCTGGACGAATCGATCCCCTACAGCATGGAATACTACCGGCCGGAAATGCGTAAATAGCGAACGTCTACTTCTTCCTCTTCGTGGCGTTTTTCAGCAGGGCGTACTCGAATCCGTCAATCAGCACATTGAATGAAGCGGCATTGATGTTTTCCGACAGCGAGTGGACCTTCCACAGGTCCGTGCCGTCCGTGAAAATGATCGTCACCTGGACATCGGTGCTGGTGCCGCGCTTGGCGTCGAGGATGTCGGCGTGGAAATCTATGAGCTTGACCCGGGAGATGTCGGGGAATAGCGGCGTGAGCCCCTTCTTGAGCACGTTGGCCAGGGCGTCCACGGGGCCGGCGCCGTTTGACGCCTCGTGGATGACCTTGCCCCGCGCCTCGATCTGGACGGTCGCTTCCGGATCGATGCCGTTGTCGATCAGGCGGTATCCGCCCAGTATCCTGAAGGGAGGTTTGTATTTTTTCAGGGACCTGATGATGGCCAGCGCTTTTGACGCGTCTTCAATGTCGTAATTCAGCATGGCGGCGCTCCTGGTTAATGTATGACGGTCCCGGTGCGGGCGGACAGCGTCTCCCGCTTCCCCGATTCGTATGCCAGGGTGATCCGGTCCCCGGTAAAGCTGTATTCGCACAGGTCCTTTTCCACCCGGCGGTGCCAGATCTTGCTCCCCTTCCGGCAATCGACCCTGATCAGGTAATAATCGTTCTTCTCATCGGTGAATATGATGAACAGGCCGCTGTCATAGACAATGTGGAAATAGGCCTTCCCGGGAATGAACCACTCGGTCGCCCCGGTTTCCTTGTCGATGGCCAGATAGCGGCCCTTGATGTCGTCGGTTTCACAGGCAATATAATACCGTGATGTATCCTCAATCACGGTATCAATGTGGTCTATATCTGATATTTTTTTTATCCAGAGGTTCCCGCCGCTCTGTGAGTCCCTGCATAGCAGCGTGGACCTGCCGCAATCGTAATGGAGGACGCGGGCTCCTAACTCAAAGTTTTGAGAATAGGACTGTTCCATTTAATCGGTTCAATGGGAACTTTTTAGCTTCATCCCTTCGATTATGAGCCTCGCGATGTTCTTTTCGTCGGCGTCCGCGAGATTGATGACCAGGTCATAGTTGTGGGGATCGGTCACGTTGAATTTCACGTATTCCTTGATGTAGTTCTCGCGGCGCTCGGTGTTTTCGATCACCAGTTTCTCCGCCTCTTTTTTCGTGACATTTTTGAATTTCATCACGTTCGCGATCTTGTAATCCATGGGGGCGACCATCATGACGTGGTAGCCGCCCGCCATTCCCCGGGTGATCACGTTCGAGGCACGGCCGACGAGGATCACGTTGCCGTGGCTGGCGAGGATCCTGACGGTCTGGGCCAGCTTCTGGTACACGGCGACCTGGGGCGGAAGGTCGCTGAATATGCTTTTCAGGATATCGGTGAGGTCCCTCATGGCGTCGTCGGTAAGGGTTTTCACCAGGTTCGATGAGAGCTCCATTTCTTCCATGACCCGGTCCAGGACCTGGCGCTCATAGGCGGCCCAGAGCGGTTCCGGGGTCGTGCCGGAATTGTTCAGCAACATGACCGCTTCCTGCGCTATGCTGTAGCCCGAGCATCCGTATTCACGGTTTATGGTGATGAACTGCCGGAGGTTCTTTTTCTCCGGATGCGAAGTCAGCGAATTCTTCTGCTGCTGCCAGTACTTTACCTGGGCGGTTATATATTTATCGAGGGCCGGTGTTTTCATGTAGCAATCTCCTTGTCGCGGTGAAAATGAATTGGTTACTGTTGTTTATAGAATATCTCTGCAAGCATCTTCAGTGATACACTCCTGGACATATCATCCGTCGTCGTATGGCAGGTTGCTTTTTTTCAGCAAAGTGCCAATTAAAATATATCGTTTTTTAAATACTGATTCAAGTTATGGGCTTGTTTGATCCTATTAAAATTTATACACTGGCTCTATGTATGAAATTTATATGGGGGGGTAAAATATCAAGAACTTTTCGCTGATTTTTAGACAAATAAGAATGGTTTTTTCAGAAATGGAGAGTCCCTATCCTGTTGCCCATTCTTATCCTGTCGCCGGCCTTGAAATCATCGAAGGTGATGGCGCTTTTTTGAAAAAGAAGAATGATCGTCGATCCCAGGTGGAATGCGCCCAGCTCGTCGCCCGCTCGTACCGGGACCTGATCCGCCGGAGCGAAGAACACTTCCTCTCGTTTGCGAAACGTCCGGTTGGTCTGTGTTTTGCAATAGGACAGGGTTATGCGGCCCACGTTCATGGCGCCGATTTTGCATACTCCCACGGTGCCGGCCGCCGATTGAACGTATGAGATGATGCGCTCGTTTTTCACGAAAAGATCCGGAAGGCGGTTCACCATCCACTCCTGCACGGTGAAGAGGGTTCCGGGGAGGTTGTAATAGCCGATGACCGTGCCGTCGACCGGCGCGTGTATCCGGTGGTAGTCGCCCGGCGACAGGTAGAGGGTCATGAACGATCCCCAGAGAAATTTACGGTAGGTGTCGGAAGGGACCAGATTCTGGAGGGAGTACCCGATGCCCTTTGCCTGGATCACGGTGGTGTCCCTGATGTCGCCGAACTGGTCGATGCGCGCGTCAACGGGGGACACGGCCCAGTTGCCGGCCTGGTCGATGGGATGAGACCCCTCCTTCATTTTACGGGTGAAGAAATGATCCATGGTCCTGAACCCATTTTTAGGGACAATGTATTCATCCTTTACGCCGAATTTCGCGCTGTACCACCTGATAAAGGCGTTCATTAGCGACGGGGTGAGGGGTATCCGGGCGATGTATCCGAAGATGCGGGATAGAAGGCTTTTGGGTAGTATCCTGAAAAAGAACAGGGCCAGGGTTGTGGTGATGGTCATGACTGCTCCTTGTGGATGCGTCCGGTTTTCGGGTAGACTTGATTGTGGGTAACCGGCCTGTAGCGCCGTGTCAAGTATTAAAAGGGAGACGGATATTCTCCCGGAGGGCCGTCCGAAGAGTTTCCCGGTTATATATAACTTGACATTCATCGGGGAGTGCCTCAGGGTTTGATGGATACCGGGGGAGGCCCAGAGTACACGGAAAACTATTCCATGGGAACCATCTGCATAATCATGGCAATGTGCCTGCTGGCGGCACCGCCCGTCATTGCGAAAGATTCCTTCGCCCCCTGGGACGCGGACGTGGCAGTGGGGGATGAGGCCGTGGAGGGCCCGCCCGTCGCCGGCCATGGCCGGTGCGGCGCCGCCGCCGGGCCGGCCGCGGAGCGGGGCGTCTATGACGCCTATACCGGTGGCGCCGTGCTCCTGATCAGGGCGTTCCAGATCTGGATCTCGCCCCTGGACGGCCCCAGCTGCAGGTTCAGGCCCGTGTGCAGCGCCTACGGCAGGGAGGCGGTGCGGAGATACGGCGCCTTCCTCGGCGGCATACTGGCCGGGGACAGGATACTGCGCTGCAATATTTTCTCAACACCCGGCGATGACCCTGTCCCTGACCTGATGCCGGTGAAATAGGGATGCCGGTGTTAAACAATGGGCGGCGTCGTCCGGCTATGGTGCATATCGGGATGAAATACCACCTTCTTGCGATTCTTCTATTCGTCATATTCCCGGCGCCACGGGGCGCCTCCGCCGCTGAAAGCGACCTTGTCACAAGGCAAAAAATCTTCATCAGGGACCTTTTCGCCCAGAAGAGATATTTCGATGTTATAACCGAAACGAGAAGGCTCATGGTCTTCGATCGGGGTGACGGGAATCGCCGGGATTACAACTTTTTCATTAATATTAATTATTTCCTCGGCGGACAGTACCGCTCCGTGGTGGCTGCCATGGCCTCCCGGTCCGGACCCCGCGACAGCCGGGAGAGCATCCTGTTGTCGCAGGCATACCTGAAGCTGGGCCTGTGCGGCCCGGCCCTGGAAACGGCGGCGCCGGTCTCCTACGGAGCGGTGGAGGCGCCGCGGCGATACCCCCTGCTGGCGCGGAAGGCCGAAGCCTATATCCAGTGCGGCCTCTACCGGGAGCTGGTAGAGGAAGTGCGTGCCGCGGAGCGGCATGTGCCTGACGGGGACCGGCTCCGCCTCCTCAGCGAAGAGGCCGAGGGGTACAGGCGAATACCATTCAAATCGGTCCCTCTGGCCGTGGCCCTTTCTGTGTTTATCCCCGGCGCGGGGCAGATGTACGCGGGCAAGTGGCTCCAGGGAGCGGTGAGCTTCGTGGGGGTGGCGGCCCTGGCCGGAGGGGCTTTCCTGCTCCACCGCCAGGGGCATAGGAATCTCGCGTACACCTTTATCGCCTTTTCATCGGTCTTTTATCTCGGCACCATTTACGGCGCCTTTAACGCGGCGCGCTCGGTAAACGAGGACCTTGAGGGCGCCTATAGGGAAAAAGTGAAAAAGCGGTGCGAGCCGGCCTATGACCCGGTTGAAGAGGTCAGGGACAACAGGGTATTCCGATGACGGCGTCACCGGGTTCAACGGGGAGGTCACGTTGAGAAAGATTCTTGTCGCGGCATTCCTGGTCCTGGCCGCGTGGCGCGGCGCCCTGGCCGGGGGAGAGGATGTCATGGCGATGGCCCTCCGCTTCTACTCAGCCGGCGATTATTACGCCGCCATTACCGAGGCCATGCGCTACCAGTGCCTCTATCCCGGGGGCCCCCTGTCGGGGAAAAGCATGCTCCTCCTGGGAAAGGCCTATTATAAAGGGGGGAACTATCGGGCCGCCCTGAACGTCTTCACCTCCATCCACCGTTCCCATGACGGGAAGGATGACGGGGATGAGGCGCTCTACCTGGCGGGGTTCGTCCATCTCATGAAGGGCTTGCCCGCGGAGGCGGACAGGCTCCGGGACCTGTACCGGGCGGCATACCGGAAGGGCCGTTTCATGGAGGAAACTGACCGCGACGCCTGCTTTGCGGCGGTCCTTGAATCGAACGTTCCAGGGTCCCTGCGGGTCATCGCCTCGTACCGGGAGCGGTACCCGCGGGGCAAGTACGGGGGGGACCTGGACCGGCTGGAAAAAACCATTGCAGAAGAATCGGGAAGGCCGCGGCGGCACCTGTGGCTCGGGGTCCTGGGGTCGGCTTTTTTCCCGGGGTTCGGTCAATTCTACACCGGGAACTATGCGGTGGGGTTCCTCACCCTGTTCACGAATGCCCTGTGCGCCTTCATGATGTACGACGGGCACCGGCGCCATGACACCTGCCAGATGGTCTTTTTCGGCATAGCCGGCGGCATCGTGTACGGATACAACCTCTTTGGCGCCGTGCGTACGGTGAATGAATTCAACGAGAAGCGGGACAGGGAGCTGTTCCGGCGGGTGCGGCTCGGAATTACCGCGTCATTCTAGCCGAATAAATTTTTATTGCCTTACCGGGCAGGCCGCGGTATAATTCCCATGGAGGGATGGTATGGATGATTTCCTGGGCGGCGGCAGGGTCGAGGACCTGTACAAGAGCCAGATCTTTAATTTCGACGATTTTTTAAAAAACGACAATCTCGCGGAAGTGGCGGAGCGCATGACCGAGGGCGCCCTGGACATGGCGGATTTCATGCGCAAGGATATCATCGACCGGTTCCTTGATTTCGTTTTCTTCAAGGTGCAGACCGGCAATGTCGACCTGCCCAGCCTGGCCTATCCGACCAAGCGGATGCTTGATGGCGTACTAGAGAAAAAGGTTATCGAGCTGATCAACGAGCACCTGTACCCGGAGATCATTTTCAGGCTCCTCAAGTTCTTCACCCGGAACATCCATGACGCGGACACGAACCTCTACGTAGCCAACCTGATTTATTCGGAGGACATCATAAGGTCCATCTATGACACCTACAAGCTCTTTAAGAAGGACATCTTCGACGGCGACCGTGACCGGAGGACCCTCAACGTGAAGAGGATGCAGCAGTATTCGCCCCGATCGGACAACCGGATGTCCTCGCCCCTGGACGCGGCGGCGCGGCTGAAGTACATCCTGGAGTTTTTCCTTGTAAAGTACCCGTCATTGCGTATCTATTCCCGTGAAGACCTGCTCATATCGCGGGAGGGCGAGGGCGGCGCTTAGCTCCCCCGGTGGCCGATGATTTTTTCCACGACATCGTCCTCGCTTCGCTGCACCTCGTTGATGTAGATGTTCTCGAAGCGCTGCGAGTCCTTGAACATCGCTTCGTTGAAGCGCGGGCGGTAGGTTCGTATCAGCCAGTACATGATGTCCTGCATGTCCATCATGTTCCCTTCGTCTATGACCGTGAACTTGTAGTAGAGCCGGGTCAGGTCAAGCTCCCTGATGATCTCCGGGTGCCGGGTCGCGTAGGGGTCCATGAATTTCTTGAATCCCACCCTGCAGCCGTCGCGGTGGCAGCTGTAGAAGATCAGGTGCTCATTGCGGGACTGGTTCCGGTACAGAAGGCTTATGATGCCGCCCAGCTCCGGCATTTTCCTCATCGCGTCGAAGCGGTCATAGGGATATAGGGGAGACCACGCCAGGGTGAAGTACACGTCCTTGCCAATCACTGTCTTTTTCATACGGGGCTCTTGTTCCTTTTTTTTGTTAACCTGCGTATCAGGTTCGTCAGCTCGACCGTCAGCATCCTGCTCCGATTGACGACGTCGGTTTCCCGGTACAGCCGGTAGCGCGCGGGAAAATCCATCACGAAGTAATTCGCGATGAAATCGGTCATCTGGTTCAGGTCGACGATGTAATTCAGCAGCTTGATCAGCTTGTCCGATTCCTCGACATTGATGAGAAAAACCAGCTCCTGCGCTTTTTTCCGGAGCGTTTCGTTTGTCCCGTCATGGGGATCGGCCGTCCGGGGAGGCGGCGTCCGGAATTCTGCCGACCGGTAGTTGATGAACCTTGTCACGCTCACCCGGGACAGGCCCTTGAGCGTTATTTTTGTCGATCCGCCCTCCGGCTCTATCTCCACGACCTCCGACAGCGTCGCAAGCCTCTCTCTGCGCCATGCCATGTCAAGGGTGGAGCGAACGGTGACGGCGAGAATCCGGTCGCCCGCGCGAATATCTTTCGAGTCCTCGGTCGGCTTTATAAAAACGGCCATCGTGCAATAAGGGAATATGATTTTTCTTTTTAAAAAAAATGTTTTTAACGTAACCTGTTCCATAGCGTTGGTGGAAAGGGCGGAGCCGGATACGACGGTCTTCCCGCTTCCGTCCGCGTTGTTCCGGGGGAGTATACAAAAAAAGGCCCTATTTGTCAACAGGTATATACTCGTGGGCGCCTCCGGTCATTACTGGGATTTTATGCCGCCGACCTTCGCTATGACCCGTATGAAGAAGAAACCGAAATTGGTAAGGTTGTCTCCTTCCCTCAGGT
>JADHED010002828.1_pt1 | contig 11300 bp, 8 predicted proteins | sample 8952041 | NCBI WGS metagenome assembly JADHED01 (sample SAMN16124423, study PRJNA663239) | bioreactor sludge metagenome | isolation source: sludge (control) | place: India:Bengaluru | collected 2018-09-08
TATATGAAAATCAAAATATAATTTCAAAATTCTCAAAAAAATCTGCGCAATCTGCTCAATCTACGAGAGTAGAAGAAATTCAACATCATAAAGCACATTTCGCCTCTATTTTAGGAGAAAAAAAGCTTTGGAAAAAAGATAAAATTTTGGGTGTTATTTGGGACGGAATTGGTTTCGGAACTTCTACAGAAATTTGGGGCGGAGAATTTTTCCTTTTTGAAAATTTAGAAAAAATTAAAGAAAAGCAGAGCCACGAAGTGGCGAAAATCAATAGCATTGGGCAAAGCCCAATGAAAAATAACACGGAGAATTGCGAAGCTCTGAAAGAGCGAAATCCAAAAATAAAACGAATTGCCCAATTAGAAAATTTTGCTTGGATTTTAGGAGATAAAATGTCAAAAACGCCAAAGATTTCTGCATTATCTATTCTTTTTAACAATAAAGAAAAGAGCCACGAAGTGTCGGTAATCAATAGCATTGGGCAAAGTCCAATTTGTAATGAAGCGGAGTTTTGTGAAGCGCCGAAGGTGCGAAATCAAAATTATTTAAAACAATTTTTTGATGAAAACGAATGGAAGATTTATACCAATTTAATCAATAAATCTGAAGTAAAAACATCTTCAATGGGAAGATTTTTTGATGCAGTTTCTTTTGTTTTAGGACACGAAAAACCCATCTTTTTTGAAGGAGAATCTGCAATGTGGTTAGAAAAAATTTCGCAGGAAGCTTTTGAAAATAATATAAAAATAATCGATTATTTAGAAGAAGAAGAATTTGAAAATATTCCCACAAGAAAAATATTTTCAAAAGTTTTAGAAGAAAAAATATCAGGAAAAAATTTGGGAGAAATCGGACTGAATTTTCATTACACTTTAATTAAAGCGATTGAAAAAATTGCAGAAAAGAATAATGTACGTGAACTGGCTTTTTCTGGCGGAGTATGGCAAAATGCACTTTTGGTAGATTTGGCAATTGATGTTTTAGGTGAGAAATATTCATTAAATTTCCACGAAAAATTATCACCAAATGACGAAAATATCAGTTTTGGGCAATTGAATTATTATTTGAATTTGATGTAAAAAGTACAATGTACAATCGTACAAAGTATAACATAATAAAATACATCCAACATTATACATAAATACATTATACAAAAAAAATGGACATTTACGATTTATTAGGAAAAATAGACCACACCGAAGACCAAGACAAGGTTTCTTACTCAGCAGGAGTTGTTTTTGCGATGAGTTTAAAAGATATGGGCTTCGAAGATTTAAAATACGACGATTTTATCGATGGAATGAAAACAATTTTTGAGAAGACTACTCCTAAAATTTCTCCAAAAAAATCAATTGATATTTTTAATAATTATGTGATGCTGCTTCGTCAGGATTTATCGATGAAAAATGAAGAAGAAGGTAAAGCTCTGTTTGAAAAAAACAGAGAAAATCCTAAAATTACTGAATTAGAAAGCGGTTTACAATACGAAATTTTAGTACAAGGAAATGGCGAAATTCCTAATATTACAGATGAGGTAGAGGTTGAATATGAAGGATATTTGCTAGATTCTCAAGTTTTTGATTCTACCAAAGATGTTGGTGCGCAGGTTTTTAATGTTTCAGAAATGATTCTTGGTTGGCAAGAGGTTTTGACCAAAATGCAAGAAGGTTCTCGCTATAAAGTTTTTATTCCGCCACATTTGGCGTACGGCGAAAATGGTGCATCACCTATGATTCAGCCGAATGCAACCTTGGTTTTTATTATCGAACTGAATAAAATTGTTTAAAACCTTTCTTTTACCAATTTAAATTGATTAAATTCGTGGCAAGAAAATATTAAAAAGTAACACGATGGCGCAAGTAAGATTTGGAGTGAGTTTAGACGAAGACGTTTTGAAAGAATTAGACCAATTCGTTCTAGATAATCATTTGCCAAATCGCTCACAAGCTATTCGACATTTGGTTGAAAACCGAATTGTAGATAAAAAATGGAAAGAAAATGATGTTGTTTCTGGTGCAATCGTGTTGCTTTTTGATCATCACAAAGGTGATATTGGCGTAAAAATGAATGAAATTCAGCACCAATTTTACAAAGAAATTCTTTCTGCTCAACATTTTCATTTGGACCACGATAATTGTTTGGAAATTATCGCGGTAAAAGGTAATGCAGATAGATTAACTGATTTGGCAAATCAATTAATTGGTTTAAAGGGCATTATCCATGGGAAATTAGTGACCAGTAAGATGATATAAACTAACCCTTTCAGAGTTTTAAACTCTGAAAGGGTTTTTTAATTTACAAAAAGTAACACGAAAACAACAAAAAGTAACACAATGAAATTCAAAATCATTATTTTTTCTCTGTTTTTATTTGCAGTTAATTCTGCTTTTTCTCAAAATTTAAAAGGAATTTATGTATTAAATGAAAATGCCAAAACACCTATTTCATCAGTTTTAATAAGTAATTTAGAGAATAGTTTTCAGGTAAATTCAGACGAAAATGGTTTTGTAAATCTTCAAAATTTTAGCTCAGAGAATCAAAAAATTTATGTTTCGGGAATTGGTTATGAGAAGGAAGAATTTGACTTAAATTCCATTAAAAAAGAAAAGAATTTCGGATACATTTTTCTCAATCCCAAAATTGTAAGAATTGAGGAAGTTCAGTTGAAAAGTTCTGTTAAAAACAATATTTTTCAAACGATTTCAGATTTAGATATTCATCTTCGCCCAATCAATAATTCTCAGGAAATTTTACGCTCAGTTCCAGGTCTTTTTATTGGTCAACACGCTGGTGGAGGAAAAGCAGAGCAACTTTTTATCAGAGGTTTTGATGTAGATCACGGCACAGATGTTAATATTTCTGTGGACGGAATGCCTGTAAATATGGTTTCTCACGCTCACGGACAAGGTTATGCAGATTTACATTTCGTGATTCCTGAGTTTATTGATAAGGTGAATTTCGATAAAGGACCTTATTTCGCCGAAAAAGGAAATTTTACGACGGCTGGTTTTGTAGATTTTAAAACCAAAGATTTTTTAGAAAATAATTTTGCAAAATTAGAAGTGGGACAGTTCAAAACGTATCGTGGAGTTTTGGGTTTGAATTTGTTGAAAAACAACAAAGAGGTGAAAAATCAAAGTTTGATTTTGGCAACAGAAACTTATTTTACAGATGGTTATTTTGATAATTCTCAGGATTTTAATCGATTCAATGGAATGCTGAAATACCACGGAAAACTGAATGATAACAATTTCTTAACTGCTTATTTTTCTGGGCTTTCCAGCAAATGGAATGCTTCCGGGCAAATTCCTGATAGAGCAATAGAAGACGGAACTATCGGTTGGTTTGGGGCTATTGACGCTAATGAAGGTGGTAAAACTTCACGCTATAATTTTAACGCTAATTTAAAATCGTATTTAAAAAATGGTGGGAAACTCACTAATCAGATTTTCTATTCTAAATATCTATTTGAGTTGTATTCCAACTTTACATTTTTCTTAAATGACCCAATTAATGGTGACCAAATTCGCCAAAAAGAAGATAGAAATTTATATGGATTTAATTCTACTTATGAAAAATCGGTTAATCTATTTGGTTTAAAATCTGATACTTATGCTGGAGTTCAACTTCGTTATGATGATGTGAATGATTTAGAACTTTCTAGAACTAAAGATAGAAGTATTACTACTGAAAGATTGAAATTTGGAGATGTAGATGAAGTGAATTTAGGCGTTTTTTGGAGTCAGAAAATTTCCGTTAATCAGAATTTTGATATTACACCTTCATTGAGGTTCGATTATTTTGATAATCAATACCATGATAAGATTTTGAATCAGAAATTGAAGTCGAATTCTAATATTTTGAGTCCAAAAATTAAATTTAACTATCGTTTGAACGATAATGTACAATTGTACTCTTATTTTGGCAAAGGTTTTCACAGTAATGATACCAGAGTTGCGGTTTTAGAAAACGGGAAAAAAGTGTTGCCTCCGGCTTTGGGGACAGATTTTGGTGGGATTTTTAAAATTGGTAAAAAACTAATTCTTCAATCTGCGATTTGGTATCTATGGCTAGACCAAGAATTTGTGTACGTTGGCGATGAAGCGGTGGTAGAAGAAGGTGGAAAAACCGAAAGAATGGGAATTGATGTTACAGCAAGATATGAGATTTATAAAAATTGGTTTGCAGATTTTAATTTGAGTTTGGCAAAGCCGAGAAGTTTAGGTGTTCCATCAAATGAGAATTTAATTCCTCTTGCTCCAAAATTAGTTAGTACAGGTGGAATTACTTATCGAAAAGAAACAGGTTTCAACGGAAGTTTGCGATACCGATTAATGGGAGACAGACCAGCTAACGAAGATAATTCTGTGGTGGCAAAAGGATATTTCGTTTGGGATGGAACATTTAATTATACCACTAAAAATTGGGAATTGGGCGTTTCTGTTCAGAATATTTTCAATGTAAAATGGAAGGAAACACAGTTTGATACAGAGAGTAGATTGCAAAATGAAACTTCGCCAGTTTCCGAAATTCACTTCACACCGGGAACTCCTTTTTTTAGCAAATTAAGTTTTACTTACTTTTTTTAGAACATATATAATCCTAATAGTTTGTTATTTTGTGAAGCAAAACTTTATATGAAAAAAGTTTTGCTTCTTTTTTAGTCATCAGAAGATTCCATAATTGATAATCTGTATTTGTGAAGAATTTTAGATTTGGAAAGCATTCCAATAAATTCATCTTTTTCGATTACCGGAAGATACCACGCGTTGGTTTGATCGAATTTTAAAATAATTTTTGTAGGTCTATCATTTGGAGCAATTTTCGCAGGTGGAACAGTCATAATGTCGCCAACACAAGTGTCTTTGTGATTGCTTACATCCAAAAGAAGATTAATGTTTTCGCCCAATTGAATCATTCCTAGAAACTTGTGATTTTCATCTTCTACTACAAATAAATTTTTATCAGTATTTTTAATGATTTTGATAAAATCAGCAATTGAAAGATCTACGTTTACTCTTGGGAAATTGGTTTCTATCAATTTAGTAATGTTGAGTAATTTTATGGTAGATTGGTCTTTGTTGTGAGTAATTAAATTGTCTTCTAGACTCAAATTATAGGTATAAACCGAATATTTATCGTACTTGTATTTTACAACATAAGCTGTTAAAGAAGTAATGATAAGTGGTAAAAGTAAATTGTAACCTCCTGTAATTTCTGCAATTAAGAAAATGGAAGTGAGCGGAGCGTGCATTATTGCAGACATTACACCTGCCATTCCTACCAATGCAAAATTGTGCTCTGAAACATTGGTGAATTTTGAAACATTTATAATTCTTGAAAAAGTAAATCCTAAAATTCCTCCAGCAAAAAGTGATGGCGCAAAAACACCTCCAATTCCTCCAGAAGCTGTAGTAAGGCTGCTAGAAATAATTTTCAGAAATAATACTCCAATTAAAAATAAGATAAAAACCATTTCACTTTTTCCGTAAGAATAGAAGATGGTATTGTTCATAATGGCTTTAGGAAAACCTGTTCCTAAGATGTTTTGAAGAGAAATATATCCTTCGCCAAATAACGGTGGGAAAATGAAAATTAAAATTCCAACAGATAAACCTCCTAAAATTGCTTTAAGATAAATATTTTTAAATTTCCCAAATTTTCCTTCGATATAGCGTGTTAATCTGATGAAAATTAAAGAGTAAATTCCACAAAAAATGCCTAAAATTATATATAAAGGAAATTTCGTTTTGTCAAAATCCTGAAAAATAGCAAACGAAAAGGTTACTTTTTCGCCCATCATAAAAAATGAAACCAAAGCTCCTGTTACCGATGCTATAAGTAACGGAACAATAGACCACATGCTTAAATCTATCATTAAAACTTCTAGTGAAAAAATAATAGCAGCAATGGGCGCTTTAAAAATTCCAGCAATTGCAGCAGAACATCCACAAGCAATAAGCAATGTTCTAAATTTGAAATTCAGATTAAAATATTTTGCAAAATTACTTCCTATAGCTGCTCCTGTATAAACTACTGGCGCTTCCAATCCTACAGAACCACCAAATCCTACTGTAAGGCTACTCGCAACAACAGACGTGTAAGTGTTGCTTTTGTCAATCTTACTTCTTGTTTTAGAAATGGCAGCCAAAACTTTTCCAACACCATGCGCAATGTTTTTCTTTACAAAAAAATGGATGTATAAAACCGTTAATAAAATACCAATTGCAGGCAAAAATATTGTCCAAATATAATAGTGTTCAGTGTAATCCGAATAGACTAATTCTTCTGTCCAGTGAACAATGTTTTTCAATAAAACAGCAGCCAAACCTCCAATTAAACCTACTATAGTACTAGCGGTGTAAAGGAAAGATTGAGGACTATTATATTTAAATTTCCTGAGAAGAATTGGGATTTTTCTTTTGTCTATAAAGCTCATTTTTTAGTATTGAAGAAAAATTACATACAAATTTAAGGTTTTAAAATTTAAAGCGAATTCAATTGCGCAAAAATCATTAAATTGCATGATTGATAAATATCGAAATAATTAAATTATTCTTTCTGAAATGAAATTCCTTACAGAGTATCGCGACCCAGACTTGGTGAAGTTTTATCTTTCTGAAATAGAAAAAATAGTTACCAAACCTTGGAATATTATGGAAATATGTGGCGGACAAACGCATTCTTTGGTAAAAAACGGTTTATTAGAATTACTTCCAGACAAAGTAAGAATGATTCATGGGCCAGGTTGCCCAGTCTGTGTTACTTCAATTTCTTTGATTGATAAAGCAGTTGCTTTGATGGAAAAAGGAGCAATTTTGTGTTCTTTTGGAGATATGGTTCGTGTTCCGGGAAGCAAAAAATCTTTGCTTCAAGCAAAAGCGGATGGCGGCGATTTAAGAATTTTGTATTCTCCGTTAGAAGCGGTAAAAATTGCAGAAAAAAATCCTGAAAAAGAGGTGGTTTTCTTTGCCGTTGGTTTTGAAACCACTGCTCCAAGTAATGCTTTAAGTGTTGTTCATGCTCAAAAGTTAGGACTTAAAAATTTCTCACTTCTCGTTTCTCACGTTTTGGTTCCACCAGCAATGGAAGCGATTTTAGATGATGAATTTTGTAATATTGATGCTTTTTTAGGAGCGGGACATGTTTGCACTATTATGGGAACTTCAGAATATTTTCCTTTGGCAGAAAAGTATAAAATTCCGATTGTTGTTTCGGGATTTGAGCCAGCAGATTTGCTTCAAGCGATTTATCACGCCGTATTGCAATTGGAAAAAGGCGAACATAAAGTAGAAAATTGCTACGAAAGATTGGTGAAAGACGAAGGAAATATTCCTGCTCAAAAAGTAGTGAACGAAATTTTTGAAGTGGGCGAACAAGAATGGCGCGGAATTGGCAGTATCCCAGAAAGTGGTTTGGTAATGAAAGATAAATATGCCGAATTTGATGCAGCCAGAAAATTTTCTATTGAAAATTCTGAAAAAAGAGAAGAAAATCTTTGCATTGCCGGTGAAATTCTGAAAGGAATTAAAAAACCTTTTGAATGTCCTCAATTTGGAAAAACCTGCAATCCCGGTAATCCACTTGGTGCACCTATGGTTTCGTCTGAAGGCGCTTGTGCAGCATATTATCATTATTCTTAATTAGTGGATTCCCCTCTTCCAGAGGGGTGTCAAAATCTTTGATTTTGACGGGGTGTAAAAAATATTGAATTTTCAATTTCAAACCTCAAATAAATTAATGTTTAAAATATTACTTACCATATATTCTGGATTAGAACATGCTTTTGAAGCCGACCATTTGTTGGCGGTTAATACTTTGGTTTCTCATAGAGAAAATTTAAAACAATCTCTTAAAGACGGTGTTTTCTGGGGAATTGGTCATACCACTACCATTTTTTTTGTTGGAATTTTAATGATTGGATTCAAATTCAATATTGGAGAAGATGTTTTTAAAAATTTCGAAGCTGGAGTTGGTGTTATGTTGATATTTCTAGGTTTTTATAGAGTTTATAAACTCTATTTCCCGAAAGAACACACGCATACTCACAACACTTCCAGAGCTGCATTTGGTGTAGGATTAATTCACGGTTTGGCAGGCAGTGGAGCTTTGGTGGTTTTAGTTATTTCGCAAATGAAAACACCTTTCGAAGGTTTAATGTACATTCTAATTTTTGGATTAGGCTCTATTTTCGGGATGTTTTTGGCAGCGTATTTGTTCAGCATTCCTTACACCAAAACGCTTTTAAAATCTAAAAAATTGCAAGCCAGTTTGGTGATTATTTCCTCTATACTTTGTATCGTTTACGGAGAAAAAGTGGTTGTTGAAAATTTAAGTTTGCTTTAATTTTTATAAAACAAGATGTTTCGGCAGATTATGTAGCAATTCCGTATTGATAATTTCTGCACAAATCGTTGGTTTTTCCCAATGTCCGTTGTGTCCGCAATCTAAAACATAGGTTTTGATGTTAGTTTTTTCAGGGATTATTTTTAGAAGATTTTCGGTTTTTACTGCATTGTCATATTTTCCTGCAATAATGAGGATTTTTGTATCTAAAGTTTCTAAAATTTCAGTTCGGTTTGGTCTTTCTGCCATTCCTAATTGTGCTGCTTTTACGCCTTCTTTGTTGGTAGATTTAGCAATTTTTTTTGCCAGTTCTATTTTTCCTTCCAAAATATCTTTTTCATTATTGCTAAAAAGATTTGGGATACTTGCGTTTACAAAAGTTTCAAAATTTTCATCAATAACAGCCGTGCTACGTCTTCTGATTTGTTTTTTCTCTTCGTCGTCTGCAAGAGTTGTAGAAAAAAATAAGGTTAAACTTTCCACCAATTCTGGAAATTTTTCGGCAAAAGCCAAAGAAACATAACCGCCCATAGAATGCCCTAAAATATTGATTTTGTTTGCGTTGATGATATCTACAACTTCTTTTACTTTTTCTGCCATCATTTCCATTGAATGAATAGAATGGTAAATTTCGGATTTTCCGTGTCCTGGTAAATCTATTTTTACAAGCGTGAAATCTTTAGAAAAATGATTTTCCATATCGCTCCAAATGGTGCTATTTTCCATAAAACCATGAAGTAAAACCAATATTTTTTTTCCGTTTCCAGAAATTTCGTAGTGTAACATAACTTTTTATTTTGTTTCAAATTTCAAACTTTCCTCAATCTTAACCTTAGCCTCAATCTTAACCTCAATCTTAGTTTATTCCCAAATGTCAATATAATCTACAAATCCTTCAGAATTTACTTTTTCTTGAAGTCTGAAGAAATTTCCTTTGCCTTCATTAGCAAACGTGTTGCTTTTCTTTTTGGTGTGCGAAACTCCGTTTATTTTTTGAGAAATTGTTCCGTAGAAATTGATGTGTTTTTTAGAAACTCGGTCTGCTTTTCCGTCAATTACTAAAGAATTTTTTCCAGATTTAGCACCTCCTTTTACGTCATAACCATCACTCATTATTTTGCTGAAAGTTACAGTTCCCGAGAAAGAAAGACCTTCATCATTGGTGAAAGTAAGTTTGTGAGTTCCGCTTAAATCATCAAAATGATTCTTGCTGTTCAAAGCTCTAATGCTATCGTTGTGCTTAGAAATGGTAGCGTTGATAGAATCTATAATTTTAGCACTATCCACGGTTTTAGAAGAATCGTTTGCTACTTTGTTACACGAGACCATTGTAATAGCCAAAAGAATAAAAAAAAGTTTTTTCATGGTTCTATTTTTTTTAATGAATTGATACAAATTTAGAACAAAAGTTTTTAAAATTGATGTGAATTTTCTTTAAAACCACAAAAAAGAGGTTGCTCATACAAACAACCTCTTTTTATAATGACTGAAATAAATTTCTATTTCTGATTTTTGTAAAACTGGATGCCACAATCTAAGAATTTTTTGAAATCTTCTTTTGGCATATATCCAGAAACTGGCGTGTTAATAACCTTTCCGTCTGGTGTTACCAAAACGTAGTGAGGCTGAGAATTGTTATTAAAATTCACTTGTTGAAACATACTCCACTTATCACCAATGGTTTTAATTTTTTTCATTTGTCCGTTGCCCATATCAATTTTGGTTTGTTCGGCTTCTGGCAATTCTTCTTTGTCGTCCACATAAAGTGATGCCAAAATTACTTCGTTTTGAAGCGTAGGAAGGACATCTGGTTGACTCCAAACAAATTCTTCCATTTTTCTACAATTTTCGCAACCAAAACCAGTGAAATCTATCAAAACAGGTTTGTTCTCTTTTTTGGCAAGTTCTATTGCTTTGTAGTAATCGTGCTCAGGATGCATTCCTAGAATTCCATCTTTTTCGTCATGGAAATAGCTTACATTAATTGGAGGCAAAATCCCTGAAAGCAATTGTAATTTTGGTCTTTCCGCAGGTATTAATCCTTGAACTAAGTACACCACAAATCCAAAACTTAGAATTCCTAAAATTTTTCTTGTAGTAGAGATTTTTTCGTTTTTATCATCGTGAGGAAATTTAATCTTCCCGAATAAATACAAGGCTAAACCTATAGCAATTACAATCCAAATTCCAACAAAAAGTTCTCTTTTTAACAAGAAAGTTTTAGAAACTAAATCTGCTTTTGATAAAAATTTAAGTGCTAAAGCTAATTCTATAAAGCCAAGAACTACTTTTACAGTATTCATCCAACCGCCAGATTTTGGTAAACTTTGTAACGCCTGAGGAAATAATGCCAACAATCCAAAAACAATTGCCCAACTTAAGCCAAAACCTGCTAAAGCAAAGGTTAATAGCAAAGGAACGTTTTGCGAACTAGACGCTACACCGCCTAATAAACTTCCCAAAATTGGTCCGGTACAAGAGAAAGAAACGATAACTAAAGTGAGTGCCATAAAGAAAATCCCGATTAAACCGCCAGCTTCTTCTGCTTTTGCAGATTTGTTGGCAATCCAACTAGGGATGGTGATGTCGTAATATCCGAAAAAGCTCAATGCAAAGAATAAAAATATGGCGAAAAAGAATAAATTTAACCAAATATTAGTAGAAATTTGATTGAAAATATTCCCAGAAATTCCATCAATAATATGAAAAGGAACACTTAGTAGCACAAAAATTACAAGGATGAAAAATCCGTAAATTAAAGCATCTCTTTTTCCTTTTGCTTTATTTTTTTGCCCTTTTGTAAAGAAAGAAACCGTCAACGGAATCATCGGGAAAACGCATGGTGTAAGCAATGCAATTAAACCGCCGATAAATCCTAACACAAAAATCCAAAGGTTACTTTCTCTGTTTTCGGTATTTTTTGTTCCACAATCTGTTAAAGGATTTTTGAAATC
>JADHED010002800.1_pt1 | contig 11299 bp, 11 predicted proteins | sample 8952041 | NCBI WGS metagenome assembly JADHED01 (sample SAMN16124423, study PRJNA663239) | bioreactor sludge metagenome | isolation source: sludge (control) | place: India:Bengaluru | collected 2018-09-08
CGGACTTCAACTCAATGTTGTTCATGCTTGAATCCACTCAAAACGTCGAAGCGGCAAATAAAGTGCCCGCTCAAAGACGCTCATGCTGTTTCAATCCACGCGCCCGCGAGGGGCGCGACGCTGTTTTGATTGTGAGCAACGCCTGTGTAATCAGTTTCAATCCACGCGCCCGCGAGGGGCGCGACCGCACCGGCGAAGCTTCGGCGGCGTGACCTTGGTGTTTCAATCCACGCGCCCGCGAGGGGCGCGACGGTTTCCAGTCGTCAGGCGGCAATGCACACATTGGTTTCAATCCACGCGCCCGCGAGGGGCGCGACGCGGAGGTAATCCGATCGTGGGAACGGCTGTTCGGTTTCAATCCACGCGCCCGCGAGGGGCGCGACCCGCTGGCTGGCGCGGGGGATTCAGGGAGTGATGGTTTCAATCCACGCGCCCGCGAGGGGCGCGACCCGCGCAACGCGCCGACATTGGCAAGACTTGCTGTTTCAATCCACGCGCCCGCGAGGGGCGCGACTGCAAACTCAATGCACTTGGCGTGCAGCTCCCGGGTTTCAATCCACGCGCCCGCGAGGGGCGCGACAGGTGCCGGGAGTCATCCAACGATTCCGCACGCGGTTTCAATCCACGCGCCCGCGAGGGGCGCGACTTGATGGCCTTGCGGAAATCCGGAGCCGACTTTTATGTTTCAATCCACGCGCCCGCGAGGGGCGCGACGCCAGCCGGGCGGGTCGATCCATCCGCCCCCAGGGTTTCAATCCACGCGCCCGCGAGGGGCGCGACCACCTCCCTGGGCGATGTGCCCCAGGACACAGAAGTTTCAATCCACGCGCCCGCGAGGGGCGCGACAACAGCACAAGGCGAAATTCCAAGGGTTCGTCTGGTTTCAATCCACGCGCCCGCGAGGGGCGCGACGTCCGGGGCACGAGAACCGGAAACAGGACGAGGTTTCAATCCACGCGCCCGCGAGGGGCGCGACCAATCGGCCTGCCAAGCTGGGCCATCAGCATATTGTTTCAATCCACGCGCCCGCGAGGGGCGCGACCCGGGAGGCGTCCGATGCGGATGGCGGTGCGGATGTTTCAATCCACGCGCCCGCGAGGGGCGCGACGGGGTCTCTGTGGGCAAGAAGGTGTGCGTGGTGAGTTTCAATCCACGCGCCCGCGAGGGGCGCGACCGCCGGTGCCAGTAGCAAGCCCGATGGCTCCACGGTTTCAATCCACGCGCCCGCGAGGGGCGCGACTGAAGGAGGTGCCGCGCTTCACCACGCGGTTCCAGTTTCAATCCACGCGCCCGCGAGGGGCGCGACCGGAGGACAACGTGGTTGCAAAACTGCCAGTTCCGGTTTCAATCCACGCGCCCGCGAGGGGCGCGACAGCGGGCAGTAGCGGCTGCCGACGTCGAACTTGACGTTTCAATCCACGCGCCCGCGAGGGGCGCGACGCCCGACCAGTGTCAGTGAGGGCACCGCCACGAGTTTCAATCCACGCGCCCGCGAGGGGCGCGACGGCTCCCCGTGAGCCTTACTTCGTCGACGTCTCGGTTTCAATCCACGCGCCCGCGAGGGGCGCGACGGCTACGTGACTTTAATGCGCTAGTGTTCTACGTGGTTTCAATCCACGCGCCCGCGAGGGGCGCGACGAACCCGAAAGATCATTGCGAGGAACTGGCGGAGGTTTCAATCCACGCGCCCGCGAGGGGCGCGACCGGACGCCCCAAAGTATCGTCAATGAAAGTATGAGGTTTCAATCCACGCGCCCGCGAGGGGCGCGACCACAAGCAACCCAGCCAGCAAACAATCTATAGAAAGTTTCAATCCACGCGCCCGCGAGGGGCGCGACGATTTTGCTTGAACGTGCTGCCTTTCCTGCATCGTTTCAATCCACGCGCCCGCGAGGGGCGCGACGATTTTGCTTGAACGTGCTGCCTTTCCTGCATCGTTTCAATCCACGCGCCCGCGAGGGGCGCGACGTTGTCATATGTGCAATGTAGCCTATGGTTACAGGTTTCAATCCACGCGCCCGCGAGGGGCGCGACTGTCGTTGGTGCGGCAGACCATGACGACGCATTGGTTTCAATCCACGCGCCCGCGAGGGGCGCGACCCAGGAGGAAAAGTCGAGTTTGTTGAATTTTTCTAGTTTCAATCCACGCGCCCGCGAGGGGCGCGACAAATAGGGCTCTCCGCTCTGAGGCGTCAGGTTTGTTTCAATCCACGCGCCCGCGAGGGGCGCGACCACCGGCCACTATACAAAAGTTGATCCACGTCGGTTTCAATCCACGCGCCCGCGAGGGGCGCGACCACGCGCATGTCGAGCGTAGATTGTTCGCGTTATGTTTCAATCCACGCGCCCGCGAGGGGCGCGACAAGGTATGCTTGGTCCATAGCCTTCCCTCTCTTAGTTTCAATCCACGCGCCAACCTCCTCCTTGGCCTCGTCCTGTGTGCGGTTTCAATCCACGCGCCCGCGAGGGGCGCGACTAGTCACGCCGCGCCGCGCTACCAGCGCGATGCACGGTTTCAATCCACGCGCCCGCGAGGGGCGCGACCACACGCGCATGTCGTGGCTAAATTGGCTACATGTTTCAATCCACGCGCCCGCGAGGGGCGCGACACACAATACCTAACCGCTTGGGTATTGTCAACAAGTTTCAATCCACGCGCCCGCGAGGGGCGCGACAGACGGCGACAAAGTGCGCATCACGCTCGGCATCGTTTCAATCCACGCGCCCGCGAGGGGCGCGACAGCCAAATCTGGTCATGGTCTCCATCCGTTGCCGGTTTCAATCCACGCGCCCGCGAGGGGCGCGACTTTTGTGCTCGAGAGCGATGTGCTCGAGACAGGGGTTTCAACCCCCGCGCCCGCGCCGGGCGCCCCATTCGTGCTCGACCCCGAGGGGCTCGCGCCCGCGGTTTCAACCCACGCGCCCGCGAGGGGCGCCACCTCCGCTATCCCGCACGGAGTCGGCGAGGAAAGTGTTTCAATCCACGCGCCCGCGAGGGGCGCGACAATACAGTCGTTCTGCAAAATGAGGACGCGGCAGTTTCAATCCACGCGCCCGCGAGGGGCGCGACCCGAAGGAGGAGTAAAATGATTTGTCTCCACCGAGTTTTCAATCCCGCCGCCCGGGGGGGGCGCGCCCGACATTTCGCCATGTGCCGCTCTGGTTCTTCGAGTTTCAATCCACGCGCCCGCGAGGGGCGCGACGGAAATGCGAGACCATTGACCATGAGCGCCTGATTGTTTCAATCCACGCGCCCGCGTGGGGCGCGACTGGTCTCGGGAATATCGCGTTTCGCTACTGAGGTTTCAATCCACGCGCCCGCGAGGGGCGCGACTTATACGCCGTTCCACCAGCGGCCATGATTCGGCGTTTCAATCCACGCGCCCGCGAGGGGCGCGACTCTAAGGTCCTGTGCCGTTATAGCTCAATCACTGTTTCAATCCACGCGCCCGCGAGGGGCGCGACCGAACCTCTTCCCCCACTCCGCCATCAGCCCCGGGTTTCAATCCACGCGCCCGCGAGGGGCGCGACGTGGAAAGTTGGTGGACTTAGTCCTTGTTGAGTGTTTCAATCCACGCGCCCGCGAGGGGCGCGACGCATGGCGTTCTCGGGAAAAGCCTGTCCAGTTTGGTTTCAATCCACGCGCCCGCGAGGGGCGCGACGGATTTCGCGGGGGAATACGAGCTTGAGCGGGTGTTTCAATCCACGCGCCCGCGAGGGGCGCGACGCAAGTGACCGGCATTTGACACCCAAAGAAAAACGTTTCAATCCACGCGCCCGCGAGGGGCGCGACCCCAGCGGGAGCAAACCGCCTGTGGGCATGGGATGTTTCAATCCACGCGCCCGCGAGGGGCGCGACGCAAGCCAAGTCATTTCGGAAGTGGGTCACCAGCGTTTCAATCCACGCGCCCGCGAGGGGCGCGACGCGATTCACAAGGCCGTATGGCGCGGGATCAAGGTTTCAATCCACGCGCCCGCGAGGGGCGCGACCCTTTATCGGGAAGGATAAGAGCCGGGAAGCAAGGGTTTCAATCCACGCGCCCGCGAGGGGCGCGACTCCCTTGCCCGGCCGAATCCGCCGCAGAAGCGGAGTTTCAATCCACGCGCCCGCGAGGGGCGCGACCTTTTCATTCTTGGTTTTTCTTGCCATAAGGAGAGTTTCAATCCACGCGCCCGCGAGGGGCGCGACCCTTTATCGGTGACGATAAGAGCCGGGAAGCAAGGGTTTCAATCCACGCGCCCGCGAGGGGCGCGACCTCCGCATCCGATCTCGCAGATCTCAAACCTGAAGTTTCAATCCACGCGCCCGCGAGGGGCGCGACCACCCCATTTTTCCACGCCTCCGGCGATGTGGCGGTTTCAATCCACGCGCCCGCGAGGGGCGCGACTGAGAAATCGAGGAGCAAATCATCTGATTTAAGGGTTTCAATCCACGCGCCCGCGAGGGGCGCGACCGGCTTCCGCAGAATCACCTTCAAACTCAGCAAGTTTCAATCCACGCGCCCGCGAGGGGCGCGACCCATGATGGCCGCGCCACCATTGGCCGTCTTCGTGTTTCAATCCACGCGCCCGCGAGGGGCGCGACCGCGCGATCGCGGATGTGGCAGCCAGCCTCGATGGTTTCAATCCACGCGCCCGCGAGGGGCGCGACGTTTTCGGCCTGTGAAGAAAAACGAAGGCATTGAGTTTCAATCCACGCGCCCGCGAGGGGCGCGACACCACAAAATCAACAGCCCTTATCTTTGGGCAGGTTTCAATCCACGCGCCCGCGAGGGGCGCGACGATTTTGTGGTAGAGTCGATACCCGCGACCATTGTTTCAATCCACGCGCCCGCGAGGGGCGCGACTGTTCAAACGTAACTCATTGATACCAAAACGCCAAGACAGCTGTTTCCGCGAACGGCTTGCGTTCGTCCGCAAGCTCTTCGACATTTCATTTTCAGAATTTCAAAGAACCTTCTTCATCAAAAGGTTGCGCTCTGCGCGAACCTGATCCGTAAACCATGAGGACTGGACGTTCGCCGAAAGTCAAACAATCAAGGGAGCAGAAGGATTGAAAGAAGCCTTGGCTCCAAGATGCTCCACCCGTTGATCCCAAGTTGCCCCCAGATTGTAGAACCTGAGAGAGTCTTTTTCGGAATCAATCTCTTTGCTCAAGCGACTCTTGAGATCCACATATTGTGCGGGATCGACCTGACACTCAAACACCGAAAATTGGACCCGTTGCCCGTAATCCAGGCAGATTTTGGCGACCCGGCGAAGGCGTTTCTGTCCTCCGTCGGTTGATGTTGCAACATCGTAAGTGATCAACAAATGCATGAGTTACCTCCAGATAAACGGCGGATAGGCATCAAGGTCGCTTCGAATGGCCCGCGCCAGAAGCCGAGCCTGGATGAATGGCACCAGACCGAGGGACATTTTTTCCTGAAGAAAAGGGTGGGTTATGGTGTCCTGCTTGCGTTCCTGCCAGGCGACCAGAAAACGCTTGCGGGCATCCTCCGTGAGCTCCACCGCCCCGGTTTCCCGGTGGAGAAAATCCGAAGGCTGAATCTGGCGGCGGTTGAGCAACGTCAAAACACAACGGTCCGCAAAAACCGGGCGAAATTCCTCCATCAAATCCAATGCCAGCGAGGGACGCCCCGGGCGGTCGCGGTGGAGAAAGCCCACCGCAGCATCGAGCCCCACGGATTCCAGCGCGGACCGGCAGTCATGCGCAAGAAGGCTGTAGGCAAACGAGAGCAGCGCATTGACCGGGTCGGTGGGAGGCCTGCGCATCCGTCCCGGAAACTCGAAGCCCGGCACGGTGATCAGCTGGGAAAAAGCGGCGAAATAGCTGTTGGCGGCATCCCCCTCGAGTCCACGTTGCGAATCGAGGTCCTGCATTCGGAGGACCGTTTTGGCATTCCGGCGCAGGACCTGAACGGCCGCATCCAGCACGAGATGCTCTCCGTGATCCCTCGCGTTTCGGAGAAGCACATTTTTCCCATTGGTCAGTTTTGCGGCAAGAAAGCTGCCGGCAAATCCCGCGCAAGCAGTCAAGTCGTCCGCCAAACGGTATTGGGCACGCCGCAAGAGAATATTCCCCGGGGTAAACCCGCGCACAGCGGCAAGAAAACGTCCATTCGGCGAACAAAACGAAAGGGTGACTCCCGCCTCCGAGCATCCCGCCATCAATTGGGCACTCGCCCCGATGTCATACCCCAGACAGACAATACCATCCAGATTATGGAGCGGCACGCGCAGGAGCGATTCCCCCTCGTGCCGCACCTCCACCGCAGCCCCATCCTTGCGCAGGTAGGCACCCTCTCGTGTGACAAAGAGAGTGTTGAGATGTTGTTTCATGGGATGAAAATTTGGGGTTCAGGTCCGAAAGTGCATGGCCGGGGAGACTGTTTGAAATTTCAAATCTGCGATCTGAAATCCTTCTTCGCCGGATGTCCGTCAGGCAGACTGTCATTGAGTTTTTTGAGGAATTCCCCGGCTCTCCTTTGGCCTTCGTGGATTCGTCTCCCCTTGTCCGTGAGATGGCGTTGTCCCTTGATGTCGGAATTTTGGAGGAAGTCCGCCCACGCCCTCAGTTGCCGGGAACAGCTCTCGGCCACGGATTTGAGAGCGGAGATCTGAGATTGGAAATTCCGGAGTGCCGGTCGGCGTTCAAAGAAACAAAGCATCAATCTTACCTCGCCCGCCGATCCTCGCGCGATGTAAAGAAAGGCGAGCAACTCGTTTGTCGTGCCTCGCTCGAACCCCTCTGCAATGTTGTTGGAAACCGAGAGCGAAGCCCGGTCCAACTGGTCCCGCTTCGACCAAGTGATGCTTTCCTTCGTCGCATCAAGAAAATCTTCGCATTCCTCGGCCAATCGGATGGCTTCCTGCCAGACAGGCAGGGACTCGAATCTGTCGTAGGTCGGCATCGGGTTTGGGATTTCAGATGGAATATTTCAGATTTCAGAAGACGCAACGGGGAAATTTTCGAGTTGGGCCTCCAGCCAGGCGGATGCCGACCGGGCGGTCCGCGGCTGACAGATGTCCCGGAGCGAGCACGCATCGCACTTCTTCTTTTCGTATTCAGCCGGGGGCAGTCCCCCACCCTCCAGGAGCTGACGCAGGCGGCGGGTGGCCCCGGCCACGAGATTCCGCAATTCCTCATCAAAGACAACCGCCGTGCGGCGGCGGGGCTGACCGTAAAAAAGATAGCCCTCCGGGATCCGGGTCCGGAGCATTTCCTCCAGGCACATCGCCTGCGCGGCCAGCTGCACCTCATCCGCGCGGTGCGCCTTCGGTTTCCCCCGCTTGTATTCCACCACCGCGATGCGGCCATCCGCATGGAATTCCACCACATCGCAGACGCCATGCAGTTCCGCGCCCCGCACCGGCAACCCGCGAGTGATCCGCACCCCCGGACGCGATTCATCCGGCCCCTCATGCGCCCGATCATGCAGGATCCTCCCCTCCGCCGTAAACCGATTCTCCTCCCACTCCCGCTCCAGATGAATCAACGCACACTGCCGTTCGCAGTAGAGCAAATGCTGGAGCGCGGAGATGGGAAGCGTGTCCACTCTATTGTAAAGGGAGGAAAGAACAGGGAAAGCTACCAGAACAGGACGCTCAGGCCCCCGACGTGCCGGAAGTGCCCATCCGTGGTTGCCAGCGGCAACCCGCATTGGACCGCCACCGCATTGCGGAAGTGGCGGACTATGACGCTGCTGTCGAGCAGGACGCTATTTCCAGTCATCGGGATCGATCCGTCCGCCTTCTTCGCGCACGACCTTTTCAAAGGCGTTGCCTTCCTCCCCGTCCAGGCAACCCGCCGTGGCTTTGAGGGCCGCAAGGCGTTCCTCCCGACGCCGCGGGTTGAGGCGGCTGACATAGCCCGCCACCTCCACCAGCTTGGGTGCCGGCAGTGTTTCGAGGTCTTTGACGATGGATTCCAACACGCTCATGATTTTTCACTCTGAACTTTCTCCTGATCCTTGGCAACTTCTGCGGGATGGGTCATCGGCTTCATCGACCTCGGCGCAGACCGGGCAAAGAATTTTGTCGGGTGCTCACACGATCCGGCGGATGAGGGTGACGCCTTCCGGTATGGAAGATTCATCCACAGTCACTTCATAATCCGAGAAGGAACGCGGAGCGTCCACACCGGATTTTTTGGCAACCTTCACCGCATCGAAAAGCGTGTGACTGGGAGCTTTTCCAAGTTGGTTGTCATGTTTGAAGATCAACAAACCGCGCACAGCCATACTGCCAGCCGGGCGGGCGGCGGATTGGTCGAATTGGAAGGCATTTTCCAGAGCGGAGAAAAACAGCTCCAAGTCCTCATCGGAAAACGTGGTTTGTTCGGCAAGGAAGGGATTCACGAAGCCGTGAGCCCGGTAAAGCCCGTAGGGAATGGTGAATTTTCTTCCCATCGTGCGCCCTTTATCGATGTCCTTTTCATTGGTTACCGAAGTGCGGGTGATTGCATGCTCGCTGGAAACAATCGGATCAACGGACCGGGCAAAGGAGATCTGAACCGGCCCCCGGACCTGTCCGCAGTTGACCTCTGTGGACATGACGGCGCCAAAGGTGCGAATATCGAAGAAGTTCTTGCACATCCACTCCCTGGCTTTGTCCCGCTCTGCCTGCTTGGACTTCTTGGGATCACCAAGGTCCAATGCCTTGTAAGCTTCCTCATGCTGCTGATTATGCACGGCTCCTTCGACGAAGTAGATGCGTTGATCCTTGTGGGCGGTTTGGATAAAGTTCCGAATCTTGCGTTTGAGGCACACGTCGGTAACGAGCCCCTGGCCGGATTCGGCATCGACGCGCGGGAGATTTCCGGCATCGGGATCGCCATTGGGGTTGGCATCTTGGACGTCGAAGAGAAAGATGAAGTCGTAACGGTTTTTCATGGTTTTTTATTTGTTTGGTTGAGGATGAGAGGGGGTTCAGGCAGCAACGGTTTCTTTTTCTTTGCTGGTTGTAAAAAGGGCTTTTCGCTGATGGTAGTAACCAAGAATAAAGAGCCCCTGCTCTTCGAGATTGTGGGTCTTCTTGATCCCCCTTTCAGGTGCCTGCGGCCATTTGATTTCGCCGATAAGTTGATCGAAGAAGATTTTCCTTCCGGGGTTCAGATGCCGCCGGTGGTGGGTGGAAAGTTGCTCGATCCGTGGAAACACGGCAGCGGGCGTGGCACAGGCGGCGGAAAAGTAGGTTTCCCGGATCGTCTTCTCCAGATGCTTGCCGGTCTGCTCGTAGTATCCTTCCTCCTGAATTTTTTCGAGAACGGCAAAGAGCCGTCCCAAGAGATAGGCGGTGTTGGTGTTTTCTGTATCTAGCATGGTGGTGATGTGGAGTTGATGGTTTCTTGCAAGGACGGCTTTGATGGCGGAAGCGCGGAGATAGTTGACCTCCCGCTCCATCTGGATGCGGCGAAGAATGGTTGTGAAAAGTGCCTCCGGGTAAGGTGTACCCTCCAGAATCGAGCGCAGGAAAGCCCCGCCGAGCAAAGGCGACGGATCATCCCCACTGCGGACCGTTTCCCGGAGGTATTCCCAATAAGCGGGAAATTCCGAGTCTGGACGCCGTTTGCCCACCTGCTTGTCGAATTCCCTCACCATCCGGATCGCCTCCTGATGCTTTCGGAGATTGTCGAGGAGTTCGCCAATGGTCGATTGGTGGAAAAATCGAACGGAAAGCCGTGCGGCATTGGGTGCCAACCCCAAGAGATAAAATCGGGTTTCATCCGGATTGTCTCCGAGGCTCCCGTAGTCCTCGCGTCCGTTCTGCAGCGCCTTGAGAAATGAATGCAGTTTCTGTCGGATGGCAGAGTCCTGCCGCTCATCCTCGGCTGCATGGGTTCCGTTCTGTGAAAAGGCAGCGAAGACATCCTCCACAAGGGACTTTTTATCCGTCCAAAAAACGCAGGTGGTGTCACCGATGCGAATCCGGTGCTTGGCGGACTGTGGACCCGTCAGAAGGGAATTCAATGCCGTGCCGTAACGGAAAGCCGCTTGTTCGCCCACCGGGGCATTGAAGCTTTGGCTTTTTCCATAGGACTCATAGGCACTGTCATTGAAGGAGACAATGGACGCCCCGGCTGCCTGCGCCCCGGGAATGCCTTTGATCTTGGGATGCAGCCGCGCAATAGGAACAGTTTCACCGGAAAGGAGACATTGGCCGAGGGGCGCATCGGCCTCCACGGGCATGTTCTTTTCCCACCACTTGCGAATCCCCGGTTCCGCATGAACAGGATGCGGCTTGTCGAGAATCTGAAACACCCCGAACCCGGTGCCGACTTCCTCCAGAATCGGATGTCCGGCCAGTTGATCCGGCGACCAGGATTCCAAAAAACGGCACACAGCAGAAAAATCCGGGTGGGCGATTGAAGATTCAAGCTGGAGATGCCTGCTCCGAAAGGCCTCGAATCGTTTGACTCCGAACCCTTCCGGCTTGTCTTCGGGCTGCCGCCCCAGAAGGTAAGTCTGGTTGTCCCAAAGAAAACAGGGATTGATTCCCGAACCGGGCGGCTTGGCCTCCCCCGGAACTTCCAGAACCGAAGTCACTAGTTTCTTTTTCTCATTCGGCACGCGGGCATCCTGCATTTGGAAAAGCCGTCCATCCGGATGCAAAACGATCCGAAAGGAAATCTTTTGGGGAGAGAATCCGGGGTGGGCGAGTTCGTAGGCGGGGTCATCCGCCAAACGGTCATAAAGAGCGTCAATAGATTGAAGGATCATTGGGCGTGGTGAGATTGAAAAGGCAGTGGCGGAATGGAAATGACCCCGTCCTTCATCCGGGCTCGAAAAAAGTGAGGGGTGGTGGACTTCACCTTTTTTGTCCGGCGGTCCTGATCGAATTCGATGTCGTGAAGCATGAAGCCAAGATCCTTTTCACCAAGAAGGCTTTCATGGGGAATGGGCAGCGTCTCTTCGGGTTCAATGAGCCGGAACCGGACGGGAAATTCACGGCAACCAAAATAGGGTTGTTGGAAGCATTGCCCGGAACGGGCCCGACGGTTGAACATGTCGAGATGTTTTCCCGCACAGTCATTGGCCGACAACTCGGGACCACCACGCTCGAAACGGTGTTCCAAAATGTCGAAGTGTGCCTGGATGACATACCGAACGTCGCGAAGCAGCAGGGAAGCGCGCTGTTGCCGATATTCGTCCACCGCGATTCCAAGATTTCCGGAACCGGAAGTCATGGCCGCCTGAACCCCTGCCGCCCCTTTCACCGGAATTTTGGTGGGGGGTGGGGTGGGTGGGGGTGGGGGTGTGTGGGGGTGGGGTGGGGGGGGGGGTGGGGGTCTTGACGG
>JADHED010002829.1_pt1 | contig 11297 bp, 10 predicted proteins | sample 8952041 | NCBI WGS metagenome assembly JADHED01 (sample SAMN16124423, study PRJNA663239) | bioreactor sludge metagenome | isolation source: sludge (control) | place: India:Bengaluru | collected 2018-09-08
TCTTAAATTGCGCGGATCGTTAGGATCTCTGGGTAATGAGAGGATTGGAAACTATCCATACCAGTCCAGCATCAACTTTAATAAGGCAATTATGTACGATTCAAATGGTTCAAATATTATTTCCCAGATGACCGGAGCCCAGATAAATTATGCAGTACGTGATATAACCTGGGAAACGACATACAGTTGGGATATTGGATTGGATGCAACTTTGTTTGAGAATCGCCTAAATGTGACTGCGGACGACTATTTCAAAAAGACCAGAGATATGCTTCTTGCTGCAGAGATTCCGACTTTTACAGGATTTGAGGCTCCGGACCAGAATGTCGGGACAATGCATACCCGCGGCTGGGAGGTAAGTATAGGCTGGAAAAATAAAATCGGAGACTTCAGCTATTCGGTTAATGCCAACCTCTCCGACTACAAGTCTGTAATGGGAGATCTCAGAGGTAAGATGGTTTTCTATAGTGATGGAACTATCATAAAAGAGGGTGAAGAGTATCGTGCGTGGTATGGTTATAAATCACAAGGATTATGGCAAACCGCTCCTACAGGAGGTGATGCTGTTATTATTGCTACAACCTCTGCAGGAGATGTAAGGTATACAGATATCTCAGGTAGTGAAGGAACTCCGGACGGAAAGATAAATGCTACTTATGACCGTGCTATACTTGGTAGCTCACTACCACATTTCGTATTTGGAGGCACTATAAATCTGGGTTGGAAAAACTTTGGAATATCTGTTCTGTTCAACGGTGTGGGTAAACAAAAAAGTATGGTAACTCAGGATATGGTACGTCCATTTATGGCCCAATGGCTCTCTGCACCGGGAGTTCTCCATAAAATTGACGGTACAAGGAATTATTGGAGTAGATACAATACAGAAGAACAGAACCAGAATGTCAGCTATCCACGTTTGAGCTACACCTCAGCCGAGAAGAGTAACTATGAAGTTTCAGACTACTGGCTCATGAACGGTGCATACTTCCGTATAAAGAACATAAACATATCCTACACATTTCCGCAAAGGGCTTTGGATAAGGCAGGAATTAAAGGCCTTAAGGTGTTTTTCAATACCGATGATCCCCTCTGTTTTGATAACTATTTAAAAGGATGGGACCCCGAAGCTGGTCCGTCTACATATATTGCAAAAACATTCACCCTTGGTGTTGACCTTAATTTCTAATGATCATGAAAAAGATTTTATATATTCTTACTGCAGCCGTGGTGCTTTCATTAAGCAACTCCTGCGCAAAACTTGATCTCAACCCGCTTTCTGAGGCATCCAGTGAAAACTGGTATTCTGATCCTACCGAACTGGTGATCTCTCTTAACGATTTTTACCGTGATTACCTTTGGGAGATTGAGAGTGGTTACTGGACAGATCGTCGTACAGACGACTGGAACCAACGTGATTATATTTATGAGCTTGCAAACGGCAGTGCTGTAAGTACATGGAGTTATAACTCTTACTGGACAAACACATACAAAGGTATCAGCCGGGCAAACCGTATCCAGGAATCTGTTGAAAAGCTGAGGGGCAAATACTCCGACTCAGAATTAAATCCGCTTTTGGCAGAGGCTCTGTTTTTCAGGGCATACTTCTATTCACGGCTCGTTACTCTCTATGGAGATGTTCCGTTCTATACAGGTTATCTCTCGATAGAGGAGGCCTTTAAAATGGGTAGAATCTCTAAAGATATTATTATTGACCAGATATATGAAGACTTTGATTACGCGGCCCAATACCTTCCCGAGAATAACAATGCGAGAAGCGCTACACGCGTAAGTAAGGGTGCTGCACTGGCCCTCAAAGCCCGGTGGGCAATGCAATTTGGTGATTACCAGATAGCACTGTCAGCTGCAGAGGCTTGCATCAGCCTTGGCAAGTATACACTTCATCCTGACTTTGGAGCGTTGTTCCGCGACAAAACCATCAACTCCGAAATCATATTTGCAATCCCCCACTCTGCAAGCCTTGAACTCACCACTTCAGGTCAGCCTAGTGTGCAGAAAATAAACAGTTTTACCCTTAGAACGGCTGGTGGTACTGCTACTGCTCAGCCATCATGGGAACTGCTTGCTGCATTTGATTGTATTGATGGTAAGCCTATAGACGAATCTCCTTTATTTAACCCTCACGATCCATTCAAAAATCGCGATCCTCGTTGCAATGAGACATTTGCTGCACCAGGGACTGTTATTTACGGTTTCGTTTTCGATCCAAGTCCCGGTACCATCAATGTGCTCAATGTCACTACAGGGGCAATGATAAAGAACAAGGATAACAAAGTGAACGACCAATATGCGGCATATAACAGCTGTTGCCTCAAAAAAGGGGCACAAGATGACTGGGTATCAACCTACAATGAAAATCCCACTATTATTATGCGTTATGCCGAAATCCTCCTTATTTATGCTGAAGCAAAAATTGAACTTAACCAGATTGATGCAACTCTCCTTAATGCAATCAACGATGTACGTGCCCGTGCATACCGTGTCCCGAGGGGGCAAGTGAGTGCATACCCTGCTGTGACAGGCAACGATCAGACCGAACTTCGCCGTCAGCTTCGCAAAGAGAGAAGGGTTGAGTTCGCATGGGAGGGACGTCGTTATTTTGATCTCCTTCGTTGGGGCTGGCTGGAAAAAGCATATAGCCACAACATGTACGGACACCTTAACCAGGGAGCTATAAAGGCCTACTTTACAGCAGGAAAATGGTTTTGGCCCGAAGCTCCCCAAATTGACGAGGATGGCTTTGCCAACTTTGCTCCAATGTTTGAAAAAGGCTATATAATGCAATACGGTGTGCGCAAATTTGATCCAAAATCATATTTGTGGCCAATCCCGAATACAGACGTACTTATTAATATAAATATTAACCAAAACCCTGGATATTAACAGTTATGAGTGTAGATGAAATACTGTTGAGGAGTAGATATTCTCCTTTGAAGAATATTCTCTCCTATGATATTTTCAATACCGGTCTGAACGGCTGGATGACATTAATGCCGAATTTTACGGAGTATCCCGATTTTGATGTTCCAAAAACACTTGTCTGTAAAGACCAGTGGCCTCCTGTGATGCTTAGCTCAGCAACCTACCGTTACCCCGGTACACACGGAGCAATGTCCGGCACCTATTCATTAAAGCTTTCAACACGACCTGTTGCGGCACCATATACAGAGATCCCGGCTGAGGGGTGTCTGGGACACGCCATAAAACGGATGTCCTTTTATCGCCCGGGATGTAGATATCTCCAGATTGAGTGTTGGTTCAGTTATACTGCCGAACAAGATGTGATGGATGAGGATAATCGCTCTCAACCAGGTCTTCATGAGAATTCAATAAGGGATTTTGGTATGGGTTTCGATATTCAGGTCAACGGTAAGCGCTCACATGTCGGTCTGCGCTATCTGAATGCAGTTGATGGAAAGTTGGTCCAGAAGTGGCAATATGAGCTCTCAAAAGAGGGGATCTCCGATAAGGAATGGGCTTTTGGACTGGAAGGAGACTGGTGTAAGAAAGGTGTGGACCCGTGGTGGTTCGGACGCCGTTACCCTAACGGAGACCACGATGGTTTCAAAGACCTTGCCGATGGACATCAAAAGCTTATCTATAACGAGACTGACTGCAAACTAAACTGGCAGTACATGCGTCTCAAGGTAGATACCGAGAACCGTGAATATGTCGAATTCCAATGCCAGGACAGGATTTGGGATATGAGAGGGATAAAATCAGATTTGACAGATGCATATAACCGCATCGATAATCTAATTAATCCTCTGTTTTGGGTCGGCACAGATACCAATAGACGAGTTTTCCTTTATATTGATTCAGTAGTAGTTTCTCAAGAGTAATATGAAAATGTTTAATGATTCCCACCTTGAGGTGAAAAAGTTCTTCTCAGGGACCTTCGAAACCCACCCGTACGAGGTGGGTTGGGCCGATGAGGCCATATTCTTTGTGATGGTTCAAAAGATCAAAGATGATCCTACCTTCACAGCCCAGGTACAGTTGTCGCAGGATGGCGTCCATTGGGCTTCCGACGGCAGCGATCCTGTTTCTTTGAAGGGATTGGGACTGCACGTAATAAAAGTTCAGCCCAACTTTGGAAATTATCTCCGTCTTACCATTAACATCAGCGGCGGAGAGATGTTCTTAAACTTACATATATCATGCAAAGGTTAAGGTTAATAGTTATTTCGTTAATTGTGTTATTTCCGGTCTCCGGATGCGGGAAGGAGGGTGTTAAGCCCTCCCCTCCCGATATCCACCAGCCAGACAATGGTTCGGAATTGGGAAAAGAGATTGCTGCTTGGACCAATGGTGTGCTGGATATCCACTTCATTAACACAACGGACGGAGAAAGTGTATTTGTCATCTTTCCCGATAAGACACAGATGCTTATCGATTGTGCAAGCTCGGCTGCAACAACAGGCAAGGCAGAGATGGACAAGAGATGGAATCCGACAGAAGTTGGCAGTACACTAATTACATCGTACATCCGTAAATGTATGGAGTGGACTGGTAACAAAACCCTGGACTATGCCGTTTTGACCCACTTCCATAATGATCACTTCGGAGGCTTTGATACAAAATATGCAATGTCACCTTCAGGTGGTAACTACAGACAGTATGGCTATGCCGAGATTCTTGATAAGTTCAATTCAGTAGAAGGATACAGTATAGGTAAATTGGTAGACAGGGCTTATCCGAACTACAATTACCCGTTTGACCTGGTTACAAAGTCCAGCAATTATAACGGGGTTGCAAACTATGTCAGTGCCGTAAGATGGCATGTGGCAAATAAGGGGATGAGTGCTGAGATTTTCAGATCGGGAAGCAACAGCCAGTTTGTTCCACGCTATAACGCTGCTCAATATACATCGTTTGAGGTTAGGAACATTTGTGTTAACGGTGAGATATGGACAGGTTCCGGAACTTCGGTTACAAAGACTTTTCCGGCTCTGGAGGATATACAGTGCACATTTGATGCCTACGGACGTGAAAATATACAGAATGGAGACAATTGCCCAGAGGAAAACCACAATAGTGCTGTGATGAAGATCTCTTACGGTAAATTTGATTTTTATGCAGGTGCAGATATGCAGTACGATGGGAGATCGTCAAAAAGCTGGAAAGATATTGAACTTCCTGTGGCCAGTGTTGTAGGTCAGGTAGAGGTGATGAAGGCAAATCATCATGCAGTAACTAATACCAATCAGGATGCGGCGGTTCGGGCTCTTAATCCACAAACAGTAGTGATTACCAGCTGGCAGGACCTTCATCCGCGCACCCTTGTTCTGGAGTCAATGCTGTTATCTGCACCAACAGCTGACTTCTTTGTAACCAACCTTGTCACAGCGCCAAGGTCCGACAAAGAGATTTCCAGTGCAGTTGCTGCCCGCATCAAGGGAAAAAACGGACATATATTGATCCGCGTATCGGAAAGAGGAGATGAATATAAAATTTATACACTGTCTGACTCAGACGGGAAGATGATAGTTAAAAATATATCCGGACCATACAAAAGCAGATAATGAAGGAATATGATGTTATTGTGGTTGGAGCTGGTCCGGCCGGGCTTTGTGCTGCTGTTGCAGCTTCCCGGCAAGGGGCACGGGTTGCTTTGATAGAGCGTTACGGGATTCTGGGCGGTAACCTTACATCTGGTTATGTTGGCCCAATCCTTGGAAGTGTGGGAAAGGGAACCATGAGGGACGAACTCTGCTCTCTCCTTGAGGTTATGGAAAATGACTGGATAGGAGAAAAGGGGGTAGCCCATGATTTTGAAAAGGCAAAACTTGCTCTTGCAGAGTGGATTGCGTCGGAGAAAAGAGTTGACATATTTCTGCAAACCAGCATATACGACGTGATCAGGATCGGTAATATTGTCAAAGGAGTTGTATGTGCTTCAAATGAAGGTCCTTTAAGGTTTGAGGCTTCTGTAACAGTTGATTGTTCGGGGGATGGTATTGTTGCGTTCCTGGCAGGTGCCCAGGTGGAGAAAGGCAGGGAAGATGGCTTGATGCAGCCTGTTACCCTGGAATTTACCATAGATGGTGTAGATGAGAGTAAGGGTCTCATTTGCATTGGCGATGTAGATAATGTCAAAATGAATGGAGTCCGTTTTCTTGATTGGTGCAAGCAAATGGCCGATCAGGGGAAGATTCCCCAAACCATTTCAGCCGTCCGGTTGCACCCATGTGTCCAAAAGGGACGTCGACAGGTTAATACGACTCAGGTTAACAAAGTAGATATGACATGTGTGGAACAGATTTTTCCGGCTGATCTGGAACTGCGTCAACAAATCCGTCTGTTGACCGGATTCCTGAGGGAGCATTTGCCGGGCTATCAAAACATCAATGTTATCGGAAGCGGATGTACCACGGGGGTACGTGAAACCCGCCGTGTTGTGGGTGATTATATGATAGATGCCAGTGAACTTGCATCAGGATGCCGTTTTGAAGATGTGATTGTACACAATGCCAATTTTATTGTGGACATCCATAATCCCGATGGAGCTGGACAAGCTGACAACCATATCCAGTACTGCCAACCCTATGATTTGCCTTACAGGTGCTTTCTACCCAAAGGACTGGAGGGGATATTGGTTGCAGGCCGTTGTATATCAGGCACACACCGTGCACATGCGTCGTATCGTGTAATGTCCATCTGTATGGCAATGGGTGAGGCTGTCGGAATAGCTTCTGCTATGTCTGCCAAGCATAAGTGTACACCAAGAGAGTTGAATGTGAGAGAATTACAAGGGACTATGATGAAATTGGGAATTGATTTGTTTGATTGAAAAATATAAATAAAATGAGACAGGTTGTTTTGATAAAGCCTAAGGAATTAGAGTTCCGGGAGGTTCCGGCTCCAACTGCAGAAGATTTGGGGGAGAATCAATTACTTCTCAATATAAAAAGGATAGGGATATGTGGTTCTGAAATCCACTCCTACCACGGACTGCACCCTGCTACAAATTACCCCGTAATTCAGGGACATGAATACTCAGCACGGGTTGTGGCAGTTGGATCAGGTGTCAATAGAGTGAAACCGGGTGATCTTGTTACTGTAAGGCCACAACTGGTATGTGGAGAATGCAACCCTTGTCGTCGTGGGCAATACAATGTCTGTCAAAATTTGCGTGTACAAGCATTTCAGGCAGATGGAGCTGCACAGGATTTTTTTGTGGCAGATCAGGATAGGGTTGTAAAACTGCCCGATGGGATTTCTCCGGATTACGGGGCAATTGTTGAACCTGCTGCTGTTGGTGCCCACTCCACATCAAAAGCAGGTGACTTGAACGGGAAAAATGTGGTTGTTACAGGAGCGGGAGCAATCGGCAACCTGGTTGCGCAATTTGCCATTGCACGTGGAGCAAGAAAGGTGCTCATAACCGACATCAGTGACCTTAGACTTGAGATTGCAAAAAGTTGTGGTATAACAAACACACTTAATGTTGCAAAAACTCCTCTAAAGGAGGGAGTAAAGGAATTTTTCGGGGATGAGGGATTTCAGGTTGGTTTTGAAGTGGCCGGTGTAGAGTCGTCTGTGAGATCATTGATGGAGTGTATAGAGAAAGGCAGTATTATTGTTATAGTTGCGGTTTTTGAGAAGGACCCTGCTTTGAGTATGTTTTATCTTGGTGAACATGAATTGACAATGATAGGTTCGATGATGTACAGACATGAGGATTTTGAAACAGCTGTGGAGATGATATCTTGTGGAAAGATCAATCTTAAACCGCTTATTTCGGACAGATTTTCTTTTGAAGATTATGATAAGGCCTATGCATTCATAGATCAAAATCGTGCTACATCTATGAAAGTTATAATTGATCTCGAAATGTGATGGTAAATAAAAAGATAGTTGGAATAGGAGAGATTGTGTGGGATTTGCTCCCGGCTGGGAAACAGTTGGGAGGTGCCCCTTTGAATTTTGCATACTTTGCAAAGGAACTTGGTGCAAAAAGCTATGTAATAAGTGCAATAGGAGATGATGAGCTTGGGGAAGAAGCTCTCCGGAAGTTGTCTGTTACAGGAGTAAACATGAACTTGCTCCAACGTAACAATCTCCCTACCGGCAGGGTGTTGATATCAATTGATAGTGAGGGTGTTCCTGCTTATGAAATTATTGAGAATGTTGCCTGGGATCACATTGAATGCTCCTTAGATGAACTTGAACTTTTGGGCGGAGCCGATGCCATATGCTGGGGCTCTCTGGCACAACGTTCCGGAGGATCTAGAATGAATATTATCAAGATGCTGGATGCGGCTCCGGTAAATTGTCTCAGGGTTTTTGATATAAATATAAGGCAGCATTACTGTAACAGGGAAATTGCAGAGGAGTCACTTAAAAGGGCAGGAATCCTCAAGCTAAACGAGCAGGAACTTTTGCCGGTAAGTGAAATGTTCGGGTTATCCGGAGACGAAGAGGAAAGATTGGTTTCCCTGATTAAAATGTATGGTTTGAAAGAGGTTATTTATACCCAAGGTGCCCTTTGCAGTGATGTGTATGACAGATCAGGCTTGCTTTCAAGGATATCGACTCCAAGGGTAAAGGTAGCCGATACAATTGGAGCCGGTGATTCATTTACGGCAGCTTATATCGTTTCACGAATCAATGGGAAAGATGTAAGAAGCTCACATAAAAAGGCGATTGAGGTCTCTGCCTTTGTTTGTACCCAAAGTGGTGCAATAAATCCTTTACCTCAGGAATTAATTTAATATAAATAGTCATTATTTATGTACGATAGAAATACTCTCTCTGAGGGGATAGTCCATTTTGGTGTTGGAAACTTTCACAGGGCTCATCTCCAATATTATAATAATTTACTCATGGAATACGAAGACCAAAGGAGCTGGGGTGTATTCGGTGCCATGATAATGCCGTCAGATGGCACATTGTATTCGGCATTGAAAAGTTCTGATGGTATTTACAATTTGATTGTTTGTCATCCTTGTGGCAAAAGGGAGACTCATATCATAAAGTCACTGACAGGACTATGTTGGGGGGAGGAGAATCCATCTCCGATTATAGAACAGATCGCCTCACCGGGAACAAAGATTATTACCCTCACCATAACCGAAGGTGGCTATGTTATAAATCCGGACCAATCCAGGTCGGTTTTCTGGTATGTTGCACAGGGGTTAAGAAAGAGGATGTCAGCCGGACTGCCAATAACCATACTTTCCTGTGATAATCTGCAGCATAACGGGGAGGTTACTGCTAAAGCCTTTCTCTCTTATTTCGATGCCTGTTGTTCTGATCTTGCCGCCTGGGCCAGGGAGAATGTCTCCTTTCCCAACTCAATGGTTGACAGGATAACACCTGCAACCAAACCGGGGGAGACAACAGATGTTTATTGTGAAAATTACATACAGTGGGTGGTGGAAGATAACTTTATTGCAGGAAGACCTGCCTGGGAAAGGGTGGGAGTGCAATTTACCACAGATGTCTCACCTTATGAAAATATGAAGCTCAGTTTACTGAATGCTTCCCACTCACTTTTGTGCTATCCAGCATACCTTGAGGGATTTAAAAAGGTAGATTCGGTGTTGGCAGACTCACGCTACTTTAAACTCATCCGTGATTTCATGGATGAGGATGTAACACCATTTGTCCCCGTTCCTGAGGGAATAGATCTTGGTGAATACAAGGATAAGTTGCTGTCGAGGTTTTCAAATCCTGCTATCAGCGACCAGGTATCCCGACTTTGCGGGGATGGAATTTCTAAATTCGTAGTTTATATAGTACCTACACTGGCAAAGATAATTACAGCTGGAAAGGATACCAAGCGGCTGGCATTTCTTTTGGCAAGCTATTATAAATATCTCAAGTACGGCAAAACAGAGTCAGGGGAGCTGATAGATATTTTTGAACCACATATTACCGATAATGATAAAATAATCCTGGAAGATGACTCCGATCTTGAGTTTTTTAACCTTTCCCCGTTTGCGACACTCGAACTCAGCAAGTATCCATTATTTGTCGTTCAATACGTATATTTTGTGAAACACAGCGTAGCCGAAGGTCTCGAAACTCTGGAATCTTAATAGATCCCATATTTAGCTAAAATCTTCATTATCGGTCTTTCAATTGAGTGGCTCCATAATGAATAGCCATAGTCATTCGGATGTGTTCCATCTACCGAAGTTTCATGATTGTCAGACGCATTTGGTGTTATGAGGTATACATCTTTGTATCTGATTTTGTCTTTACCATTTTTTATTTCATGGAACAACTCCTCTACCGCTTGTGCTTTTGCAGTTTCCCTGATATCCAGCGAGGTGTCGAAATTTCTTCTTTCACGGTAAATTGTACGTTGGAAAATCAGTGGTTTGCCGGGATGCGCCTTGATTAGTCTTTCTATGAACGGTATCAGGCGTTCCCTGATAGTATCTGAATCGGGATTGGAAAAGGTGTCGAATATAAAGGCATCTGCCTCAAGGGCTTCAAGCACATTAGTGTAATAAGGCTGCATCATGCACCTGCCGCTTGCTGCAATCGATACAATTTGTAAGCCGGTGCTGCGCATGAACTGCATAGGCCAACTCATACCTGCCCGGCTGGTGCTCACTCCCTGAGTAAAAGATGAACCATAGACTGCTATACGATGGCGGAAAGGAGATTTAGCGGGAACTATGGATGCATCTTTGTCAACTCCCACCTTGCAAGATAGTACTTCAGAGTACATGGGCATATAAAGCATGAAATCACGTTCATTACCATCCATGTTTTCAATTAGGATGAATATATCCCTTTCCCCGTTATTGTATTGCTTATTTGCACCACTGGCCGCATACTGCCATTCTCCATTTCCATTTTTTATATAAAGGTCCTATCCTTTAAAGGCACTAGGCATTGTAGAGACAGAATTGTAGATATAACCCCATTCTGTAGAGATGGTTATTTTTGTTGTGTTGCTTCTGAACAGCACCGCCATGCCAACCGGACATCTGACCTGCCGGTTTTCGGTGGTATTGAATCCCTTGAAAACCATTGTGTCTATGCGATGATAAGGGTTAGGTGTGCCAGGGAATGGTTTTCCAATAAGGTTAAGCTCACTTGCCTCGATAAATTTGATTTCCTGAGCTCCAAGAGAAATGGAAGCAACCAGTACAATAATAAATGAAAGGAGAAGTTTTTTCATTGCGAATATTTTGTCTCGGTTACTGCACCGTCTCCGGCTGCTTCTCGACCGAAGCGGAGGCCTGCTGCACCTCGGCGATGGCATTCGCGATCGTGGCCGGCGCCTGCGCGGCGATGGTCGCGGGCTGACGGCGAAG
>JADHED010002830.1_pt1 | contig 11296 bp, 11 predicted proteins | sample 8952041 | NCBI WGS metagenome assembly JADHED01 (sample SAMN16124423, study PRJNA663239) | bioreactor sludge metagenome | isolation source: sludge (control) | place: India:Bengaluru | collected 2018-09-08
CCCCGCAATGCCGAAGGCGGCGGCGATCTCCTGCGACCAGTTCAGCTGCAGGCTGGGCAGCTCCACGATCCAGCCGCCAATGCGGGCCATCTGCCCGGCCACGCGCAGCGTCTCGCTCTGGGCCAGCAGCTCGGCGTGCATCTTGTCGCGCTGTTGCACCAGGTCGGCCAGCACCTGCTTCTGGCGGCGCAGTTCCAGCTGCACCATCGCCTGCTCGGCCAGTATGCGCAGGCCTTCCAGTTGCTCGGCCTCGATGTGCCGGGGGATGGAGTCCAGCACCGCCAGCGTGCCCAGCGCCTGCCCTTCGGGCGTGACCAGCGGCACGCAGGCATAAAAACGCACATGGGGGTTCTGCATGACCAGCGGGTTGTGGGCAAAAACCGGGTGCTTGTGCGTGTCGTTGACCACCATCGGCTCGCGGCTGCCGCTCAGCGCATGTGCGCAGAACGCTATCGCGCGCTCGGTCTCCCTGAACGGCACACCGACTGCGGCCTTGAACCACTGCCGGTCGCTGTCCACGAAGTTGACCACCGCCATGGGGCACTGGGACACGCGCGCGGCCAGTGTGGCCAGCTGGTCAAAGCTGTCTTCCGTCGGGGTGTCGAGGATCGCGTAAGACTGCAGTGCCTGGAGCCGTGCGGCCTCTGCGGTGGCTTGCGCTGGTGGCATGGTCAGTCCACCGTGGCGCCGCTGCGCGCGCAGCGGCCCAGCCTGGTCAGTGCGACCAGGCCATGGGTGGCGGGGCGGAGTAGCGTCGGCAAGGCAATCGGGCAGTAGAGGGAGCGTGCAATGCGGCCGCTCCGCGCGCTCAAGGTCACAGCGCCACAGGCACTGTGACAACGTGTGTGAATGCTACACCGCACCGCCCTTGCTGGCGACCTGCGCCCATGGGGGTTTGCCCTAGAAAAAACACAGTGTTCTGAGCTTGCGCAGTCACCCAGGCAACCTTCGCGCAGCGCGAGGCTTGCTAACGCGGCCCCATGCAGATTTCCGAACTTGCGCAACAGGCCTCGGTGTCCGTCCACGCGTTGCGCCACTACGAACGGCTGGGCCTCATCCGCCCGGACCGCCGGGCCAACGGCTATCGCGACTACCCGACCCGCATGCGGCGCGGGGTGGTGTTCATTGCCATGTCGCGGCAGCTGGGCTTCAGCCTGCCGCAGATAGCGCTGCGCCTGGACGAATACCGCGCCGGTACCCTGGGCATTGATGACATGGTGCAGGCCTTGCAGGAACGTGTGGACGCCATCGACCAACAGATCGCTGCGCTGCAGTCCCAAAAATCCACGGTGCAGGCGCACCAGGCCTGGTTGCGCAACCCGTTGCGCCAGCAGCCGCAGCGGTCGTCATCTGCGGCACGGCAAACCCGCTCGGGCGCAGCCACCACGTCCGCCAGACCCTGGCCGCGTGTGCGCGGACCGGCAGCCCGCAAGCCCTAGCCCTCGGGCCTGCACAACCCCCTCAGCAGGAGACAACCACCATGACTGTTCCACCGACACCCCAGTCCAGCGATATCGAGTCCCACCCACCCCAAGCCATGATGGCAGCCTTGAAAGACATGGTGCTGGCCATGCCCATGGCCCGCACGCTGGGGCTGCGCTTTGTGCATGCCGAGCCCGGTCAGTTGCAGGCGACAGCGGTGTTTGCGGTGGCCGACTTTGCGGCGGTGGCCGCGGCAGGCAGTGTGTTGCCGCCCGGCTGGACCAATGCCACGGTGGACACCACCCTGAAAATTGTGGCCCCCGCGCAGGGCGAATGCCTGCGGGCGCGCGGCGGTGTGGTGGATGCGGGGCGCCTGCTCACCGTCTGTGCGGCCGATGTGTGGGCGGTGGATGCCGCTGGGCAGGAGCGGCTGTGCGCCACGCTGCTCGCCACGGCGCGCAACATCGACACCGGCGCCCCACGCCCGCCCCGGGGCTGACCGCTGCTGCGGTGCCCGTCAGGCTTTCTGGCGCCGTGCCCGCACGGCCGCCGCCAGCCCTTCGAGCACTGGCACGGTCTGCGCCATGCTGATGCAGGCATCGGTCACCGACACGCCTTGCGCCAGCGGCTGGCCGGGCACGATGTCCTGGCGGCCTTCCTGCAGGTGGCTCTCGATCATCAGGCCGGTGATGCGTGCGTCGCCTGCGGCAATCTGCTGCGCCACTTCTGCCGTCACGGTGATCTGGCGCTGGTGCTGCTTGCTGCTGTTGGCATGGCTCACGTCGATCATCACCTGCTCGCGCAGGCCGGCGGCCTTGAGCACAGCGCAGGTCGCATCCACATCGGCAGCGCTGTAGTTGGGCTGCTTGCCACCGCGCAGGATCACGTGGCAGTCCTGGTTGCCGCGCGTTTCAAAAATCGCGGCCTGGCCCATCTTGGTCATGCCCATGAAGGCGTGCGCGGCGCTGGCCGCCAGGATGGCGTCGCTCGCCACCTTTACGCCGCCATCGGTGCCGTTCTTGAAGCCCACGGGGCAGCTCAACCCGCTGGCCAGCTGGCGGTGGCTCTGGCTCTCGGTGGTGCGTGCGCCGATCGCGCCCCAGCTCACCAGATCACTGATGAACTGCGGCGAGAGCAGGTCCAAAAATTCGGTGCCCACCGGCAGCCCCAGCGCCAGCACATCCAGCAGCAGCGCACGCGCCATCTCCAGCCCTTCGTTGATCGCAAAGCTGCCATCGAGGTGCGGATCGTTGATGTAGCCCTTCCAGCCCACCGTGGTGCGCGGCTTTTCGAAGTACACGCGCATCACGATGAGCAGGTCGTCCTGCAGCGCATCGGCCTGCGCCTTGAGCTGGCGCGCATAGTCCATGGCCTGGCCATGGTCGTGGATGGAGCAAGGCCCCACCACCACGATCAGCCGGTCGTCCTGCCCATGCAGGATGCGCGAAATCGCAGCGCGGCTGGATTCGACCAGGGTCAGCGCCGCATCGGGCGTGGGCAACCATTCCTGCAGCAGCGCCGGTGTGATCAGCGGGCGCACAGCCTTGATGCGCGTGTCATCAATGCGGGTGGTGTCGTGGGTGGAGATGGGGGTGGCGGAGCGGTGTGCGTGGGTCATGGTGGCCCCGATTGTCGCGGAGCCCGTTCACAGGCCGAATGGAGGTGCGTTGCTAGAGACTGGCGCGGCCCAGGCCAGTGACGCCGAGCAAGGGCCGCCCCGCAGCAAGGGCGTCGTCCCCCTGCCCGCAGCGCGCAGCGGTGCGAGAGCGGGGGGAAGCGGCGTAGCCGCTCAGGGGGGTGTCCGAATTCAAGGTCTGCGGAACGCCGCATTCTGCCGCGCCCAGTGGCGCGACTGCAGGTGGTCCATGCGCACCGTGCCGCCCGAGGACGGCGCATGCACAAACCGTCCTTCGCCCACATAGATGCCCGCATGGCTGGGCTGGCGGCCGGTGCCAAACACCACCAGGTCGCCCGCGCGCAGTTCGCTGCCATCGATGGGATAGCCCCAGGTGTTGAGCTGGGCTACCGTGCGCGGCGGTGGTGTGCCCACTTGGTTGCGGTACACGTAGCCGATCAACCCGCTGCAATCAAAGCCCGAGTCGGGCGTATTGCCGCCGTAGCGGTACGGCGTACCCACCAGGCCCAGCGCGTGGATGGCGATGTCGTGCGCCTGCTCGGGGGTGAGCGGGGGCGTGGTGCGGGAAGGGGCCGAGGCCGATGGAGGGAAAGAAGGGGACGGAGGCCGCGATGTGCCGCAACCGGCCAGCACCAGCAGGGCGGCGGTGCAGGCGGCGGCAAGGCCCAGGGGGTGAAAAGCGCGCATGGGCCGAAGGGTAACGGATAGGGCGGCACATAGCGCCCTACCCCACCGGCCGACAGGGGATATTGGCTCAAAGTGCCGCCAGCGCTTGTCCTTCAAGCGCCAGCAGCTATCGTTTTGATACCGAAGCCGCTTATGCCACCGCCACGGCTTGGGCCGCTGTGCACCGTGCCATCAGCCGGTTGGCCACGCTCACGATGGCGTTCACCGAGGCGGTCACGATGTTGTGGCTGGCGCCTGCGCCAAAGGTGGAGCCCGCCACGCCGTCCATGGCCGCTTCCACAATCGCCAGCGCCTGGGCATTGGCGCCCGTGCCGGTGGCGCGTTCTTCGTAGTGATCCACCCGCAGTGGCAGGCCGAGGGCGTCCACCGTCGCGGCAATCGGCCCGTTGCCCTGGCCGCGAAGGGTCTGCCGGGTGCCGTCGATGGTCACGTCCAACTCGATGCCCTGGCCGTCTTCATCGATGCGGTGGCTGTGGCAGGTGATGGCGGCCTGTACCGGGGCCTGCAGATAAGTGCCCTGGAAAAGTGCCCACAGCGCATCGCCCGTCATCTCGCCTTCGCTTGCGTCGGTCTGGCGCTGCACCACGGCGCTGAACTCCACCTGCATGCGGCGCGGCATCACCACGCCGTGTTCGCGTTCGAGCAAGAAGGCGATGCCGCCCTTGCCCGACTGGCTGTTCACGCGGATCACGCTGTCGTAGGTGCGGCCGAGGTCGGCAGGGTCGATGGGCAGGTAGGGCACTTCCCACAAGGCGTTTGGGTCCTGCGCGGCAAAGCCCTTCTTGATCGCATCCTGGTGCGAGCCCGAGAACGCGGTGAACACCAGGTCGCCTGCGTAGGGGTGGCGTGGGTGCACGGGCAAGGCCGTGCATTCCTCGGCAATGCGCGCGACCGAGGTGATGTCCGAAAAATCGAGGCCCGGATGCACGCCCTGCGTGTACATGTTGAGCGCCAGGGTCACGATGTCTACGTTGCCGCAGCGCTCGCCGTTGCCGAAGAGGCAGCCTTCCACGCGGTCGGCACCGGCCATCATCGCGAGTTCTGCCGCCGCCACGCCCGTGCCCCGGTCGTTGTGCGGGTGTACCGACAGCACGATGTGCTCGCGCGGGCTGAGGTGCCTGTCCATCCATTCGATCTGGTCGGCGAACACGTTGGGTGTGGCGTTTTCTACCGTGGTGGGCAGGTTGATGATGATGGGGCGGCCGGGGCCTGCACCCCAGGTGGCGATGGCGGTCTGGCAGGCCTTGAGCGACACGCTGAGTTCGGTGGCGCTGAAGGTCTCGGGCGAGTACTGCAAGGTCCACTGCGTTGCGGGCTGCGCGTCGGTGAGCTGCTTGAGGTAGCCCACGTGGTGGCTGATGAGCTGCATCACCTGCGTCACGTTCATGCCAAACACAATGCGCCGCCATGCGGGGGCTGTGGCGTTGTAGAGGTGCACGATGGCGCGGGGTGCGCCTTTCACCGCTTCCACCGTGCGGGCGATAAGGTCCTCGCGCGACTGGGTCATGACCATGATGGTCACGTCGTTGGGGATCAGGTTCTCGTCGATGAGGCGGCGCACAAAGTCAAAGTCGATCTGCGACGCAGCCGGAAAGCCGACCTCGATCTCCTTGAAGCCGATGCGCACCAGCTCGTGAAAGAGCTTCATCTTGCGCTCGCCGTTCATGGGCTCGAACAGCGCCTGGTTGCCGTCGCGCAGGTCGGTGGAGAGCCACACAGGGGCGCGGGTGATGCTGCGGTTGGGCCATTGGCGGTCGGCGAGCGCAATGGGGGCGATGGGCTGGTACTTGGTGGCGGGCTTGGCAATCATGAGAGGCTCCACGAACGGTGTGTGCGGTGTGCAAAACAAGCAGCACGGTGCACGGGTCAATCGGAATCGAAAGAAATCAAAACGAATGACATCCCCTGCAGCCCTTTGCGTTTGCAAAGGCTGGTTCGCGGGCCGGGGTCAGGGGGAGATCAGGTGTTGCGCTGAGCGAATCAGGCAACGAGGGTGGCGAACGCAGACAGACCCCGGCCAGGCACTAGGCCTAGCGATAGGGTGGATAGGAGCATGCTGCGTTGCATAGGGAGCCAAAGATAGCACAGCGATGCTGCGGTGCGCAACCATTTGCATGAAATCTGCCGATTGCGCCGCTTGCGTATGTCTATTCGACGCAAGACTGCAGCACCGCCCGCGTGGATTCCGACATGGCATACCTCCTGCGAAAGCGACCTGGGGAGAAGACCGCAATGCCACCATGCTATCTGGGCGGTCGGGGCGGTTTGGAGCGTGGCTCAGCGCCTTCCGCGCTTTTTGATGGTCTGGCCTTGCGGCGTGGCGGCCTTGGGTGCTAGTCCCAGGGCGGCGCGCGCCAGCGTATCGGCCGCGCCATTGCGGTGGCGGGGAGTCCACTGCACCTGGGCTTGTGGGAACCGCCGCAGTGCCTCGCGTGCTTCGTCAAACAGCGTTGCCAGGCGCTCAATCGGTGCCTTGGGGTGGCCGCCCAACTGCTCCACCAGCACACTGTTGTCGCTGAACACGTGCACCGGGCTCGATGCGGCGATGTCCTGCTGCGCCAGCCACTGCAGCGCCAACATCAGCGCGTGCAATTCAGCTTCGTTGTTGCAGCCGGTGAAGGTGGTGGCTTCGGAGATCTGGTGCTGCTCGGTGCCGTCGGGGCGCTTCAGCACCGCGCCCAGGCCCATGCGCCCGGGGTTGGGCCAGGCACTGCCATCACAGTGGATTACCCAGGCACCAGGGGCCAGTAGCGCAGCCGCCCGTGCAGCGGTCACTTGTAGAACGCTTCGACCGTGCCCTTGATCTTGATGAGCAGCGGTTGGCCCTTGCGGTCCACCGTCTTGCCGGCGGGCACCTTCACCCAGCCTTCGCTGATGCAGTATTCCTCCACATCAAACCGCTCCTTGCCGTTGAGGCGGATGCCGATGTCGTGCTCGAACACGGCGGCCACATGGTGCGGGCTGCGGGGGTTGACCGACAGATGGTCGGGCAGGGGCGGCTGGGCGGGGGTGTGGGGGGTGGTGGCTTCGGTCATAGAGGTCTCAGCGAGAAAGGAGAAAACGCAAAGCGCGGATTCTCCGGCATTTATGTTGCGGGTCGTCCCGGCGTTCGATCACCGCCCCAGTGGCGCCACGCCGATAAGCCACGCATGGCCCCAGAACGCAAAGCCTGCCCAGGCCACAACACCCACCACCACAGTTGCGGCCGTGCCTGCAGCGCTGCCTGCCGCGTACACGGTGCCCAGCGCCCGGTCGCGCTGGCGCGCGGCGCGAAAGCTCAGCACGGCCCACGGCAAGAAGCTGCCAAACAGCAGCACATCGGCCAGGTTGCCGTTGGACAGCAGATGCGCCAGCGCCCACACCTTGACGCCCAGCACCATGGGGTGGTGCAGCCGGGCCTTGAGGGCATTGCGCGGCACGTAGGTGGCGGCCAGCAGCACAAAGGCGATCAGCGTCAGCAGCGCTGCTGCGTGCCGCATGCCGATGGGCGGCACCCACAGCACCATGGGCTGCTGACGCGCCAGGCCATAGCCCCACACGATGAGCGCCAGGCCCACGGCCGACACCAGCGAATACAGCCCCTTCCACGGCATCTCGCCCAGGCGCGCCCGCGTCTGTGTGAGCCAGCCATCGGCCACGATGCGCACCGAGTGCACGCCCAGAAACAACACCAGTCCCAGTATCAGATACCCCATGGCCAAGCCTTTCATGTCGTCGTGAATGAACAGGGGCTGGCGCGCCGCCATCGGGCGGCATGGCCCCTCGGTCTTGCTCGGGCGGATTATCGGCAGTGCGTGCCTGTGCCCTCGTCGTGTGGGGGCTTGCCGTGCCGGCCCCGCGCCGCCATCATGCCGCCCATGTCTGTCCGCCCGTTGCCCGAAGCCTCTGAGCTACGCGCCCTGCCCAACCTGGGCCCGGCGTCCGAACGCATGCTGCACGCGGCGGGCATCCACACAACTGCAGCGTTGCGCGCACTGGGCTCCGTGCCCGCTTTTGTGGCCGTGCGCCAGGCGGGGCAGCAACCTAGCCTCAACCTGCTGTGGGCGCTGGAGGGCGCGCTGAGCGGCCGGGACTGGAAAAGTGTGGCCCAGCAGGAGCGCACTCCGCTGCTGATGCAGCTGGACGATCTGGAGAGCGGCCGCCCGCACTGATTTCAAGCGAAAAATGCCCTCAGCGCCAGTGAATCAAGCTCTGGTAGCTATCAATTTGGTAGTTGTTTCGCTGCTGTATTGCCTGCCCGCAGGTCGCGTCAGATCCCCGCATGCTGCGCCAGCAGCGCCCCCACCTTGGGCTTGGCGCAGCGCTGCAGCGTTTGCAGCAATGCGTAGCTGGGCTCGGCCACCCGCCAGCGGGTGCGCAGGTCGTGCTGCATGCGTGCCAGCAGCGCAGCGGCCATCTCGGCATCGGCCAGCGCCCGGTGGGCCTGGCCTGTGCGTGGCAGGCCGTGGTAGTCCACCAGCGTGCCCAGCTTGTGGCTGGGCGCCTGCGGGTACAGGCGCCGCGACAGCAGCACCGTGCACGCAAACGGCTGCGGCGCAGGCAACCCGGCCATGGCCAGCTCGGCCTGCCAAAACTTGCTGTCGAACGATGCGTTGTGCGCCACCATGGGCGCATTGCCCACAAACCGCGCGGCGTCCTGCATCACCTGCGCTGCGTCGGGCGCGGCGTTGACCATCGCGTTTGTGATGCCGGTGAGCTGGGTGATGAACGACGGAATCCACACCCCGGTTTTCATCAGGCTCTGGAACCGGTCCACCACCTGGCCTTGCTCCAGCAGCACGATCGCCACCTCGGTGGCGCGCGCGCCCTGGCCGGGCGAGACGCCGGTGGTTTCGAAGTCGATGACGGCGATGGGGGGCATGGGGGCGGGTGTGAAAAGAAAGGATTGTGCCGCCGCACCCGACCGCTGTGCTGCCTGCCTTGTGTGTCCGCGTGCCCTTCGCAATGTGTGGCCTACACTGCCCACCCTGTTTCTGGATGCATGGAGCCGAGCAACCCATGAAAAAAAGCACCGCCGATTCGGCCTGGATCAACGCTGCCCTGGACTACCTGCCGCAATGGCTGGCTCTGCAGCTGGAGCGCTACCGCCAGCCCGGTTGTTCCGTGGCCATCGCACGCGGCGGCAAAACGGTGGCAGAACTGGCGCTGGGTGTGGCCGACCTGCGCACCCACCAACCCCTCACGCCCCGGCACCGCCTGCGCATTGCGTCGCACTCCAAGAGCTTCACGGCAGCGGGTGTCATGCTGCTGCGCGAGCAGGGGAAGGTTGGGCTGGACGACCCCATTGGCCGCTATGTCGATGGCCTGCACAAGGACCTGGCCCGGGCGCGCGTTGGCGAGCTGCTGTCGCACAGCGCAGGCGTGACGCGTGACGGGCCCGATGCGGGCCAGTTCCTGGACCGGCGGCCATATCTCTCGCGCGCTGAGCTGCTGGCGGACTTGCGCGCCAAGCCGCCACTGGAGGCAGGGGTGCAGCTCAAGTATTCCAACCACGGCTATGGCCTGCTGGGGCTGATGATGGAGCAGGTCACGGGCACGGACTACGCCCGCTGGATGCAGCGCCACGTGATCGCCGCCGCTGGCCTGGAAGAGACCGTCCCCGACATGCCCTACCTGCCCCGGCGCGCGCCCCTGGCCCAGGGCCACAGCAGCGAGTTTCCGTTTGGCCAGCGCCTGATCGTGCCGGGCGATAACGTGTGTGGTGCGATGGCCCCCGCTGCCGGGTTTGTGTCCACCGCGTCGGATGTGGCCCGCTTCTTTTCGCAGCTGGCGCCGGACAGCCCGCACAGCATTCTTTCGCCCGCCAGCCGTCGCGAGATGGCACAGCGCCGCTGGCGCGACCCCTGCAACCTGTTCGAGTCCCACTACGGCCTGGGCACCATGCTCAGCGCGCCGGGCCCGCGTGAATGGATGGGCCACACCGGCGGCCTGCAGGGGTTTCTGTCGCGCACCGCGCGCTACCCCGCGCTGGACCTGACGGTGACCGTGCTCACCAACGCGCAAGACGGCCTGTCCACCGAGTGGGGGGAAGGCATTGCCAGCATCTTGTTTGCGTTCCAGCAGCATGGTGCGCCGGGTAAAAAGGAAGCCGCCTGGGCGGGGCGCTGGTGGAGCCTGTGGGGCGCGAGCGACCTGGTGCCCATGGGCAAGGTGGTCTGCCAGGTGACGCCCGCCATGTTCGTGCCCTTCAACGCGGCCACCACCGAGCTGGCCGTCACCGGGCGCGACACCGGTGTGGTGCAGAAAGCCTCGGCCTACGCCAGCCCGGGCCAGCCGGTGCGTCGCGTGCGCGACGCCAGCGGCACGCCGACCGAGCTGTGGGTGGGCGGCACTCAGCTCTTGCCCAAGGACGCCATGGTGGCTGAGGCCACTCGGCGTTATCGCAAGGCGCGCAATGCACCGCGATGACGCTGGCTGCGCCTTTTGGTCAATGGTTTGCTATTGATAGTGTAGCTGCCAGGGCTTGATGCAATAGCGCTGCGGGCCGATTTGGCTGATCAATCCTGTGCAGGAACCGGTGCGTGGGGCCCGGCATGCCAAGCCCAACGCGGCCGCTCCGCGCCGCTCAGGACAAGGTCAGTTCCTTGTGCTCGCCCAGGTGGCGCGGGGGCTCCCCGGTGATCGCGGCCTTGGCCATCTGGAACAGCTGCACCATCTTGCTTTCGTCCACGTTCCAGTACTCGGCATGGCGGATGCGCACTGCGAGCAGCGCCAGGTCCGGGTCGGACACACCGCCTGGGAACCAGGCCTTGGCCATGGGCGACCACAGGGCTTCCTTCAGCGCGCCGTCCTCCACAAACCGCGCCTGGCCGGACACGGACACATAGCTGTCTTCGTCCGGGTCGGCGTACGACACGTTCACTTCGCCGTCGGTCAACAGGCGCTCGTACAGTTCGCCTGATTTGGAGATGAAGAAGTACAACTCCGACTCCTCGTCGATGCTGCGGTTTTGCGTGGTCAGCGGGTGCGCGTGCAGCATGCCCGTGGACGTGCGGTGCGTGAGCATGCCAAAGCGGATGTCCTTGATGAGCTTCCACAGGGTTTCGCGGGCGGGGGATTCAGTGTGCATGGGGCCTCCAGTAGGGGGTGGGGAGTTGAAGGGTCCGCGCCATCCGGGTGATTGCGTGGCCATCCATGCACGCTAGGCACCCTCTCTGGGCCCAGGCGTCGGCGTGCAGCGCCGATGCCTGTGGGTGCTTGTCTGACACGGGGCGCTGAGCCCCGCGCCGATCAGGCCTTCTTGAGAAACTCCGACTTGAGCAGCATGCTGCCCAGGTCCGTCTTGCAGTCCACGTTGTGGCCGTCGGCACCATCCACCAGGCGGATGCTCTTGATCTTGGTGCCCTTCTTGAGCGTGGACGACGAGCCCTTGACCTTGAGGTCTTTCACCAGGATCACCGCGTCGCCATCGGCCAGCGGGTTGCCATTTGCATCACGTACGGCATCGCGCACGATACCGTCGCCTGCATCGGCGTCGGTTTCCGTTGTATCGGCCACTTGCGGCCATTCAAACGCGCAGTCGGGGCACACGTAGTTGCTGCCATCGGGGTA
>JADHED010002831.1_pt1 | contig 11295 bp, 8 predicted proteins | sample 8952041 | NCBI WGS metagenome assembly JADHED01 (sample SAMN16124423, study PRJNA663239) | bioreactor sludge metagenome | isolation source: sludge (control) | place: India:Bengaluru | collected 2018-09-08
TTTGATTTTGATGCCCCATTCCTCGGCTTTGTGGATGGCGGTGGGTTTGCTGTGGATTCTGGACGCTTCCGTGAATCTCAGCATGGAGCCGTTCCGGGCCTTTGTTGCGGACAAGCTCCCGGAGGAGCAACACTCCGCGGGATTTGCCATGCAGAGTGTTCTGATCGGTTTCGGTGCCGTGGTCTCCTCCTCCCTGCCGTGGATGCTGATGAATTGGTTTGGAATGAGTTTCGAAAGCGGAGGGGAATCCGCCATCCCCGCAGCTGTCAAACTGTCGTTCTACATCGGCTCCGGAGTCTTTCTCGCCGCCGTGCTCTATACGATTGTCACAACACCGGAGTATCCTCCGGAAGATATCGGGAGTTTCCGCAGGCAAAACGCCGCCACCGCCGGACTCTCCCATGCACTCAGGGAAATTTTGACAGGCATCCAAACCATGCCGAAAACCATGCGGCAATTGGCGGTCGTCCAATTTTTTACTTGGATTGCGTTTTTTGCGATGTGGATCTACTTCGGCACCGGCATTGCCGAGAGGATTTTCCAGGGAACTCCCGGAACCCAACCGTATGCGGAGGGCGTGGCCTGGGGAGGGGTCTGTTTTTCGGCCTACAACGGAATCGCCTTTGTTTTCGCCTTTGTTCTGCTCTGGCTGGTCCGCCACTTCCGCGCGAAGGACATCCATACTTTCTGCCTCCTGGCAGGAGGGATTTCCATGGCCTCGGTGCCCTTTCTTCCCCATCCGCATCTTCTGTTGGCCGCCATGGCCGGGGTGGGCGTGGCCTGGGCTTCGATCCTCGCCATGCCCTATGCCATGCTGGCGGCCTCCCTTCCGCCGGAAAAAACCGGCTTCTACATGGGAGTCTTCAACTTTTTCATCGTCATCCCGCAAATCATCATGTCGCTCTTTCTGGGAGAAATAATCGTCAAACTCGGTGCAGGCAATCAACTAGCCCCGGTCTTTGTGGGAGGAATTTCCCTTCTCATTGCCGCGGGACTCACCCGGTTTGTCGAAGAAAAACCCATCTCCCAATGATCCCCACCACCTTTGCGGAAGGCTCTCTGGAAAAAGCTCTGGAAGAGGCCCATCCGGTGCCCCTGACACACACCTGGCCTGCCTGCCCATCTCCCGCAAAAACCACCGTGCAGATCGCATGGAATGCCCGGGAACTCGGAATCCGGGGAGATTTGGAGGATGAGAGTGTGACGACCAAGGCCACCGGCGACAACCAGCACCTCTGGGAATTGGGCGATGTTTTTGAAATCTTTCTGGAAGCCGAGGGCTCGGGATATTACTCCGAACTGCATGTCTCTCCCGACAACCACCGGATGCATCTCCACATCCGGACCGGGGACTACGAGGCCCTGAAAGCAAAAATCCTCGCCCCTTCCGATCTCATGGTCCGGCCACCCGGTTTCCAAAGCCGGACGAAAGCCACCCCATTCGGTTGGACCGTCGACGTGCGCATTCCCGCAGAGCTGATCGATCCGGCGCAAATCCTCACCCCTGCTTCCCGGTGGAAAGCCTCCTTTTGCCGGTACGATGCCTGGGCTGATGAACGTCCCCCCGTTCTTTCCTCGACATCTCCCCATGCGGAACTCAATTTTCACCGTCGTCAGGACTGGAGACCGTTATGCTTTTGAGCGAAGAACAATTCGAACTGTTGAAAGGCGACTTGGATTACATCCTCGCAAGAACTTCCTGCAATTCCATCCAGCTTACCAAAGGCCAGGTCTCGAATGCCATTCAAAGGGATCCGGATGTCCTGCTCGACCTGGTCGAAGGAATGCCCGCCACAGAAGCCCGATGGCTCAGTGTTCCGATGGATGTCCTCCGCTCCCTCATCAATCGACGGGCCCGCGGCAGCACGGGAGGACCGTCCACCGACGAATGCGGCACCCTGATCTCCGTCTGAATCCCTTCGATCCGCTCACTGTGGATTGACAGAAAGCCCGGAGAAGGGCTTGTTGACGGAATGAACGACGACGTACGAGCCCGGTTGGAATCCCTCGAACACCGTCAGGCATTGCTGCGACAGGAGTTGGCGGCATTGGATGCCTCCCTTGCGGAACTGAAATCCGGTTTGTCCGACAAACCGTTGCCCCAGCCTCCGCCGATTCCCGACTTTGCTCCACCGGAGGTTCTCTCCACTCCTCTTCCGCCCCCCTCCGTGCCGGAGCCGCTCTCACCAGTGCCGCCCCCTCTTCCTTCTCCGGAACGCCCTCCGGAAACCTCGCTGGAAATGAAGGTCGGCACGGTCTGGTTGGCCCGGATCGGTATTGTCATCGTGCTGACGGGACTTGTTTTTCTCGGAAACTACGCCTGGAGAAGTCTCGTGGAAAATTTCGGGGCCTTCGCGAAATTGGGCCTCCTTTATCTGGCGGGCGGCACTTTGTGCGCACTCGGATTGGTGCTGGAACGGGGACGCGAATCCCTCAGAAATTACGCCCGGGTTCTGCTCGCGGGAGGATTGGCCGCCGTTTACTACACGACCTACGCCGCCCATTACGTCCCGTCCTTGAAGATCATCGACAGCCCGCTTCTTGCCGGATTCCTGCTCGTCGGCCTCGCGGGCATCATCGGCTGGCTGGCCGATCGAAGAAACTCCCAGGCCACCGCCGGGCTGGCCATCATCCTGGCCTTCTACGCCTCCGCGGTGAATCCCCTCACCTATTTCACCCTGTGCTCCAATGCCATCTTGGGAGTGGCGGCGGTGATTCTTATGGTCCGCCGACGCTGGATGATCATGCCGTTCCTGGCCCTGGCGGCAACCTATTGGTCGTATCTCTACTGGCGACTGGCGGAAAGTTGGAGGTTCTGGGAGATCCACGGACCGCACGATGCGGATCTGACCATGCGCCTCGCGTTCCTGTCCATCTACTGGATTGTTTTCACGGCGGGGGCTTTCCTGTCCGGCGGTCCGAAAATTTCCGGCCCGACAAGAGTGGTTTTTTCCACCCTCAATGACGCGGCCTTTTTTTCCCTGGCGGCCATTGCCATTTCCTTCACCCACCACGACAGCCTTTGGTTGATCGCCCTGATTTTTGGGCTGTTCCAATCCGCCCTGGCCTTCACCTCGCGCACGATTCACGGTCCTGGTGCGCCGCTGGCTTCCGCATGGCTGGCCAAGGCCCTCTTCTTCCTCACCCTGGCTCTCCTTCTCCGCTTCACGGGTGACAGTCTTGCCATCATCCTCGCGGTGGAATGTTCGCTTCTGGTCTTTGCGGCCAAACAGCTCCCCTTGCGGGTCCTTTCCATCGCCGGTCCGGCAGCCGGAGTCCTCGCCATGCTCGCCGGCATGGCTTCTCTCTCCGGATCCGGAACAGCCTGGGCCGTGGGGTTGGCAGCGATTCTTCTTCTTGTGAACGGCTGGTTCTGCGGGAGGGCACCCGCTTTCTCTCCCCGCTCCATCACGCTCTCGCTTTGTGGCATGGCTCTCGCCGCAACGGTTCTGGTGGATCGCCTGCCCGATGAATGGGAAGCCGCAGGACCTGCTTTTCTGGGTTTGATCTTTGCAGCGGGCTTTCCTCTCCACAAATGCCGGGAATGGCGTTTTGCCGGATTGCTGGCCGCAGGAATGTCCGGCCTGATCCAGCTCTCCCTTCTGGAATCCTCGATGCTCTGGTCCTCGCTTGTCGCCCTGGGTCTTCTGACGGGCACCGCCTTCACGGGCACTTTGTTTGCCCGCGAGGACAAGGCAGCCCGCCTGCTTTCCGGGGTGCTGGGTGTGGCATCAGCCCTCCTTTTTTGGGCCTGGGTGGGCATCCACCTGCCGGAGAGCCAGCAGTTCTGGCCGGTGGCCCTCGTCTCTCTTCTCATTCTTTCCATCTCCCGGGAAAAACCCCTCCGGCAAGCCCTTGCGGCGGTTCTCACCCTGGCCGCTTTTGTTCTCTTTCTTGGACACGGAGTCGGTCCCCAGGCCCGTTTTTCGGCAGCGGATCTTTTCGGCTGCCTTCTGCTCCTCGGCGGAGAAAGAGTCGCCCGGTTTGCCAAAACTCCGGTGGCGTTGGCCCGGTTTGAAGGACTGGCGGGCTTGGCTGCCCTTCTCGCCTGGGTGACTTCCGGCATTCAGTTTTTCCACAATCCCGTCCCTCTCACCGCCGCATGGGCCCTTCTGGCACTCGGGCTCTTCTTTGCCGGTTTCCTGATGCACGCCCGCCTTTTCCGGCTGGGAGGTTTGGTCATTCTTGCCCTGGCCCTGTGCCGGATTATTCTCTTCGATGTCTGGAAACTCGATCCGCCGCTCCGAATCCTGAGTTTCCTCATTCTGGGAGGGGTGCTCCTCGTGCTGGGCTACCTTTACAACCGCTACGCAGAAAGAATCCGCCGGTGGCTGTGAGAAAATTTTTCCGACCTCTGAAAATTAGCGTATGTTCGCACTCCGCATGAGCAGATTTTCTCTTTTTCTTCTCTTCACCGCCTTGGTGACAACGGCCCTCGCGCAGGACTCTCCGCCTCCCGATGAAGACTCCCCCTACGAGCAGATGCAAATCCTCGCCCGCGCCATGCAGTTGATCCGGCAGGATTATGTCGACGACTCCAAGATTTCCTACAAAGACCTCACCTACGACGCCCTGCGTGGCATGTTGCAATCGCTCGATCCCCACAGCCAGTTCATGGATCCCGAGGATTTCAAAAGCATGCAGGAGGACACGAAAAGCGAATTCGGGGGCCTGGGCGTCGTGCTTGGGCAAAAAAATGGCATCCTCACCGTGATCAACCCGATGGAAGACTCCCCGGGATTTGCTGCCGGCATCCTTCCCGGTGATCAGATCCTGAAAATCAACGGCCAGACCACAGAAAAATTCACCCTCCAGGAAGCAGTGGAAAAGCTCCGCGGACAGGTGGGGGAAAAAGTCACCCTCACCATCAACCGGCCCAAGACAAAGGAAATCAAGGACTACGATCTCACCCGCGCGGTGATCAAAGTTCCCAGCGTCAAGGACGCGCAAATCCTCCCCTCTCCGGGCGGATCCCGGATTGGTTATGTGCGGATCACCCAATTCAACGAACCCACCGCCGAAGAACTCTCCAAGGCTCTCGACAAACTCGAAAAGCAGGGCATGGACGCCCTTGTGCTCGATTTGCGATACAACCCCGGCGGCCTGCTCAACAGCGCGGTGGATGTCAGCGGAGAGTTCCTCCCGCCCAATACCATGGTGGCCTTCACCGAAGGACGCACTCCGACAAGGGAATACAAGACCCAGCCCCGCAAAGGTCCCCAGCGAAAATACCCGCTCGCCGTGCTGGTGAATTACGCAAGCGCCAGCGGTTCCGAAATCGTGGCAGGTGCCCTCAAGGATCTGAACCGGGCCATTCTGGTTGGCGACACCACTTTTGGAAAAGGCTCCGTCCAGAGCGTCATCGCCCTCCCCGATGGCTCGGCAGTGCGGCTCACCACGGCAAAATACTTCACCCCCGGCAAGAATCTGATTCATGAGCACGGCGTCAGCCCGCACATTCGCGCCACGCTGACCTATGATGAAGAGACGGACCTGCTGCGCGCCCGCCGTGACAAGGAAAGCGCCCCAAAAGGAAAATCCGTTTTTCTCGATCCCCAATTGGAACGGGCTGTCGATGCCCTGCAAGGCACGCTTCTTTACGCCGCGAAATCCGGAAAATCCGCGTCGACACCACGCAAACCGTGAAAGTCCTCGCCCTCGAAACTTCCTGCGATGAGACTGCGGCTGCCGTGTTGGACGGCTTCGGCCATGTTCTGGCCCATGAGATCTTCAGCCAGGCGCACATTCATTCCGCATTCGGTGGAGTTGTTCCGGAGGTTGCTTCGCGAAACCACCTGGAGTTTCTCCCCGCCATTGTCGACCGTACTCTGGATGCCGCAGGGATTCCGATTTCCGATCTCGATGCCGTGGCGGCGACCACCGGCCCCGGACTTGCCGCTGCCCTGCTCGTTGGTGCCTCGGCAGCCAAGGGACTGTCTCTCGGTGCCAACCGGCCATTCCTGGCAGTCAACCACATCGAAGGCCATTTGCTTTCCCCGTTTTTCGGAGAACCGGAAATTCCTCCCCATATCGCCCTCGTGGTCAGCGGGGGGCACACACTCCTCTTCGACGTACAGTCCTTTGGAAAATATCGCCTGCTCGGCCGGACCAGGGATGATGCCGCCGGAGAGGCCTTCGACAAGGTGGCCAAGATGCTCGGCCTTGGATATCCCGGAGGAGCAGAAGTGGACCGCCTTGCCCGGGAGGGCAATCCGTCCCGCTTCGACTTTCCGCGCGGAATGTTGGACTCCGGCGACTTCCATTTCAGCTTCAGCGGACTCAAGACGGCCGTCCGCATTTTTCTTGAAAAAGGGTTCCCCGAATCCTGTCTGCCCGACGTTTGCGCCTCGTTCCAGCAGGCCATCGTCGACGTCCTTGTCGGCAAAGCATTCCGTGCGGCAAAGACCTGCGGAAAAAAAACCGTTTCCATCAGTGGCGGAGTAAGTGCCAATGCCTGCCTTCGTTCCGCCGCCTCGGCCGCAGCAGAAAAAACAGGCACTGCTCTCCGCTTCGCCCCCGATGGACTGCGCACCGACAATGCCCTGATGATCGCCTACGCCGCCGCACACCACCTGGCAGCAGGCCACCGCCACACCGCCGACACAGACATCACCCCCAACTTTGACCCCGCCGCTCTTTGCATTTGAAATTTAAAAAAAACGCGCGAAGTTGCAGCCTTATGAAACGCCTCCTTCTTTCCCTCATCCTCCTTGCTGCCTCCACCGCTTTCGCAGCTGACGACTGGCAGACCGACTACAAAGCCGCCTTGGAACAGGCGGCGAAAGAGAACAAGCCCGTCCTCCTCGATTTTACCGGATCGGATTGGTGCGGATGGTGCATCAAGATGGTCAAGGACACGTTCTCCCAACCGGATTTCAAAAGCTTTGCCAAAAAAAATCTCATCCTGGTGGAACTTGATTTTCCGAACAACAAACCCCAGTCCGCCGAAGTGAAAAAACAAAATGAAGCGCTTCAGGCAAAGTACGGGGTGGAAGGCTTCCCGACACTCATTCTTCTCAACAGCCAGGGCAAGGAAATCGCCCGCAATGCCGGCTATCTCCCCGGCGGCCCCAAGGCTTTCATTTCCTGGGTTCAGGAAGCGACAAAATAACCCATCCGCCAAGTCGCGGCACACGCCATCTCAAAAAAAGCCCGTCGCACGATCTGTGACGGGCTTTTCCATATCCCGATCATCACATCCACTGTGCTGGTATAAAAAAGGGTGACCGACGGGACTCGAAGCCGTAAGTTTATAGAGGGAAATTGACTTTAATCTTAATTTGGGCCAAATTTGGGCCAGATGAAACGTAAATCTGGGGGAGACATCGTTGAAACTGTCGAAAGCAAGGGTATTAAAATCCCCATCTACCGCCAGTCCGTAAAAGTCTCCGGAAAGACCTACGATTCCTTCCGACTCGCCTACTATCAGGGAGGTGCCAGGAAGCGAGAACGCGCCAAATCCTTGGATCTCGCAAGGAAACGGGCGTGGGAGTTGGTAGAAGAGCTATCCACTGGAAAAGCCCATGTTGGTTCTCTCACGCCTCGGGAGCACGCAGTCGTGGGGGAAGCGCTCCAAATTCTTCAGCAAGCTGGAGGCAAGGTAGGTCTGCTGGACGCCGTCAGGCAGTTTGCGGATGCCTCGCTGAAGTTGGCTGACCAAGGAACCATCGCTGATGCGGTGAAGGTCTATCTGGCTCAGTTGAACAAGGTCCAATTGAAGCCGATCAATGTTCCGGATTTGGTGGATCTCTTTTTGAAGGACATAAAAGCCAAGAAGAGGTCTCGCCGCTACACGTTGGACATGCAGGCCCGTTTGAATACGGCTGCCAAGGCCTTTACTGGACCCATTGGGGGCATCAAATCCTATGACATCGAGAAATGGTTGAATGGCATGAAAGATGTCTCTGGCCGAACGAGGAACAACTACCGCAACGCCTTCACCACGCTCTTCATCTACGCGAAAAAGATGGGTTATCTACCAAGAGAGTCACAGACGGAGGCGGAGTTCGTCGGGCGATTCAACGAGGACTCAGGAGAAATTGGCATTTACACCCCGGAACAGTTGTCAGTCTTCCTCCATCGATTAGACCCACGATTGCTGCCAGTGGTACTAATAGGTGCTTTTGCTGGCCTCCGGAGTGCTGAAATTGTTCGTTTGGAATGGCCTGAGGTAAAGTTCGAGAAGAGTGTTATCGAGGTCAAGGCGGCCAAATCCAAGACAGCCAGTAGGCGGCTGATCCCTATTCTCCCGGTATTGCAAAAGTGGCTGTTACCTTATCGCAAAGACTCTGGGAGGGTGCTGGCTGGGGTCCTTGATGAATTTGCGCTGGCAACCCAGTTCAAAAAAGCTGTGGATACCATTGTGGACGACGAGGGCAAAAAACTGCTCAAGATCGTCCATAATGGCTTTCGGCACTCTTTCATCAGCTATCGTATGGCTGTGTCCAAAAATGCAGCAGAAGTGGCCTTGGAGGCAGGAAATAGCCCGCGCATGATCTTTGAGCACTACCGAGAGCTTGTGACGGTAGGACAGGGGGAGGAGTGGTTCGGAATTATGCCCACAAAGGCCAGAGAAGCGCAGATCAAGAACTACCTAGCGGAGAAGATGCCAGGCGCTGCCATGGCGACTACGGCCTAGCTCGGCGAGGATGTCCTCCTTCTTGAAAAGCCTGTGCCTACCCAGTTGAAAGAAGGGTATGAGGCCACGAGCTGCATATTCGCGAACGGATCGATCAGGAATGCCCAACCACTCAGCGATTTGCCGAGAGCTGTAAAATTCCTGTTGGATGATTCCCTTCACCTTCAAATTGAAGTGAATATTTGGGGTAAAGTAAGATTTTTCTTCGATTGCAGTGAAAAATCTCTGTGATGGGAAACAAGCGTATGAAGCGTATGGGATCTGGAGTCGAAAAGCGTCTCGACCACAGAGAGTGACTTCTGACAAAATTAACAGTTTATGTCATCTGGCGTGATCAAACCCGAGTCAGCATCCTCCCTCTATGACAACTGAGCAAATTTCAGAACGGATAAGCACGATTCCGGGCGACCTCAAAGGATCGGATTGGGGTTTCGCATTCCTCAAATGCTTTCAAGGGAAAGACTCTATTCTCCCCAAATCGACCTTTGATCGGGTCGAAGATGGCTCCTCGAACTTTGCCAAGGATAAGAAGACCGAGATCCTGTGGAAGAAACGGATCTATTTTCGCTGGGTAGACCATGAAGTGAGGTCTGCCTTGACGGACGCGAAGGCTTCACCCGAGTTGCGCCGACCTGCCAACAAGCCTGTTTTCATACTCATTGTTTCTCCTGATGAGATTGCCGCACATGACCTAGATCAGGGCGAGGATCTGGTTATTCCTCGTTACGAGCTACCATCCTACACGTATTTCTTTCTTCCTTTTGCGGGAAAAAAGAAGGTCACCGTTACCAGCGAGGCATTGGAGGTAGACGTCAGAGCCACCCGAAAGATGGGCGTCCTTTTTGACGAAATTCGGAAAGACAACCCAAATTTTGATGCCCATGCCCTCAATGTCTTTCTCGCGAGGCTGCTTTTCTGCTTTTACGCCGAAGATACCGGCATCTTTGAGCAACACCTGTTTACTGAATCAGTTGCGTCACACACCAATGTAGATGGGTCTGATCTCTCTGAGTACCTTGTAAACCTGTTTAGGCGCTTTGCCACTGAGGACGATTCTAGCTTCCGGAAAGAATTTAGGGACTTCAAGTACGTTAACGGTGGGTTATTCGAGGGGAACTCTCCTGTCCCTGAATTTTCCAAAACAAGCCGCAAAACGCTTATTGAAAATGGGAAAATGCATTGGAAATCTATCAATCCAGATATTTTTGGGTCGATGTTCCAGTCGATTATCGACCCAGAGAAGCGCCATGAGCTAGGAATGCATTACACCACGAGGGAGAACATCATGAAGGTGATCTCTCCTCTTTTCCTTGATGGGCTGAAAGAGGACTTCGAGAAATCAAAGGATTCTCCGAAAAAATTAGAGGCTTTCCACCAGCGGATTGCAGACATTCGCATTTTTGATCCAGCTTGCGGCTCGGGTAACTTCCTCATTCTCGCATACGAAAAGCTCCGAGAGTTGGAAATGGACATACTCCAAGCCAAAGGAGAAGTGGCTGAGTTGTTCCCCCGCATACGCATCAGTAACTTCTTTGGAATTGAGATTGATGATTTTGCCCAGACTCTGGCCATGCTCGCCCTATGGATCAAAGAGCATCAAATGAACATTGTCTTCCACGGAAGGTTCAATACTAGCCCAGCAGCACTTCCGTTGCGCGAAGGAGGAAAAATTGTTAAAAACAATGCTACTCAATGCGATTGGAATGTCGTTTGTCCGATTTTTGAAAATGATAAAAATGGAAATTCCCTTGAGCGTGAAGTCTATGCCTTAGGAAATCCCCCTTACCTCGGAGCGAGAAACCAAACTTCGGAGCAAAAAGACGACATGGCTGCTGCGATAGGCCAAATCAGAGGACTAAACGAACTTGATTACGTGGCAGCTTGGTTCTTCAAAGCGGCAGCCTATATCCGTAGTAGCCACGCAAGGGCTAGCTTTGTGGCTACAAATTCTATCTGCCAAGGAGAGCAGGCAGCTCTAATTTGGAAGCCGCTTATAACTGGCGAAACACAAATTCAAATCGCGTTTGCCCACACATCCTTTAAATGGACGAATCAGGCGCGAGGGAACGCAGGTGTTACCTGTGTTGTCGTAGGAATCGAAAAACAGTTTGATTCCAAAAAGCGACTGTTTAACGGGACAATTGAATCCAAAGTTGATCTAATCAATGAATTTCTACGTCCACTACCCTATGTCTGGGCTTTCGCGCAAAACTCTTCGATCTCAGGTCTCCCCGAACTAACATTCGGTAGTATGCCAAATGATGGCGGGTTTCTTCTTCTGAATGAGGAAGAAAAAGGGCAGCTCTTGTCCTCTTTCCCTGAGGCAATTAAGTTTATCAAAAACTTTGTTGGGGCTGATGAGTTTCTTTATAAGGAACCTCGCTACTGCCTCTGGCTTTCTGACGGTGATCTCAAAGAGGCCGAAAAAGTTGAACCGATAAAGCAAAGAATAGCAAGCTGCCGTCGCAAAAGGATGGAGAGCACGCGTCCTGCTACGGTGAAACTGGCTGATCGCCCTCACCGATTTGGAGAAGTTCGTCACCAAGAAACAGAGTCGAGTTTATTTACAGCAATTAACGCTGAGAAGCGCGAAAACAAACCACTCGGATTTATTAAAGGCCAAACAGTAAATTAGAAAAAAGGCTACGTTGCGTAAG
>JADHED010002827.1_pt1 | contig 11291 bp, 11 predicted proteins | sample 8952041 | NCBI WGS metagenome assembly JADHED01 (sample SAMN16124423, study PRJNA663239) | bioreactor sludge metagenome | isolation source: sludge (control) | place: India:Bengaluru | collected 2018-09-08
GAAACTCTTCCTGACGATTTAAGAATCAGCAATAAACAAAATTTCAGTTTCAGAGATGTAAAGATTGTCAATCTTAAAGCCGTTAATGATGTATTAAAACATAAAGATGTCGGTATATACGTTATCATATTCTTCTTCATTACTTTTTCATTCGCAAACATTTTCGGAAACTTCCAGTATTTCATTGAGAGAAAAGATGGACTTGGTATGAATGAAGAACAGACAGGATATCTGTTATCTTTCCTTGGAATTATTGCTGCTATCGTTCAGTCAACTCTAATTAAACCGTTTAAGAAATATATCGGTGAAGATAAATCCGTAATATTTGGAAATGTGCTTGTTGCTATAGGTTTATTCTTCATTCCGTTTTCAACAAACGTGTGGATTCTTCTTGCTGTCCTGACATTACTCGCATTCGGCAATGGTTTAAACAATGCGATGGCACTTGGGTTAATTTCACAGAATGTCAGCAGACAGGATCAGGGGGGTGTCCTTGGTATAAACCAGTCATTAAGCTCTCTTGCTAGATTCCTCGGTCCGCTTTGGGGCGGGTTTATATACGACAGGTTTGACTATCATTATCCGTTTATTTCGGGTGCAATTTTTATGACGGTAATTACTATTATTGCAATAGTTGTCCTTAGAAATAAGCTGATAAGCAAATCAATTTAGTTTACGAAGTAATTTTTTGATACAAGTCAAGATATTCCTTTGCTGACTTATCCCAGCTGAAATCTGAATACATACCCCGCTTAATAACATTCTTCATTTTATTTTTATCTTCATACAATCTTAATGCTTTATCAAACGTGTATTCAAGACCCGCAAGTGCGAACTCGTTAAATGAAAAACCGTTCCCGTTTTCATTTTCAATATCTATTACCGTATCAGCAAGTCCTCCAACATTTCTCACTATCGGAAGTGTTCCGTAATTGAGGCTGTACATCTGATTCAGACCGCACGGTTCGTATCTTGAAGGCATGAAGAAAAAATCCGACCCTGCTGTTATCAGATGAGCTATTACGTTGTTGTACTCTATGAATATTTTAACTTTGTCTGGATACTTATTCATCAAAGCGGAAAAAGCATCTTCATATTTCTTTTCACCCGCACCAAGTATCACCAACTTAAAGTTTTCGTCAATTCTTTTGTTTATTAATTCAAGTATCAATTCAAATCCTTTTTGCCATGCAAGCCGGGAAACGATTCCAAACAGAGGAATATTCACGTCTGATTCAAGACCGGATATCTCAAGAAGATGTTTCTTGTTTTCGTACTTATCCTTTATAGTTGGAAATGTATAATTCTTCTTTATAAGTTTATCTGTCCTCGGATTCCAATCGTTATTATCTATCCCGTTCAGTATTCCGTAAACATTTCCTCCTCTTGAACGCAAAACCCCGTCTAGACCTGAACCAAACTCGGGTGTTTGTATTTCATTTGCATAAGTGGGACTTACTGTAGATATTACATCAGCATAATATATACCTGCTTTAAGAAAATTAACAAATCTGTTATACTCAAAAGGACCGCCGAGTACGAACAAGCTGCCTTCGAACCCTGCTTTAACAACAGAATCCTCTGAAAAAATGCCCTGATAACCTATGTTATGTATTGATAATAACGACTTCGATTTTTTAAAGAGTGTATCCCATGAGTACTGCAGTTTCAGTAATGAAGGAATTAATGCCGACTGCCAGTCGTTGCAATGAAAAACATCAGGAGCCCATTTCATTTTCTGAAGAGTTTTCAGAATGGCATGTTGGAACAGTATATATCTCTCATTTTCATCAACATCATTCGTGTATACAACTCCCCGGTTAAAATATTCTGGACATTCGATAAAATAAACGTCGAGTACACTCGCATGTTTGGTATTGAATACGTTGTAAGAGTAGTTAGTACTTCCTATTGACACTGAGTCAGATAATCCTTCCGCTGGTTTTATCCCGTATTTTATACGGTCTATAGTATCATAAAGAGGAAGAAATATTTTAACATCTGCATTGTTCTTGTTTAATGCATAAGGAAGAGAACCGCTTACATCAGCTAATCCGCCCGTCTTAACGTATGGTACACACTCGCTCGTAATGAAGCATACTTTCATAATGAAATTAAGTTATTACATATTTATTGTTAGTGTATTATCCGAAGAATTGTATGTTACCTTGTATGATTTTAAGTTCTTTGTAGCAGGACCCTCCAGAACCTTTCCGTTGCCGTTAAATGTTGAACCATGACAGGGACACTCAAATCCCTTTCCGTCATAATCCACATCGCATTTCTTGTGTGTACATACAATATTGATTGCAACAAATTTTGTTGAGGATTTACGTATTACAATAACCTTTTCTGTAATCATCGTATATCCGCCAGCATTTGCGAGTGCTGGATAATCCGCTAAATTAATAATCTTTTCTGCAGTCCCCTCAACATTTCCAGTGTTATCTGTTGATGCCATAAGTTTAAGTACTTCGAACGAACTTAATGTTAAAGCTCCCGCTGCAATAGTTTTAGCGCCTTTCTTTAAGAAATCTCTTCTGTTGATCTCTTTCTTTTGCATATAAATATTACTCCCTAATACAGCAATAAAATGTCTACAGTTTCATTGCTTTATGTTTTTTAAAGTTTACTATTTCTTTGTAGCTGAAAAGTTTCCATTGCCTTTTAGACCCATCATAGTTGACTTTTCCCATGTACCTTTTAGTTCAGTACCGATTACTTCAAGCCTCAGATATATGTTATTATCTGATATTTTTGGGTTCATATTAACAAAAACCTTTCTTGCTTTCTCGTCAAGGACTCCGGTAAAGCTTCCGGACTGATTAATCTCTGATTTAAAACTACTTTCGATGAAATTTGTAACAGTGTAAATACCTGATATATTCGGGTCATTGAAATCTTTGGGACTGATAGTTCCTTCAACTATAATTTTTCCAGTCGAATCAGTCATCGAAAAGTTGTAATTACCGAATAAGGATTTAACGAACGGACTGTACACAACTTCTTTATCTGAGCAGTTAGTACATCCCGAATATGTAGCAGCTAAAAAAGCAAAAGCCATAATAAGATAAAAGTAATTTTTCATAGTTTATTTGAGTAATATCATTCGTTTAACTTCTGTGAATTTTAATGCCCTTGTGCTTTCGTCTGAAGCGAATACTTTATAGAAATATACTCCGCTTGAAAGATTATAAGCACTTGAGTTAAAGACGTAATTCATTACACCTGTTGAATGACTTTCGTTGTTCAGCAGTGTTGCAATTTCTCTTCCGTTAATATCATATATTTTAAGTGTAACTGACGAATTTTCCGGCAACGCAACCCTTATTGTTGTTGTCGGATTAAACGGATTCGGGAAATTCTGCATCAGTTCAAACACAGTAGGTACCTCAGAAGAATTTACGACTCCCCCGAATTTGCTGCACTGATTGTATCTTAATCTGATAGTATCTCCGGGCAATGAGCCAAATCCAAGTCTGGGATCGATACTTCCACCGTTAGGTTCCTGTAAATGACAATAGCTCATGATAGTACCCGTCGCAGGCTTTGTGCCGCTAAAGCAGTTACCTTCTGCAAAATAGCAGGAATCAATTGCCGTTATCGCGTTAAATCTTGTCGGCCACCAGCATGCATGTGTATGCATTGATCCGAAATTATGACCGAGTTCATGTGTTGCCACCATTACAGTCCACGAATAAGTAGGATAACTGTAGTATGTCGGGTCAATATTGCAGAAAGAAAACCTTCCGGAACTGTCCTGTGTATTATAGCTTCCGCAAAGCATTCCAATCCATGCAATACCGCCTAAATTAAGAGGTCTCGAACTTAATAATTGTGCAAGATCACCGTTAAAATTGTCCCTCCTGTTTCCGCCGAATTTCAGCAGATATGTGTACGAATCGTTCAGGAATCTGTATGGATCGGGTGTATCCCAAACTACTATCGAAGAAATTTGTATGGGAATAAATTCATTCTGGTAAATTGTAGCTACTGAATTGTAGAATCCTGAAATGAAACTTCCAACTGCATTTATGTCAGAGCCTTTATCCTGATATAGTTTATAATCAGCTTCAATATAAATTTTTACCGGAAGCCTTCCCGTAATTGCATCACCTGTTTCTTTATGAGATGATTGGTTATCATCTGTTTTATACAGATGCATATCAAGTCCGTCGACTTTGCATTTAAAATCATTATTTACAAGAAGGTCCTTTTCGTTGTAAATGATGTAATTCGTGTTATTGGAATTGTCATTTACCGGTCCTATATTAAAAGTCCCCGCTTCATTCGATACAACTCCCATAACAAGATTTTCAAATATACTTATTGCAGCAATTGAATTCTCCTCGCCGGATACGATACCGCGGTAAAATACTCCCTTGATAAAACTCTGTACAACATTGTTACTCGTCGCAAGCTTAAAATCATCGGAAAGCAACTGTACTTCCTTTAGCTCTAAAGTAACAGAGTTCTTCGAATCTAAGGGCAATGATAAAGTTATATGCGGATTTTTATTCCTGAACAAATTATTAAGAACCGTCTTATCAATTTTCAGGTTAGTAGCTTTTTTAATATCCCTGGCAATATCACTTTTTGTAAAAGGAGTGTTTTGTATCTCAAATAGGTTAATTCTGCTGAAACTATACTTAACCTTACTTTCATTAATCATAACGTCAAGTTTTTGAACAGGTACAACAGCTTCTTGCTTTTCTTTAACCTGAGTAACGGCTTTGTTTTCATTTATATCCATTGAACCGTATATAACAACCAGTAATGTTATTAATATTGCGAATAATGAAGTGTTTAATAATATCTTTTTCATTTTGTCACCTCCAGATTTGAATATTTATCGTAAGTTAAAACACGTTCAATACCAGATGCACGTAAAATCATTTTATCGACTCCGTTAACCTGAGTAAATGAAACCGTGTACGAGACTCCTGTGGATGTGTATGTCAGAACATTGTTAGAATAAGTGTAGCTTTTTGTAACAGAAGTTGCTCCCGGACAACGTAGAGTTGCAGCACCGTTATTAAAGTTTGCGATTTCGCCAAGACAGACATCCTGGAGATTTCCTTCCATTTTAACGAGTTGCCAGGTTCCTGTTACGTCCCCTGCGACTAAGTTATTCAGTATATTCTCGCATTCTGCACCCGTAAATGCGAGGCTTAACATAAATATACTTAGTAGGTATTTAAATCCTCTGGTAATTTTTTTATTCATAAATTAATTGTTGTTTTTATTTTGAATAAATATACTTAATTATACTTTATAATTATACATATTATAAACATATTTTATCGGAAATAATTACAATTAATAGACTTGTTATAAGTTCATCTTAATTTCCATTCTATTCCGAGAAAGAAATGTTTAGATTTCAATTATTTTTGTGCAGATGGTCTTATTTGATAAATTTAGATAGATTTAGATTTTAACTATAAGTATATTTATTAAAATTATATTCAAACGAAACTTTCACAAATAGTTGAGAAATAAAATTCTTAGATTGATATTTCAAAATAATGATATTGCATATCAAGGATAAAAAGAAAAACATATTTGAAAAGTTAACTACAGCACAGACTTTAATGCTCGGTTATCTGATTTTTATAACTACAGGTGGTATTTTGCTGATGCTGCCCGTTTCTTTGGCAGGAAATAACTCTCTATCTGTTATTGATGCCGTCTTTACTACTACTTCTGCTATTTCAGGAACAGGGTTAATCATTGTAGATACTGCAAATTATTTCACATACTTTGGGCAATTTGTTATTATGATGCTCATACAGGTTGGTAATATAGGGTATATGTTATTTTTTGCTCTTGCGGTTATTATATTGGGAGGAAGGTTATCATTCTTTAATAAGGTTATGATTAGAGAATCAATCAGTACTTCAAAGCTCGATCTTATGCTGTTTACAAGAAAAGTATTTAAATATACTTTTATTATTGAAGGGATTTCGGCTTTATTACTGACAGTTTACTGGACGAATGATTATGGGCTTTTCGAAGCTTTGAGACTTGGTGTTTTTCACAGCATTTCTGCGTTTTGTACCGCAGGATTTTCTTTGTTCAGCGATAATCTGGCAGGATTTCATAATGACTATTTTGTAAACTTGTCAATTATTGCAACTTCTTACGCAGGGAGTCTCGGGTTTTTTGTGATATATGATTTATCGATGTACACAAAAAATTTAAGAAAGAAAAACAACAGAGCAAATTTATCAACACATTCAAAACTTGCTTTAACAACATCAATATTATTAATTATTGCCGGTACCCTTTTTCTGATTTTATCAGAGGGATTAAATCCGAAAAACCACGAATATAATTTAGTGCTGACAGCTTTTTTTCAGGCAGGTACCTCATCTACATCGGTTGGTTTTAATACGGTGAATATCGGAATCCTAAGCAATGCCTCGCTTCTTGCAATGATATTTTTAATGTTTGTAGGTGCCTCCCCCAGCGGTACAGGAGGCGGTATTAAAACGACAGTGTTTGCATTATTAATGCTGGCTCTGTTCGCATTTATTTTTGATAAGAAGAATGTAAATGTTTTTAAGCGGACAATTAAACCTGTAAATTTATCAAGAGCATTCTCTATAATGTTTATGGGATTATCATGGATTTTTATTTCAGTACTTATCCTTACTTTGACAGAGAATCAAGAGTTTCTGCATATAGTATTTGAAACGGTTTCGGCACTTGGTAATAATGGAATTTCAGCTGGTTTTACTCCGGAATTATCTTTTACGGGAAAAATTATTTTATCGGTGACAATGTTAATTGGAAGGGTTGGACCTTTAATAATCGGTTATGCGATCGGAGGTAGTATAAAAAGTGAGTTTTATAAATACCCCGACGCAAACATATTGATTGTATAATATATTATAAAATAATAATGAAACAATTTGTAGTAATAGGAGTCGGAAGGTTCGGGTTTAATCTTGCTGTCGCTCTTTCGAAATTAAATAACCAGGTAATTGCAATAGACATTGATAAGAAAAAAATTGAGGATATAAAAGAATATGTGACAGAGGCTGTTATTGCAGACGCACTGGACTTAAGGACATTAAAAGAGTTTATAGACAAAGATGTTGATACGGTCGTGGTTGCAACTGCATCCGATGTCGGAACGAGTACTTTGCTTGTTCTTTATCTTAAAGATTTGGGTGTAAGAAGAATTATTGCTAAAGTTAGAAACGAAGACCATGCAAAAGTTCTAAATGCACTTAAAGTTAACGAGGTGATATACCCAGAACGTGATATTGCAGAAAGACTCGCTGAAAGCCTAACATTAAGTAATCTGATTGCTAATATACCGCTCGCTCCTGAATATGGTATTGTTGAGATTGTTGTTCCCGATAATTTTGTTGGTAAAAGTTTAAGAGAACTTGATCTGAGAAGAAAATACGGCTACTCAGTTATTGGAATAAAAGATGTTTTAAGGGATACGATTGATGTTAATCCATCACCAGATTCAAAGTTAATTCCCGACAGTATTTTGCTGATTTTATGTAAAACTACAGAATTCCTTGACGAAAATAATTTTCAGAACAAATAAAAGTATATTTTTTGATTTTCTTTTAAAATTGGAGTAAATTTATAGAGTTACCATTTGTGATTAAATTACTTACATTAAGCATGAGACGAATCTCATTTTTCGAATAAATAAAAAAATATTTATGAAGGAAATTACCGAGGATATTTTATACAAGAAATTTCACCATTTAAGGTATAAATGTCCTCCTGATATAACCGATCTGGTTTTTCTCGAAATTGAAAAAGATTACATCGGTAGGTACAATTATCTTGCTGAGTTAAAATCTCAGGAGTCAGTTAACAAGAGCGTAGAGAAATACATTAAATCTTACTGGAAGCTTAAAAAAATAGGTGTATGCAATACGCCGAAATGTAAACTATTAACTTCTTATACAAAACACTCAAACTGAAGTAAGTAACAGTTCGTTTTAATGTATGGTTATGGATGATGTGAAGTACATAAATTATTCGGACGCAATAATTGCATATAAAATATTGGGTTCGGGGAAACCATTGATTATGTGTACAGGGTATGCTTCAACTATGGATTTATGGAGCCCGGCATTAATTAATATTCTACAGGAATATTTCACTCTTATTCTTTTCGATTACAGAGGTATTGGTTATAGCAAAAATTTCTCCGGTTCATTCTCAATTAATACTTTAGCTGAAGATGTTCACAAGATATTGAATGAACTGAACATTGAGGAAACAAATTTTCTTGGTTGGTCAATGGGAGGATTTGTTGCTCAAATGTTTGCAATCAATCATTCCGAAAGAATACACAAACTTATTTTGTATGCTACAAATTGCGGAGGAATAAAAACTATTAATCCGGCAGATGATGTTAGTAATATTCTTTCAAATCCTTCTTCATCACCATCCGAATTAATTAGTACGTTATTTCCTGAAAGTTGGCTTTCAACACATAAGAAACCATGGGAATATTTACCCGATGTTCAAGAACCCTGCAATCCAGAAACTGTAAAATTGCAATATGAAGCAGTTCAGGATTGGTTAAAATCAGGGGGAGGATCAGAAGCACATTTGCACAAGTTAGAAATTCCTGTTATGATAATTTGCGGCAACGAAGACAAGGTTGTACCATGTAAAAATTCTTTTATACTTTCGGATTTAATAAATTCATCGATATTAACTGTTATTAAAGGCACTGGTCACGGATTGATGTATCAGCTTCCAGAATCCTTTGCAAAATATATTGTTAATTTTCTCTTAGAATAATAAGTTGATTATAATAGTAAACTAAAATCCCTCTGAGATCCGTATACCGGATTATTAACATTATAAATAGCAAAAGAAAACTGAATACTTTAGCGCTCGGATTGAAGTTGATGTACGTACTACAAAAGTATAAGAAATGCATTTAATAAGAATGAAATAATTTCATTTTATTAAATGTAACAAAACCCTGTTATTTATTTATATAAGTTTTATTATTATTTAATTGTTTTCTTAGTTGGAAGAAAATTATGGAATAAAATAGCTGCTAGAATTATTAATCCCCCCGTGACCGCTGTGGGTGCCGGCACCTCACCAACTCCAAAAAATACCCAAATAGGATTAAATATTGCTTCAAGCATCCCAATGACCATGGATTCTGTAGCTGAAACATATTTTATTCCAATGTTGAATATAAAATAACTTATTCCTATCTGAATAATACCCATATATAGTAAAATGTATATTTCTGTTGAAGACAAAGCAAATTCTCCATATACATACGGTAAGCAAATAAGTCCGACAAGAAGATTTCCATAAATAACGCTTATGATAGTATTGCCGTTTCCTTTTGTTTTTTTCCATTTTACAAAAAGTGAGAACAAAGCGAAACAAATTCCAGCAAGAATTGCAATAAGGTTTCCATAAATATTACCAATCTCAAGTTTGCCCATGAAGAAAAGAAACATTCCGCTTATACAAATAATAATAGTAACAAGATCCCTTCTTCTGAATTTTGTCTTAAGTAATAAAGGTTCAAGAAATAAAAGATAAATAGGGGCTGTGAACTGCAGAAAAATAGCATTTGCAGAAGTTGTAAGTTTATTAGCAAGTACAAAGAAAATCAATATTCCCGAATAAAAAACTGAGGCAAGTATAGTAAATTTATCGGTTTCGAATGTAACTTTCTTTTCCTTTATAAACAGTATAATGAAAATAGTAAGTGCTGCTATTATTGAACGGTAAAAGGAAATCTGATAAGCATTAAGTCCGGTTAGCACCTTTATGAAAAGCCCGCTTGAACTCCAAAGTAAAGCAGTTATTGATATATAGACAAGACCTTTTCTGTGCAGAGGTATTTTTTCATGGAAGTTCATAGACCTATAGAAAGGGGCTGAAAAATTTAACAATCAGCCCCAACAAAATTATTTTATTAATTTTTTTCTGACTTCCTCCAGCATAACTTTAGTCATCTTTGCGAGGTCATATTCATAATTGCATCCCCAGTCACTTTTAGCTACACTGTCATCAATACTTGCTGGCCATGATTCGGCAATTTTTTGTCTGAAATCCGGTTTATAAGTTATTTCAAATTCAGGAATATGCTTCTTTACTTCTGCAGCTATTTCAGCAGGATTGAAACTTATACCACCGAGATTATAACTTGAATGAATTGAAAGCTTATCAGAATCTGCTTCCATAAGTTTAATTGTTGAATCTATTGCATCGGGCATAAACATCATCGGAAGACTGGCATCCTCTTTCAGGAAGCATTCATATTTTTTATCTTTTACGGCATCATAAAATATTTCCACTGCATAATCAGTTGTCCCGCCACCCGCTTCAGTCTTAAAGCTTATCAGTCCGGGATAGCGTATACTTCTTACATCCAGACCGTATTTGTTAAAATAATACTCGCACCATCTTTCACCTGCAAGTTTTGAAATACCGTAAACAGTCGTTGGTTCCATTATTGTTAACTGAGGAGTATTAAACCTCGGTGTAGTAGGACCAAAGACTGCTATTGAACTTGGCCAGAATATTTTCTTCAGACCATTATCCGTGCCAAGATTTAAAATGTTCATAAGGCTTCTCATATTGATATCCCATGCTTGGAGAGGTAGTTTTTCAGCATTACCGGAAAGTACAGCCGCAAGATGATATACCTGAGTTATCTTGTTGCGAATAACAAAATGAATGAGATTTTTTTCATTCATAACGTCAAGAATCTGAAAAGGACCACTTTCGATAACATCTGCAGGTGCCTGTTTTATATCCGTAGCAAAAACATTTTCGCCGCCATAAACACCTCTTAAAGCTAAAGTAGTTCAGAACCTATCTGTCCTGAACATCCTATTATCATTATCTTTTCCATACAATTATAATAAAATTAAAATAGATTTTTATCTGACTTTGGAATAAAACTTTTCGTGATACTCTTTTACCATTCTGCCGGTATTGAACACAGGTGTCAGAAATTTTATAGAGCCTCTCATCATGTTTACCCAGTTCACAGGAATATCCCGCTTATCCCTGTCATAGAACATCGGAATGATTTCATTCTCTAGTGTTTCGTATAAAGACTTGCTTTCGTAATCATTTATATCTTCATCTGACATTGTATCATAATTTTCGGGACTTTTAATTTCCCATCCTGTTTCTTTTGAAAAACCTTCAACCCACCAACCGTCTGTTATTGAAAGATTAATACCGCCGTTAGCAATAACTTTCATTCCACTGGTACCGGAAGCTTCAAGGGGTTTTCTCGGATTATTTAGCCAAAC
>JADHED010002833.1_pt1 | contig 11280 bp, 8 predicted proteins | sample 8952041 | NCBI WGS metagenome assembly JADHED01 (sample SAMN16124423, study PRJNA663239) | bioreactor sludge metagenome | isolation source: sludge (control) | place: India:Bengaluru | collected 2018-09-08
CGTCGCTGGACGGTGCCATGCGCTGGCTGCGCGTGCGCCCGGCGCCGGCGCTGGCGGCGCTGGAGCGGCGCTGGCAACGCAGCTTCGTGGTCGGCAAGCCCGACACGGTGTGGCTGGACGGCGATGCCGACGGCCTGTTGGCCGAGCTGCCCGCTGCCGCCGAATTTCTGCAGCGCGAGCCGCAGGCCTGGCTGAGCGTGGCCGTGCTCGACGATCTGCTGCTGGCCGTGCGCGAGCTGCTGGCCAATGACCCATCGCCCGCGCTGCGCCAGAGCGCCTGGCAGCTTTCGCAGCACGCCCTGCGCCTGCTGCGCGCCCTGCTCGAACCGGCGGTGGACGGCGCCAGCGCCAGCGCGCAGCGTCTGGGCGTGGCGTGGAGCCACACGCCCAGCCGTCCGCTGCTGCGCCTGCTGGCGCAGGCCATCTCCTTCGGGCTCGATCAGCAGCGCGAGGTGCTGCCCCTGCTCGAATGGAGCGTGGCCCTGAACCCGCAGGACAACCACGGCTGGCGCGCCATGCTGGCCGACGCCTGGATCGCCGCCGACCGCCATGCCGACGCGCTGGCGCTGCTGGAGCGCTACCCGGACGACTTCCCGCCAGCGCGCCACCGTCGCGCGCTGGCGCTTCACGCCCTGGGCCGGCATGACGAGGCCGCCGCCGAGCTGGCCCGCGCCCATGCCGAGTACCCGGCTTACCTGAACGCCCTGTGGCCCGACGTGCTGGACGCCCCGCCGCCCGAGGACGGCCCCGGCCTCTCCCTGGGCAGCGAGCAGGCGGCCTACGAGTACCGGGCCGAGGCCCGCGCCGAATGGGTGCGCACCGGCGCGCTGGCGTGGTCGCAGACCCTGGCGCTGCCCGCGCCGCGCAAGCGCCGTGCCGCGCCGCGCAAGGCGGCCGCCAAGCGGCCCGCGGGCGACGGCAACGCCAGCCTGCTGGCCGGCGGCACCGATCTGGCGGCCCTGGCCCTGCCCGCCGCGCCGCGCCGGCACCTGCAAACCCATTACGACTGGCCGCGCCTGCACGGCTACCTGACGGCCATCGCCTGGTCGCCCGGCATGGTGATGCCCGCCGCGTGGTTACCGGCGGCGCTGGGCTGGCGCACGCAGCCACCGCCCGGAACACCGGCGGCGCAACAGAAGGCGATCAACACCGATCTGGACGCCCTGATGCGGCTGTACAACAGCCTGAACGCGCACCTGATCAACGCCAGGCCCGCTGCGCCCATGCCGCTCGAACTGACGCGCGAGCTGGCCGATGCCGATGGGCACACGGCGGACGATGCCGCGCTGCTGGCCTGGTGCGCCGGCTTCATGCAGGGTGCCGAGCAAAGCGCCGCCGACTGGCGCCGCGCCGGCCGACCGCTCAAGGCCCGGCCAGCCAAGGCGGGCGCATCCCTGGATACCACGGCGTTTGCCACCCTGTACGCGCTGGCCGCGCGCGCGTCGCGTGAACCGGGCGCAGATGCCGCCCATTGGCAGGCCACGCAGGACGATGGCCAGCCGCTGCTGGTGGGGCTGCACGCCGCGAATGCACTGCCGATGGCCGATCAGCTGCGCCTGGCGCTGGCCGACCTGTGGCAGGTCACGCTGCCGCTGCGGCTGGCGCGCATGGCGGGTTCAGCGTCCGGCAAGCGCATCCAGCTCAGCAGTCTTTCGATCGACCCCGGCGATATGCCATAGGTTGCACGCGAAGCCGCATCAACCGGCGCGCTGCCCGCCCGAGCAGCGTTCGATGCCCGCCAGATCGCGCCGCGACTGCAGCTGCCGAAAGCCGGCGTCGGCCAGCAGGTCGCGCACGGCGCCCGCCTGGTCCCAGCCATGCTCCAGCAGCAGCCAGCCGCCCGGCACCAGATGGGCCGGGGCGGCGGCCACGATGCGGCGCAGGTCGTCCAGCCCGTCGGCGCCGCTGACCAGCGCGCTGCGCGGCTCGTGCGCCAGCACCGGCAGGTGCGCATCGCCTTCGGCGATGTAGGGCGGGTTGCTGACGATCAGGTCGAACACCTCGCCCGCCACCGGCGCCAGCCAGTTGCCGTGGCGCAGCGTCACGGCCAGCCCTAGCTGCCCGGCGTTGGCGCGCGCCACGGCCAGGGCGTCGGCGCTGGCGTCGACCGCCGTCATGCGCGCCTGGGGCCGGGCGTGCGCGATGGCCAGGGCGATGGCGCCGCTGCCGGTGCCTAGGTCGAGCACGCGGCGCGGCGCGTCGGCCGGCAGCAGCGCCAGTGCCCAGTCGACCAGCGTCTCGGTGTCGTCGCGCGGGTCGAGCACGCGCGCGTCCACCTGCAGGCGCAGGCCGTGGAAATGTTTTTCACCGATCAGGTAGGCCATCGGCTCGCCCGCCAGCCGGCGCGTGGCCAGCGCGTGCAGGCGGGTGGCCGCCGCGGCCGGCAGCGCTTGGCCGTCGTGCGCCAGCAGCCAGGCGCGCGCGTGCGTGGGCTGGCCCAGCACGTGCAGCAGCAGCATCTGCGCCTCCAGCCGCGGCAGGCCGCGCAATTGCCACTGGCGCAGGGCCGCAGCCAGGGTGTTCATTGCTATGCTAAATATAGCTGCTGGCGCTTTCTGGGCAAGCGCTGGAGGCTGATTCGACCATCAAAACGCGGTGACTCACGGCGCGCTCATGCGGTCCACCACGTCGCCCACGCCGGTCACGCTGCGCGCCGTCTGCAGCGCCAGGGCGCGTTCGGCCGCGCTGGGCAGTTGGCCGGTGAGCACCATCACCCCGCCTTCAAAGCCCTGCACGTCCAGCGTCGCGCCGGCCAGGCGCGGCTCGGCCGCCAGCGCGGCGCGCACGCGTTCGGCAAGGCGCTGCGCGCCGGCGGTGGTGCCGGCCTCGATGTGCGCCGGCAACTGTTCCAGCCGCGGCAGCGGCGGCAGCGGGATCTGCTGCGGCGTGGCGCCCCAGGGCGTGCCGCCCTCGCAGCCGGCCAGCAGGGCAGCGAGCGCGCACGCCAGCGTGGCGGCGCCGTGGCGAAGGGCAGGGTGGTCGCTCATGGCGCGGATGATAGCCAGCCGGCGGGGGCGGCGGCTCAGGCGGCCGCTTCCAGCTCCGCCAGCTGCTCGGCCTCGTGGGCGCTGCGCAGGGCGTCGATCACGTCCTGCAGATCGCCTTCCATCACGCGGTCGAGCTTGTACAGCGTCAGGTTGATGCGGTGGTCGGTCAGCCGCCCCTGCGGGAAGTTGTAGGTGCGGATGCGGTCGCTGCGGTCGCCGCTGCCCACCAGGCCCTTGCGCGTGGCGGCTTCCCTGGCGGCGCGTTCGCTGCGCTCCTTGTCCTGCAGGCGCGCCTGCAGCACGCGCAGAGCTTTGGCCTTGTTGGCGTGCTGGCTGCGCCCGTCCTGGCATTCGGCCACCATGCCGGTGGGCAGGTGCACCACGCGCACGGCCGAATCGGTCTTGTTGATGTGCTGGCCGCCGGCGCCGCTGGCGCGGAAGGTGTCGATGCGCAGCTCGGCCGGGTTGAGCGTGATGGCTTCGGCCTCATCCGGCTCGGGCAGCACCGCCACCGTGGCGGCGCTGGTGTGGATGCGGCCCTGCGTCTCGGTCACCGGCACGCGCTGCACGCGGTGGCCGCCCGACTCGAAGCGCAGCGCGCCATAGACGCCTTCGCCCACGATGCGCAGCACCAGCTCCTTGTAGCCGCCCAGCTCGGCGGGCGACTCGCTCATTACCTCCACGCGCCAGCCGCGGCCCTGCGCGTAGCGCGTGTACATGCGCGCCAGATCGCCGGCGAACAGGGCCGATTCGTCGCCGCCGGTGCCGGCGCGGATCTCCAGGTAGGCGTGGCGCGCGTCATCCGGGTCCTTGGGCAGCAGCAGGCGCTGCAGCTCGGCCTCCAGCGCGGCCAGCTCGGCCTGGCAGGCGGCGACTTCTTCGCGCGCCATGTCGGCCATGTCCGCATCGCCCAGCAGCTCCTGCGCCGCGGCCAGGTCACGTTCGCGCTGCTGATGGCGCGCCCAGCGCCCGGCCATCGCGGCGACCTCGGTGTGCTCGCGCGACAGCGCCATCAGCTGCTCGGTATCGGCCTGCACGTCGGGCTGGGCGAGCAGGAAGTCCAGTTCGGCCAGGCGTTCGGCGTGGCGCTGAAGTTGGTGGCGGAGGGGGGCGCGCATGAAAACACGGAAACCGGCGATTTTCGCCGGTTTGTTGACCGCACGGTTCGGCAGCGCTTCAGCCGGAGCGGGGATGCGCGGCTACTTGCCCCAGCATTCGGTCACGATGGCGCCCGAAGTGACGCCATTGGCCCCGCGCAGGCCGGTGTGGGTGAGCGTGTAGGTGCCGCATTTGTCGCCGACCTGGGCGCCTTTCGGGGTGGCGGTCAGCGTGAACGCGGCGTTGGTTGCCCCTGCGGCCAGCGCGATGTCGTAGCGTTTGGTGCCATCACCCGACCAGGTGAGGGATGCCGGCAGCGAGGTGGGGTAGACGCCGGTGGCGGTGGCGGCGCGCTCCAGCCACTGCTGCGCTTGCAGCAGGCCGGCGCGTGCGTCCGCGCGGTGGCCGCGGCGAATGTACTCGTTGTAGCTGGGCAGCGCGATGGCGGCCAGGATGGCGACGATGGCCACCACGATCATCACCTCGATGAGCGTGAAGCCTGTGGGGCGCGCAGTAGGTGCGTGTCGGCGCATTCGGTGCTCCTTCACTTGAGTTGCCGCCAGCTTGGGCGCAGCGACTGTTCGGGCATGCGGGCCAGGCGTTCCTTCTGGTTCTTCACATCGATGTCGAGCACATTCTTGCCCTGGGTAACCAGGGTATGCGAGCCACCACCCACCTCTCGGCGCGACACGCCCTGATCGGCGGCGGTGTAGACGTTGTCGCCGTTCATGTCGACCAGCTGCACCGAGGGGCGCTTGCCGTCCATGATGTTGACCAGTGTGCGGAACTGACGCTCGCTGAACAGGCTCGGGACGTCGCATTGCTCGATCGTCGGGTCAACGTCCGATCCGCGCCCGGGAACCTGCGAATACACCGTCAGGATATTGCTGCCGTCGAAGAATTCGATGGGCTTGAGCTGGCGCTCGCCCACGGCGGGGAAATCCAGGAACCAGCCATGGAAGTTCGCCCAGGTTTCCTTTTTCAGTTCCTGCACGGCATCGACCGTGCCGAACTCGGTGCCGACGTCGGTGATTTTCTGCTTGGCCAACTGTCCGCCGCTGCTCAGGTTGCCGGTATTTCCCATGGTGCCTAGTGCTGCGGGGGCTGGCACGCAGTCGCTGCCGTTGGGACAGGTGCCACCACCGGGATGCACCTCCAGGCGCTTGCCGATGGAGGGGACGGGCGAACGATAGCGGTAGCGGGTATTGTCGAGCACCGAGTACAGGGTCTGAACGTCCACGCTCTCGGCATCGTTCTGGGCCACGTTGCGACCGGTGCCAAAGGCCACCATCATGCCGCCCACCGGTGTCAGCGAGGACGGATCGGCAGGGTCGGCCAACATCATGCGGTCATTGGCGCGCACGGTGGGGGCTGCCGTGATCGGCTGCACCTTGGGGCGCGTGGTGGCCGATAGCGACGCCGGGCCTTTTGCCGTGAACAGCGGCTTGCTGGTGGCCGAGCCGCCGAATGCGACATCCCAGTCAGCGTCGCTTGCGCTGGTCAGATCGAATTTCCACAGGTTGCCCTGGTTGTCTCCGGCATAGACGATGTCGGTACGGCCATCGCCGTTCAGATCGACCACCCTGGGCGAGGCTAGGCCGTTGTCGGCCGCCTTGCCGGTCCCAGGGGCATCTTGTGTGGCCGGAATCAGCTTGAGTTTCCTGTCCCCGTCGAGGTACTGGACGATGAGGACGGGCCGTTGATTGGCGCTGTTGTAGCCATTGCCGAGTACCACCGCCCAGCGGTTGTTGTTCATGCGCGTGATCTGGGTGACCCGCATGCCGTTGGCTTCGTCGCGCACCGGCTTGGCGGTGATGTGGCCGATGTCTGCGTCCTCCTGCACCGCGAGGGTACAGGCGGCCTTCTCGGCTGTGTCGGTGATGATGGCGCAGTTCGGTGCAGGCTCGGTGCTGCCGCGCGTCCGATCCAGCCTCGCCAGTGCCGACGCATTGGATTCCGAAAAGATGCTGGGATCGGTGATGTCCAGAACGAAATACCCCTTGCCACCTGCCCCCAGGGTGCCGACCAGCATGGTGCGCCAGTTGGGGGTGTAGGAACTGTCGGTGTCATTGCCGCCTGGCGTCATGCCGAGATCGATGTCGCCGCTCATCGGTGAGCCGTCGACATAGTAGCGATGTGCGTTGTTGTAGGCAGGGTTGGTGAGTTGGTTCAGTGTCGGAATCACGCCGCGCGGCACGTAGGCGATTTTCTCGATACCGTCGTCGGCCGAGAAGCCATGCAGCATGCCATCGTTGCCCCCGACGTAGATCATGGCGGTGCGGGCCTTGCGCGCGTCGGTGAATTGCAGGTAACCCTTGAGCGGGTAGTTGCTCGCCGGTGCGCCCACGTACCACACGTCCGAGTTGATGATGTCGCCCTGACGGCTGTGGCGTTGTCGGAAGGGTTTGGCGGAGGTGTATCCACCCGGGTCGACGCCTTCCAGAGAGCGGTCGCCGCGAACGTAGTCCAGGCGTTGCTGGCCCTTGGTGGCGCCCTGGTCGGTGTTGTCGCTGGGGTTGCGCTGCAGCCAGAGTTTCTGCGCCGCGCTGAGATTGCTCTCGTCGCCGGTCCACTTGAACGGCGCACCACCGGTGGGCCTGCCCGGCGCGGGACTGCTCGCCCATTTGTCGTTCCAGCTGAGTATCAGGCGGTTGTTGACGCCAGCCAGTGCATCCAGCTTGACGGCCGAGCTCTGTCCGCCCCAGCCGGGATGCGAGACGATGCTGCCGTCCTTGAGCACCTTCTGCGCCGCCACATAGCCTTTCCAGGCATCTTTCGGGTTGTAGGCTGCGGTGAACAGACCCACCTCATTGCGCGTGATGCTGGCCCCGCTGGCGGCGGTCGATCCGGTTCCCGGCTCCACCAGGGCATTGATCTGCTCGAAGATGTCGCGGAAGGCCTGTTCCATGTCCTCGGCCTTGTTGACGGCGTAGAAGCGACCACGGCCATTGATGGACGCATGCCAGAGATCGAGCGCCCGGACGGGTTCTCCGTTACCCATGTCCGGCCAGGTCTTGTTGCCGGTGACGAAGTCGGGAAAACTGCCGTCGTAACCGTACGGCACCTTGGCTGTCGGCCCGAAGATGGTGGGCGCCCCAGGCCAGGTGGTGGCATCGCTGCTGGCGCCGATCGTGTAGGTCACCATGTGTGGCCAGTTGGCCGGGTTGTAGCGTGGGTTCCAGTAGCGATCCAGCACGGCCGGGTTGCCAGCGCTGTCGTTGCCGAAGCTTTCGGTGGCGGGGGCCTTCAGGTAGTCGGCCGTGGGTTGCAGGGATCCGGTCAGCGATGCCGCCACCTGCAGCGGGTCGGACCAGCTCCGGAAGGCCCAGTCGGCCAGGGTGTTCGACGCGGTGTCCCGGAACACCCTGGTCTTGGCGATCTGGGCAGCCGTGCCGTCGGCATAGACCGTACTGTCGGGCAGCGTGAGGCTGTTGACGCCGTCGCGCTGTCCACCGCTGGGCGAGCTGTTCCAGCGACCGTCGGTCATCATGATGTGGTAGTTTCGCCGGCAACCCAGGTAGGGTCCCGCGGTGGTGCCTGGTACGCTGGCCCATGGACTGTTGACGCCCAGGGGCTGACGCATGTAGCCATCGGCCTGCTCGAACATCCAGTGAGCCGGGGTGTTGCCACCTGGGGTCAGGCTGCTCACGAAGCTCAGGAAGTTCGTGCGGTGCGCGCCCTGCAGCACCTTCATCGAATTGACGCCGCTGGTGGTGCTGTTGACGCTGGTGGCGCCGGCCGGCTTGCCGCTCTTGCTAGGTCCCACCCCAGGTGCCCCGCCGTTGTTCCACATGGTTTGCCAGGCCACGCGAATCTTGCCGTCGGGAAGCAGCGTGGTGTCGGTGAAGATCTTGTTGAGCGAGAACTTGAGGATGTTGATGCGCTTGGCACTGGTGTTCCAACTGCCGTCAGGGTAAGGCTGGGTGTAGCCCGGCCCTGTCGCACTGGACCCGGTGGACTGATTGATGAGTTTCCAGTCCATGCTGCCTGAATCGTCCACCGAGATGATGACGTTGGGCGCCACATAGGGTTGCTGAGCGCCCGGCGGAGACTGCACCAACGTGAGCGACCAGGCGCCGTGCGGCAGCAGGGCCGCGCAGGCGGCCAGAGCAAGCAGGCTGGGGCGAAAACGACGTGACGGGCAGAGGGCTTGGCCGGGCATGGCGAACTCCTGTCTGGGCAATATGTCTTCGGTGTGAGGGCGACGGTTCAGATGAACGTGATCCTGGGGCAGCCTTTGGGCCTGGCGGGTGCTCAGTCCTTGCGCCGGGTCGGCGCATAGGTTTCCTGCAGCACGACCATGGTCACCGGGTCGCCGCTGATGTTGGTCTTGCGGCCGTAGGCGAGGGCGGTGACGCGATACACGACACTGGGCGTGAGGTTCAAGGGCAGCAACCCGGTGCCAGTGCCTGGGATCAGGTTGGCGCTCTTGCTGCTTTCGTCGTAGGGCAGCACTTCGATCCAGTACCAGCCGCCACGGTTATCGGCGCTGGTGTCTGCCAGGATCGGATTGGCGGGCGTGCTCGCGTTGCCGGCGAGGGCGCCGGTGTACTGGCCATAACGGGCACCCACGGCGTTGACCGTCAGGGTGCTCAACGGGAACTCTCCTGTCGTCGAATTGTTGACGGTGGTGTTGTTCCAGAAATCCTGGCGGCCAGTCCGACGCGCGCACAAGCCATGGCTGCAACGAACCGTCTGCTGATTCAGGTAGGCCAGCAGGGGGCTAAGTTCCTGCGCTTCGAGCGGCATCTTGGTCACGCTTCCGCGGCGGCAGACTTCCAGGGGTTGCGCGCTCACGTCATCCGCGTCACAGGCAAAGCCGTCGGCGCGCTCGCCTCGTATGTCGAGTTCGGCGTCCTGCAGCAAGGCCTGTGCCGCCTCGAACGCGCGCTGGTGGTCGGCATCGTTGCCGACCACCAGTTCGTTGAACATCGAGGTGCGCGAGGCCCAGAGCGCCAGCAGCATGGACAGCAGCACGAACACGATGACGACGAACAGCGCGACGCCACGCTGGCGCCCAGGACTGGAACGGTGGTGTGCATGAAGCGTCGGGGTGCGAATCATGGCTTCGCCTTTCACATCAACCCCTGGCTGCGCAACTGGAACACGTTACGAAACACCAGGTGCAGTCGGTTCCTGCGTGGCGGATTGCTGGTGCTGAGGGTGGTCATGTTCACCTGCGTGACGCCGTCGCAGTCGGTGTAGCTGGTGCCCGCTGGCATGTCGATGGACTCGTCGCCGTACAGCACCAGACAGACCTCGACGCCCTGTACCTGCCCCCAATTGGCTACGTTGGCCGCGGCCACGCGGCGCAGGGTGGGATTGCCCAGCGAGGTGGTGGCGTCCTGGACCAGATAGGTAAGCTGGAAGTTGGCCACGCGGTCGACGATGGCCTGTGCCGGTGCGACGCCATTGCCCTGGCAGCGGAGTTCATTGGAGACCAGGGTGAAGATGCTCTCGATGCGCTGGTCGACGCTGGCGTTGCCTGGCGCACCGACGCAATTGCGTGCGAGCGCCATGTCGGGATCGAGCGGGGTCGCGGGATCCGGGACGAACACGGGCTCCTTGTAGCGGCGAAAACCCAGGGTCAGGCTGTTCGCCGTGCCGTTCAGCAGCTTGTCTCGCTCGGCCGGGATATCCAGGTCGAAGTGGTAGGTTCCCGATGCAGCCTCGGCCTTTTTCTCGAACGCCACAGGCGTTAGTGGATCCACGCCCCCTGGCGCATTGCCGGGGTTCGGATTGAGATACAGCGAAGCGGTCTGCCGCGCCTGCAAACCAATGACGCGCATCGCATAGGCCGCCTGCTGCTGGATCTTGCTGGCATCGCCGACCGTGCCGGTGACGCCGCGCGAGACCATAAGTGCGCCTGTGGCGACAGCCACCACCATCAGGCCGATGGCGATGCCCACCAGCAGTTCGATCAGGCTCACGCCGCGCTGGGTATGCGGTGGCCTGAATGCCTGGCTGGGGTGACCGCGGGGTGACCAGGTGCTTGCACCTGCGGTGCGGGCAATGTGGCGCTTGTTGGTCATGATCAGGAACCCGCGCAGAAAAATTTCGGATTGGCCGCGCCTTCGCGCAGATCGGGGGCGCAACGGGCAGCGACGGGAATGAACTGCAGTTGGCAACTGCGGTCGGCGGGGCAGGTGGCGGCGCTGCCGGCACCTGCGCTCAGCGTGCCGTCGTACGCTCGAACCTGTGTGGCGTCGGTGTTCTCCTTGTCGGAGGTGCTCAGACCCGTCTGTTCGTTCTCGCGCCAGCTGATCATCACGCCCAGCTGTCGCCGGTTGTTGCTTATGCCTGCTTCGGCATCCGAAATGAAGATGCTGGCGTCGCCCAAAGGCAGGCTGCGCTGAACCAGACGCTTCCACTCCGCCACGTCATAGGCCGCCAGCTGGGCTGGGGAGCAGGCGACCGATGCGCAGTTGGTGCCTGCAGGAGGCGTGGGAGGGTTGGCTGTCCAACCACTCTGGTAGCTGCCGAGCACCATAAGCGCGTTGGGATTGACCTTGAGACGCTCGCCCAGGTCTTCGATCAACCGAATTGCCTGGGCGCGGCGCACGGTGGTCTGGGTGTCGGTCAGGGTGCGCATCTGCACGCCCAGGATGCCCAGGATGCCCAGGGCCGTGACCAGGATGGCCACCAGCGATTCGATCAGGGTGATGCCGCGCTGTCGGTGTGTGCTGTGGGATTGCATGACGATCACCCGGTGCAGGGCACCTGGTCGGAGGGGATGATGCGGACGCGACCGCCGGAGCTGATGCATACGCCGCGCACCGAGGGGTCGGAGATGCCCTTGCCTGCGGGCACCAGGTTGAAGCCGATGAAGGTGCCGGCGATCAGGCCCCAGCGGTTGAGGGGAATGCTGGCGCCATTGCTGGTACGGGAAACCTCGATCCGAGCGGGAGCATCGAAGCGCTGCAGCACCGGCTCGGCGGCGCCGCAGCTGCCGTTGCCGTTGGTGTCTTCGCAGACGATCCAGCCGCAGTTCCAGTCGGCGGTGCCGCTGGCGACGCAGCCATTGGTGCCGTTGGGCAGCTTCTGCACCACCACGCCGCCGCCCCGCTTGATGGCTTCAGAGCGCGCGTAATAGAAGGTGGACTCGAGACCCTCCGCCGCCTGGCGCACGCGCCAGCGCTCGATCAGGGGGGTGAAGCTGGGGGCCGCCAGCGCCGCCAGGACGGCGACGATGGCG
>JADHED010002834.1_pt1 | contig 11277 bp, 12 predicted proteins | sample 8952041 | NCBI WGS metagenome assembly JADHED01 (sample SAMN16124423, study PRJNA663239) | bioreactor sludge metagenome | isolation source: sludge (control) | place: India:Bengaluru | collected 2018-09-08
CGCTGCCCGGCTCCACCTTGGCGGTGTGGATGGCGGCACCGATGCCGGTCATCACGCCGCAGCCGATCAGGCTCACCTTGTCGAGTGGAGCATCCTTGCGGACCTTCACCATGCTGGTCTCCGGCAGCAGCACCTGGTGGGCCCAGCCGGCCACCATCACCCCCTGCATCACCGGCGCACCCTCCTTGCGCAGACGCGGGCGTGGACCGGTCGCCTGCCGGTCGGGCAGATCGGATTCGGTGCAGAGGTTGCGCATGCCTTTCACGCAGTAGAAGCACTTGCCGCAGGCACCGCGGAAGGCGACGATGACATGGTCGCCCGCTGCCACGCTGGTCACATCCTTGCCCACCGCACGCACGACGCCGGCAGCCTCGTGGCCGAACACCATCGGCACCGGCGTCTGCGGCATTCGCGCCATCACATGCAGGTCACTGTGGCAGACGCCACAGGCGGTGACATCGACCAGCACTTCGCTGCCTTCGGGTGCGTCGATCTCGATCTCCTCGATGGCGATCGGCTTGTCACTGCCACGGTAAAGGGCTGCTTTCATCGGAGTTCTCCCTGGTTATTATTGTTGGGTCGATCGTTGAAGAAGCGGACGGTCGCACCGGTACTCTACACCATCTCCATCTCTGGCAAACATCGATCGTCGATGGCCAAAGGGCCAGACATTGGTCCATCATTGCGCACGGCACAATGCATATGGATTCAGGGATGAAGGAACAGACAGATTGCCCATCCTCTCTGCTGCACTACTGGGGCAAGGCCGACCCCGGCTACCCCGGCGAGCCCAAGTGGCACCCGCTGGTTTATCACTGCCTGGACGTGGCAGCGGTGGGGGTAGAGTACATGGAGCGCGCGCCGGCACAGCGGCGGCTGTTTGCTGTGGCACTGGGGGATGAGGCCGGACTCGCGGGGTGGATTGCCTTTTGGCTTGCGCTGCATGACTTGGGCAAGTTCACCGAGGCGTTTCAGGGCCAGCGCACGGACCTGTTCCGGGCGCTGCGCGGACGCCCGCCGGGCAAAACCTACAGCCTGCGTCATGACAGCTTGGGCTGGCTGCTCTGGCAGGGGTTAATCAGCGGGCAGGCCGAGACGGAGCAGTGGTTCCGGCCGGACAGCGACGCATACCGCGATGGACTCGACGCCTGGGTGCGCGCGGTCACTGGCCATCACGGACAGCCACCGCTTTCGGGCGGATTCTGGAAAACCCACTGTCACCGACAGGAAGATTGCGCGGCGGTACAGGATGCGGCGACGGCGCTACGAGGCCTGCTGCTCGATGAGGCAGCCTGCCAGATACCTGCGCGGCTCGGTGCGGAGCGCTTTGCCGAGATCAGCCGGGATCTGTCCTGGTGGCTGGCCGGGCTTACGGTGCTGGCCGACTGGATCGGTTCCAACACCCGGTATTTTCCGTACCAGAGCGCCAAACAATCGTTGGCCGACTATTGGCAGCAGGCGCGCAAGCAGGCTGCCTTCGCGCTGAGCGACTGCGGCGTGTTGCCGGTGCGCAGCCGTAGTGAACTCCCCTTCGGCAAGCTGTTCCCGAATATCGCCCTGCCTTCGCCGTTGCAGTGCTGGGCCGCTGACCTCGACCTGCCCGCCGGCCCGCAGATTCACCTGCTGGAGGATGTCACCGGCGCCGGCAAGACCGAAGCGGCGGTGGTGCTCGCCCACCGCTTGATGGCGCAAGGGCAGGCTGAGGGGTTTTTCATCGGCCTGCCCACCATGGCCACCGCCAACGCCATGTATGGCCGTATCGCGGCCGTTTATGGGCGCCTGTTCGAAGGTGAGGCGAGTCTTGCGTTGGCCCATGGCCACCGCCGGTTCGTCGAGGCATTCGCCCGGTCGGTGCTACCCCCCACCACCGCGGAGCATGACAGTGCTCAACAGGACGAAACCGCCAGTGCACGCTGTGCGGCCTGGCTCGCCGACCACAACAAGCGGGCGCTGCTGGCCCCCGCTGGCGTAGGAACGCTGGACCAGGCCTTGCTCGCGGTGTTGCAGAGCCGCCATCAATCGCTGCGCCTGCTGGGTTTGAGCCACAAGGTGCTGCTGGTCGATGAAGTCCATGCCTGCGACGACTATATGCTGGGCGTGCTCTGCGTGCTGCTGCAATTTCACGCCCGCGCCGGTGGCAGCGCGATTCTGCTTTCGGCCACCTTGCCCGTTGCCATGAAGCGCAAGCTGCTGGCCGCCTTTGCCCATGGCTGCGGTAACACGAATATTCCTGCGCTGACGCAGATGGCCTATCCGCTGGCCACGAGTTGGCACAGCGGCGGGCCGCAGCGACTGCTCGAAACCCCGCTCGACACGCGCTCCTCAGTGATGCGCACGGTGACGGTGCGCTCAGCGGAAGATCAGGAAGAGCTCATCGCCGCCGTTCTGGCTGCGCTGGATGCCGGGCGCTGTGTCTGCTGGATTCGCAATACGGTCGCCGATGCGCTCGATGCCTTCGAGCTGTTCCGCGGCCGGATTCCCGATGAACACCTGATGCTGTTCCACGCCCGTTTCGCGCTGTGCGATCGCCTGGACATCGAAGCGCGGGTGCTCATGCATTTCGGCCCCGAAAGCAGTCCTGCCGAGCGCGCCGGACGGCTGCTCATCGCCACCCAGGTGGTCGAGCAGTCGCTCGATCTCGACTTCGATCTACTGGTCACCGATCTGGCGCCCATTGACCGCATGATCCAGCGCGCTGGCCGCCTGTGTCGCCATGTGCGTGATGAGGCGGGTCGGCGTTTGATCGCGCCGCAGGCAATGGATCGGCGCGGTTCGCCGTGCCTGTGGGTCTATGGACCAGCCTGGACGGAAACCCCGGCAGGCGACTGGTTCAAGCGCACATTCCCCAAAGCCGCGGTGGTCTATCCGGATCACGATCAGCTGTGGCTGACGGCCCAGGCGCTGCGCCGCGGTTCGATCGCCATGCCGCAGGACGCGCGCAGGCTGATCGAAAGCGTTTTTGGCGAGGACGCGCAGACGCCCGAGGGGCTGCAACACAGCGCCGACCGTGCCCAGGCCAAGGGTTATGCCGATGCCAGCCAGGCGCGGGCCAACACCCTCACCTTCGAGGCTGGCTACAGCGCCGATGGGACGGACTGGTGGAGTGAAGCCAGAACGCCCTCCCGGCTCGGCGAGCCCACGGCCAACGTGGTGCTCGCGCGCTGGGACGGCGACAGCCTGCGGCCCTGGGCCGACCATGACGATCCCCGTCAAGCCTGGGCCTACAGCACGGTGCGAGTGGCGGAACGCCTGATCGCCCGCGCAGTCGAGCCCGAATCGGCCTCGCGCAAAGCCGCCCTCGAGGCGGTGCGCGAAGCCCTGCCGGGACAGGGGCGTTGGTCGGTGTTGCTGCCGCTGGATGAAACGCGCGACGGGTGGCAGGCGGACGCAGTGGGCTCCCCTGAGCCAGGCGTATTTCGCGACAAGCGAATCCGCTATTCGAGGCGTGCAGGTCTGGTCGGAGGGGATGTGCTGGATGGTGATCCATCCAGCACATGAGCCCCGCGTAGGCGGGGAACGTATCGCCGCTGGCCGGATTGGTAAGCCGACATGCGGTTCATCTCCGGCTTACGGAGAACTTTGGCAATTATAAGTTTTAGAAAACAAATGTAGCGGAGTTAAGCTTCAAATAATTTTTTTGGAAAACCAACATGCTTGACTATATTCGCATTGCCCGGCACAGTGCAGCTTGTGGCCTCTGGGCAAGACCGAAGACTCGAAGGAAACCGCCTCCAAACGGCTCCCTGCTTCGGATGTTGCCGTGAGCGGACGGCGTCCAAAACCGTCCTGACCACGCCGTTCCCCGCGCGAGCGGGGATGAGCGTCAGTAAGCAGAACGTATTGAGGTAGGACGATGAATCTGCTCGATGAACCCTGGCTGCCGGTGCGCGATGCCGGGAACCACCGCCACTGGATTGCCCCCGCCGCGCTGGGCGATCCCGCATGGATTGCCTTCGACGCCGACCGGGCGGACTTCAATGGCGCACTGACGCAGTTTGCCATCGGCCTGCTGCAAACCGCCGCGCCGGTCAAGAACGCCGCGCAGTGGCGCGGATGGTTTCGGCAGCCACCGGACGCCACGACCCTGGACGACTGGTTCGCGCCGTTGCGGCCCGCCTTCGAGTTTGACGGCAATGGCGCGCGTTTCATGCAGGACCGTACGCTCGCTTCGAATGAAGGTGCCTGCAACGACATCGGTGCATTGCTGATCGAGGCCCCTGGCGAGCAGACGCTGAAGAACAATGCCGACCACTTCATCAAGCGTGGCCAGATCACCGCCCTGTGTCCCACCTGTGCCGCCACCGCGCTGCTGACGCTTCAGATCAATGCGCCATCGGGTGGCGCCGGCCATCGCACTGGGTTGCGGGGTGGCGGCCCGCTGACCACGCTGGTGGCCTGCCAGCCGGCACGCACTCTGTGGCACGACCTGTGGCTGAACGTGCTGGAGCAGGAGGTTTTTCTGGCTCAAGCCGGCGATGCCCGTCTTGCCCGGACGCACTTCACCTTCCCATGGATGGCAGACATCGCCACCCTGCAAAAGGAAAAAGGCGAGCTGGCACCCATCCAGACCCACCCGGCGCACGTCCATTGGGCGATGCCGCGGCGCATCCGCCTCGATTTCAGCGACACGGTTGCCGGCGACTGCGGCGTCTGCGGCCGCTACTCCGACACCCTGCTGCAGCGCTATGTCACCAGGAACTACGGGCTCAACTACAAGGGCGCCTGGAATCACCCGTTGTCGCCTTACTACCAGAACGGCGAGGACTGGCTGCCGATGCATCCGCAGCCGGGCGGCATCGGCTATCGCCACTGGCTCGGTTGGGTGCTGGGCCAGACCGAGGGCAAAAAGTCCGTTCGCCCGGCACGAGTGGTGTCACACCTGTGCGAACGCCGCCGCCGCGACGTCGAAGGTCAACTGCGGCTGTGGGCATTTGGCTACGACATGGACAACATGAAGGCGCGCTGTTGGTACGAAGCCCAGTTGCCGCTCTACGGACTGGCCGAATGCGAGACCGATACCCAGCGCGAGGTGGAAGAGGCCGTCAGGCCCTGGTTGGCCGGGGCGGAGTTGACGGTGTTTTTTCTGCGCAGCGCGGTCAAGCAAGCCTGGTTCGATGACGAGGCGCGGGGTGATTTTTCGGCGATCGACGCCAGCTTCTGGAGCGGTACCGAACTTCCCTTCTATCGCCTGCTGCGCCAAGCGATCGACCATGCTCGCCTGGATCGTGAGATCGATGCCGGGGCTTTTGCCACCGGATGGCACCGGCAGTTGCGGCAGATCGCAATCGATCTGTTCGATCGGCAATTCGTCGGCGCTGGCGCCGTCGAGCGGCAGAACCCGCGCCGCGTGGCCGAAGCCCATCGCCAGTTGCAGCGCAATCTGGATGGCAAGAAGCTGCGGACCGCTTTGGGATTGCCAATCCAGACCAAAGCCAATCCGACCGAAACCGAACATGCACTGACCTAGGGAGGCGGCATGAACCGCGATTTTCAGAAAAACCCGCGCCTGCACGCAGCACTGCACGACTGGTGGGCCGGCTTGAAGGATGAGCGTGGTGACCGCGCACAACTGCGCCGCGCCCATGACATCACCGCCATCATCCTCAGCCCCGCCTACCAGCGCGCCCATCGGCGCCTGTGCGCGGCGGGTTGGGAGGTCGAGGGCAACTCACCGCTCAACGACCGGCTGGCCGCCGTGATCGGCTTGCTGGCCCATGTGAAAACCGATGGCGACCAGTCGCCCGCGCAGGCTATGAGCAAGGACGATGGCGGCGGCGATCGGCCACCGGTCAGCCCGCTGCGCTTTCAACGGCTGCTGGAGGCGCCCGACCTCGATGCACTGTTCAGTGGCCTGCGGCGTGCGCTGCCGCTGATCGAGCACCAGATCAGCATCACCGCGCTCGCCAATGACGTCCTGTTCTGGGGCGACGGGGTCAAGAAAGCCTGGGCCTACGACTACGAATGGCCTGCACCGAAAGCCGACTGAATGCCAACTTCACACGGAGACCGAACCATGAGCCGTTTCGTCCAATTGCATCTGCTGACCAGCTATCCGCCCGCCAACCTCAACCGCGACGACACCGGACGCCCCAAGACGGCGCTGGTGGGGGAAGCGCTGCGATTGCGGATTTCGTCGCAAAGCCTGAAGCGCGCCTGGCGCACTTCAGGCATTTTTCAGGAAGCCCTGGTCGGGCACATCGGCACGCGCACCAAACGGATGGGCACGGAGATTTTCGCAGCACTGCGTGAACACGGCATTGCCGAAAAGGCTGCCCGAGAATGGACACGGGCGATTGCCAGCCAGTTCGGCAAGATCAAATCCGAAAAGAAAACCGAACACAACGAGGATCTCGAAATCGAGCAGTTGGCCCACTTCGGTCCGGAAGAGCGCGAAGCCGTCATGGCCCTGGCACGCAACTGTGCAGAGCGCGGCAGCGGCCCCAGCGAGGAAGAGCTCGACCTGCTGCGCAAACCGGAGCGGGCGGCGGACATCGCCATGTTCGGGCGCATGTTGGCCGATTCGCCACGCTACAACGTGGAGGCGGCTGTGCAGGTCGCCCACGCCGTCACCGTACACAAGGCGGCAGTGGAGGATGACTATTTCAGCGCCGTGGATGATCTCAACGACGGCCGCGAGGATGCCGGCGCTGGCCACATCGGTGAGCGCGGCTATGGTGCCGGCGTCTTTTACCTCTATCTGTGCATCAACCGCGAACTGCTGCAAGAAAACCTCGGCGGCGATGCCGTGCTCACCGGGCGTGCGCTGGAGGCACTGGTCCATGCGGTGACCAAGGTCGCGCCGACCGGCATGCAGAACAGTTTCGCCTCACGTGCCTACGCAGCCTTCGCACTGGCCGAAAAAGGCGACCAGCAACCACGCTCGCTGGCGCAGGCCTTCCTGAAGCCGGTGCGCGCCCGCGAGGATCTGAGTCTGATCGACGCCGCCGTCGCCGCACTGGATCGCCGCTGCGCGAATTTCGATCAGGTTTATGGTGCCTGTGCCGATGGCCGTTACCGCTTCAACGTCGAGACCGGTGAGGGCTCCCTGCAAGGACTGACGGACTTCGTCAAGGGAGTCTGACCATGGACTTTCTGCTCTTTCAACTGCACGCACCCCTGGCGGCTTGGGGTGATACGGCGGTGGGCGAATACCGCGGCAGCCTCAACTGGCCAAGCGAATCGGCCTTGATCGGACTGCTTGGCGCCGCCTTGGGCGTCCGTCGGACGGATGAAGCCGCGCACGCCGGGCTGCGACAGGGCTATCGCTACGCCGTCGGAACGGTGGCGCCGGGAACGTTACTGCGCGACTACCACACCGCGCAGGTACCCGGCCGCGCGGACCTGAAAAAGCGGCCGCACCAGACGCGACGCGATGAGTTGGCCGTACCTAAGCACCTGCTCAATACGGTGCTCTCCACCCGCGACTATCGCCAGGAAGGCGCCTGGCGCGTCGCGATACAGGAAGCGCAAAACCCGCCGCATTCCCTGCAAACACTGGCGGAAGCATTGGCGAAACCACACTTCGTGCTCTATCTGGGACGGAAATCCTGCCCATTGGCGGCACCGCTTGATCCGTGGCTCATTGCCGCCGGGAGCGTCAAGGATGCTTTTGAGGCCTACCGGCTCCGGCAACACGAGCATCTGCAGAGCCAGCGCAACCGTCATGGAGAACTGCCACTGGAGAGCCCAGAGCCGCTGCGGCAGATGGCTTGGCCCGATCAGATGGAAGCCGGCATGGAACCCGACCTCACTACTGTGCGCAAGGATCGCCTCATCCGGCGCGGTGGTTGGCAATTCGCCGACCGCTTCGAGCATGTGGCAATGCTAAGCGGGGAGGAGTAGCGATGTTTTTCAGCCTCATTGCGCCGACCCCAGGCAGCGAGCGCGACGCCGTCCATGCCTTGCTGGGCGGGCCGTATGAAGAACATCAGTGGCTGTGGCGGTTCTTTCCGGGTAATCCCGATGCCCGGCGCGACTTTCTGTTCCGGCGCAGCGAACAGACGGGGATGGCGCGTTACCACGTGGTGTCGGCACGTCAACCCGTGAGCCCAGACAGCGCTTGGATGGTACAGAGCCGGGAGTACGCGCCGCGCATCGCTCCGGGAACGCGCCTGCAATTCGAGTTGCGCGCCAACCCGGTGGTGCGCACCCGGCGCGATGGCAAGGCCTGCCGGGACGATGTGGTCATGGCGGAGAAAAAGCGGCTGCTACAAGCCCGTGGGCTGGACCGGTGGGCAGATTGGGTCGACGCAGACCGTCCGGCCCTTTATGACCTAGTGGCGCAAACCTGCAGTTTATGGCTGCGCAGGTCTGGTGAACGTAACGGGTTTGCATTGGATGAAGAGGCGCTGCGCGTGGACGCTTACCAGAACCACGCCGAAAAGCGGCAGCTTCCCAGAGAGCGGCGCCTGCGTTTTTCCTCGGTCGATTTTGCCGGTGTGCTGACCGTCACCGACACCGATCGCCTGCACGAGGCGTTGATCCACGGCATCGGCCCCGCCAAGGCCTTCGGCTGCGGCCTGCTGCTGGTACGGCGCTTGTAGGCCTGCCAGGGGCGGCCTATCCTTACTGCAATGTAAGGAATTTGTCAGGAGGAAAGAAATGGAAGCGACGCTGACCAGCAAAGGCCAGGTCACCATCCCCAAGGCGGTGCGCGATGCGTTGCACCTGCGTTCCGGTGATCGGCTCGATTTCATCCTGGAAGCCGACGGCACCGTGCGGGTGCTGCCCATCACAGGCTCCGTCAAACGCCTCAAGGGCATGCTGCCCAAGCCTCCGCGGCCTTTGACTGTCGAGGAAATGGACGAAGCCATCGCCAAGGGTGCGGCCGGCGCATGATCGGCCTCGATACCAACGTGCTGGTGCGCTACATCGTGCGGGACGACCCGGCGCAGACCGCCTTGGCCGACCACTGCATCGAGCACGCGTGCAGCCGTGACCAACCGGGATATGTCTCGCACCTGGTCATGGCGGAGCTTTGCTGGGTGCTGGAGCGCGGTTACGGCTACCCACGGCAGATACTGGGAGAGGTGCTCGGCACGCTGCTCACGAGCGAGGAGATCAAGATTCAGGATGCACCGCGGGTGCGGCTGGCGCTCGGCGCCTTTTCGGCCGGCGCGGCCGACTTCGCCGATTGCTTGATCGGTCTACTGCACCAGCGGGCTGAATGCGAAACCACGGTGACCTTCGACAAGAAGGCTGCTCGACTTCCGACCCATCGCCTGCTGGAGTGAGCCGTGGCCGATCTGCTGCCAGCGTCTCCAAGGCTCTCGATCACACGCCCGCTGGGGTTGCAGGGAATGAAACTTGTCCGAGAAGATCGCCAAGGCTATGCTGCATCGCAAATGCAATGCATGAGGAGTCTGCATGAAAACCACCACCCTGCCCTCGGTACGGGTTGCCGGAGAACTGCGTGCCGCCGTTGAATCGGTGCTGTGCGAGGGTGAGACACTTTCTGCATTTTTGCTGGAGTCGGTGCGGCTCAACGTCGAGCGGCGCGAGGCGCAGCGCGAGTTCATCACCCGTGGCTTGCGCGCGCGTGACGAGGCGCGCGCAAGCAGTGAGTACGTCGGCACGGAGGAGATGCTCGCCAGATTGGACGCCACGCTCGCCAAGGCGCGGGAGCGGCTGGCGGGCGAATCCCGGTGAACTACCGGCTGCGCCTGACGCCCGGTGCGGCCGAAGACCTCCAGCGTCTGTTCGATTTTCTGGCGGAACAGGATCTCGCCATGGCCGAGCGCGCCAGGGTGGCCATTGCCAAGGCATTCGATTTTCTGCGGGAGTTCCCCTTTGCCTGCCGCAAGATCGGGGCGGAACACCCCTTGCTGCGCGAGATGGTGATCAGCTTCGGGCGGGCAGGGTATGTGGCCCTGTACGAGATTGAAAGCGAGCGGACGGTGACCGTGCTCGCCGTCCGCCACCAGCGCGAGGACGATTATTTCTGATGGCCGACCTGCTGCCGCCACTGCGCCCGATCCCGATCAAGGAACGCCTGTCGGTGCTCTACATCGAGCGCGGCCAGATCGACGTGCTCGACGGCGCCTTCGTGGTGGTCGATGCCAACGGCGTGCGCACCCATATCCCGGTCGGTGGCGTGGCCTGCCTGATGCTGGAGCCCGGTGCCCGCGTATCCCATGCCGCCGTGGCGCTGGCCGCGCGGGTCGGCACCCTGCTGGTCTGGATCGGCGAGGCCGGCGTGCGGCTCTATTCCGCGGGTCAGCCCGGCGGTGCGCGTTCTGACCGCTTGTTGTATCAGGCCAAGCTGGCGTTGGACCCAGACCTGCGGCTGAAGGTGGTGCGCAAGATGTACGAACTGCGCTTTGGCGAGCCGCCGCCGCAGCGCCGCTCGGTCGAGCAGCTGCGCGGCATCGAGGGCGCCCGCGTGCGCGAGATGTACAAGCGCATCGCGCAGAAATTCGGCGTCACCTGGCGCGCGCGTAACTATGATCCAACCGAGTGGGACGCCTCCGACCTGCCCAACCGCTGCCTGTCATCGGCCACCGCCTGCCTTTACGGCGTCACCGAAGCGGCCGTGCTGGCAGCCGGATACGCGCCAGCGGTAGGGTTCATCCACACCGGCAAGCCGTTGTCGTTCGTCTACGATGTCGCCGACGTGTACAAATTCGAGACCGTCGTGCCGGTCGCCTTTCAGGTTGCCGCCAAAAAGCCGGCCAACCCCGAACGCGAAGTGCGCCTGCGCTGCCGCGACATCTTTCGGCAGACCCGCCTGCTCGAACGCATCATTCCCGGCATCGAAGAGATGCTGGCCGCCGGAGAGATCGCGCCTCCGGTTGCCCCGGACGACGCCATCGGCCCGGCCATCCCCAACCCGGAGCCGCTCGGCGATGCTGGTCATCGTGGTTGAAAATGCCCCGCCAAGGCTGCGCGGGCGGCTGGCCGTGTGGCTGCTGGAGATTCGCGCCGGCGTCTATGTCGGCGACTATTCGCGCCGCGTGCGCGAGAACATCTGGTCACAGGTCGAGCAGGGCATCGGTGATGGCAATGCCGTGATGGCCTGGAGGGCGGCGACCGAAGCCGGTTTCGATTTCGTGACCTGCGGGCTCAACCGGCGCATTCCGGTGGAACTCGATGGCGCCAAACTGGTGTCGTTTCTGCCGCCGGATGCCGGCGAGGGCCAACCGTGAGTCTGCTCTTTAACAATACGCAATCGATTTGTCAGCACCTGGCAATTGCTGGTAGATTTTCGCTTGCCATTTTTCTGATTAAAAATCAGTGAAATGGAAGAAGTGCGTTCCCCGCACCCGCGGGGATGAACCG
>JADHED010002835.1_pt1 | contig 11265 bp, 7 predicted proteins | sample 8952041 | NCBI WGS metagenome assembly JADHED01 (sample SAMN16124423, study PRJNA663239) | bioreactor sludge metagenome | isolation source: sludge (control) | place: India:Bengaluru | collected 2018-09-08
CCCGCCGCGGGCAAGCCGGCCGCGCGCGTGGCCGCGCCGGCGGCGACCGGCGGCAGCGCGCCGACGCCCGTCGGCCCGCCGGCCGAGCCGTCGCGCGAGCAGAAGAAGCAGTTCGAGGCCGAGGTGCGGCGCCACAAGCGCGCGGTCGACGCGATGCGCGCCCGCATCAGCGAGGTGGAGGGGCGCATCAGCGAGGGCGAGGCCGCCATCAAGGCGCTCGAGGTCACCATGTCGGCGCCGGGCTTCTACGAGGATCACGTGACCAGCAAGCCCGTCCTCGACCGGCACCAGGCCTTGATGTGGGAGGTGGGCGACCTCATGAACCGCTGGGAGATGCTCCAGCAGGAAGCCGCCGCCCTCGACGCGCAGGCCCCCCGGCCGCCCGGCGCCTAGGCCCCCGCCGCTCCCCCACGCTGCCGGTTTTCCCCGGTCACGCGCGATTTCCGCACTCCGGGCCCCGGCCCGGACGCGCGGCCGCGCGCCACCCCCCTCCCGTCGATTACAGATTCGTCGCCGGTCGCCGATTGTGTAAGCGTCCGGCCCGACTGGGGCCGGCGGCACGGCACGACGGCCCGGCATCCCGCCGGGTTCCGCGGCGGAGTCCCGCGGCACGTGCCTTGCCGATCTCCCCGGCGCGGGCGGCTCGGGTCGAGCGCCCGCGGGCAGTCCCATGCACGAACCCTCTCCGCCGCCTGCTGCCGCCGCCCCCGCCCGCCCGCGGCGCCCCCGCACGCCCGGCCGCGTGCCCCAGGGCTTCTACCGCGAGATCGTGGACAGCCTGCGCAACGCCGTCATCGCGGTCCGCCGCGACGGCCGCCTGGCGGTGATGAACGACGGCGCCTACGAGGCCCTCGGCCTCACGCGGCGCCCCGACGACATCGGCCGGCCCTACGCGGAGGTGCTGCGCACCTGCCCGGACATCCTGCGCATCCTCTCGGGCGCCTTCGAGCTGCACCACCTCCCGAACCGCGCCGAATTGCGCGTGAAGGCCACCGGGAAGGTGATCGGCTACACGCTGGGCCTGGTGCGCGGTCGTGGCGGCGCGGTCTCGGGCGCGACGCTGCTGTTCAAGGACCTGACGCGGGTCGAACAGCTCGAGGAACGCGAGCGCCTGCGCGATCGGCTCGCGGCGCTGGGCGAGATGGCCGCGGCGATTGCCCACGAGGTGAAGAACCCGCTCGCGGGCATCGAGGTGATGGCCGGCCTGCTGAAGCGGCGCGTGGGCGACTCGGCCGACGCGCAGTCGCTGCTCAACGAGATCATCCACGAGGCGAAGATGGCCAACGCCATCGTGATGGAGGTGCTCGAGTTCGTGCGCCCCATCCGCCTGCAGGTGGAGCCGGTGGCCGTGGCCCGGGTGGTGGACGACGCCATCGCGATGGCCGAGAGCCTGGTGCCGCGGGGCCGCGTCCGCGTCGCCACCGAGATCCCGCCCGACCTGGTGCCCGTCGAGGGCGACGCGCACCAGCTGCGCCAGCTCGTCACCAACCTCGTCACCAACGCCTTCGAGGCCCTCGGCGGCGAGGGCTGGCTGCGCGTGACGGCGCGGCACGTGCCGGGCGAGCGCGGCGGCCGCGTCGAGCTCGACGTCACCGACGACGGGCCCGGCGTGCCCGAGGACGTGCGCGACCGCATCTTCGGGCCGTTCTTCACGACCAAGCCCAAGGGCTCGGGCCTCGGGCTCTCGATCGTCCGCAAGATCGTGGACGCGCACGACGGGCGCATCGATCTCACCGCGGGGCCGCAGGGCGGCACCTGTTTCCGCGTCACCCTGCCGGTGACGCCGCTGCACGAGGACGCCGCCGCGGGCGAGGCGGCGTGATCACCACCAGGAAGGAACGACCCATGGGACGCATCCTCGTCGCCGACGACCACGACTCGCTGCGCCGCGGCCTCGTGCGGGCGCTCACCGACGCCGGCCACGACGTCGACGACGCCTGCAACGGCAACGCCGCCCTCGAACGGCTGCACGAGGCGGCCTACGACGTGGTGCTGAGCGACATCCGCATGGGCGGGGCCGACGGCCTGGACGTGCTGCGCACGACCCGCGCCATGCACCCCGGCACGGCGGTGATCCTGATGACGGCGTTCGGCTCGATCCAGATGGCCGTGGAGGCCATGAAGATCGGCGCGTTCGACTACGTCACCAAGCCGTTCGAGATCGAGGAGATGGAGGTGAAGATCGCCAAGGCGCTGGAGCACCGGCGCCTGAAGCACGAGATCGACTACCTCCGGCACACCCAGCACGCCATCTACGACTTCGACCGCATCGTCGGCGCCAGCGGCGCGCTGGCGCGGGTGCTCGACGTGGTGCGCAAGGTGGCGCGCAGCAACACGACGGTGCTCGTCCGCGGGGAGACCGGCACGGGCAAGGAAGTGATCGCCGGCGCCGTGCACCACAACTCGCTGCGGGCCAACCGCAACTTCGTCAAGGTGAACTGCGCCGCCCTGCAGGAGAACCTGCTCGAGTCCGAGCTGTTCGGCCACGAGAAGGGCGCCTTCACGGGCGCCGACAAGCAGCGGATCGGCCGCTTCGAGCAGGCCGACGGCGGCACGCTGTTCCTGGACGAGATCGGGGACATGAGCCCCAACACCCAGGCCAAGATCCTGCGCGTGCTGCAGGAGCACGAGTTCGAGCGCCTCGGCGGCACCCGCACGATCCGCGTGGACGTCCGGCTGATCGCGGCCACCAACCGCAACCTCGCCGCGATGGTCGCCGCCGGCCAGTTCCGCGAGGACCTCTACTACCGCCTGAACGTCGTGTCGATCGAGATGCCGCCGCTGCGCGAGCGCAAGGAGGACGTGCAGCCGCTCGCGGAGTTCTTCATCCGCCGGTTCGCCGGCGAGCTGAAGAAGAAGGTGGACGGCCTGGCGCCCGACGCGCTGAAGCTGCTGTCGCGCTACAACTGGCCGGGCAACATCCGCGAACTGGAGAACGCCATCGAGCGGGCCGTGCTGCTCACCGACGAGCGGACGATCGGCGCCGCCGACCTGCACCTCGGCGACGAGCCCGCGGCCGGCGACGCCGGCGAGCGCGGCGCGGTGGTGAAGCTGCCGCCGCGCGGCATCGCCCTCGAGGAGATCGAGCGGCAGGCGGTGATCGAGGCGTTGAAGATGAGCAACTGGGTGCAGAAGGCCGCCGCCGAGCTGCTCGCCATCAGCCCGCGCGTGCTCATCTACAAGATCAAGGTGCTCGGCATCCAGCTGCCGCGGGCCCGCCGCGTGCTGGAGTTCGAGGAGCCGGCCCCGGCCGCGGCATCGAGCGAGGTGGCGTAGGGCGAGGCCCGTCTCGCCCGCCCCCGCCGACCCGCCCGCTGCCGGCCGGTCGACACCCCGTCCCGTCGGGGGACTCGTGAGGACCCCCGGGGGCGGCCCTCGCGGAGGCCGTCCCGCCGCGGCTCAGCGCGCCGCGCTCGGCACCGGCGCCAGCAGCGCGCGGAACACGCCCGCCGCGCGCTCCATCTCCGCCATGGTGCCGATCGACACGCGCGTCCACGTGTCGCACGGCGGGAAGGCCCGCCCCACCATCACGCCCTCGGCGCGGCACGCCTCCTGGAACGCCTTCGCGTCGCGCCGGATGTCCACGAAGACGAAGTTGGCCTGCGACGGCGCCACCGTGAAGCCGAGGTCGGCGAACAGCTTGGCGGTGAACGCGCGCGCGGCGGCGTTGCGCGCCCGCTCGGCCGCGAGCGCGGCCTCCGCGCCGACCGCGGCCCGCCCGGCGGCCATCGCCAGCAGGTTCACGCTGTTGCCGAGCCGCCACGGCGCGAGCCGCTTCATCGTCTCGGGGCGCCCCACCGCGTAGCCCAGGCGGATGCCGGCCATGCCGTACGCCTTCGAGAAGGTGCGGGTGACGAACACGCGCGGGTCCGCGAGCGCGAGCGGCACGGCCGTCTCGTACGCCGGGTCGTCCACGTAGTCGTGGTAGGCCTCGTCCACCAGCACGTGGGTGTCGGGCGACACGGCGTGAACCCTCGTGACGAAGTCGCGGATGGCCTTCCCACCGTGCAGCAACCCCGTGGGGTTGTTGGGGTTGCAGAGGAAGACGAGCCCGGCGCCCCTGGCGCGCTCGGCCAGCGCATCGAGGTCGAGTTCGAGGGTCCGCGGGTCCACCGGCAGTTCGGTGAGCGGCCGCTCCAGCTGCCGCGCGCGCGCCGCCGGGCTCTCGAAGGTGGGCAGGCCCGCCACGAGCCCGCGCGCCGGCGACGTGAAGGCGTCCACGGCCATCCGCAGGATCTCGCCCGAGCCCGAGCCGAGCAACACGTGGTCCGGCGTCGTCCGGTGCGACCGCGCGAGGTCGTCGACGAGCCCGGAGCCCATGAACCGCGGGTAGCGCCCGGCGTGGCGCAGCGCCCCGCGGATGGCGTCGAGCACCTCGGGGAACGGGCCCACGGGGTTCTCGTTGCTGTCCAGACGGACCATCTCCCGCGCCGCGGGGGCGGCCGCCTGCCCGCGCGCCAGCCACCCGGTCGCCGCCTCCGCGCCCCTGGCCCCGAGGACGGCCGACCCGGCCGCGAACGCACCCACCTGACCGACACGAGCGACGAACCGGCGGCGAGACAAGGACATGGGGCTTCCCTCCGTGTGGTGGCGCGATGATACGACGAAGCCCGCCGGCCCGACAGGGGGCGATTGGCCGCGGTCGCCCCCCAGGCGCCCGTTCCCAGCCGGCCCTCGTGGTGGTATCGTCGTGCCGGTAGCCCCTGCCACCGCGGAAAGGAGCGGCTCATGCTCTCCCCCCACCTGATCCGGCAGGTCGAGCAACACGCCGAGAAGCTCGCCGAGGGCCTCGTCGAGGAGTTGCTCCAGCATCCCGGCACCACCGCCTACCGCCGCCTCGCCCGCGCCGAACTGCTCGCGCACTCGCGCGACCTGTACGAGCGGCTCGGCGACTGGCTGGCCGGCCGGTCGCACGCCGAGGTGGACGCGCGCTTCGGCCCGCGCGGCGGCGATCGCTTCGCCGAGGACGTGCCGATCGAGGAGGTCGTGCTCGCGCTCATCCTCTCGAAGCGCCACCTCCGGCAGCACATCAAGCAGGCGAGCGCGCTGGGCTCGGCGGCCGAGATCCACGCCGAGATGGAAGTGGACCAGATGGTGGGCGCCTTCTACGACAAGGTGACCTATGCCATGGTGCGCGGCTACGAGGCCGCCCGCCGCGACGCCGCACAGCCCAGGAAGCACGGCACGCCGCTGCTGGGCGCCATGAAGCCCGGCAACATCGGCTGGGTGCCGTAGCGCGGCCGCGGCCCGGGGCCAGTGCCGGCGTGGTGGCCCCGGGGTGGGCGCTCACGCCCGCGGGTGCGCCTTCCGGTAGACCTCCAGCAGTTGCGCCACGTTGACGTGCGTGTAGCGCTGCGTGGTGGAGATCTGCGCGTGCCCGAGCAGCTCCTGGATGGCGCGCAGGTCGCACCCCCGCTGCAGCAGGTGCGTGGCGAAGGAGTGCCGCAGCGCGTGCGGGCTGATGCCGAACCGCAGGCTGCACTGCGCGACGTAGCGCCGCACGAGCCGGTGGACGCTGCGCGCCGAGAGCCGGCCGCCGCGGTAGTTGAGGAACAGCGCCTCGCGCCGCTCGGGCCGCCACCGCCGCTTCGACGCGCCCCGCTGCTGCGCGGCCCGCTGCGCGTCGTCGTCGATGCCGGCCGCCAGCGCGCTGGAGAGGATGGCGTGGCGGTCCGCGAGCCACCGGCGAATCGCCGTCTCCGCGCTCCGGTTGAACGGGACGATGCGCTCCTTGCGGCCCTTGCCGAGCACCCGCACCATGCGGCGCGGGAGGTCCACGTCGCCGACGTCGAGCCCCACGAGCTCGCTCAGCCGCAGCCCGGAGGCGTAGAACAGCTCGAGGATCGCGCGGTCGCGCCGGCCGAGCGGGCCCGACACGTCGGGCGTCTCGAGCAGGCGCCCCACCTCGTCCTCGGCGAGGTGCGCCGGCACCTTCACCTCGAGCGTCACCTGGCCGGCGAAGATCGTGGGGTCGCCCTCGATCGCGCCCTCGCGCCGCAGGAAGGCCGCGAACGACCGCAGCGCCGCGATCTTGCGCGCGGTGGAGGCGCGCGCCAGCCCGCGATGGTGCAGGTGGGCCAGGTAGCCGCGGATCGCCGCCGCGTCGAACTGCGCGGGCCCCACCTCGCGCCGCTTGCACCCGCGGGTGGCGGCCACGTGGGCGATGAACTGCGCGATGTCGTTCTCGTAGGCGAGGACGGTGTTGGCCGAGGCGTTGCGGTTCAGGCGCAGGTAGTCGAGGAAGTCGGCCAGCGCCTCGCCGAGGGCGCCCGGCTCACCCGCGCCGGCCGCGTCACGCGGTGGCATCGCGTCCCCCGCCAGGCACCTCGAGGCCGGCCTGGGCCATCCAGCGGGCGAGCGCCTCGAGCGCGCGCGTCGAGTACGCCAGCTTGCGGTCCTTGCCGCCGCGATGCCGTCCCTCGAGCGGGGCGAGGATGCCGAAGGTGATGTTGGTCGGCTGGTAGTTCGACGGGTCGGCGTGCGACACGTAATGCGCGAGCGCGCCGATGGCCGTCTCGCGCGGCGCCACGAGCGGCGCCAGCCCGGCGTGCACCCGGGCCGCGTTGAGGCCGGCGAGCAGGCCCGAGGCGGCCGACTCCACGTAGCCCTCCACGCCCGACACCTGGCCGGCGAAGAACAGCTCGTCGCGCCCGCGCACCTGCCACGTGTCTCGCAGCACCGTGGGCCCGTTCACGTAGGTGTTGCGGTGCACCATGCCGAAGCGCGCGAACTCCGCCCGTTCCAGGCCCGGGATCATCCGCAGGACGCGCGCCTGCTCGCCCCACTTCAACTGCGTCTGGAACCCCACCAGGCTGTAGTGATCGCCGGCCAAGTTGTCCTGCCGCAACTGGACGACCGCGTAGGCCTGCCGGCCGGTGCGCGGATCGACCAGCCCGACCGGCTTCATCGGCCCGAAGCGCAGCGTGTCGCGCCCGCGGTGCGCCATCACCTCGATCGGCAGGCAGCCCTCGAAGAACTTCGTGTTGTCGAAGTCGTGGACCGTGGCCGACTCGGCGGTCACGAGGGCATCGTAGAAGGCGTCGTATTCGTCCTTGCCGAACGGGCAGTTCAGGTAGTCGCCCTGGCCGTCGTCCACGGCGCAGGCGGGCCCGGCCGGCGCGGCGGGCGGGGCCAGGTCGGTCGCGGCGCCGCGCGGCGGCAGGCTGCGGTCCCAGCGCGAGGCCCGGAACACCTTCGTGCGGTCGATCGACTCGGCGAGGACGATGGGGCTGATGGCGTCGTAGAAGTAGAGGTGGTCGCGGCCCACCAGCCGCGCGATGTCGGCCGACAGCGCGTCGGAGGTGAGCGGGCCGGTGGCCACCACGAGCGGGAACATCCCGCTGCCGGGCGCGGGCAGCGCCGGCACCTCCTCGCGCACCACGGTGATCAGCGGGTGCGAGGCGACCGCCGCGGTGACGCCCTCGGCGAAGCGTTCGCGGTCGACGGCGAGCGCGGCGCCGGCGGGCACGCGGGCCGCGTCGGCCTCGCGCATCACCAGCGAGCCGAGCCGCCGCATCTCCTCCTTCAGCAGGCCCACGGCGTTGTCGAGCTTGTCGCCGCGGAACGAGTTGCTGCACACCAGCTCCGCCAGCCGGTCGGTCTTGTGGACCGCGGTCGGCCGCACGGGGCGCATCTCGTGGATGGTGACGGGCACGCCGCGGCGGGCCGCCTGCCAGGCGGCCTCGCAGCCGGCGAGCCCTCCGCCGATGACGTGGATGCTGCTCACGACGACACCCTGTCAGTGGCCAGGGGTGAGTGATCGGTGAAGCGGTCGCACACGCTCAACCAGCCTGCCGGCGAGGACGCCGGGGCGCGCTCATGCCGATCGGCGCCTGGTCGTGGCGCGCCGCGCCGTCTTCTTCTTCGGCGCCCCCTCGCGCTCCTTCAGCAGCGCGACGGCGTCCGCGAGGGTGAAGGCCTCGACCTTCGTGCCCTTCGGCAGCGAGGCGTTGGTCGTCCCGTCGGACACGTACGGGCCGTAGCGCCCGTCGAACAGCTTCACCGCGGCGCCCGACTGCGGGTGGGCGCCGAGCTCCCGCAGCACCGCCTTGGTGGCCGTGCGCCGCGCGCGCGACCGCTTGGGCTGCCGCAGCAGCTCGACGGCGCCCTCGAGCGTGATCGAGAACACCTGCTCGTCGGACTCGAGCGACCGGAACTCGTCGCCGTGCTTCACGTACGGCCCGAACCGGCCGAAGTTCGCCGTGATCGGCTCGCCGTCGTCGGGGTGGACGCCGACCTGCCGCGGCAACGACAGCAGCTTCAGCGCGACGTCGAGCGTGACGGTGCGCTCGGTGACCCCGGCCGGCAGCGACGCCCGCGGCGGCTTCACCTTGCTGCCCTTCTCGGGCGATTCGCCGAGCTGCACGTAGGGCCCGAAGCGGCCGGTCAGCAGGTAGACCGGCTGGCCGGTGGCCGGGTCGGTGCCGAGGCTGCGCGGCCCGGCGGCCTTCGCCTGGAGCAGCGCGACGGCCTTCTCCACGGTGAGATCGGCGGGCGCGGTGTCCTCGGGCAGCGACACGGTGTTGCCCTCGCCGCCTTCGCCACGCTGGAGGAACGGCCCGTAGCGCCCGATCCGCACCACGATGGAGGCGCCAGCCGGGTCGGTGCCCACCTCCACCACCGGGTAGTCGATCGTATCGCCGGCGCCGCTCACCTTGCTCTTCAGGCCGGGCCCCTCGTCGCCGCCGCCCTCGTAGAACTCGCGGAGGAAGTCGAGCCAGTTCTTCCCGCCGTTCGAGATGTCGTCGAGGATCTCCTCGAGCTGGGCCGTGAACTTCACGTCCACGTACTCCGTGAAGTGCCCGCGCAGGAGGTTGGTGACCGCGAACGCGGTGAAGCTCGGCACGAGCGCCTTGCCCTGCCGGAACACGTAGCCGCGCCGCTGGATGGTGGCGATGGTGGGCGCGTAGGTGGAGGGCCGCCCGATGCCCTCCTCCTCGAGCTTCTTGACCAGTGACGCCTCGGTGTACCGGGCGGGCGGCGCCGTGACGTGCCCCTTGGCCTCCACCGCCTGCAGCGCGAGGCGGCCCGCCGGCTGCGCCGCCGGCGCGACGACGAGGTCGCCCACCCGGCAGGCCGGCAGCAGCGTCTCCTGGTCGCCGAGTTCGGCGGCGGGATCGTCGCTGCCCTCGACGTAGGCGCGCAGGAACCCGGCGAACTGGATGGCCTTGCCCGAGGCGGTGAACACGCAGGGGGTGCCGTCGGCCGCCGTGGCAGTGATCTCGAGCGTGGTGCGCAGCAACTGCGCGTCGGCCATCTGCGAGGCGATCGTGCGCTTCCAGATCAGCTCGTAGAGCCGCAGGTCGTCGCTGTCGAGCACCCCGCGCCGCTCCAGTTCCTGGGGCGTGAGCGTGAAGTCGGTGGGCCGGATGGCCTCGTGCGCCTCCTGGGCGTTGCGCACCCGGGTCTGGTACTGCCGCGGGCCGCGGTAGTAGTCCCCGCCGAACAGCTCGCGGATCACCCGGCCCGACTCGCGCAGCGCCTTCTCGCTCAGCGTGGTGGAGTCGGTGCGGTGGTAGCTGATGAGGCCTTCCATCTGGCCGCCGCCCACCTCGACGCCCTGGAACAGCCGCTGGGCGATCGACATGGTGCGGTCGGCCGAGAACCCGAGCTTGCGGTTGGCCTCCTGCTGGAGCGTGGAGGTGGTGAACGGCGCGTAGGGCCGCTGCGCGGCCGGCTTCTCCTCGACCCCCGTGACGCGCCACGGCAGCCGCGCCCCCAGGTCGTCGGCCAGCCGGCGCGCCTCCTCGGCGCCGAGCAGGCGGACGTTGCGCCCGGTGAGGCGCCCGGTGGTGGCGTCGAAGTCGCGGCCCGAGGCCCCGCGCCCCTCGCCGATGCGCACGAGCTGGGCGGCTAACGGCCGCTCGCCGCCGATGCGCGCCTCGAGGTCCCAGTACTCGCTGGCCGCGAACCGCCGCCGCTCCTCCTCGCGTTCCACGATGAGCCGCACCGCGACGCTCTGCACGCGGCCGGCGCTCAACCCGGTCTGCACCTTCCGCCAGAGCACCGGCGACACCAGGTAGCCGTAGAGCCGGTCCAGGATGCGCCGCGCCTCCTGGGCGCGCACCAGCGGCTCGTTCACGCCGTGCTGCTCGCGAAGCGCCTCCCTGACGGCTTCCTCGGTGATCTCGTGGAAGACGATGCGGCGCACCGGCAGCGACCGGGCCGGCTTGAGCAGTTCCTTCAGGTGCCAGCTGATCGACTCGCCCTCGCGGTCCGGGTCGGTGGCCAGGATGAGCTCCGAGGCCCCCTTGAGCGCGCTGCGGAGCCGGGCGACGTGCTTCTTCTTGTCGGCCGGGACGATGTAGAGCGGGGCGAAGTCGTTCTCGATGTCCACCCCGAGGCGCCCGACCTCCTTGTCCACGTCCTTGGGCGCCTCCTTGGCGGATTCCGGCAGGTCGCGCACGTGCCCGAAGCTGGCCTCGACCGTGTAGCCGCTGCCCAGGAACCGGCCAAGGGTCTTGGCCTTGGCGGGAGATTCGACGATGACGAGAGGTTTGGCCATGAAACCGCGAAGATTACTCGAAGTACGGGCCCCCACATTACCACTTTCGTGCGACCCGCAAGAGGCGGCCGCCGGGGAGCCGCTCGATCCAGCCGTCGATTTCGAGCGCCGCGAGCCGCGCCAGCAGGGCCGGGACGGCCAGGCCGGTGCGCCCCGCCAGGTCGTCGATCGCCTCGGCCACGCCCGGCGTCAGCGCGCGCAAGACGTCGTCGTCGGGCGGCGTGAGGGCCGGCGCCAGCGGGCCGGGGTCGGCGCGCGGCAGCAGGCGCAGGGCGTCGAGCACGTCGGCGGCCGATTCCACCAGCAGCGCGCCGTCGCGGATGAGCAGGTGGGCGCCGCGATTGCGCCCGCCGGCCACCGCGCCCGGCATCGCCATCACCTCGCGGCCCTGGTCGAGCGCCGACCGGGCGGTGATCAGCGCCCCGCTCCGCTCGGCCGCCTCGACGACGACCGTCGCCAGAGCGAGCCCGCTGATGATGCGGTTGCGCAGCGGGAAGTGGTGCGGGCGCGGGGCGGTGCCCGGCGGGAACTCGGCGACGACCGCGCCGGTGGCCGCCACGCGGGAGGCGAGGTCGGCGTGCTCGGCCGGGTAGACGACGTCCACCCCGCAGCCCAGCACCGCGGCGGTGCGGCCGAGGGCGAGCGCGCCCTCGTGGGCCGCCGCGTCCACGCCGCGCGCCAGGCCGCTGACCACGAGCACCCCCGCCGCGGCGAGGCCCTCGCCGAGCAGCCGGGCCGTGCGGAGGCCCTCGGGGCTGGCG
>JADHED010002839.1_pt1 | contig 11249 bp, 9 predicted proteins | sample 8952041 | NCBI WGS metagenome assembly JADHED01 (sample SAMN16124423, study PRJNA663239) | bioreactor sludge metagenome | isolation source: sludge (control) | place: India:Bengaluru | collected 2018-09-08
CGCGGCGCCATGGTCCGATCAGTCAATCCCGGACGCTTGACCACCGCGTGACAAGCGCAGAGAGAAGCGGAGTGGCTCAAATGGGTCAATCGTATTGGTGGACGGACATAGAGAGGTACCCGTGCGTGAACAGGACGGACGAGCCGAACCCGAGCGGGCCTTGCGCTGGGGGATCGAGCGGCGCTTGGAATTCATCGATTTCCGGCTCTACTGGGAGGGGCGGATCAACCGCAGCGATATCATGCGTGCCTTCGCCCTGTCGGTGCAGCAGGCCTCGGCCGACATAGCGCAGTATCAGAAGCTGGCGCCGGACAACTTGGCCTACGACCGCAGCGCCAAGCGCTATCTCGCCGCGCCGGCCTACCAGCCGGTGTTCAAGGTCGACGACAGCGGCCGCTACCTGGCGCAGCTGCGCTCGTTAGCCGAGAACCTCATCCGGGCGGAGGAGAGCTGGCTCGCCGAGATCCCGCGCTTTCTCACCCTTCCGCTGCCAAGCCGGCCGATCCCTTCCGCGACGCTGCGTGCGGTCATCAAGGCCATTCGCGAGAAATGCGCGATCGAGGTGCTGTACCAGTCGATGAGCCGGCCCGAGCCGATGTGGCGCTGGATCGCCCCGCACGCGCTGGGCTTCGATGGCCTGCGCTGGCATGTTCGCGCTTGGTGTCACCTCGACGGCTACTTCAAGGACTTCGTGTTCGCGCGGGTGCACGAGATCGGCGCCAGCCGGCCCGAGACGATCGATCCGGCCACCGATCGCGCCTGGTTTGAGACGGTGCCGGTGGTGATCGCCCCGCACGCGGATCTCTCGGACGCGCAGCGCAGAACGATCGCGCTCGATTACGGCATGGCCGACAGCGTGCGCGTCATCCAGGTCCGCCGCGCGTTCCTCTACTACTTCCTCAGGCAATTGCGGCTCGACGACGCTGTGCCGGGGCGCCATCCCGCCGAGCAGCAGATCGTGCTCGCCAACAAGACAGAAGTATTGGCGGCGCTCACCGTCGATCGGCATACGGCGAGCGCAGCGCGGAGGTGAGGTTGAGGCTCACCCGCCGATCTTCACCGGCTCCGGCACCTCCTCGGCGTCGCCTGGGTCCTTGTAGACCGCCTCGCGGATCACCTTGTCGGTCACCTGGGCGAGGTAGTCGCTGAGCGCGGTTTTCAACAAGCTTCAGGCAAGCGCTTCCGCCACCGCTCTTCCTGACGCGCCACTCACATAGGCGAAGCAACAGGACAAGGCATAGCAAGCCATTGTCGTTATTTTCTTGGCTCTCTGTTAGGAGCGTCTTCGCACACGGTGTCAAATTCACTTGTCGACACAATCTCCTGCAAGAGACGAGCGACCATGGCCGCCCGAGAGCGCACATTAAGCTTGACAAATATGCGTCGAATATGAGTGGACACGGTCCATGCGCTTATGTCAAGAACTGCGGCAATCGTCTTGTTTGGATATCCTTCGGCTACCAGGCGTGCTATTTCGCGCTCACGAGGACTAAGTATTACGTGAGAGTCGTGAGCGTCAACGGCGATTCGAAGTATCACATATCGAAAATTTTCATATTTTCTTTCACAAATTACAAGATGAGAAGCTTCCTCGGAACACAAACTGGGCCGATAGTGCGTTGTATCAGATAATACTTTTATCAAACTAGAAAATCTCTTATCTATATCTAGATCCCTGTTCTCGATCTCTGAATTTGTTGGGTGGGCCGCGGTAGTCGACTCCGAGTGCATGGCGCTTCCCCTCCTCGTTGCGCTCGCTGAGAAGCCATCTCCGAATACAGGCGGATTCTCGTAACCCTATCCATTTCCAACTTTTTTATTTGTTATCGAACCCCGCGGCACAAACCGGCGGTGGTCCTGCATCCCCCAGTACAGCGAGACGAGGATGCACCATCGTTTCGGGTAGCGATGAACATTAGCATGTCCTGTCCAGAGGTCGCTGTCACTCGTTTTTGTTACGCTGGGTTGAGCTACCCTAAAGCAGTTCGCGAAAATACGCGACTGGCGTCAGTGCCGTCGTTGGGCGCAGCTTTCCCGAACCGTCATAGGCGGATGGCTTCTCCTGGAGGAGGGATCGATATGCGCGCCAAGCCAGCGGACTTGGAATGGGAGCTCGAAGGCGAATTCGAGGGCAGAGCCGAAGGAGAGTTCGAAAGCGAATTCGAGGGCGAACTCGAGGGCGAGCTCGAAGGCGAGTTCGAGGGCGAACTCGAGGGCGAGCTCGAAGGCGAGTTCGAGGGCGAACTCGAGGGTGAGCAATTTTTTCGGCGGATCCGCCGGTTCGTTCGGCGGGCCGCGCCACTGCTGCGCCGGGTAGCCAGCGTCGCAGCGCCGATGGTAGGGACTGCGATCGGCGGGCCCCTCGGGGGCGCGATCGGGACGATCGCATCTCGCGCTCTGGCAGAGAGCGAATTTGAGGCCGAGGCTGAGTTCGAGTCTGAGCTGGAGAGCGAAGCCGAGGGCGAGGCCGAGCTTGAGGGCGAGCTCGAGGCGTTGGCACCTACCACCTATCAGCAGGCGCTTGGGGAGATGATGGCGAGTGTGGCCGCGCGTGCGCAAAGCGAAGCGGAAGCGGAAGCGATGGTGGGAGCGGCGGCGATCGCGAGCTTGGCGCCTGCCGACCGGGCCGCGCTCCGGCGCATGCTGCCGCACCTCGTCCGTGGGGTGGCAGTACTGACTCGCGTTCTGCGACGGCACCGGATGACCCGCCCGGCTGTGCGGACCGTGCCGACGATTATGCGGCGAACGGCGCGGGTGTTGGCGCGGCAGTCGTCGTCCGGAAGGCCGCTCACACGTCGTGCGGCAGCCCAAGTCATGGCGAGGCAGACCCAGCGTGTTCTAGGCAGTCCAAGACGATGCGCGGCGGCGATCGCGCAGAACACCCGCACGGCCCGAAGGGCAGCACGGAGTCCCAACATCCGCCGGCCGGCCGTCTGATCGCGCCACGTACTCCGGAATGGGGAGAAGAGAACCATGTACGAATCCGAATTTGAAGGCCTCGCAGAGCTTGAAAGCGAGTGGGAAGGCGAATGGGAAGGCGAAGGCGAGACCGAAGCCTTTTTCGGCCGCATCGCTAGCGCCGCAAGCCGGGGTTGGAACTGGCTCACTACCCCTGGGTCGACTCAACGAAGGGTTGCAATTAATACCGCACGGGCCGCCGCGGAAAAGGGATTGCCTGCGGTAACGACAGGCTACGGAGCGGCCGTGGGAGGGATCTTGGGGGGCCTGCCCTCTTTCGGGATCGGCGCCGCCCCCGGTGCAGCTTTGGGAGGCGCACTTGGAGGAGCCGTAGGGTATCCCCTAGGCGGCTTCCTCGGTGGTTTCCTCCCCGAACGCGAGGATGAAGGCGAGTTCGAGTGGGCGCTGGAGGGCGAAGCGAACCCCCTGCGCCGCGTCTACCCCGATGCGCTGATGGAACACCTCGGCCGCGCCGCGGCCGCGGCGCAGAACGAGGGGGAGGCGGAAGCCTTCATCGGCGCAATGATCCCTGTCGCCGCCAGCCTTGCGCCGCGGGTCGCTCCCGCCCTTCTGCGGGTGGCGCCGAACCTGGTCGCTGGCGCCGCCGGTGCCGCCAGGGTGCTGCGGGATAATCCCCAGATGCGGCCGCTGGTCCGCACGCTTCCCAGCATTGTCCGCCGGACGGTGGGGAGCATCGCTCAGCAGGCCGCGCAGGGGCGAGCGGTGACACCGCAGATGGCGGTGCGCACCCTGGCCGGGGAAACCCGGAGAGTCCTCAGCAACCCGCAATTCGTCCTGCAGGCGTACCGGCGCTCCCAGGCGCTTGATCGGCGTTTTCATCGCGCTGCAGCGAGACGTGGGGCGCAGGCGGTGGTCTAGCCTACCATCGCAAGATGCAGACAGGCGCGGCGGGAGGTCCAGATAATGGATACGATACCGGAACCCCCAGGAAAGACTGTGCCAACGTGTCCCTTGCCGGCGCACCCGCCGTCATCGGGCATCGTGCCGCGGAGCAAGTCCGCCGTCCTGGTTCCCTGGCTGCGTGCGCAGTCGATCAATGTCGCGCGCCACGCGGCGGCCTTGAGGCCCTTCCGTCGCGACGAGTTTGGCACCGACCCGGCGGCGCCTTCGGAGGGGCACATTCGGGCCGTAAACGTGCTGATGACCTCCCTGCGCCGCCATCTCTTGGGCATGACGGACAAGGTGAGATCGGCGGCGGCGGCAGCGATAGACGAGCCATCGACAGGTTATCTACAGCGCTTGGTGTCGCACAAGGAGCGGGCCCATGACTCAGTCCGGAGCATCGAGCGCATCTGGGACTTCTATTTTGAGCTGTTCGGTCAGCGCGAGTCCCGGTTCGGCCGGTGGCTGGCTGGCTGCGATCGCATAGCCCTCGACTGCTACCAGCACTCGTATCTCGGCATCGGTGTCGCCCGTTCGGTGCCGGCGCCGCCGCCCTTCTGCTACATGCGCACCGGCTTCTCGCCGGCGACGTTTCGACGCCGCATTCCCCTGCGGGCTCTCGGGCAGCAGCTCAATCCGTTCCCCCTGATCCAGCTCCCCTACCATCGACTGGTGAACCCCTGGACTCTGGGCGCAATCCTGCACGAGCTCGGTCACAATCTGCACAACGATCTCGGCTTGGCGCAAGCCGTTCCCGATGCCATCGTCGAGCGGCTCCTGAAGGCCGGCTTCGGACGGCGGGTGGCGGCGGTGTGGCGGCGGTGGAACCGGGAGGTGTTCGCCGACCTGATCGCGCTGCGGCTGGGCGGCCCCTTCGTCGTCGGCTCGTTGCTCGACGTGATCGGCAGATCCGCGGCAACAGTGGTGACCTACAGTCCCACCGGGCCGCATCCGACACCTTATCTGAGGGCGCTCATCAGTTTCGAACTGCTGCACCGCATGGGTTTTCAGGCCGAGGCCGAGCGCTATCGAAAACTCTGGAGCAGGATGTACCCAATCGCCTCTGCCGGCAACATCCCGCGGTTTCTGTTGGAGACGTTTCCCGAAGCCAACCAGCTCGTCGTCGATACCGTGTGCTACAAGCCCTATCCATCCCTCGGTAACAAGAGCCTCTCGGCGGTCCTGCCTTTCGAGCAGAAGGAGCAGCGCATGATCGAGGAGGCTGGGCGCCGTTTGGCGGCCGGGACCGATCCTGGTGTCGTGCCTGAGAGATTTCTGATTGGCGCCGCCCGATACGCGCTCGACAACCGGCTTGCCCGCCCCGGCGTGATCGCTGAGCACTTCTTCAAAGAGCTCGCAAGGAACTAAGACGATGGCCATCGAGAGCACCTTCTTTGAGCTGCGTGAAGGGCACGAGCGCCTGATGGAGGGGCTAAAAGCGTTGCGCACGACCGTCATCGAGGACAAGCCGTTGTATGGCGACGTGGTGCTCGTCGATGATCTTGGTAACGCAGTCGACGACCTGCTTGGTTGGCTCGAAGAGGGACTTGCGACGGTCCGCGATGCGCAGGCCGCAGTGGCACATCCATCGGACTTGGCCCGCGCCGCGGGATCGCTGGGCAAAGCGCACGACCGGCTTCTTCTCTTGCTTCGCCGCTTTTTTGGCGAAACCATTGCGTACCGGCGACTGAATGCGCTGGCGCAGTTCGGCGCCGCGCGCGGCGGCGAGTGGCAGGCCTGGCTCGAGGTTGTATTTGCGGCGCTGCGGCAGTGCGAGGAGAGCCTTTTGGACATGCAGGACAGCTTCTTGCGCTGCTGGCAAGACCTCACAGAGCGATTACCGGCGACGCCGTGCCATCCGAACGAGGGCGAAAAGGATGTCGCTGGGCAAAAACGGCAGGCACGGACCGACCGAGCAGGGCCGTCCTCAAGCGGACAGGCGCGAGCGCAGACGACCAGGTCGACGTCGCGAGCTTGAGTGGAACGCGGGTAGGCGCAGCACGAACCGGGAACCCGCTTCGATTTGCTGCACGGTGGCCAGGAGGATGTGACCGATGTTAAATGATTGTCCGACCGAACTTGAGCAAGGCTTCCGCAATCTTAACGCCTATCCCGTATGGACACAGGACCGGCAGGCTGAGACGACACCCTCGCCCGCCGGCGCCTTCGGGGGCGGGCGGGGGACAGGTTCCGTCGGCGCGATCGTCGAACAGACCTTGCGAAACGTGCTGGGATGGCGGCCACGCGTGAATGACCCCAGGGGCTTGTCCACCGCCCTGAACCAGGCGTTTTCCTACAGCGAGGTCGGCGGACGGGGCGTCTATACCTACGTGCCGCGCTCCTATGCAGCGCAGGTGCAAGCCGACATGGGGGCACTTACCGGCGCGCAGGCCAGCATCTATGCCCGCGCGAAGGTGTCGCTCGAACAATGCCTCATCCTGCTCGACCGCGTCTACAAGCTCGATCCGGCCGGCGACCCCGAGAATATTGCCGCGCTCAAGGCGATTGTCCGCTCCCACTTGACCGACTTGGTCAATGAGCTTGGCCTCGAGGGAGGACCACGTGTCGAGCGGGTTGACACGCTGTTCGAGTCTCTGATCGGCGAGTGCAACGTGCTAGGTGGGCAAATGAAGAACCTTGAAGACGCGTTGGGCTTCAATGACGATCAGTTCAATAAGAATAGAGTCAATACGATCGCCGAGGAACAAAACTATACAGATTTCCTCACGATCATTGACTATTGCGAATCACTGAAGGCAACTTGGGACAAAAATAGAGAGTATTTTGGCCCATCGACCGAAAGTCCATTCCTCGGCACGCAGGCGATCCATCTGTCGCGAGCCTTCGCTGTCCTTGGCGAGTCCGTCGAAGAGGTCAACGCGGCCTTCGACTCGGTTTTCCTTGGTCCGTCGGAGCGCCACCTGATTAGGTTAGATTTTCGTGATGCTGGTAGCTCCATGTCTGTCGGCGAGCTGCTCGACTGGATTCATACGGTCGCGACGGTCGAGGGGCCGCAGCTGGTGCAAGAGGGCGGCAAACTGGGGGTAAAGGCGCTCGTGCCCGTCCTAAAGAAACTGGAGGCACTCGTGACTAGCGCTCTCAATCAGGGCGAAGTTCCCGAAGCTTACAAGACGCCGCGCGTGCAAACTAGTCTCAATGGACTCTTAAATATCCTAACGACGACGTACGAGCTCGCTGACAGTTTTTCGTGCGCCGCTGCGGACAAAACGGTACCCCACGGAGATGATTCGGAGGCAGCCGCCACTTAAGTAAACTGCCGGAATTTTTTTGAACGCGGGGACCGAGCCGAGGAGTAGAGAAATGGCACGGGAACAGGAATACCAGAGCTTCTACGATCGGATCGCCGCTCTGCGTGCGCAGATGGTCAGCCAGCTGGCCTCCAATCTGATCGAGCAGCCGCAGCTGGCCGAGGCGATCACCAAGCAGATCGACGACATGCTTGCGTCCTGGGCGGACGGGGACGCCAAAGTGCCGCCGCCGCCGGACAAGGGCTTGGCGGAAATGATCGGGATCGGGCCCGAGGCCGCCTCCGAAATCGGCAAGACCCGCATCCCGCCGGGTGTCGAGCCCTACGACGACGCCGTGACGTCGGAACGGCTGATCGCCGTTGGCGATCTCTACTACATCTACCAGCACGAAAAGATTGGTGTGTTCCGGGTGATGCGGAAGCTGCAGGAGCTGTTCCGCGCTGGAACCGTGCGTCTTTCGGCGGGGCCGGGCGCATTCGCGCTCTATCAGTTCGATCGCCGGCAAGTGTTGCGTTACACTGGCGGCGACCGGATGATGGCGTATCGCCGCGTGCTTGGCTATGGCAACACGCCGGTTCCTTCAGGCTCCCGCGCGAACACCGATTTCCACGGTCTCCTGGCGCATTTCATCAATCAGGTTTCCCTGTTCTGGCGCGACAAGCGCGTTTCCGATGTGATCCGCGAGCGGGTCTACGACCCGAGTTTCGGCAGCATCGCCATCGTCAGGCGCGCGGGGCTCGATCTGCGCAACAACCTGAAGCAAACCTCCTATGGTCACCTCAACGTCATGCGCGTCGAGGTGATGCAATTGCTGGACGAGGCGTTCCGCATTCTGAGCGCCGAGGACATCAGAAAGCTCTACGGTGCCGACAACGCCTGGGATGTTGTCGAAGACGTTCTCGTCCGCCACTTTGGCGAGCGGCTGGTGACGTCGCCGCGGCAACGCATGGCAGTAGCAGGACGCCAGATACTGCGATGGCTGGCTCAGCCGCATGTCCTGCAGACTCAACGGGCGCAGTTCGAGGCCCTCTTGATGGAGGTTGCGGAGTTTGCGGAGGAATGGCTGACCAGCGCCCAGACGTTGGGACTAGCCGATCGCGGCGGTAAGCGTCGCGTGCTGCCTTGGGATCGCTGGACGGCCGGCGAAGGTGGCGCCGCTGGCGGCACGACAGCAAGGAGGGGTAGGTCGCCAACCGAACAGGAGTACGAGTATTAGTCTCCTATGGTATTGCGCGAGCATGCCGATCGTAGCAGTGGTCCAGGTTCGTGAGGCGGGGCGATGGGGCCACTAATGTGGAGGCAGGACGCAAGTCCACGGTAAGGTGCGAGCACGGACAAGCAGCGACCGGGTATAATGACGACACCGCGGACACAACCTGACTTCTTCGTGTCGCCGACGACGCTCCCCGGGCCGTCTTTAGCTGACTGTGCCGGCTAAGTCCGCCGTGCGAAACGCGCGGATCGCCAAGCAAGTTGGCTTGGTTCAGCAAACTCAGCTTGTGCAAGGCCTCGCTCTGAACGTCGGGCGGCAGCTTGCGCCTCTGCCGGCCGCCACAGATGATTTCCGCCACGGGACTTGCGAAGCCCTCGATCGTCGGATCCGACCACGACGCCGCGCGTCGTAATCCGCAACACCTTGCGGACAGCAGACAGCCTCTCGCAATTACTCTCTATTACGCATTTTTCTGTCAATCGGCATGCAAAAGGGACCCCCGATCGGCGTGCAAAAGGGACCCCCTCCTCGAACGGCCTGAGTGTTTGAGGCTTGTCCCGGTAGCGAACAGGAGGGACCCGCGCGTGACGGTCCGTGCCATTACGAGCGACGGAACGGCGCGCGCGGGAGGTTGCCTGTTTGCCCACCTGGACAAGCTGGCGAGGTGTCGATCAGGTGCGGTTCTTGAAGCGCCAGGACTCGTTGCCGGTCTCGATAATCTCACAGTGATGGGTGAGACGATCGAGCAGCGCGGTCGTCATCTTCGCATCACCGAAGACGCTCGGCCATTCGCCGAAGGCAAGGTTGGTGGTGACGATGATCGAGGTGCGCTCATAGAGTCGGCTGATCAGATGGAACAGCAGCTGCCCGCCGGCCTGAGCGAACGGCAGATAGCCCAGTTCGTCGAGAACGACGAAGTTGAGGCGGGTGAGATAGTCGGCCAGGCGTCCCTGACGGCCGGAGCGAGCCTCATTTTCGAGACGGTTGACCAGATCGACAACGGTATAGAACCGCCCCCTGGCACCGCCGCGGATGCAGGCCCGGGCGATGGCAATCGCAAGATGGCTTTTGCCGGTGCCGGTGCCGCCGATCAGCACGGCGTTACGCTGTTCGCCGAGGAAGCTTCCTGTTGCCAACTCGCGCACCAAGGCTTGGTTGATCGGCGTGCCACCGAACTGGAAGTCGTCGATATCTTTGGCCAGCGGCAGCTTGGCGATGGTCAGCTGGTACTTGATCGAGCGCGCTTGCTTTTCGGCGATCTCAGCCTTCAGCAGATCGCCGACGATCTGTGGCGGCTCGTGCTGGCGCTTGATGCCGGCCGCCATCACCTCGTCGTAGGCGGCGCGCATGCCATACAGCTTGAGTGCGGCCATCAGCTCGAAGATTTCGGTCCGTTCCATCAGCCGACCCTCCGTAAGCGGTCGTAGCGAGCGCAATCGGCGACCGGCGCGTGGCGCAGCCTCAGCGCCTCAGGGGTCAGGATGGTTACCACCGGCCCCGGGTCGCGTTGGCGCGCCAGGATGTTGAGGACGACATCGGCCGAGTGAACACCGTGGCTGAGCGCCTCGGCACAGGCGGCTTCGACGCTCGCCAGGCCGTCGGTGAGGACAGCCGAGAGAATGGCTACCATCTGCCGATCGCCGTCGTTCGATCCCTTAAGCTTTCGCCGGATCTGCTCCAGGTTCGCCGGCAGGACCCAGTCTTTGAACGGCGCTCCGTTCCGCAGCGCCCCCGGCTTGCGCGCCAGCACCGGGACGTAATGCCAGGGATCGTAGAGGCACCGGCCGCGGCCGAAGCTGCGGGCATGCTCGCCGACAATCACCCCGTCTTGGCGAATGACAATCCGATCAGCATAGGCCTGGACCTCGACCGGCCGGCCGACGGCGCGCGACGAGACCGAGTACTTGTTGTTATCGAAGCGCACCAGGCAGGTCTTGGAGACCGCGGCGGTGACGGCGTGGAAGCCATCGAACCGCCCGACAATCTGCACCAACCGCGCCCGTTCGGCCTCGAACACCTGCCAGATCGTCTGATCGGCGATCTCGGGATGCTTGTGCGCCTTGGCGTAGGCGACGCAGCGGTCGAGCAGCAGGGCGTTCAGCTCCTCGTAGCTCGACACCCGCAGCCGCGGTGTGAAGAAGCGCTCGCGCACCAGCCCGACCTGGTTCTCGACTTGGCCCTTTTCCCACCCCGACGCCGGCGTGCATGCCGTCGGCTCGATGAGATAATGACTGCACATCTGCAGGAAACGACGGTTGAATTGGCGGTTCTTGCCGACAAACACCGCGTCCACCGCCGTCTTCATGTTGTCGTAGATGCCGCGCGTGCAGGTTCCCTTGAAAAAGGCAAACGCCCGATCGTGGGCGTCGAAGACCATTTCTTGGGTCTCGCGCGGATAGGCGCGCACGAACAGCATCCGGCTGTGGCAGAGCCGGATGTGCGCCACCTTCACCACCGCCGCCGCGCCGCTCAGCACGACGATCTCGTGGCTCCAGTCAAACTGATACGCCTCGCCTGGCGCAAAGCTCAGCGGCACATAGGCTTCCGCCGTTGCTGCTCCGCGCTTCCGACGCCAAGCCTGGGCGTAGCGTCGAACGGCATCGTAGCTTCCCTGATAACCAACCCGGCGCAGATCTTCGAAGATCCGGATCAGCGTCAGCCGTTCCCGCGGCGCCTTTTGCTCATTCGCCAGCAATAACCCCTCGATCTGGTCGCGCCATGGACCAACCTTCGGCAACGGCTGCGTCCCCCGCTCATAGCGGAACTCCGTCGCCTCCGAGCGGATCACCTTGCGCACAACCTTCCGCGACACCCGAAGCTCGCGGCAAATCACCTTGATCGGCTTCTCTTGGACGAAAAACGCCCGACGGATCTTCGCGATCGTCTCCACCACCAGCATCCCAACC
>JADHED010002814.1_pt1 | contig 11241 bp, 7 predicted proteins | sample 8952041 | NCBI WGS metagenome assembly JADHED01 (sample SAMN16124423, study PRJNA663239) | bioreactor sludge metagenome | isolation source: sludge (control) | place: India:Bengaluru | collected 2018-09-08
AGGCGTTAGCGCAAGGGCTGGCCCAACGTGCGCGCGCTACTTGCGCACTTCATCGACCATGGCGCGGAAGTCGTCGATGTCTTCAAAGCTGCGGTACACGCTGGCAAAGCGGATGTAGGCCACCTTGTCGAGCTTCTTGAGCTCGCGCATCACCAGCTCGCCGATGCGGCTGGAGATCACCTCGCGCTGGCCCAGGTTGAGCAGCTTTTCTTCGATGCGTTCGATGGCGCTGTCGATCTGGTCGGTGCTCACGGGCCGCTTGCGCAATGCCAGGTTGAACGAGCCCAGCAGCTTGCTGCGGTCGTATTCAATGCGCCGGCCGTCCTTCTTGACGATGGCCGGGAAGTTCACTTCCGGCCGCTCGTAGGTGGTGAAGCGCTTGTCGCACGCGCCGCACTGGCGGCGGCGGCGGATGAAGACTCCATCCTCAGACACCCGCGTTTCAACGACTTGCGTTTCGAGGTGGCTGCAGAAGGGGCACTTCATGGGCGCAGAGAACCGGCTTGCTTAGCGGTAGACCGGGAAACGTGCGGTCAGGGCGTTGACCTTGGCGCGCACGGCGGCGATGTTGGCTTCGTCGCGAGGGTTGTCAAGCACGTCGGCGATCAGGTTGGCCGTGATGCGGGCTTCTTCTTCCTTGAAACCGCGCGTGGTCATGGCGGGGGTGCCAATGCGCACGCCGCTGGTCACCATCGGCTTTTCAGGGTCGTTGGGGATGGCGTTCTTGTTGATGGTCATGTGGGCGGCGCCCAACACGGCCTCGGCTTCCTTGCCGGTGATGCCCTTGGCGCGCAGGTCGACCAGCATCACGTGGCTTTGCGTGCCGCCGGACACGATGCGCAGGCCGCGAGCGGTCAGCGTCTCGGCCACCACCTTGGCGTTCTTGGCCACTTGTTCTTGATAAGCCTTGAACTCGGGCTGCATCGCTTCCTTGAAGGCCACGGCCTTAGCTGCGATCACGTGCATCAGCGGGCCGCCTTGCAGGCCGGGGAAGATGGCGCTGTTGATGGCTTTCTCGTGTTCGGCCTTCATCAAGATGATGCCGCCACGGGGGCCGCGCAGGCTCTTGTGCGTGGTCGATGTCACCACGTCGGCGTGGGGCACGGGGTTGGGGTACACGCCCGCAGCGATCAGGCCGGCGTAGTGGGCCATGTCCACCATGAAGATCGCGCCGATTTCCTTGGCGACCTTGGCAAAGCGGGCAAAGTCGATGTGCAGGCTGTAGGCAGAGGCACCGGCCACGATCAGCTTGGGCTTGTGCTCGCGGGCTTTGGCTTCCATCGCGTCGTAGTCGATGGCTTCGTTCTTGTCCAGACCGTAGCTGACCACGTTGAACCACTTGCCCGACATGTTCAGCGGCATGCCGTGGGTCAGGTGACCGCCTTCGGCAAGGCTCATGCCCATGATGGTGTCGCCGGGCTTGAGGAAGGCCAGAAACACGGCCTCGTTGGCCGACGCGCCGCAGTGGGGCTGCACGTTGGCAGCATCGGCACCGAAGATCTTTTTCACGCGGTCAATGGCCAGCTGCTCTGCCACGTCCACGTGCTCGCAGCCACCGTAGTAGCGCTTGCCGGGGTAGCCTTCGGCGTATTTGTTGGTCAGCTGGGTGCCTTGCGCCCACATCACGGCGGGGGAGGCGTAGTTCTCGCTGGCGATCAGCTCGATGTGGTGTTCTTGGCGGGCGTTTTCGGCCTGGATGGCGGCAAACAGCTCGGGGTCGGTTTGTTCGACAAGAATTTTGCGGTCGTACATGATTGGCAGTCCTATGAACTTGTGTCCCTTGAAACAAGGGCTGCCCAGGCGAACGGCTGAACGCACGGGGCAGGGCCCCTGCGGCACGCTTCCCAGTGGTTCACAAGAAGTAGGTTCTTGCTGGTTTCCACGTCAGCGGCTGCATCCAGTGCTGCGCGACCACCGGCCACCTGGCGCAGGCGGAAATGTTCCGCCATCACCTTGGCGGCGTAGCCGCCGTCGTCGGCCATGTTGCCCGCGCCCACATAAAAGCGCAGGCCACCTTCCAGCGATCCTGCGCGGGCGATGCACTCTTGCAGCACCTTCACGCCGACGCGCAGGTTGCTCACCGGGTCAAAGGCGGCAAAGTGGCCGCCAAAGTTCTGGTACTTGTCGGTGTGCACGCGGGTCATCACCTGCATCAGCCCTTGGGCGCCCACAGCGCTTTCGGCAAACGGGTTGAAGCTGGACTCGATGGCCATGATGGCCAGGATCAGCGTGGGGTCGATCTTGGCACGGGTGCCAATCTCGTAGGCCTCGGCGACCAGGGCGCTGAGGGGTTCCGGCGCCACACGGTACTTCTTGCTGAGCCAGAAGGCCACGGCAGCCTGCTCCTTAGGCAGGTCTTTGGGGTTCACTGCCGTAGCACGCTCGCTGGCTTCGGGCTCGATGGGCATGCCCAGCATTTCTACCTGGCGGGCTTGCAGCCAGTTCATCAGTTGCTCTTCACCTGCCTGGCGCAGATCCGGCCGTGCTGTGAGGGCAATGACGACAAAGGCAACGGCCAGGCCGATGAGGGCAAAGCTGTTGTGGGTGATTTCAAGAAAACCTTCGGTCACATCGGCCGCGAAAGTTCGCACGCCGGAGACTATTTTTCCTGACGCTGTCATAGCTCTTCCTTTCTGAGGCGGGCCAGCGGAGCGGAGCAGTCACGGTGGACGGTGCTTTGCCGGCAGATCGCCTGGATTGGTACGCCATCAAGTCCGGGCTGCACGTCTGTGGAGTGCTTGGCGCCCTGGATTGACTTAGCCGGGTTCGGCAGCGATTGGGGTTTGTACTAGCCCCGTTTTTGGGGCTGGCGGATTCTAGAAGCTCACTAAATGCATAGTCAATACTAACAACTAAATATTTAAGACATAAAAATTATGAAAAATCTGTAAAAAATCACAGTTTTTCTGAGCCAAGCGCTGTTTTTCGGTGGGAGCGGCCGTGTAGCAGCTGACATCCGCATGTCAAATTCAATCGGGCTTTTCGCCGCCATTGAGAATCCGATTTGAGTTGGCGAAGCGAGTTTGATAAGGTGGAGGCGCCTGTAGATTTCAGGCATCGCCAGACGAAGCGAAGTCTCCCTCCGAGGGCATTCAGTGCCAAGGTGCAGCAGATGCCGCTTCCATGGCAACCCATGGAGGCAATACCTTGCCTCCGCGCCATGCGGACCTTTCTCTCCGCATCGCTACCGATGGCAAAGACCGTTGTGTCAGCCGTCAAGCCCGGCGGGTAGGCCCTTCAGGCACTGCTCGTCGGGCTTTCTTATTGGTGCGTCGCCTTGTGGGTGGGCGGCACAGTCTTATATATAGATAATGGGGGCTGTTCCCTAAAGCGGCGACCCGTCGCCCGGATTGCCGGGCGACATCCTCGCCTGACCTTGCTCCAGATCACCCTGCAGGTGTGGAGGAGGCAAGCCGCTACGGCCTCTGGCCTAATCCGGTGAAAATAGCCTTTTTGTTGCCCTGGCGCGCGCTTGGCGCGGTCGTTCGGGCACGGCACTAGGCTCTGCGCCTGGGATGCCTTCGTAATCCATTGGATCCATGTTTCCATTTTTTTCCCGCAGCAAAATGTCCGACGCATCTGAAGTGAATCCGGCCCCGGCCAAAACCCATGAGCCGCATCCGCTCGATGCGCTGACTGGTGGCGCTTTTTCTGCCGCCACATCGGGCGAGCGCGCTTCGCGCATCCGCGACTGGCTGGCCACTCAGCCATCGCCAGAGCAACTGCAAGAGGTGTTCAAGGAGCTGAGCGGGCGCGACAAGGGCGCGGCCCGTGCAGTGCGCGAGCGCCTGGACGAAATCCGTCGCGCCAAGGGGCAGGAAGCCATTGCGGCCGAATGGGCTGAAAAAGCCCAGGCCCTGCTGGCGGCCCCCAAGCTCAATATTGCAGATGCCCTGGCCTGGCAGCGGGATGCCGCCAAGGCTGGTGCCCCGTTGTCGCGCGAGCCGTTGTCGCTGCTCAAGGTACAGCTGGCCGACCGCGTGAAGGTCATCGAAGACCTGCAGCACCGGGTTCAGGTGCAGCGCGAGGCCGCTGTTTTGCTGGCACAGCGCATCGAAGTGCTCTCGACCAAGCCCTGGCGCGATGCGCAGGCTGCGCTCGAACTGTTGCGCGCCGATGTCGCACGCTGGCAGGAACAGGCCCAGGAGCTGACGGGTGATGCCAGCTGGGCGAGTGTGGAAGCCAGGTTCCCGCCGTTGCTCGATGCCTCGCGTACCCAGCTGCTGGTGGTGTGGGAGGCTTTCCAGCCTGCCGTGGCGAAAGCGGCCGCTGCCGCAGAGGATGCTGCTGCACCCCTGCCACCTGTGCCGGTGTGGGCGGACGAGCTGCGCGCTGCGCGTGGCTTGCCCACTGCTGCTTCTGAGGCGGCTGCCGCTTCTGCCGCTGCCGGCAAGCCCGCGCGTGTTGCCAAGCCCAAGGTGGCGCCAGAGGTGATTGAAAAAGCCCACCAACTGGTGCGCGATGCCTTGGCGACGCTGGAGAAAGAAACGGCCGAAGGCCATGGCAAGGCCAGTGCTGGTGCTGCCGCTGCGTTGCGCGCCGTGCTCAAGGTGCATGGCAAGCACATTGACAACGCGCTGGAGCAACAGGTGCACACGGCGCTGGTGGCTGCTGGTGAGCTGGAAGGCTGGCAACGCTGGAGTGCGGACCAGGTGCGTGAGGAGCTGGTGGCCAAGGCCGAAGCGCTGCTCAACCGCCCCGAAGGCCAGGCCCTGGGTGGCCGCAAGATGCAGGAGACCCTGCGCAGCCTGCGTGAGCAATGGAAGCAGGCGGACCAGGGCGGTGCGCCCAACCACGCGCTGTGGAAGAAATTTGACGAGGCCTGCAACGCAGCGCACAAGGTGGTCGAGGCCTGGCTGGACAAGATCCGCGCTGAAGCGGCTGAGCATAAGGCCCAGCGCCTCGCGCTGATCGAAGAGGTCAAGGCGTGGGCGCAGGAGCATGCTGCGTCGGGCGACTGGAAGGCCATCAACCGCGCGCTGTACCAGTTCGGCGACCGCTGGCGCGAAGGCGGCCATGTGGGTGAAAAAATCTTTGCCGAACTTCAGCCTCTTTGGAAGCAGGCGATCGCTCTGGCCGCAGCGCCGTTGGAGGCCGCGCAGAAAGAAAGCCTGGCACGTCGCCACGCAATGATCGAAGAGGCCACGGCACTGGGGGCTGCCCCTTCGCTGCGCATCGATGCCGTCAAGGCGCTGCAGCAGCGCTGGCAGGCAGAAGCTCAGACGGTGCCTCTGGATCGCAAGCACGAACAGAAGTTGTGGGATGCCTTCCGCAAGCCCATTGATGAGGCATTTAATCGCAAGTCGGCCGACCGCGAGCGCGCTGTCACTGAACTGAGTGCGCGGGACCGCGTTGTGCTGGAGGCGTCCAAGGCCCTGGAGGCTGCCAACGCCACTGGTGATGCGCAGCAGATTCGCGCTGCCATGCAGGCGCTGGAAGCCGCTTTGCGCGGCCAGGCCCAGGCGGCGGAAGCCGTTGCCACGGCCAACAAGGACGCTCAGTCGCAGGCTGAAGCGCAGTCGGTTGCGGCGCCAGCCGCGGCCGAAGGTGGGGCGGAGGCGGTGGAAGGTGGCGATGCAGCGGCTGCGGCCCCCGCAACGCCTGCTGCTCCCAAGCCTGCCGCGCGGCCCGTGGTGGCGGTGCGCGGGGATGACCGCCCCGGCATGAAGAAGGATGCTCCGGCGGCTCTTGGCCGAGGTGCTCGACCCGGTGATCGCCGCGATGGCCGTCCGGGCGACCGTGACGGTGCCCGCGGCCCGCGTGCGGATGGGCGCATGGGGGATCGTGGCGACCGAGGAGGCCGCTTTGGTGATCGCCCTGGCTTCGAGGACCGGGGCCCGCGCCTGGGTGACACGGCATTCCGTGCCCAGCGTGAGGCGATGGAGCATGCGCAGCTGGCGCTGAAGAAACTGGCAGCCCAGGCCCACGGGGAAGCGCTGACGCAGCTGCTCACCGCCTGGGAAAAGCGCGATGCAGCGCTGGTGCCCGGTGCGCAAGAACTGGGCTCGGGTGTGACGGCGTCGGTGCGCAGCGCCTGGACCCAGGCGTTGTCTGCTGCGCCCAAGGGCGATGCTGCGGAAGCCATGTTGCGGTTGGAGATGGCGGCAGAGGCGCCAACGCCGGCGGAGCACATTGCTGCACGGCGCATGCTGCAGCTGCAACTGCTGACACGCCGCAATGATCCCGCACCGGCCCAGACCTGGGGGCAGGATGTGGCGCGCGTGTTGGCAGGCCCCAGCGATGCGGCCAGCGCACGCCGTTTGCAGAACGTCCTAAAGACGCTGTTGCGCAAATAATCGAACGCAGGGAGTGTGCGCACTGCGGTGCGCATACCGACACAGCATCAGACAGAAAAACGAGATCGCGCGCGGTCTCGTTTTTTCTTTTGGGTGTGCGTGGGCCTGGAAAACAAAAAAGCCGTTGCGAATGCAACGGCCTTTTTATGTACTTGGTGCCCAGGAGAGGACTCGAACCTCCACGATGTTACTCGCTAGTACCTGAAACTAGTGCGTCTACCAATTCCGCCACCTGGGCTTTCAGATCAGCTTTGAATTATAGGATGTTTTTTGCGGCACCCGGAGAACTTGCTCATTTTTTTGAAAATTTTGTGCGAATGTTCAGGCGCGGTGGCTAGCTTGTCGCGGTCACCACAACCTCCCGCATGGCCTGACCGCCGCGCCGGGTCTGGCCCGGCAGGGCTGGGTGTTTTTGCGCGTGCATGACGCACCGGAAAATAAAAAAGCCGCTGTGTGTGCAGCGGCTTCGATATTTTGAAAACCTTGGCTGGTTCTCGTTAAACTTGGTGCCCAGGAGAGGACTCGAACCTCCACGATGTTACTCGCTAGTACCTGAAACTAGTGCGTCTACCAATTCCGCCACCTGGGCATTTCAGGAAAGACTAAGATTGTATAACAAAAAATCCCCCCCCGGCACGCAGCCCGCCGCACATTTGTCGCAAGAGATCGAAGGCAGCGTGCAAGGGCACCGTGATGGACACGGTTTCGTCATCCGCGACGATGGCGAAGGCGATATCTATATTCCCCCGAACGAAATGCGCGCCGTCCTGCACAAGGACCGCGTGCGTGTGCGCATCGTGCGCCAGGACCGCCGTGGCCGGCCCGAAGGCCGCGTTGTGGAAATCATCGAGCGCCCGCCACAGCCCATTATTGGCCGCCTGCTGCAGGAAAGCGGTGTCTGGCTGGTGGCGCCGGAGGACAAGCGCTACGGCCAGGATGTGCTGATCCCCAAGGGGGCCACCGGCGCCGCCAAGCCGGGGCAGGTCGTTGTGGTCGAGCTGACCGAGCCGCCGGCGCTGTTTGGCCAGCCCGTGGGCCGCATCACTGAGGTGCTGGGTGAAGTCGACGACCCGGGCATGGAGATCGAAATTGCCGTGCGTAAGTACGGCGTGCCGCACGAATTCTCAGAGGATTGCTTGGCCCAGGCCAAGGCCCTGCCCGACAAGGTACGTGCGCAGGACAAAAAACGCCGCGTGGACCTGACCGACGTGCCCCTGGTCACCATCGACGGCGAAGACGCGCGCGACTTCGACGACGCCGTGTACTGCGAGCCCGCCAAGGTCGGCCGCAGCAAGGGCTGGCGCCTGCTGGTGGCCATCGCCGATGTGAGCCACTATGTGGAGACTGGCAGCGCCATCGACATCGATGCCTACGACCGCGCCACCAGCGTCTACTTCCCGCGCCGCGTGATCCCCATGCTGCCGGAGAAGCTTAGCAACGGCCTGTGCTCGCTCAACCCCGAGGTAGAGCGCCTGTGCATGGTCTGCGACATGCTGGTCACGGCCAAAGGCGAGGTGCACGCGTACCAGTTCTACCCGGCCGTGATGTTCAGCCACGCGCGCTTTACGTATACCGAGGTGGCGGCCATTCTGGCCAACACGCGCGGCCCCGAGGCCAGCAAGCGCATGGACCGGGTCAAGGACCTGCTCAACCTGCATGACGTGTACCGCGCGCTGCTCATCGCACGCCAAGCACGTGGCGCGGTGGACTTCGAAACCACCGAGACGCAGATCGTCTGCGATGAGAACGGCCGCATCGAGAAGATCGTCCCCCGCACCCGCAACGATGCGCACAAGCTCATCGAAGAAGCCATGCTGGCCGCCAACGTGTGCAGCGCCGACTTCATCGCGCAGGGCGGCCAACCCGGCCTGTTCCGCGTGCACGAAGGCCCCACGCCCGAGAAGCAGGAGATCCTGCGCAACTACCTCAAAGCCATGGCCGTGGGCATGACGATTGGCGATGACCCCAAGCCGGGCGACTTCCAGGCGATTGCCGAGGCGACCAAGGAGCGGCCCGACGCGCAGCAGATCCACACCATGCTGCTGCGCTCCATGCAGCAGGCCATCTACACGCCCATCAACAGCGGCCACTTTGGGCTGGCCTTTGATGCCTACACCCACTTCACGAGCCCCATCCGTCGCTACCCCGACCTGCTGGTGCACCGGGTCATCAAGGCCATCCTGAACAAGACGCAGTACCGGCTGCCCGCACTGCCCACCCCGGGCGAGGCGCACGCCAAGCTGGCCAAGCGCCTCGCTGCGCGCGTGGCCGCACCCGGCACCAAGCCACGCAAAGACGTGAAGCCGCCCAGCCGCGAGACGCAGGCCTGGGAGGCCGCTGGCCTGCATTGCAGCGCCAACGAGCGCCGCGCCGACGAGGCGAGCCGCGATGTGGAAGCCTGGCTCAAGTGCAAGTACATGCGCGAGCACCTGGGCGAGGAATACAGCGGCGTGGTCAGCGCCGCGACCAGCTTCGGCATCTTCGTGACACTCGATGCCATGTACGTCGAAGGCCTGGTGCACATCACCGAATTGGGCGGCGAGTACTTCAAGTTCGATGAAGCACGCCAGGAACTGCGTGGCGAGCGCACCGGCATCCGCTACGCCATCGGCGCGCGTGTGCGGGTGCAGGTGAGCCGTGTGGACCTGGACGGCCGCAAGATCGACTTCCGCCTGGTGCACGAAGGCGAAGAGCTGCTGGGCCGTGCGCTCAAGGACAAGGGTGTGGGCGCTGACGGGTCGGGTGGCGGTGCGCGCAAAGCTGGTGGCCGTGCGGGTGGCCGCAAAGCAGACAAAGGCGCTGCGATGTCAGCCACTGAAAAGGCAGGCCTGACTCGCGAGCGTGCGGCGCGTTCGCCCATCCAGACGCTGAAGGCGTCGGTGAAGAAGGCGGTGGCTGGCAAGTCCAGCAAGGGCAAGGCGCGCAAGCCACGCCGCGGCTGACGCCCCTTTGCTGGTGGGCCTGAGGGCTTCCAGTTCAGCTGCAAATTGCTACCCAATTGATAGCTGCTAGCGCATATTCAACAAGCGCTAGCGGCTATTTTTATTGGTGATCTGGCTTCGTTTGATCCAGAAAGCGCGCATATTTGTGCGCCGTGTCGGCGGGCGCTTCCATCATGGGCAGATGGCCGATGCCGGGCAGGGCCTCCAGTTGCGCTTGGGGCAATAGCTTTTGCAAAGGCTGAAGGCCCGAACGGTCAAACACGCGGTCTTTATCGCCCCACAGCACGAGCACGGGGTGCTTTTGCAGTTCGCCCAGTCGTTGCTCCAGCAGATAGCGGTCTTTGAGCTGCGCATCCCACAGGTGGGTGTTGGATGGAGCATTGCGCAGTGCTGCCTGCTCCGTGGCGTGCAGGATGGGATACGGCAGGAACGGGCGTTTTTCAAACACCAGGTCCATCATGGCGCGGAAGGCTGCGGCGTCGTGGGCCACCAGCGGGCGCTGCCCGGCATCGATGAGCCGGTCCATCGTGCTGGGCTGTGGTGAGCGGATGCCATGGGGCGCGCCGATGAAAGCCACGCTGGCCACGCGCTCGGGGTGCTGCAGCGCAAACAGCGCGGCAATGGTGCCGCCCATGGAGTTGCCCGCGAGGTGGGCCTTCTCAATGCCCAGCGCGTCCAGCAGCGCGCCCAGGCGTTGGATGTGCGCGGCGTAGTCATAAGGCTGGTCGTCCAGCCGCGTGCTTTCGCCAAAACCGGGGAAGTCTGGGGCAATCACCCGGTACTGGCTGGTGAGGGGGCGCGCAAAATCCACCCAATGGTCCTTCTCCGCAAATATGCCGTGCAGCAGCACCAGGGGTGTGGCGCCAGGGTTGCCGGGCGCTGGTTGGGATGGCGCACCGCTGTCCAGGTAATGGATCGTGTGCAGCGCGGCGGTGGTGGTTTTTTCTTCCATGCCCGAGAGGCTGCGGTTGAGGTGGAGCAGGGGCTCCTTCAGCAGCGACGGGGCGCCGTAATAGAGGCCCACGCCACTCAACACGAGGGCGGCGGCAACAGAAAAGAAGGCAATGCGTTTCAAGAACCAGTCTCCAGAAGAACGATGGGATGCCGTGGTGCTGCGAGGGCGCGCCGGGGCTGTGCAAGGCTACCGGGAAACGTGCCGCAAGACTTGTAGGTTTGGGCTATGCCGCAGCGCACCAACACCCTGACGCTGGGCTCTGACCGTGCGCTGTACGTGGGCGAGATCCCGGCCACGGGCTGGCATTGCCATGCGTCGCCCGTGCTGCTGATGGGGCTCTCGGGCCGGTTTGCGCTGCACTGGGGCGAAGGGCGGATGGAGACCTGCCACAGCGCGCTGGTGGATGCCGGGGTGGAGCATCTGTTCGACCCCTGCGGCGAGGCGGTTGCGCTCGTGTACCTGGAGCCAGACTCGCCGGAGGCGCGCAGCCTGCGCAGTGTGTTCCTGCAGCAGGGTGGCGCGCTCCTGGATGTGACGGCGCCGGTGCGTGCGCGTGCGGCCACGGAAGGCCATCTGCGCGCCTTTGATCTACCTGCCCTGCTTCAGCACCATCTGCTGCAGGCGGCGCCCCCGCTGGACCCGCGCGTGGCCCATAGCCTGCACGCCCTGCGCCGCCCGCAGCAGGAGCAGGGGCGCTTGGCGCGGGCAGGGCTGGCGTCCGAGGTGCAGTTGTCGGCCTCGCGCTTCAACCATTTGTTTCGCGCCGAAATGGGTGTGAGCCTGCGCAGCTACCGCGTGTGGTCGCAGGTGCGGCTGGCCATGGCAGGGCTGGCAGTTAGCCCGCGCCTGACGGATGCGGCGCTGCACGGCGACTTTGCGGACTCGGCACATTTCAGCCGCATGTTCCGCCAGACCTTTGGCATGACGCCGTCGAGTGTGCTCAAGCCGCTCAAGCAGGTCACGCTGTTGGATTGAGGCAACGCCGAATAAGGGTATATCCGTAAATTAAACTATGCCCCTGAGTCGCCCGTGATGCGGCCCAGGAGAC
>JADHED010002841.1_pt1 | contig 11241 bp, 13 predicted proteins | sample 8952041 | NCBI WGS metagenome assembly JADHED01 (sample SAMN16124423, study PRJNA663239) | bioreactor sludge metagenome | isolation source: sludge (control) | place: India:Bengaluru | collected 2018-09-08
CTACGGCCATGCATGGAAATCCCCGCAAAAGGATATTCCCACTGGGGTTAGTCCGATCAGGTTCCACCGATGAGCGCCGGATATTTTGTCGCCGGGACCGACACCGGGGTGGGCAAGACCTTGATTTCCTCTGCCTTGGTCTATGGATTCGCTCAACGCGGTTTGCGTGCCGCCGGCATGAAACCGGTAGCCGCGGGGTGCGTCCTGGAAGAAGGTGTCTGGCTGTCGGACGATGTCAAGTCGCTGCGTGCCGCTTCGAATGTGGAACTGCCCCAGTCCGTGCTCAATCCTTACGCTTTCGAGCCTCCGATCGCACCGCATGTGGCGGCGAAATGGGCGGGCGAGCGCATTGCGCTGCCCAAAATTACCAGCGCTTTCGCTGCGGCGCAGTCCAGGGTCGATATGCTGGTGGTAGAGGGCGTGGGCGGGTTTTGTGTGCCGTTGAACGAGCACGAAGATACCGCGGATATGGCGGTGGCTTTGGGGCTGCCGGTTGTGCTGGTGGTGGGCGTTCGTCTTGGATGCCTGAGTCACGCGCTGTTGACTGCTGAAGCCATTCGTACCAGAGGCTTGACGTTGGCAGGGTGGGTAGCTAATCATATCGAGCCTGGAATGCTCGGGGCGGCGGAAAACGTCCTCACCCTGCGCGAGCGCCTGGGAGTGCCGCTGATCTCGGAAGTCAGCTTTAGCGCATTTGCTGACTTTCGAGTAGTGGCTGGCTTGCTGGACTATGATAGATTGTGCGAAAACAACTAAAATACTGCCGGTTCCTCTTGCATTAAAGCTTGGAATTCGTTGTACGATAACAAAAAATATTTCTTGAAGGTGGAGTCAAGATGGAAATCCTGGAAAAGCTCATACAGAACTTCAATTTGAAGAAACAGTTTCTGATCCTTTCCATGCTTGAGGGGGTTGGGTTCATCGTTGTCTATTTTGACAACTCGTTGCCCGTCATTGCCCTGTTTCTGGTCTTGAACGTCATTACGGCACTCTGGTTCGGTTTTCGCTCTGCCAAGCGGGCAGAAGCCATTGCCCGCAACCTGATGACAATCGCCAGTGGTGATCTGTCCAAAAGATTCGGGTTGGCGGGTAAGGATGACTTCTCCTGGATGGCCTACGAGTCCGATCGTGCCCGCAAAGGCGTGGCGACCCTGATTCAGGGCGTGACACAGACGTCGGGGGAATTGGGACGTTCCGCAGATGACATGAGCTCAATCGCCTTGCGCACCAAGGAGGCCATCGCCAGCCAGGGTGATCACACGGCACAGATTGCAGCCAGCATCATGCAGCTGGCGGGTCAGGTGAAGGATGTTTCTGCACAGGCCAACCGCGTCGCATCCTCCGCGAAGAGCGCCAATTCTGCCGCTGTCGGCGGCAGCAAGGTGGTCGGCGAAACGATTCGTTCGTTGGATACCATTTCCAACGATGTGCAGGGTATTGCCGAGTCCATCACATCGCTGCAGGATGAGATCAACAAGATCAGTTCCGTGATGCAGGTCATTCGCGATATCTCCGAACAGACTAATCTGCTTGCACTTAACGCCGCAATTGAAGCTGCGCGCGCGGGCGAGGCGGGCCGCGGGTTTGCCGTGGTGGCGGATGAGGTGCGTAACCTGTCGCAACGCACGAGCAAGTCTACCGAGGAAATCACGCAGATCATTACCAGCCTGCAGAACAAATCCCAGCAAGTGGCGCGCACGGTGGAGGAGAAGCAGCAGGATGCCAACGCCGCAGCAGGCAGTGCCAAAATGGCCGAAGATGCCCTGAATGGCATCGTCGGCGCGGTGCAGGAAATCGTGGCGATGTCCGACACGATCGCCACGTTGGCGACGCAGCAGGAGGCTGCGACAGGAGGCATCACGGAGGCCGTGACCTACATCGAGGGCCTGTCGCGTCAGAATGCCGAGGAAGCCAATGCGTTCCATGGCATGTCGCAACATCTGTCCCAGAAAGCGGGTGCCCTGAACGAGATGGTATCCAAGTTCACCGTCTGAGGCTGAACAAGGGTCAAAAAGCCTGCTTCCGTGCAGGCTTTTTTGTTGCGCCCGAGTAAACGCGACAAGAAGGTGCTGAATCAGGTAAACTTATGGCTAACGTCGTGCGTTAGTTTCATTTTCAACATCGTAAGGAGAGTATTCATGCGTAATATCACTCTTGGACTGATCGCCGCTTTGGCATTCGCCAGCGTCGCTGCCCAAGCCGATGAGGCTTCCGCCCAGAAGCTGGCTGACAAGTATGCCACCATTGCAAAGAACATCGACAAGACCTCCGCTGGTCTCTCCGCCGATGATGGCAAGGCCTTCTTCAATCGCGAACTGACCATTCGTGGCAAGCAAGTGGCCTGTGCATCCTGCCATACGGCTAACCCGGCCCAGGCCGGCAAGCACGCCGTGACCGGCAAGGCGATCCAGCCGCTGGCACCGTCCGCCAACGCCAAGCGCTTCTCCAACCTGGACAAGGTGGAAAAGAACTTCGAGAAGCACTGCCTGGACATCATCGGCCGTGACTGTACTGCCCAGGAAAAGGGTAACTTCATTGCCTACCTGCTGACAGTCAAGTAAGACGATTCAGTGCGTGAAAAAGCCCGGGATTCCCGGGCTTTTTTATTGATATTGGTACCCCAAGGGGTGTCCTGAAATCGCGGTCGCTGTGGTCAAGCCGCCTGGACCGGAATTTCGTGACGCTTGTTGACGATACGATTCAGGGCATCGACATACACCAGTTCCGGGGCGAACTTTTCCAGTTCGATTTCGTTGTAGGTGGCATAGGTGGCGATGATGAGAATGTCACCGGGGGCCGCCTTGCGTGCGGCTGCACCATTGACGGAAATGACGCCGGAATCGCGTTCAGCGCGAATCGCGTAGGTGGTGAAGCGTTCGCCGTTGTTGACGTTGTAAATCTCGATCTGCTGGTATTCGCGGATGTCGGCAGCCTCCAGCAGGTTCTCGTCGATGGCGCAGGAACCCTCGTAGTCCAGCTCGGAATGCGTCACGCGCACCCGGTGCAGCTTGGATTTGAGCATGGTTCTTTGCATGGGCTATCTGCCTGATTCGTAAGAAAAGGGGGGCATTATAATGCCTGCGATCACGCAGTGCAAAATTCGATGTTGTCGATCAGCCGGGTCGACCCCAGCCGCGCGGCGCCCAGGACGATCAGTTTCTGCTCTTCCGGAACGGGGGTTAACAGGGTAGCGGCGCTACGAATGACGATGTAGTCGACGATCCACCCCAGTTGTGTCAGGTATTGGGCGGTTTGTGTTTCGATGGCGTCGAAATCGCGATTGCCCTTCTGCACCGCCGTTACAACCTGTTGCAAGGCGCGATACAGGCGCGGCGCTTCGAGACGCTGCGCGGGTTTGAGGTACCCGTTGCGTGAACTCATGGCGAGGCCGTCCTGTTCACGGATAGTCTCGCCCGCCAGCATGTCGATCGGCATGTTCAACTGCGATACCATCTCGCGCAAGATGAACAGTTGCTGAAAATCCTTGCTGCCAAAACAGGCAACCTGCGGTTGCACGATATTGAACAGCTTGGCGACTACCGTGCACACCCCTTTGAAATGTCCAGGACGGTGTGCACCGCAAAGCTGGTTGGCAATCGGCGGCGGCTCGATCTGGATGGTTTGCGGCGACGGATACAGCTCAGACTCGGTGGGCGTAAAGACGATGTCTGCTTCGGCTTGTGCCAGTTTCTCGCAATCGGCCTGTAGCGTGCGTGGGTAGTTGGCCAGATCTTCGTTGGCGCCAAACTGCAACGGGTTGACAAAAATACTGACGACCACGGTGTCGGCGTGTGCCTTCGCCATCCTGACCAGGGAGAGATGGCCCTCGTGCAGATTACCCATGGTGGGCACGAAGGCAATGCGGCCTGCCTGTTCAAGCCGGCGTCGTAATTCTGGAATTTGAGCGATCACTTCCATCAGAAGCAGTGCTCCGGCGCAGGAAATGAACCTGCCTTGACCGCCTGTACGTAGTGCTGGATCGCTTCCGATATGCTTGCCGCGCCTGACATGAAGTTGCGTGCGAATCTGGGCGTCTTGCCGGGGTAGATGTCCAGCATGTCGTGCAGAACCAGTACCTGTCCGTGGCAAGCTGGTCCGGCGCCGATGCCGATCGTCGGGATGCGCAGGGTGGATGTGACCTCGGCGGCGAGCGCGGTTGGCACCATTTCCAGCACGAGCATGGTCGCGCCGGCATCCTGCAAGGCAAGCGCATCCCGCAGGATACGTTGGGCGCTTTCCGCATCGCGCCCCTGAACCTTGTACCCGCCAAGTTCATGCACGGATTGCGGCGTAAACCCCAAATGGCCACAGACCGGAATCCCTTCCGCAATCAGAAGACGGATTGCTTCGAGCTTCGCGCCCTCCAGTTTGACCATATGAGCGCCGGCTGCAATCAGCAGGCGCGCGTTTTCCACGGCTGATTCAGGTGTCTGGTCGCTGCCATAGGGCAGGTCGGCCACGATCATGGTCTGCTGCGCCCCTCGTGCGACGCAGCGGGTGTGGTAACGCATGTCGTCCATGGAGACCTGCAGCGTGTCACTTTCGCCTTGCAGCACCATGCCCAGGGAATCGCCGACCAACAGGATATCCACCCCGGCGTTTTCGCACAGGGCGGCAAAACTGGCGTCGTAACAGGTCAGCACGGAAATCGGATCATGCGCGGCCGGCAGGGTGCGGAAGGCTTCCGGGGTCATCCATCCAGCCTCGGGTTAAAGTACTCGCGGCGGCTGCGCATGGCGCCGATACGGGAAATCAGGAGATCCAGCGCAGCATCGTCCGTCGCGCAGTCCAGTGACTCGTTGTTGACGATGAGGAGTGGCGAGGCATCATAGTGGTGGAAATACTCGCCGTAGGCCTCCGCCAGTTGTGTCAGGTACTCACGCGAGATGGTCTGTTCATAGCTGATGTTGCGTTGCTCCACGCGTTTCAGCAGTGCGTCGACAGGCGTCTGCAGATAGATCACCAGATCGGGCGCGGTGATCTGCAATTGCAGGTGCTGATAGATTTGCCGGTACAGGGCGAACTCGTCGTCATTCAAGGTCAGGCGCGCGAACAGCGGGTCTTTTTCCAGGAAAAAATCAGCGATCGTGGCACCGCCAAAGAGATCGCGCTGGCTGAGTTCGCGCACCTGCTCGGTGCGCTGGAACAGGAAGAACAACTGGGTCGGCAAGGCGTATCGCGAGGCATCCTGATAAAACTTCGGCAGGAAGGGGTTGGCACTTGCGTTTTCCAGCAGCAGCGTCGCGGGGAAGCGGTCGGCCAGTTTTCTGGCCAGCGTCGTCTTGCCGCAGCCGATCGGGCCTTCGATGACGATGTAAGGATATTTGTTGGTGAGCGTCATGCGGTGATTTTCTCCACACCCTGATCGAGGCATCGCGGTGCCAGTGCGTCCACACGGCCTTGGCCCGGGATGACCAGCGTGGGTGCAATCTCGGCGAGCGGCAACAGCACGAAGCCACGGCTGTGCATGCGCGGGTGCGGCAGGGTCAGTTCCTCGGAGTGCATGGTGAGGTCATCATAAAGCAAAAGGTCGAGATCAAGCACGCGCGGGGCGTTCGGGAAAGGGCGTTCGCGGCCATGCGTGGTTTCGAGTGCCAGAAGTGCCTGTAGCAAAGCGGCAGGCGGGATGTCCGTGGTGATCTCGGCGACGGCATTGATGAAGTCTGGCTGATTGTCGTAACCCACCGGGGCCGTTCGGTACAGTGAGGACGCTCGCACTAGTTGGATGCCCGGCATTTCGCTGATCTCGGTGAGCGCCTGACGCACCTGCCGTTGAGGATCTTGCAGGTTGCTGCCCAAGGCGATGAACGCCCGGTGACTCATGCCGGGTTGGCCGCAGGTTTGCGGCGGCGACGACGCTTCTTGGCAGGTTCGGTATTGGGCAGCAGCATGACTTCGCGCGTGGCTGTATCGGCCTGTGCGAAGCGATCCCACCATTCTGCGATCTCCATCGGCAGTTCGCCCGACTGGCAGCGCAACAGCAGAAAATCGTATCCGGCACGGAAGCGCGGATTTTCCAGGAGCCGGAACGGGCGCTGACCGGCGCGTTGCTCGAAGCGTGGCTGGAGTGTCCAGATCTCCTTCATCACGATGCTGAAGCGTTTGGTAATGGCGAGTTTCTCGGCTTGCACGTCCGAAACATCATGCATTGCTTGCATCAGCGCAGGCAGGGGGTTTTCGCCTTTGGCCTTGTATTGCTGCCAGGTCGCCAGCACTTCGTGCCATAGCAATGTCGCGAACAGGAATGCCGGGGAAACGGGTTTGTCTTCCTGTACGCGTTCGTCGGTGTTTTCCAGTGCGAGCGTGACGAAACGTTCCCCCATCGGTTGTTCCAGCACGACGTCCAGCATGGGGAGCAGCCCATGGTGCAGGCCGTGCTCGCGCAGGGCATGGGAGCTCTCGATGGCGTGTCCGGAAAGGAACAGCTTGAGCATCTCGTCGAACAGTCGTGCCGGGGGGACGTCTTCCAGCAGGTCCGCCATGCGTGGGATGGGCGCCTCGGTGTCGGGATGCAGTTTCAGCCCCAGCTTGGCGGACAGACGGACAGCACGCAGCATGCGCACCGGGTCTTCGCGGTAGCGCGTCTCCGGGTCTCCGATCATGCGCAGGACACCGTCCTTGATGTCCTTGAGGCCGTGGTGGTAGTCCCACACTTCTTCCGTCTGCGGGTCGTAATACAGGGCGTTGGCCGTGAAGTCGCGGCGCGCGGCGTCTTCTTCCTGAGAACCGAACACGTTGTCGCGAAGAATACGACCGCTGTCGGCGATTTCTGCATCGCCTTCCTCGGAAGATAGATGGCTGCCCCGAAACGTGGTGACTTCGATGGTCTCTGCGCCGAACATCACGTGCACGATGCGAAAGCGCCGGCCGATGATGCGCGAGCGACGAAAAATGCGGTGGACTTGTTCTGGGGTCGCGTTGGTCGCGATGTCGAAATCCTTGGGGGTGCGCTTCAGCAGCAGGTCGCGCACCGCGCCGCCGACGATGAAGGCGGCAAAACCAGCCTTGTGCAACTCCTGTACCGTTTTCATGGCGGCATGGCTGATGTGCTTGCGGTCGATGCCGTGTGCACGGCGCGGAAAGCGCTCCGCCTGATGTGGCGTATGAGGGGCAGGCTTTTTCTTGCCTTTGAAGACGGTCTGCAGGAATTTTTTGATCATGAGTCCAACGGGGCCTGATAGTGAGGCGCTAAGTCGTCGGATTATAACGCAAAGCCGGCCTCGAGGGCCGGCTTTGCTTGTTGCGGGGGCTTGGTGTTACAGGTTCCAGCCGTAGGCGATGCCGATGGAGTCCTGATACATCTTGAGGTTGGCTTGACCGCCGCCGAAGCCGGCGGGAACCGAGTTGGAGCCATTTACCTCGTTCTCAAAGGCATGCATGTAGGCGAGCGAAAGTTCCGCCTTGTTCGGCAATACCCAGGTCGCGCCTAAAGTAAGGTGGTCCTGCACGACGCCGGGAGCGATTACGTTGAACAACGTATCCGATTTACGGATCGGTTGGGTGTTGTGGTTGTAGCCGGCGCGCAGGGTGAGTGTGTCGCTGTAGGCGTAACTTGCGCCGATCTTGAACGCGGTGACATCGCGCCAGGCAAAGCCGGAGCCATTGTCGTTGCCCAGGCTATTGGGAGCCAGATTCGCCAGCGATGCATTCCCCACCGAATCCACGTCGCTGTAGTTGATGCGCTGGACATCGGCTGCGAGTGTCAGCGCAGGAGTCGCCTTGACCGCGACGCCGACACCGTAGGTTTCCGGAATGTCGAAATCCCCTTGCTCGGCGAACAGCCCCTTGTACTTGTCGAATTCGGTCATCCAAGTGCGGCTCTGATAAGTGGCCCCGAGGGTAACGGCATCGTTGATCTTGACGATCCAGCCCAGATGCAGTCCGGCACCATAGGAATGATCGTGGTCACGGTTGCTCAGGTTGTTGGCTGATGAACTGAACCCGTTAAGACCAAAATTCTGAATGCCCTTGATCTCGAAACGTTGGTAGGCCAGATTGACCGAAACACCAACGGTATGGTTTTCCGAAATCTTCCAGGTCGCAGTCGGGGCCACGAACAGTTGCGCCAGATCCATGCGCGTCCGCCCACCACTACTGAAAAGCGGGAAGCCATCCTTGTAATCGGTATTCATGCCGCCGTTGCCATACACGCTTACGCCAAGCGTGAACTCTGGGGTGATCTGGCGGTTGTAACCAAACTCCGGGATCAGGAAATTCTTGCTGTCGTTGGCTTCGTAAGTCTGGGTGCCGACCAATCCGTTGTTGACCAGTTCGGCTTCGCGAATCGGCCTGAACCACGTCACACCAAAATCCACGCGGTCGCCGATCAGCCCCATGCCGGCTGGGTTGGTGGCGGCGGCGAGCGCGTCCTGGGGCAGGGCGATCCCAACGCCGCCCATCCCTTGCGATTTGACGCCGTAGCCGTGTGCGAAGTAACCGTCTGTGGCGAAAGCGCTCAACGGCAGGGAGAGCGTGGTGAGCAGCAGGGGCAGGTGGCGAATGTGCATGATCGATATGAGAAAAAGATGAATTAGGCGCGCACTATAACAGGGCTTTATGATGAATAAAAATGATTGTTGGTGCTATTGATATAACGGTCGGCAATATTGCCTGGGGTGGGTACGATGCATGGTTCCACCGGATTCCGCTATGATGTCCGCGACATGCGAACGAGAGGGCTCGCTGCATCGCCCGGGCATGCTTTCCGAATCTATATTGGTCAAGCTGCATTGACCCCGATTTAGATGGGGTGGGAAGATGGCAGGATGTTGCCGACGTTGCTTTTTCATGAAGGACACTTGAGGGAGAGGATATGAGCTTCCTGATCGCTGCGCTGGTCGTCATCGCGATTGTCGGCGCGGGTGTGCTGTTTTGGGTGAAGCGTCCGCACGCTGAGGCATTGCCGGGCTTTGCCAGAACCGAGTCGGATAATTCCGCGGATGCTATGTTCGAGCAGGGGATGGCATTTCGCCGCGGTGACGACCTCGAACTCGACTTCGATGCGGCGCGGCGTCTGTTCAGGCGGGCCGCGGAAATGAATCACGCGCAGGCGCAATTCGAATATGGTGTCATGCTGGATCGCGGGCTGGGTGGGGAGCAGGACCCTGTCAAGGGCGTGCGTTGGATCGAACATGCCGCCAAGAATGGTTGCGTCGATGCCAGGCTGTTCATCGGCAAGCGCTATATGGCGGGCGAGGGCCTGCCACGCAATCTGCAACGTGCCGAGCAGTATCTGCGTGGTGCGGCTGAGGCGGGGCTAGCGGAGGCGCAGGCGGTGCTGGGTGAGTTGTATCTGATCGCAGAACCTCCGCTGGCGGACCCGGTCAAGGCTGCTGCCTGGTTGGCGAAGGCGGTTGCGCAGCGTTACCCGGCAGCCTATTTCGCATTGAGCGAATTGTACGAGCGTGGCACAGGTGTGGCAAAAGACCTCAAAAAAGCCGATGAACTGTTACTGCAGGCGGCCGACTTCGGCGAGCCCAAGGCGCAGTTGAAAATCGCGAAATACTATCTGACGGGTGCGTTCGGTCACACCTTTGCTCAAAATTACCGGGCGGCGCTCGACTGGTTCAAGCGCGCCTCGGCGCATGGTGTGGCGGAAGCGGAGTACGAGGTGGGCTTGCGCTACGAACGCAACGAGGGAGTCGATAAGCCGGATATGGCGCTGGCGGCGTCATCCTATCTCAAGGCGGCTGAAATGGGCTATGTGCCTGCGCAACACAGGATAGGCCAGGTGTATCTATACGGCCAAGGTGTTAACCAGAACCTGCGTGAGGCGCGTCGCTGGTTTTCAGCAGCGGCGGCACAGGGGCATGTGGAGGCGGCCAAGCTGTCCCTGAAATTGCAGGGTGCTGTGTCCGATGATGTAGTGATCGGTCGGGTCGACGGCGCCCAGAGCGACAGCGCGACGGATTGGAAGGGCTGATATCTTGCAAACAGTCTCTGATGCCGGCACCCAGCGTGCCGGCCAGCCGGTGGTCGGCATTTTCGATTCCGGGGTTGGCGGAATATCCGTGCTTCGCCATATACGTGAAGCGTTGCCCCGGCAGGACCTGATCTACTGCGCAGACTCCTTGCACACACCCTACGGCAATAAATCTCCCGAGCAGATTCTGGAGCGATCCTTGCGCTTGACGGAATTTCTGCTGGAGCAGGGCGCGAAAGCGATTGTAGTTGCGTGCAACACGGCAACGGCAGCTGCGGTTGATGCCTTGCGTGAACGATATTCAGTGCCGATTATCGGCATGGAGCCGGCGGTCAAGCCTGCGGTGGCCGCAACACGCAGCGGTGTGGTCGGGGTGATGGCTACGGTGGGAACCCTCAAGAGCGCCCAATTCGCGGCGTTGCTCGAAAATTATGGCAAGGGTGTGCAGGTCGTGACGCAGGCCTGCCAAGGGTTGGTGGAATGTGTCGAGCGCGGCGAACTGGATACGCCCGCAACGCGCGACCTCGTGCTTAAATATTTGCACCCGCTCTTGGCGGGTGGAGCCGATACCATCGTGCTCGGCTGTACACACTATCCATTCCTCCGCGCATTGATCGAACAGGAAACAGGCCCCGATGTCGCGATTATCGATACAGGCGAGGCGGTGGCGCGTCAGTTGCGGCGGCGGCTCGAGGAGCATGGACTGCTGGCTGAGTCTTCGGGGCAGGCTGCGTTCTGGACAAGCGGAAATCCTGCGGAGGCGCAGCCAGTGATGTCGGTGCTGTGGCGTCAGCCGGTCACGGTCCAGCAGTTGCCTGCGTGGGCGAAATAAAAAAGCGGACAATGGCCCGCTTTTTTATTGTTCACCTGGCTGTCATGGTCAGTGATGTTTGACGACTTCGCCCGCTTTCAGTCGGTACTTGGTGCCGCAGTAGGGGCACAGTGCCGAGCCGGTGGCGGCAACATCCAGGAACACGCGAGGGTGCGAACACCACAGTGCCGATTCGCTGGTCGGGCAGTGCAGCGGCAAATCCTTTGCGGTGACTTCCACTTCGCGGGACTCCTTGGACATCGCGTTCTCCTTAGACGAGGGTGAGCCAGCCCAGATGTTGCGCGGACTTGCCGGTCACCACATCGAAGTACTTCGATTGCAGTTTCTCCGTCACCGGACCACGCTTGCCGGCACCGATGGCACGGTTGTCCAGTTCGCGGATCGGCGTTACCTCGGCGGCGGTGCCGGTGAAGAACGCTTCGTCGGCGGAGTAGACTTCGTCACGGGTAATGCGCTTTTCGATCACCTGCAGTCCCATTTCTGTTGC
>JADHED010002842.1_pt1 | contig 11240 bp, 11 predicted proteins | sample 8952041 | NCBI WGS metagenome assembly JADHED01 (sample SAMN16124423, study PRJNA663239) | bioreactor sludge metagenome | isolation source: sludge (control) | place: India:Bengaluru | collected 2018-09-08
GTCACGATGATCGAGCTCGACGCAGGCGCGTGCAGCGCGCTGGAGAAAAACCGCGCGACACTGGGGGCGGCCGCCGTGGAAGTGTTGCGCGTCGAGGCGCGCAGCTGGCTGGCGGCCGACCGCACGGCCTGGAACCTGGTCTTTCTCGACCCTCCTTTCGACAGCGGGCTTGCAGAAGGCCTGCTGGACGAACTGGGGCCGCATCTCGCGCCCGGCGGCTGGGTCTATGTCGAACAGGGTACGCCGGTGATTGCGCCGGCCGGGTTTATCATGCACCGGAGCGGACGCGCGGGGCGTTCGCATTTTGCCCTGCTGGCCAAGGAAGAATCCTGATGCTCATCGCCGTCTATCCCGGTACCTTCGATCCGATCACGCGCGGCCATGAAGACTTGGTGCGCCGCGCCGTGCGTTTGTTCGACCGGGTGATCGTGGCCGTGGCGGAGTCGCGCAACAAGCGGCCGTTCTTTTCCGTCGACGAACGCGTAGCGATGGCGCGCGAAGTACTGGCCGACGTACCGAAAGTCCAGGTGGAGGGCTTCTCCGGGCTGCTCATCGATTTCGTTGCGGCACAGGGCGCCATTGCCGTGTTGCGGGGGCTACGCGCCGCGTCCGACTTCGAGTACGAATTCCAGCTCGCAGGCATGAACCGCAACCTCAAGCCGGATATCGAAACCCTGTTCCTCACGCCGTCGGATCAGTACATGTTCATCTCGGCCAGCATGATCCGCGAGATCGCCCAGCTTGGCGGCAATGTCGCCCCCTTCGTTCACCCGTTGGTCGCGACGCGATTAGGTGAGAAAATAAGTAAAAACTGATATGACACGGAGAAAGCCATGTCCATGATGATCACGGACGAATGCATCAACTGCGACGTCTGTTTGCCTGAATGCCCCAACGATGCGATCTCGCAGGGCGACGAGATCTACATCATCGATCCCAACAAATGCACCGAATGCGTCGGGCACTTCGATACGCCGCAGTGCGTGGAAGTGTGTCCGGTCGATTGCATTCCCTTGAACCCCGACTATCCGGAAACCAAGGACCAGCTGCAGGAAAAATTCCTGCGCTTGACCGCGGGCAAATAAGCGCCCGATATCAGGCAGTCTTCGCCAGACGCGTGCCGTCGAGATTGTCGGTCAGCGCGTCGGCGATGCGCGCATTGATGCGGGCAAGCTGCTCTATCTGATCGCTGACCGTACCCATCGCGGTATCGAGTTCGGCGATGCGCTCGTCGAGCGTTTCGGTTGCCGTGTGGATGCGGCTGACGCTGTCCAGGCGGCGTTTCAGCTGGATCTTGTGTTCGCGAACCTGGGTTTCCATCGGCGCGATCAAGGCCTTGAGCCAGGACTCGGTTTCGCTGTTGGCGATTTCGAACACCTGCACCACCTTGCTAGCCAGCGTTTCGAAGAAGCGCTGCGTCAGTTGGGTCTGGCCCACGGTCATCATGCTGAACAGCGTGTTGAAGCGTTCGTCGAAAATCCGTTCGAGCCGGGCGGTTTCCTTGCGGTACTTGCCCAGGCTGTGGTCCGGCGGGTTGACCATCGCAAGCCCATGTTCGTCGCTGAACTTCTGGTACATCGCCGTCATCATGCTGCGGATTTCCTGGATGGTCGTCGCGGCCGTGTCCAGGTTGTCGTTCAATTGCCGGAAGAACTGCGCCATCGATTCGCGCAATCCGCTGCTGAACCGACTTTTCTCCATGGACAGACGGGTCTGCTTGACCGTTTCGCGCAGCGTCTCCATGCCCAGGCGCCGACGCAGGGTGTCCACCTGCGCAGCGAACACGTTGCGCAGGGCATTGAACTGTTCCAGGCCGCGTTCGAACTGCTGCTTGTCTTCGTTCGCCTTGGTCATCATGTGCTGGATCACGTCGCGGTTCTTGCCGCGCAGGCCTTCCAGCTCGTCGATCTGGTCCTGGATGGTTGCCAGCCGGGATTCCAGCAGTTCGGTCGTCCTGACGACCACATCTTCCACGGCGGCTTGCGCGGATTCGCCGACCAGCGCCTGCTTGCAGGGAATCAACTCCTGGGACAGCGCCACTTCGAGTTCGGGAAGTCGGCTCTTCGCCAGCAGCGGCTCGTCGTGACGCACCTTGGCGACCAGAGCCTTCTGCGCCGAAACCGGATAGACCTGGCTGGCCGGCAGATCGAGCAGCGTTGCGCTCGCGGCGACCTGCTTGGCGATTTCGGCCTCGACCTGCGCATCGGTTTTCAGTTCGTCCCACAGTCCGTCGATCTTGTTCAATACGGCCAGGCGCGCGCGGCTGGCGCCATGCACGGGGGCAATGTGGTGGCGCCAGATTTCGATGTCCGATTTGGTCACACCCGTGTCGGCCGCAAGCAGGAACAGAACCGCGTGCGCGCTCGGCAGCATGCTGAGCGTCAGTTCGGGTTCGGTACCGATGGCGTTCAGGCCCGGCGTGTCGAGGATGACCAGGCCCTGCTTCAGCAGAGGGTGGGGAAAATTGATCAGCGCGTGGCGCCAGCGCGGGATGTCGATGCTGCCGTCCCGATTCAGCGTGCGGGCCGTTTCTTCGTCCAGCGGGTTGATCAGGCCATAGGCTTCCGCGGTGGCCGCGTCGACGGCCTGGGTGTCGGCCAGCCGCGTCAGCGTGCCGCTCATTTCCTCCGCGGAATCGAGATTGAGCGGAAATTCGGTCCAGGCGTCGGGGTCGCGCTTGAAGTCGGCAATGCTGCCTTCCTGGGCCTTGCTCTCGATCGGCAGCAGGCGCAACGAGGGGCGCCGACGCGGATCGAAGTACAGTTCCGTCGGGCACATGGTCGTGCGCCCGGCAGACGACGGCAAGACCCGCTGCCGGTAGTCGGAAAAGAAGATGGCGTTGATGAGTTCCGATTTGCCGCGCGAAAATTCGGCGACGAACGCCACGTTGAGCGTGTCCTCCTGCAGACGGCCCAGCAACTGGCCGAGCCGGAGGTCGGATTCGCCGTCGTCGAGTTCCTGCGCGGCGAGCCAGGCGCGCAGGGCCTCCACACGCACGAAGAGCGCATCGCGCCAGGCGCTGTAGTGCTCGAATTCGTCAACCAGCGTGGAGGTGGTCATGGGCCGATTCGCGGATAAGCTTCGAATGTTTAACGACATGTTAATGTCAATCTTGATGGAGCGCGACTTCGGGGCTGTATTGTAGGTTAGCGCTGACAAACCGGGCAGTAGAACGTGGCGCGCTGTCCTTGGACGATGCGGCGGATGGGGGTGCCGCATGTCTTGCAGGGCAGGCCGGCGCGGTCGTAAACCCGCGTCTGGAGCTGAAAATAGCCGAGTTCGCCGTCGCTCGCGACGTAGTCGCGCAAAGAACTGCCGCCGGCAGCGATGGCGGCGGACAGCACCCGTTTGATCGCGGCGGCCAGCCGTTCGCAGGCTGGGCGCGACAGCCGCCGCGCGGCGAGGGTTGGGCGGATGCCGGCGTGAAACAGCGACTCCGAGGCGTAGATGTTGCCTACCCCGACCACGACCTGGGCGTCCATGATGACCGGTTTGATTGCGCTGGCACGGCGCCGGCATTGCGCGTACAGATAGGCGGCATCGAAGGCGTCGGCAAGCGGTTCCGGGCCCAGGTGCGCCAGCAGCGGGTGGTCGGCGGGGGTGTCGGTGCACAATACCGCGCCGAAACGCCGGGGGTCGCGCAGCCGCATCGTGGTACCGTCGTCGAACACCCAGTCCACATGGTCGTGCGCGCCCGGCGGTTCATCCTGCGTGGTCAGCCGCAGGCTGCCCGACATGCCCAGATGCACGATCTGGGTCGTGCCGTCGAAGTCGAAGAGTAGGTATTTTCCGCGTCGCGTTATCCCGACCAGCGACCGGGTCGTCAGCCGGACCGGCAGGTCGTCGGGTATCGGCCAGCGCAGGCGCGGATTGCGCACGATCATGCGTTCGAGCCGGCGTCCGGCAAGGTGGGGCGCCAGTCCGAGGCGGGTGGTTTCGACTTCGGGCAGTTCGGGCATGCGACGGATTTTATCTTGGCACGCGCCGGGCTCGTGAACCTTGCTTGCAGGCCGCCCTCGAAAGCATAGAATCGAGGCAGCAATCCCTTCAGGCTACACATGAACGCATCCAAACTACTTCCTCTCTGCGCGGCGCTGCTGTGCGCCAGTGCGTGCAGTCAGAACGTCGTCCGGGCTTCCCAGCCCGTTACGGAGGCTGCCAAGCCGGCTGCAGCCGAACCTGCTGCAGCCCCGGTTTCCGACAAGGCCGAGGCGGAAACGGCCCAGGCCCAGGTCAAGGCGGAGGCTGCGCTGCCCAAGCAGCCGCTGACGCCCGATATCCTGTTCAAATTCCTGGTGGCCGAGGTGGCAGGCCAGCGGGGAGCCATCGGCATCGCCCAAACGACTTACCTCGATCTCGCGCGGCAGACGCATGATCCGCGCATCGCGCGCCGGGCAGCCGAGATTTCGCTGTTTGCCCGCAATCAGTCCGGTGCGCTGGAGGCCACCCGCCTGTGGGTGGATGCCGAACCCGACTCGGATCGCGCGCAGCAGACGCTCGCTGCCCTGCTGCTGAACGAAGGCAAACTCGACGAAGCCGAGCCCATCCTGCGCGAACTGCTCAAACAGGACAGCGGAAACGCTTTTCTGCATCTGACGGCGTTGCTGGGAAAAACGCGTGATACCCAGGCTGCACAGGCTTTGGTGGATCGCTTGGCCGCGAACTATCCGAATCTGCCCGAGGCGCGTTTTGCGGTGGCGCAGGCCGCCGCCAACGCAGGCAAATACGACGCAGCGATCGATGCGCTGAAGCAGGCGGACAGCCTGCGCCCCGGCTGGGAGCCGGCCGCGCTGCTGCGCGCACAGGTTCTGGCGAAGACGTCGCGTGCGGATGCGCTTGCCTACATGCGCGACTTCCTGGCGGCGCACGGCGACGCGCGCGAGGTGCGCCTCGCGTATGCGCGTACGCTGGTCAATGCCAACCAGTTTCCCGAGGCGCAGGCCGAATTCACCCGCCTGACGCAGGATTTCCCGCGCAACGCCGAGGTCAGTTTCGCGGCCGGCCTGCTGTCGCTGCAGATGGGCGACGTGACGGCAGCGCGCGACCTGCTGACGCAAACGCTGGAGTACAACCCGCGTGAGCCCGATACCGTCTACTACTACCTTGGGCAGGCCTACGAACAACTGAAGCAGCCCGATGACGCCGCCACCTATTACGCCAAGGTCCAGGCGGGAACCTACCTGGTGTCGGCACGCGCCCGGCAGGCAGCGATGCTGGCCCGTGCAGGCAAATTCGAGGAAGCCCGGGCGCTGCTGGCGGCGACCCAGGGCGAAAACGATGCCCAGAACATTCGCCTGATCCAGGCGCAGGCCGAACTGCTGCGCAGCGACAAGCAGCATGCCGCGGAATTCGACGTCCTGAGCGAGGGACTGAAGCGTTTCCCGGATGCGGCAGACCTGCTCTACGACCACGCCATGGCAGCGGAAAAGGTCGGCAAGCTGGATGTGCTGGAAGCCGATCTGCGTCGCGTCATCGCATTGCGGCCTGACGATGCCCAGGCCTACAACGCGCTGGGGTACACGCTGGCCGACCGCACCGATCGCCTGGCCGAGGCGGTGGGCCTGCTCGACAAGGCGCTGGCTTTGGCGCCGAGCGATCCTTTCATCCTCGACAGCGTGGGCTGGGCGCAATTCCGCAGCGGCAACCTGACGCGGGCGCAGGAATACCTCGAACGTGCCTTCAAGCTGCGCCCGGATCCGGAAATCGCCGCGCATCTGGGCGAGGTGCTGTGGGCGCGCGGCCAGCGCGACGAAGCGGGCCGACTGTGGCAGTCGAGCCTGCAAACGCACCCGCAGAATGAAGTGCTGCTGGAAACGCTGCGCCGGCTGAAGCCCTGATGCGGCGCTTCTTTGCTGCATGGCTGCCGGCCCTGCTGCTGGCAGCGTGTGCGTCCGTGCCCGCGCCGCCGGCCGGGCCTCCTGTCGGACTGGCGCCCAACTGGACGCTTGGCGGCCGCATCGGCATCCAGACCGAGGCGCAAAGCCTGTCCGGCAACCTGCGCTGGCAGCACCGTCCCGATTTCGACAGCCTGTTGCTGACGTCGCCGCTGGGGCAGGGCGTCGCCCGCATCGAGCGCAGTCCCGGCGGCGTGACGCTGGACGTGCCCGGCGAGGCGCCGCGTACGGCGCCCGACGCCGAAACGCTCACGCGCGATGCGCTGGGCTACGCCCTGCCGGTTGCCGGCCTGGCCTGGTGGGTGCAAGCCTTGCCGGACCCCGGCCGGCCGTTCGATGCCGCACGCGATGCGTCAGGCCGGCTGGAACGTCTGAAACAGGACGGCTGGACCATCGATTACCTGCAATATGTCGAGACGCGCCCGCGCAAGCTGACCCTGTCTCGCGACGGTCTCGAAATCCGCCTCGTGGCCGACGAATGGCAGGCCGAATGAGCCAGGCCTTTCCCGCCCCCGCCAAACTCAACCTCTTCCTGCACGTCGTCGGCCGGCGCGACGATGGATATCACCTGTTGCAGAGCGTGTTCCGGCTGATCGACCGGACCGACACCGTACATCTCGAACTGCGCGACGACGGCGTGGTGGAGCGCCTGGGCGACGTGCCCGGGGTGCCCGAAGCGCAGGATTTGACTGTCCGGGCGGCACGGCTTCTGCAAACCCGCGCGCCGGCGGGGGCCGGTGTGAACATCCGGCTGGAGAAGAACCTGCCCATGGGCGGCGGGCTGGGAGGCGGGAGCTCGGACGCCGCGACCGTGCTGCTGGCGCTCAATCGCCTGTGGGGGGTGAATCTGTCGCGTGCGGCGCTGCAGGCGCTGGCCCTGCAACTGGGCGCCGATGTGCCGGTGTTCGTCTTCGGCCGGCCGGCCTTTGCCGAAGGCGTGGGGGAAATCCTGCATCCTGTGGCAGTGCCGCCCGCGTGGTATGTGGTATTGACGCCGCCGGTACACGTGCCGACCGCCTCGGTTTTTGCCGCGCCGGAATTGACACGCGACACGCCACCCCTCAAAATAGCGCCCTTTTCCGCAGGCATGGGTCATAACGACCTTGAGCCGGTGGTCGTGAAACGGCATCCGGAAGTCGCCCGCCATCTCGCATGGTTGGCCCGTTTCGGGGAAGCGCGCATGACCGGTTCCGGTGCCTGCGTGTTCGCATCGTTCGACACGGAAGACGCGGCGCACGACGTGCTTCGTCTACTGCCCGAATCGATGCGTGGGTTTGTGGCACAGGGTCTCGACAGGCATCCCCTGTACGATTTCTGTGCCGGGTAGCGCCCGTTGGGGAGTCGCCAAGTGGTAAGGCATCGGATTTTGATTCCGACATTCGTAGGTTCGATCCCTACCTCCCCAGCCAGAATTCAGTTGAGCAGCCGCCCGAGGCGGCTGTTTTTATTGCGAGTGTTGCGGTTTTCGCGCGGAGAGCAGCGTGTCCATTGACAACCTGATGGTGTTTACCGGGAATGCCAACCCGCGCCTCGCCGGCGACGTGGTCCGTCATCTCAATATCCACCTGGGGCGGGCGACCGTGTCGCGCTTCTCGGACGGCGAGGTGATGGTCGAGATCCTGGAGAACGTGCGCGGCAAGGACGTGTTCGTGCTGCAATCGACCTGCCAGCCGACCAACGACACGCTGATGGAAGTGATGGTGATGGTCGACGCGCTGAAGCGCGCCTCGGCCGGCCGCATCACCGCCGCGATCCCGTATTACGGCTATGCCCGCCAGGACCGTCGCACCCGTTCGGCGCGGGTGGCGATTACCGCCAAGGTGGTGGCGAACATGCTGCAGGGCGTGGGCATCGACCGTCTGCTGACGATGGACCTGCACTCCGACCAGATCCAGGGGTTCTTCGACATCCCAGTCGACAACATCTACTCCAGCCCGATCCTGCTGGGGGACATCTGGAAGCGCAACCATCCGAACCTGATGGTGGTGTCGCCGGACGTCGGCGGCGTGGTGCGGGCGCGGGCGATTGCCAAGCGCCTGGAGTGCGATCTGGCGATCATCGACAAGCGGCGTCCCAAGCCCAACGTGGCCAAGGTGATGCACATCATCGGCGACGTGAAGGATCGTACCTGCATCATCATGGACGACATGGTCGATACCGCGAATACCCTGTGCGAGGCTGCCGCCGCGCTCAAGGAGCACGGTGCGAAGAAGGTCATGGCCTACTGTACGCACGGCGTCCTGTCGGGCGCGGCGGCGGAGCGCATCGCCAATTCGGCGATGGACGAACTGGTGGTGACCGACACCATTCCGCTGCGCGACGATGCGCGCGCGTGCGGCAAGATCCGGCAACTGTCGGTGGCCGAACTGCTGGCGGAGACCATTCGCCGCATCAGCAACGAGGATTCCGTCAGCTCGCTGTTCATCGAATAGCGGGCCGATTGAATGCCCCTGGTCGCGGGGGCTTTTGTGTCAACTTTTGGAGAAATTTCATGGAAATCGAAGTCATTGCTTTCAAGCGTGATGCGCAGGGATCGAGTGCGAGCCGCCGCCTGCGCCATGCCGGCAAGGTCCCGGGCATCGTCTACGGCGGATCGGCCGCCCCGATGCAGATCGAGCTGGATCACAACGCCCTCTACCACGCCCTGCGCAAGGAAGCCTTTCATGCGTCCGTGCTGATGCTCACCGTCGACGGCAACAAGGAATCGGTCCTGCTGCGCGATACCCAGTGGCATCCCTACAAGCAGCAGGTGCTGCACGTCGATTTCCAGCGCGTCGACAAGGATCACAAGATCCACGTCAAGGTGCCGCTGCACTTCCTCAACGCCGAAACCGCGCCTGGCGTGAAGCTGGGCGGCGGCAAGCCGCACCACATCGTGAACGAACTGGACGTGCAGTGCCTCCCCGGTAGCTTGCCCGAGTTCCTCGAAGTGGACATGGGCGCGCTGGAAGTGGGGCACTCGATCCACGCCAACGACCTCAAGCTGCCTGCCGGCGTCGAGCTGGTCGCGCATATCAAGGTGGAAAACCCCGCGGTGGCGTCGATCAATGCACCCAAGGGCGGTGTCGTCGAAGAGACGCCGGCCGAGCCTGCTGCGTAACGCCGACCCCTGCCCTGCGGGGCAGGGGGCGCGTAGGGCATGACAGGGCCTTCGCCTCGCCTCATCGTCGGCCTCGGCAACCCGGGGCGCGACTACGAAGAAACCCGGCACAACGCCGGGTTTTGGTTTTGCGCGCGTCTCGCGCAGGACTGGCGCGCCGCACTGGCCCACGAGTCGCGCTTTCACGGCATCGTCGGCCGGCACGGGGCGCACTGGATGCTGTTGCCGCAAACCTACATGAACCGCTCGGGCCAGGCGGTCGGGGCGCTGGCGCGTTTTCATCGCATCGCGCCGAACGAAATCCTGGTCGTGCACGACGAACTCGACATCCCGCCCGGTCAGTTGCGGCTCAAGTTCGGCGGCGGCATGGGGGGGCACAACGGCCTGAAAGACATCACCGCCCATCTCGGCACGCAGGACTACTGGCGTCTGCGCATCGGCATCGGCCATCCGGGCGACCGCAACGAAGTGGCGAATTTCGTCCTGAAACCGCCGCGTCGCGAGGAGCGGGTCGAAATCGATGCGGCCATCGATCGGGCCTTGCAGCTCTGGCCCCTGATCGAGAAAGGGGAGTGGAACGCGGCGACGCAGCGCGCCAATACCTTTCCCAAACCCGCACCCGCAAAACCAACACAGGAAACACCATGAGTCTCAAATGCGGCATTGTCGGTCTGCCCAACGTCGGCAAGTCCACGCTTTTCAACGCCCTGACCCAGGCGGGGATCGCGGCGGAAAACTATCCTTTCTGCACCATCGAGCCGAATACCGGCGTCGTCGAAGTGCCGGACCCGCGCCTTGCGCAGCTGGCGGACATCATCCAGCCGCAGAAAGTCGTGCCGGCCATCGTCGAGTTCGTCGACATTGCCGGGCTGGTTGCGGGGGCCTCGAAAGGCGAGGGGCTGGGCAACCAGTTTCTGGCAAATATCCGTGAAACGGATGCGATCTGCCACGTTGTGCGCTGTTTTCACAACGAAAACGTGATTCACGTGGCAGGCAAGGTGGACCCTATCTCGGACGTCGAGACCATTGCCACCGAACTGGCGCTGGCCGACCTGGCGAGTGCGGAAAAGGCGCTCGCGCGTTACGAAAAACCCGCCCGGGCGGGCGACAAGGAAGCCCAGAAGATGGTCGCCGCCTTGAAGCCGGTCGTCGAGACCCTGAACCAGGGGCGCCCGGCACGTGCTGCGGGGCTCGACAAGGAGGGGTTGGCGGCCATCAAGCCGCTGTGTCTGATGACCCTGAAACCGACCCTGTACGTCGCCAACGTCAGCGAGGACGGCTTCCATGACAACCCCATGCTCGATGCACTGAAAGCCCACGCGGCGTCGGAGGGGGCGCCGGTGGTGCCGGTCTGCGCGGCGCTGGAAGCCGAGCTGCAGGAGCTCGGCCCCGAGGATCGCGTGGATTATCTCAAGGAGCTGGGCTGGGACGAGCCGGGGCTCAATCGCCTCATCCGCGCCGCCTACGACCTGCTGGGGCTGCAGACCTATTTCACCGCCGGGGTGAAGGAGGTGCGCGCCTGGACCATCCACAAGGGCGACACCGCGCCGCAGGCAGCCGGCGTCATCCATACCGATTTCGAGCGGGGCTTCATTCGCGCCCAGACCATTGCCTACGAGGATTTCATCGCCTGCAGGGGCGAGGCGGGGGCCAAGGAAGCCGGCAAGATGCGCGCCGAAGGCAAGGAGTACGTCGTCCGTGACGGCGACGTCATGAATTTCCTGTTCAATGTGTGATTCGGCGTTTGACAGGGTTTCCGGAAGCCCCCTATAATCACGGGCTTCGTTTGGGTGGGGTTCCCGAGCGGTCAAAGGGATCAGACTGTAAATCTGACGGCTCTGCCTTCGAAGGTTCGAATCCTTCCCCCACCACCAGTTTTTGCAGTTCGAGCAGGGCGAAGCGGGTGTAGCTCAATGGTAGAGCTGAAGCCTTCCAAGCTTAAGACGAGGGTTCGATTCCCTTCACCCGCTCCAGTTTTTGTGTATGGGCTAGGTGGTTGTTGGTCCATAGGCCCATGTAGCTCAGTGGCAGAGCACTCCCTTGGTAAGGGAGAGGTCGGCAGTTCAATCCTGCCCATGGGCACCATTCGCTGGTGCAACCAAATCGATATCGTTGATCTTTTAATTTTTGAGGAAGCGGGAACATGGCCAAAGGTAAATTCGAACGTACGAAACCGCACGTGAACGTTGGCACGATTGGTCACGTTGACCACGGCAAGACGACGCTGACGGCGGCGATCACCACCA
>JADHED010002843.1_pt1 | contig 11235 bp, 8 predicted proteins | sample 8952041 | NCBI WGS metagenome assembly JADHED01 (sample SAMN16124423, study PRJNA663239) | bioreactor sludge metagenome | isolation source: sludge (control) | place: India:Bengaluru | collected 2018-09-08
GAAGATAATCACTTTTATTTTAAGCTAATATTTAAAATGCCAAAGGTAAATTTATATTCAACCCCTTCGGGGTTGAACCTTTTATCGCTCCGCCCCCGGCTACGCCTGGGGTTATTCATATTAAACCCCTGCGGGGTTACTGAACTCTGATCACGAATGAGCCGAGGGTTTTTCATATTAAATCCCTGCGAGGGTTTAGAATTATTATGATTTGTATGATATAAGTTCGAGAATCTGAATGCGGATACAGTAAAATGGTCAAGGATTGAACTTGTAACCACATATTTCAGACAGAATATATTGACTATTCCTTTTCCAGTTCTATCTTAATATTCTGAAGTTCTGCTTTATGTTCATCTGAAACTCTGGGATATTCAAGTTTAAGATCCTTCAAAGTATTAACTATTATATCAGCAACTGCAGCACGTGTGAACCATTTTTTATCCGCTGGTATAATATACCATGGTGCATATTCGGTGCTGGTTTTGCTGAACATTTTTTCATAAGCTATGCGGTAATCGTCCCAGTGCTCTCTTTCTTTTACGTCGGAAGCTGAGAATTTCCAGTTTTTATCTTCTTTATTTATTCTCTCGAGAAATCTCTTCTTCTGTTCATTCTTTGAAACGTTCAGGAAAAATTTCAATATGACAATTCCGTTATTGACAAGATATTTTTCTATATTGTTAATATCCTCATAGCGTTTATTCCAAAAGGCATCATTGAAATCCTTCTCCCGCAGGTTCTGATACTTCAGCAGCTCAGGATGGACTTTTACGACAAGAACTTCTTCGTAATATGAGCGGTTAAAAATACCAATTCTTCCCTTTTCCGGAACGCATTTCATGCAGCGCCACATATAATCGTGGTCAAGTTCCTGCTGTGATGGAGCTTTAAAGCTGTAAACCTCACATCCCTGAGGATTTATTCCAGACATGACATGTTTTATGGTGCCGTCTTTTCCGGCGGCATCCATAGCCTGAAATATCAGAAGAAGCCCGTATTTATTGCTTGCATAAAGAATGTCCTGCAAATGAGCCATTTCATTAATATCATCCTGAAGCTTTTGCTGAGCCTCTTCTTTCCCTTTGAATTTACCCGTGAAAGATGTGTCATAACCTTTAAGGTTAATTTCCTTCTTGTGCGGAGCGAGAAACCATTTAACGTCCATAATATTATTTTTTAGAACATTGTATTTATTCTGTATAAAAATTACAATGTAAATCTTTTACATATATTTTTTGTTTTAATACTGATAATATTACAACTTAACAAAGAACCTTTTATGAAAATCGGAATAACATGTTACCCCACATACGGCGGAAGCGGAGTCGTCGCAACCGAGCTCGGAAAAACTCTCGCACTAAAAGGACACGAGATACATTTCATTTCTTATGCAATGCCGTCAAGATTAAGCTCATACATCGGAAACGTATTTTATCATGAGGTAGAGATGTACAGCTACCCGCTGCTTGAATTTCCGCTTTATTCTATAGCACTGACGAGCAAGATGGTTGAGGTGGTTCAATTCAACGACCTTGACCTGATACATGCACACTACGCAATTCCACATGCAACGAGCGCCTACCTTGCGAGAGAAATACTCAAGAGCGAGAAAAAGGACGGTAAGAACATAAAGGTTATAACAACGCTGCACGGAACCGATATAACGCTTGTTGGTCTTGAGCCGAGCTTTCTTTCCACGATGAAGTTCAGCATAGAACAATCCGACGGAGTTACGGCAGTATCGAAATTCCTCAAAGACAAAACCATTTCGAGTTATTCAGTGGAGAAAGAGATTGAAGTAATACCGAATTTCATTGATACAGAAAAATACAAAAGGAAAACCGATAAGGGTTCAGTCTGTTTCAGGGAAAATTTTGCTGGTAAAGATGAGAAGATACTGATTCACGTATCAAACTTCAGACCTGTTAAGAGAGTACCTGATGTAATAAAAATATTTTCGTTAGTCAGAAAGAGCATAAAAGCTAAACTTATACTCGTAGGCGACGGACCCGAAAGGAGCGAATGTGAAAGGCTCTGCAGAGAGCTTGGCATAACAGAGTACGTTAAGTTTATGGGAAAGCAGGATTCGTTACCTGAAATACTTTCAATAGCTGATCTTTTCATAATGCCTTCACAATCTGAAAGTTTCGGGCTATCAGCTCTTGAGGCGATGAGCTGCGAGGTTCCGGTAATATCTTCGAGTGTTGGGGGTTTGCCTGAATTAAATCTTCATGGTAAAACAGGTTATATTGCTGAATTCGGCGATGTTGAAAGAATGGCAAAGTACGCAGTAGAACTACTTTCTAATGATAAGAAGTACAAGCTATTCCAGAAGAATTCGAGAGAGAGAGCGGAATTCTTTAAAGACGATAAAATAATCGGTGAATACGAAAAGTTTTACGAAAAGGTATTAGGAGAGTAATTCGTTAACAGCCGTAATCAGCTCTCCTGAGCTTATGCTCTCGAGTGAATTTTCATTCTTAGATATAATTATTCTGTATTTATCTGATAGGGGTCCGAATTTGATGATATTCCATTGTACATTATGGTACATGGCTGCAACGGGTGTGTTAAAGCATGAAGCCAGATGGATGGCGGATGTATCGGGTGTTACGAGTAAATCACATCTTCTTATCAGTTCGGCAAATTCGAAAATAGTATTAGCTTTGAGGAAGAAAACGTTGCTTCTTTTAACAGAGTTAATAACTGAATATATGTTATTATAATCCTTTTCCATGCCTGTCAAAACGATGTTCATATCAGAATTTATTTTCCCTGCAAGCTCAGCCCAGACTTCAGGTTTCAGGTATCTTGTCCTGTCTCCTGCCGACATGTTCAGAAGAACAAACTTACCCTTTACTTCTTCAAGACGACCATCAATAATCATCGAATCTTTTTGGGGAATATCGACATGAGGCATAACAGTGTTATATTCATTGGGTTCAGAAAGATAGTTTACGGAAGCGAGGTTAATATCCACCCTGTGTTTTCCTCTCACAAAATTCTGAAGATTGATATCGAAAACTTTATCTTTAATATTGAATCCGATAGACAGTTTTGGTCCGCTTAGTCTCTCAAGAATTTTCGATGTGCTTGAATACTCATCCTTAGGGTCAATCCAGTAATCATATGATTTTTGTCTTAGTGAAAGCAAAAGTTTAGCAGTTGATAGTGCTTTCTTGTCATAAACGTGAGTGCGGTCAACACATACGAGGTTCTTTGCAAGGGTAAAATTATTCGGAGATGCAAGAACAGACAATTCGCTCTCCGGGAAAATTCTTTTAAGACACCCGAGCAGAGGCGTAGTAAGAATCATATCCCCTATTTTACCTATCTGAACAACGAGTATATTTATTTTATCTTTCAAAGTTCAATCAGGATTAAGCTTCATTATATTAGATTTCGGCAAGGGCAGCAAATTGTGTCCGCCGAGCCAGTACGAAGTCAAAATCATAGCAGATGCATACTTTTTCATATCATCAGCAAGAACGGAATTACTGTAATAATAATTCTCTAAATCTTTATTCTTATACCTGTAAAGCGAGTTAGGACCCTCTTTGCGAATAACAAGAAAGAATTCGTCGTTCAGGCAGCCGATTTTATTATCGGAGCAGAAATAAGCATACTTACGCCCTTCGTTTCTAAGGTCAACACCAAGAGTATTATTAACATAAGGCAGATGAAGAAAACCCATAAGAGTCGGGAATAGGTCAATCTGCAGTCCCGGTTTATCTTGCTGCTGAGGTTTGATGATACCGGGGGCGTAGAAAATCATCGGAGTATGGTTATAAGAAAGAGACAAATCATAAGTCTGGTCAAAATTCTGTCCGTGGTCGGCAATAAGAACAAATATGGTATTATCAAACCAGTCTGTATTCCGTGCCGCTTTCATAAATTCAGAAACAGACACGTCAAAGTACTGAAACCGTTTGTCGGATGAATCTTCGGCAGCGGGTTGAAACGGAATCCACTCAGGAATAGGTATTGCTGCTTGCGTGGAAAGGGTCAGAAACGCTGCAAAGAACGGATTTCCCGATTTTGAAAACTCATTGAATTTAATCAAAGAAAAATCGAACATAACATGGTCTGGCACTCCCCACTCGGTCACGTTAAATTCCGGAGGGTAATCATCCTGGCTGAAGACATAATCAAAGTCATTATTTTTCAGAAAACCATTCATATTATCAAAGTTCTTGTTACCAGTGCAGAAAAAAGCGTTAGTATAACCATAATTTTTCAGAACGTTCGAAATCCCTGAATGCTTTTGACCTGCCGTAAGAGGATAAGTCATAGCTTTAAAATCAAGACCAGAAGGCATTGAAAAGAGTGAAGAATAAATACCGTCATAAGTATGCACCCCCGAAGTATAAACATTATCAAACGTGGCAGAGACGTTAGCAAGGCTGTCAATAAAAGGCATAATGTTTTCTTTATAACCGTACCGTTTAAACTTAAAAGCGCTCATGCTTTCAACTATGAATAATACGACGTTACATTTACGAGGCTCAGCAGTAAATACGACATCTCTTGCAACGGGTGAGTCATAATTACTTTTGATGTTCATGTAACTCTGAGTAATTTGAATAAATCCCTCCTGTCTTAGCATTGTTTCATTTTCTGACATCAGGCTCATCACAAAGCTGTAAACGGGATTCAGACCAAGCTGATTAGTAATTGAAAAATCTGAGAAGAAAGTATCAGCAACACTCAGGGGCATGTTTTTAGATTTATAATCCCCTCTCATACCGAGAATGAGTAAAACACCCGCTGCGAGAAAGACAACAGTTTTCTTAAAAAAGGAGCCGGAGTCATTGCGGACATTATAAATTGTTTTTTTAGCTGCATACAGAAACCAGAAGCATAATCCCACTGACAATACGAGAAACAAGAAGACATAAGGATAATAAACGGGAACGGAAAACCGCGCATAAACACTCAGCCAAAGTTCATCACTCCAGTTTAGAATACTTGTGGTCAGCCGTGAATTAAAATAAGCAAAATAAGGAATATCTACGCACAAGAGGGCAGCTGCAGAAACATAAAAAACATTTATAATAATCACGGATGACTTGTATAAAAGCACAGATTTAATATTAAAGAAATAAGCAACTGAAAGCAGAAGAAAAGGAATTAAGAGAATGTAAGAATTAACTGCTGCATCAAAAAGGCTTCCACGATTGAATAAAGCATATATAACAGTATTTAACGGAATATCTTTACTTTGTTCAAAATTAAGGTAAAGCAGAAGCACTCTGAAAGCGAGAAATAGGAACATGCCTGTAACGAAAACAATGAGCAAAAACCAGATATACGAAGGAACTGAAGTAAGTCTAACTTTGCTTTTCGGATGGATATTATTTTCAGACAGACCTTCGGGCATTTAAGGTTTCCTGGTTGGTTTATCGCTCCTGAGATTAAAACCGGGAAGACGAATAGAGACTTCTGCCATTTTTGCTTCGGGAACAAATTTTCCGCGTACATTCTTTTCAACCTTTATCTTTGAAACCTGCTGTTGTGAATTAAAAGTAATGTACATATTTTCACCTTCGACAAGATTGACTCCGTTTGCCTTATCGTTTTCAAAAGCAAAATAAATACTTGAAGAATTTTTGTAAACATCAACGAATTTCAGCGAATCGTTTTCAAATTTAATTCTAATATCTCTGCCCGTAATCTGGTCAAACCTTTCGGCAAAGAAAGAATCCTTATTTGATATAAGCATGAAAGAATATTTACTTCCCGGATACCCCTCGAGTTTTTTTGCATACACCTCTGAGAGTTTTTTGTTTTCCATTAGAGCATAAACCGAATCAGCTGTGAGTTGAAGGTTATCCTGCCATACAACAGGTCTCGGGAAAAGCGAGACTTCGTCTTTATTCTCGTTAAGTGTACGTGCAAAGACAGCAGTATCACTCTTCGCGAGGAAAGTACCCCTAATTACTTCTACGTTTTCTTTTGCAACATAGCGTTCTGGTTTGAGCCTAAAAGTTTCCAGAATATTACTGTAAATAAACAGCGTATCTCTTTCGTTCTCAACCTGCGTAAGCCGTGAATTTCCTTTCACAAAAGAATATTTTCTTGCATCATAGTTCTCGGCATAGGCACATGTGACGACAAGGTTATTAGAAAGGTTAACAATTTTCACCTTGCCAGAGGCAATGCTTTTATCTTCAAAAGATAAATCAGTCAGAGTATCTGAATATATTATTGATGAGTCAGATTCAATGCTTACATTATTAACGGCAAAAGTTTTACCCTGCCTTTTGAAGAAATCTATACTTTGCGCCTTAATAACCGCTGAATCAGTATTAACGACAACATCCCCTCTCGCGAAAGAATCTTCAGTGTTACGAAGGTATGTTAGTTCATCTGAAGTGATTTTATACTCAGGATTAACGATGATAACATTTCCTTTGAAGATTGCTTTTGCATCATTGAAAAAATAAATCCCGTTATCTGCGCGAAGCGTAGCATTTTTATCTTTAAGGGTAACGCTGCCATCGCAGACAGCTTTCTTTTCATTACCAAGGTAAGTAGCTTTAGAGGTAAAAAGCGAAAGAGTATCCTGATAAATCTTAACATTTCCTTTGAGCTCAATTTTATTGTCATCGATGAATTGAACGGCTTCATTGCAGTAAACGTCAACATTACCCTGCACGAAGTGAACATTACCGATTGCTTCACGGACTGTTTTACCGTCAATTGTTTTACCCGAAAGTTTATCACTCTTTTTAAGTTCAATCTTTTCCTGAGCAGGTGCGATACAAGCGAAAAGGAGAATTAATAAAATTATATTTAAGAAGTATTTCATTACTCGCTAAAGGTTCCTGTTACTTTGAAAATCGTATAGTTCTTAAGGTTCTGGTCCGAGATGAAACCGATACCTTCGACTTCCTCTTTTGGAGTCTTAATCTTTACGTATTCTTCTGTGGAAACTTTTTGGGTCTGATTATCCCAGAAGAGTTTTTGTGTTTTCAGGATACTTCCTTCATTATTAACCACTACCACACTGTCATATATTTCAATATTCTTTGAGGGTTCAAGAATTTTTCCCCTTCTGCTCGTAAGAGTTGATACAATGAGCTTATCCCTGTAAAAATCAACTCTAGCACCGCTGTCTATCACGGTATATCCTTTCTTGTTGAAAGCCATAATATGTCCTGCACGAAGAATAGCTTTAACCTTACCAGAATCCGAAAATGCGACTGATGAATTCCAGCTTTCCTGTTCAGGAATCTCTTCCGAATTCAGTTCTGTTTTTGGGGGAACGAACTTATTTTCGCAGGAGGAGAGCGTTATCCCGAAAAGAAGGATTAATATGTAAGAATAAACAAGACGCATCAAAGTCCGAGTTCAATAAGAGAATGAATATGCAGAATCCCCGAAAGTTTTTTAAATTTATCAATTACGATAAGCTGAGTAATTTTATTCTTCTCCATGATTTCAAGTGCTGTTTTAGCAAGTGTTTCCCGTTGAATGGTTTTAGGTTTTTTGTTCATCAGGTGTCTTGCGAGCACAGACCTTACTTCGACATCATTCTCCAGCAGACGGCGTATATCACCGTCAGTTATAAATCCCTCAATTTTGTTTCTATCCATCACAACTGCACAGCCAAGCCGTTTTGAAGACATCTCATAAATAACATCTTTAAGCTTTGCATCTTTTTTAACGACGGGAATATTCTTATCCATAACCATAATATCCTCGACTTTAAGAAGAAGTTTTCTTCCGAGAACTCCTCCCGGATGCAGGAATGCAAAATCTTCCTTCGTGAAACCGCGCTTTTGCAGGAGTGCAACAGCAAGTGCATCGCCGATAATAAGTGTCACGGTAGAAGAAGAAGTCGGTGCAAGGTTATGCGGACATGCTTCTACTTTAACGGAAGCATCAATTATAATATCAGAGTTTTTAGCAAGAGCAGATTTAAGGTTACCAGTGATTAAAACGATTTTAGTTTTAATATTTTTTAGATAGGGAATAAGATTTTTAATTTCTTCCGATTCACCGCTTTTGGATATAAGGACAACTACATCACCATTTTCAACGATACCAAGGTCGCCGTGTATGCTGTCGGCAGAATGAAGAAAAACCGAATGAGTACCGGTTGAATTGAAAGTAGCAGCCATCTTTTGGGCTATTATACCGCTTTTCCCGACACCAGAAATTACTACTTTCCCCTTACATTTAAAGATTGAATCGATTGCAGAAGAAAAGTTCTTTTGAAACCGTTTCTCTCCAAACCTATTAAGCAGGAGCTGAATTTCTTTCTTTTCTTTAAGGACAACGTCCCGAGCGTTTCTTATATCTTTTTGCATGAAAATTATTTATTCATTAAAAATAAGTTATTTGACGTTAAAAAATAATAGATAAAGAAACTCTTAATGGATAGCGGATTGATATCTGTTGTTAAGAACGCACACTGATATACACAGAAAGAATATGATTCACACTGGAAGAACATCGTACATAACCGGATTTAAACTGAAACTCTGTCACAGCAGACGCAAAGAACACATGCTGGTATAGCAAAACAAAAAGGGAAGGAGCAGTATATAACAATGAAGAAATGAAGAGAATTATTAAATATGAAAATATGTTTTAGCTCTATACCAAAAATCAAAAATAACAAATAATGGTCAAAAAGTTTCAACATCTAATGGTGCTTGTAATTTTATTAAGCACTTTTATGACTCTTAATGCTCAGAGCGTATCATACTGGCAGGACATCCCAAGACAGAATATACAGACACAGGGGGAAAGGGTTATTATTCCTCAAGAATACAGAACTTTAATCCTGAACATACCGGAAATAAAGACTGTGCTTAATTCAGCGCCGCAGGAGAAAAATGTATTTGCAAGCAACTCGAACACAATACTTTATCTTCCGCTGCCGGACGGAGGTTTTGGCAGGTTCAGAATTACTGACTCACCTGTTATGGAAGAGGCACTCGCCATAAAGTATCAAGAAATTAAGACATACACAGCGCAAGGTGTAGACGACCCGTATGCATCAGCAAAGATTGACATAACTCCATCGGGTTTTCATGCAATGATACTTACGGCAGGAAGTACAATATTCATTGACCCTTATGCAAAAGGTGACATATATAATTACATAAGTTATTACAAAAGTAATCTAATACCGAGAAACGATTTTCACTGTGATGTAGTGAGCAAAGAAGATGATGCAAAACACGAGCACGGAAAGACAAGGGTAATGCTTGAAGGACAGCTAAGAACATACAGGACTGCAATAGCAACGACTGGTGAATACACAACGTTTCACGGAGGCACGGTAGCTGCGGGACTTGCGGCAGTAGTTACAGCGCTCAACAGAGTCAACGGTGTTTATGAAAAAGAAGCGTCAATAAGAATGGTGCTTATTGCAAACAATGATTTACTTATATATACGAATGCATCAACCGATCCATATTCAAACACGAACGGAAACGCAATGCTTAGCCAGAACATAACCACATGCAACAACATAATAGGTTCGGCAAATTACGACATTGGACACGTATTCAGCACTGGCGGAGGCGGGGTTGCATACCTTGGCAGTGTTTGCGGAAGCCAGAAAGCAGGCGGAGTAACGGGGCTTCCATCGCCAACGGGAGATCCATTTTACATAGATTACGTAGCACATGAAATGGGACATCAGTACGGCGGCAATCACACGTTCAACTCAACGACAGGAAGCTGCGGCGGAGGTAACAGAAATGCTGGAACGGCATACGAGCCCGGAAGCGGTTCGACTATAATGGCTTATGCAGGAATTTGTTCGCCTAACAACCTTCAGAACAACAGCGACCCTTATTTTGTAGCAAAGAGTCTTGATGAAATAATACAGTTTTCAAACGGAGGAGGAAACTCATGTGCTGTTGTTACAAACACGGGAAACAACAATCCAGTTGTAACACTCGGACCAGGGGGACAGACGATACCGATTTCAACACCTTTTACATTAACGGGAACAGCAACTGACCCTAACAATGACCCGCTTACTTACTGCTGGGAACAGTATGATTTAGGACCTGCTGGAAGCTGGAACGCACCTTCAGGAAACGCACCTCTTTTCAGGTCGTTCAATCCTGTAACAACGGGGACGAGAACATTTCCGAAGTTATCAAGTCTGCTCAATAATGTTCAGGTAATAGGCGAAGTACTTCCGACATACACAAGAAATCTTTCTTTTGTACTCGTTGCGAGGGATAGCAAAGCAGGCGGTGGGGGCGTCGGGTTTGAATACATATCATACGCCGTAACAGCGTCAGCAGGACCGTTTTTGGTAACGTCGCCAAACACTGCAGTAACGCTTAACGCAAACATACCGCAGACTATTACATGGGATGCTGCAAACACAAACATAGCACCAGTTAACTGCGCTAACGTGAACATAAAACTTTCGACAGACGGAGGGAACACGTTTGAGACGACGCTTGCAGCAAACACACCAAACGACGGAAACGCAACTGTTAATCTTCCGATGGTATCGACTACGACGGCAAGAATTAAGATAGAAGCAGCGGACAATATTTTCTTTGACATATCGAACACAAATTTTTCAATAACAACAGTATCGGGAATATCGAATCAAAGTGCTGAGCCGCTGAGATTCAGTCTATCGCAGAACTATCCTAATCCGTTCAATCCGTCAACGATGATAAACTTTGTAATACCGCAGAAATCGGCAGTATCGCTGAGTGTTTATGACATGAGCGGCAAGCTGGTTGCTGAGCTAATAAACAATGAAACGAAAACAGAGGGCAGTTACGCATACGAATTTGACGGCAGCAGGCTTTCAAGCGGAATGTACGTTTACAGACTGACAGCGGGAAAATTCACCGAAACAAGAAAAATGATACTTGTGAAATAAGGGCAGGACAAAAAATAAAGCCGGAAAATTTGGCGTTAAAATTTAAGATTTTGACCCCATCCCAAAGAAAAAAGAGCGGGATGGGGTTTTTTACGATGAAACAGAAATTAACAGCTGATTTAACAGAGGGTTTTAGCATGAAAAGATCAAAAATATGAACAACCGCGACTCAAGACTATTTAGAGACTAATTAGAGCGCAAGGAGAGACTAATTAGCTCATAGCTCACAGCTGATGGCTGATAGGTGAAAAACAGAAAGCAGAAAACAGGGTACAGGGTGATTTTAGGGTGTAGGGTTTAGGGGAAAAAAGATTTGAATATACACCCTTCATTAATAATCACGACAAAAGTAAAAA
>JADHED010002840.1_pt1 | contig 11234 bp, 12 predicted proteins | sample 8952041 | NCBI WGS metagenome assembly JADHED01 (sample SAMN16124423, study PRJNA663239) | bioreactor sludge metagenome | isolation source: sludge (control) | place: India:Bengaluru | collected 2018-09-08
GAAAAGTTTTGAAAGATTCTACAGATTTAGTTTTTTACTTAATTGAAAAAGCAGGTGTAGCTTTAGTGCCATTTTCAGCTTTTGGAAATTCTAGAGAAATGCCTTGGTTCAGAGCATCAGTAGGCGCTTGTTCTGTGGAAGATTTACAAAAAATGTTCCCTAAATTGGAAACTGCTTTAGCTAATTTAAAATAAATTTATCTCTCGTTGATTTTTCAAATTTTATGGATTTTAATCTTTATAATCTTTTAATTCGTTGATATTTTATAAATATTTATGAGAAACAAAACAATATTAGAAACTAAATTTACTTTTTATGCATCATTAGTTATTGTTCTTTTGGTTGTTTTATGCGTTTGGATTTCTGGAAGAGGTTCTCATCAGACAATATTTCAAAATTCTATTATTTCAACTACAATATTAGCAATTGCCTTTTTTCTATTTGTAAGTTTTAGCTTGTATAATGGAGTAAAATTAAAAGATAATTTGGGAAACATATTTTCTAAAGAAAAATTTAAAGAAATTAATAATTCTAGCTCTGGATTTGCACCAAATAATTTAGATATTCCAGATTTGGGAACGGATGGGATTGGCGGGATTATTTTTGCAATTTTTGCATGGATTTTTTTTACAATTGCTTTAATAATAATGCTTTATGTAGTAGGAGTTTTCTTTTGGTCTGTTTTATTTCTTTTATTGGCAATGCTTTATTGGATTTATTTTAGAGCTTTAAGATTAATATTTAAAAATTCTGGAAGTTGTAATGGGAATATTATAAAAAGCTTTACTCTTGGTTTTTTTTATTCTACTTTATATGTTTCTTGGATTTATGGAATTATATATTTAATAAAATACATCAATTAAATGAAAATAATCGCTGTAATACCAGCTCGTTATGCTGCAAGTAGATTTCCAGGGAAATTAATGCAAATTTTGGGAGACAAAACTGTAATTGCTACCACGTATAAAAATGTAGTAGAAACACAACTTTTTGATGAAGTTTTTGTGGCAACAGATTCTGAAATTATCTTTGATGAAATCACTAAAAATGGAGGAAAAGCTGTAATGACGGGCGAACACGAAACTGGCAGCGACAGAATTGCAGAAGCCGTGCAAAATATTGATTGTGATATTGTGATTAATGTTCAAGGTGATGAACCTTTCCTGAAAACTGAGCCTTTAAAACAATTGATTGAAGTTTTTAAAGCAGATGTAAATAAAGAAATTTCTTTAGCTTCTCTTAAAATTAGATTGACAAATCTAGAAGAAATAGAAAATCCAAATAATGTAAAAGTAATCACAGATTTGCAGAGTTTTGCCATGTATTTCAGCCGTTCTGTGATTCCTTTTCCTCGTGAAACTTCCGTAGAGCATTTGTATTACAAACATATTGGTGTTTATGCTTTCAGAAAAGAAGCTTTGGTGAAATTTGCGAATTTAGAAATGACTCCGCTTGAAATTTCAGAAAAAATAGAAGCAATTCGTTATTTGGAACACGGTATGAAAATCAAAATGATAGAAACAGATTTTGTGGGAGTTGGAATTGATGTTCCTGAAGATTTAGAAAAAGCAAGAAAATTAATTTGAAAATCCTATATTTGAAAATTCAGAAATAAAATTAATGAGAAAACTACTTTTAATAGCAACACTCCTAGTTACAACCCTGTTTTCTGCACAAACTGCCAAACAAATAATTGATAAAAACATCGAAATTACAGGTGGTTTAACCAATTGGAAACTCTTAAATTCAATTCTTTTGCAAGGGAAAGTAATTTTGGGTGTAAGCGAAGAATATCCTCTTAAAATTTACCAACAAAGACCCAATCTTACTAAAACAGTGATTACTGTTGGGAAAAAAGAAAATGTGGTAGAAGGATATGATGGCAAAAATGGATATTCTATGAATTATGTGGTAAATAAATTGCAGATTCAGAAAGATTATGTTGCAGAAAGTTTCGATACCGATTTTATAGATTTTGAAAACAAAGGATTTTCGGCACAAGTTTTAGGAAAAGAAAAAGTAGGCGAGAGAGAATGTTTCAAAGTAGAGCTTATTAAAAATGTAAATAAAACGATTTATTTTTTTGATGTTCAAAATTTCTTCTTATTGAAGGAAGTTAAAAAAGACGAAACTTTGATTTATTCGGATTTTAAAAAAGTAAATGGTTTAATAATGCCTTTTAGAATAGAGGCTAACACTCCGAAAAAGGAAGGAGATTATGTAATGATTCTTAATAGGATAGACACCAACAAAGCTTTTCCAGCTAATACTTTTAAATTTTAAAATGATGGAAGTTGTAAATATCTAACAACCAACATCTAACTTCTAGCATCAAAACAATTATAGAAAATATCTAAAAGCGTTTTAAAGCGCTTTTTTTTGTGGTTATAAATCTTACATTTGATAAAAATAATTTTTATGAAATCTTTTAAATATTTTTTCATTATTATGTTTTCATTATTCGGTTTATTGGGTTCAAAAGCACAAACACCTAAGTCTATTCATTCTTTTAAAGTAGAAGCTTTAGATGGCTCTACTATAGATTTTTCTAAGTTTAAAGGCAAGAAAATTTTGATTGTTAATACTGCTTCACAATGTGGTTTTACGCCTCAATATGAAGATTTAGAAAAATTATACGAAACGTATAAAGACAAATTGGTAATTGTAGGTTTTCCGGCCAATAATTTTGGTGGACAAGAACCTGGTACAAACCAAGAAATTGGTGCTTTTTGCCAAAAAAATTATGGTGTAACTTTTCCTATGGCAGCTAAAGTTTCGGTGAAAGGAAAGGATATTGCTCCAATTTTTGAATTCTTAACTGATAAAAAGCTAAATGGTGTAAAAAACACGACTATTCTTTGGAATTTTACCAAATTTCTATTGAATGAAAAAGGTGAAATTATAGACACTTTTATCAGTACCACAAAACCAACTTCAGATTCTATCACAAAGTATTTGAAGTAAATTTTAGGATTTAGGAATAAGGATTTAGGAATTGAGTACGTCTAAATCCTAATTTCTTGTTCCTAATCCTTTTTTTTCTCTGCAAAACTAAAAATGCAAGCTAATTTAATTTCAGAAAAACCATTAGATTTTATTTTAGAAGCATTAATCATTGCTTGTGCCAATATATGAGTTGGTAAAGGTTTTTGATGTTTAAAAATTCCTAATTTATTCAAAAAAATTATCAATTTAATGCCAAAAACTTCACCAGTTCTATTGGTGTTTTTTCGGTCTAGCATTCCGGGTTTGAAGATAGTTAATTTATTAAAATGCAAGTTTTTTACAGCTTCTTCTAGTTCGCCTTTCATTTTAGAATAGAAAATTTTAGAATTCGGACTTGCTCCATAAGCAGAAACCAAAATAAAATCTTCTACATTGTTTTCTTTGGCGACTTTAGCAAAATTGAATTGATAATCGTAATCTATTTTTCGCTGAGCTTCTTTGCTTCCTGCAGCCTTCAAAGTGGTTCCTAGACAAGAAAAAGCAACATCTCCTTTTACAAGCTGTTTCCAATCTTCTGGATTTTCAAAATCAACAATATGTTGAAAGACTTTAGCATTATTAATTTCCAAATTTTTCCTTAGAAAAACATGAATTTCTGTATAATAAGAGTCTTCAATTAATTTTTGAAGTAAATCTTTTCCTGTAGCACCAGTTGCGCCTATTACGAGAGCTTTCATTGTTAATAATTGATAATTAATGAATGATAATTGATGTTAAATATCTTTAAAATTACTAAATTTGAGTGAATTTCAAATACCTTTTATCAATTATGTTAGCAGAAGAAATCCGCGAATATTGTTTAGCAAAAAAAGGAGTTACAGAAGGTTTTCCTTTTAATGAAACTACTTTGGTTTTTAAAGTAGGTGATAAAATGTTCTTGTTGATGGATTTAGAAAGTCAGCCTTTAAAATTTTCAGCAAAAGCAGACCCAGAATGGAGTGAAGATTTAAGAGAGCAATATCACCAAATTACAGGCGCATATCACATGAACAAAACGCACTGGAACACCATTTCTGTAGATGGATTGAAGCCAGATTTTGTACTGGAATTAATAGACCATTCTTATGATTTGGTTTTTAAAAGTTTGACAAGAAGAGTGAAGGAAGAGATTTTGAAGAATTGATAGTATTTAAAGTATAATGAAATAAAAAGTAAATAATTTAATATTTCATTGTTTATTTTTTTTTTTTTTTTTTGATTTGTAGTGTTATTAATATTTGCGCATATTATTAAAAAACAAAAAAATTAAGTTTAACTAAAAACCAAAAATTTTAAAACATGAAAAAATTAATTTTAGGACTGTTATTAACAGTTGGAATCTCAGGAGTATCTTTTGCAGGGGAAATAAAACTACCTTTAATTAATGAAACAATTATTGAGAATTTTAATAAAAATGAAAAAGCAGATGATTTTGAAATATTGTGTACCCATGCATTTTATGAAAACATAACCGATTGCGCTGGAAAAACGGTGAGTTTGTATTTAGGCTCCTTTGAAGGTAGTTGTAGCGGTAGTGAAAATGGTTCAATTATAATGCATGTTTCTAGACATAGTATTGAAGAAATAAGTGATTCAGGATGTATTTAAGAAAATACTTAAGCTTACTTCTATTTTTATTTTCAACTACAATAGCTTTTTCTCAAACCGTTGTAGAATATGTTGCTAAAAACAGTTTTACAGGACAAAATTATCAAAGTTATTTATTTATCAATAATTTAAACTCCATTTTTATTGATGTTTTTCATAAAAATTATATTGGCTATGAAGAATTATTAAATGATAATGATTTTATTTATAATAGAAGATATGTGAGTAGTTTAAAGTTTAGTATTGATGAAAATATTTTTTATGGTACAGATGCTTTTGGTAAGCATATTTATTTGTATTATGACAAACCTAAGATTTCTTGGAATATTACCCATGAAAGTAATCAAATTTTAGGATATCAATGCAAACTTGCATATTCAGAATATAGAGGTAGAAAATATAAAGTTTGGTATACTTCTGATGTGCCTTTACCATTTGGTCCTTGGAAATTAAATGGTTTGCCTGGCTTAATTTTAAAGGCAGAAATTGATGATAAATTTTCTTTTGAAGCTAAAAGAATTATTTTTAATAAGGAATACAAAATACCAAAAAGGTATTATGATATGTATAATAATCATGATATTGGAATTCTTTTGAATTTCAAGGATTTTATTACAATTGAAAATCAATATTTTGAAGATATTAGAAATAAGCAGATTACAAATCTCCCAAAAGGAGTAGTTTTAGATTATATACCATCTATCAGAGAAAATATGATTGAAAAATCCTTTGAATGGGAGGAAACTAAAAAACCTTAATGAAAAAATTATGCTTATTATTCATTATATTATTCATAAAAATCTCTGCACAAACAGAGATTAAAGGTTTTGTTTTTTCAAATTCTAATCAGGTACTTAATAGAGCTAACGTTATTCTGCTCAATCAGAATGAGGATATTGAAACTTTCGTCTTTAGCAATAAAGACGGGAGTTTTTCTTTTTTTACAGATAAAACAGGTTTATATAAATTAAAAATTACATCATTTAACTTTTTGCCAAAAGAGATTGAGATTAAAATTCTGCAAAAAAATCAAAAAATAGATGTTGGTAAGATAGTTTTAAACGAAGAAAAAACCAAAGAAATAAAAGAAGTGGTACTTTCTAAAGCCAATGCTATAAAACTAAAAAAAGATACCATAGAATATAGAGTGGCTAATTTTTCTAATGGAACAGAACTTAATGTAGAAGATTTGTTAAAAAAATTACCGGGTGTTACTGTAGATAGCCAAGGTAAAATAAAAATAGGCAATAAAGAGGTAGAAAGGGTAATGGTAGAAAATGACGATTTATTCGAACGAGGCTACCAAACACTTACCCAGAATATGCCTACAAAACCAGTAGAAAAAGTACAGGTTCTTAAAAATTATTCTAAAAACAAACTCCTTAAAAATATAGAAAATTCTGAAAGTGTAGCCATTAATCTTACCTTAAAAGAAGACGCTAAAAATGTTTGGTTTGGTAATTTGCTTTTGGCTTCTACAAGCTATATAGAAAAAATGAGGCAAGTAAAACTTAATTTGATGAATTTTTCTAAGAAAAAGAAAGTCTATTTGCTTTTTAATGCCAATAATTTAGGATTAAATGAAATGAAAGGTGTAGAATATCTCATTAATCCAAGCTCTGATAAAGATTTAGAAAATGTAGGTAGTGACATTAGAACCATTTCTGCGATAAATCTTCATAGAAAAAATTTTCAATTCGAAGATAAAAGAACCAATTTTAATAATGACAAGTTAGGCTCTATCAACTACATTTATAATTTTAAAAATGATGTAAAGCTTAAATTTGTAACTATTTTTAATGAAATAGAAAATAAAAACTACATAGATAGTTATTATAAATTTAATTACAATGGTGTAAACTTTACGAATATTGAAAGTAAAACTTGGAAGCAGAATAATACCAATATTGTAGGAAAACTAGAGTTAACAAAAGACTTTAAAAAAGATGCCAATTTGGTCTTTTACAATAAAGTATCGTCACAAAAAGAAGATAATAATAATCTGTTCATTTTTAATGGAGAAAACAATAATCAAAATGGAGAGAATAAATTATTTTCTAACGAAAATAAATTGGTTTATACTAAAAAAATAGATAGTTCTAGGGCTTTGGTAGCTGTTGCTAAGTATATTTTCCAAAATAGACCTTATAATTTCACAGATGAGAATGATGTTTTTTCTTATCTTATTAATAATTCTGATGTGAAAAAAGTAAATCAAAAGGTAGAATCTAAAATGAATTTCGCTGGAGCTAAGCTATCTTATGTAAAAAAATATAAAAATGATAAATCTTTACAAATTCAATTAGGAAACGAATGGAAAAAAGATTTTTTGGATACTGATATTTTTCTTTTAGATGCTCAAAATCAAGTCATAAATTTCAATAAAAATGAGTATGTAAACAATATTGATTTTTCTCAGAATAATATATTTAACGAAATAAAATATAATAAGAAAAATGAAAAGGGCTGGAGCTATGATTTGTCTCTTTACAGTCAGTTTATTGTTTCATATTTTAATGGAACCAATAAATCTGGCGTATATTTTTCACCAAATTTTAGCATCAATTATCAAAATAGAAAGATAGGTAAGTTTAGTTTTTCAGGTAGTAGAAAATTTAGTTCAATAACTATTAATTACTTGAATATTAATTATATATATCAAGGAAATAGAAGTTTAGAAAAAAGTGATATTGGTGTCAAAATTATGCCAAGTTATAATGTTGGATTAAGTTATAATGTAGGTAATACTTTGGATGAATATCTTAAATTTGATCTAAATTTCTATAGAGACGAAGATTATATTTCTAATAACATGATTGTAAACCCAAATTATACAATTAATCAATCTATTTTAGTTAGAAATAATAAAAATATTAATCTAAGTCTAGAGCTCAAAAAATATTTGAAGTTTATTAAATCCAAAATTAGTTTATCTAATGATTATATACTTTCAAATTACGAAAATAGTATAAATAATCAAGATTTAATAAGTACAAAATTTGCTAAATTTAAGACTGGAGTAGAAATGAAATCTGGCTGGAGAAGTTTTGCTAATTATGAGTTAGGCTACGAATGGAGTTTCAATAGAATAAAATCTACAGTTAATCAAAATAATTATCTCGATGAAAAAGGATATTTTAATTTATATTTTGTTTTTTCTTCAAAATTTAGGTTAGATACACAATATGAGTATTATAAATTTGGAAATACAACTCAAAAAAACACCCAATTTTTAGATGTAAAAATTAATTATACATTTAACAAATTAAAAATGAATCTTTTTCTGCAAGGAAATAATCTACTGAATAATAATTCAATACAAAAGTATTCTATAAATAATATTAGTGAAAGTGTTTATACACAAAAATTAATGCCATTAAATATCGTTTTAGGCATAAATAAAAACTTTTAAAATTCAAAATTTACTGTCAATTTTTTGTCTTCGTCTAGTCTTTCGATGAGTTTTTCTAAAGATTCAAATTTAATTTCTTCGTGCAAGAAATCTCTAAATTTTACAGTGATTTCTTCGCCGTAAATATCTTCATTAAAATCTAAAATATAGACTTCCACCGTTAGTTTTTCGCCATTTACGGTTGGGTTCGTGCCAATGCTTAGCATACCTTTGTAGAATTTATTTTTTACATAAACTTCTACAATATAAGCACCTTTTTTAGGGAGAAGTTTTAGCTCATCAACTTCAATATTTGCAGTAGGATAACCAATGGTTCTTCCTAATTTTTTGCCGTCAATTATTTTCCCCGAAACAGAGTATTGGTAGCCAAGCATTTTATTGGCGGCAATAATGTTTCCGTCACTAAGGCAATTTCTAATTTTGGTAGAACTGATGTTAGAATCTCCATCTTTCACGGCTTTTAATTGTTCTACCTCAAAATTTAATTCTTTTGATAGTTTTTGTAAAAGTTCGAAATTTCCAGATTTATTTTTCCCGAAAACATGGTCGTGACCAATAACAATGTGTTTTACGTTCAGTTTTTCAATTAAAATTTGTCTTACAAATTCTTCACCAGTAAGATTTCTAAAGTTTTCATCGAAAGATTTTAAGAAAACAACGTCTAGATGAGCTTTTTCTAATAAGTCTAATTTTTCGTCTAAAGTATTTAAAAGTTTAATATCATCATTAGGATTGAAAACTTTTCTTGGATGTGGCCAAAAAGTGAGTAGTGCAGTTTCAAACTGTTTCTCCAGAGCTGTTTTTTTTAGTAAACTAATAATAGAAAGGTGCCCTACATGAACTCCGTCAAACATTCCTAAAGACAATACTTTAGGTGAGTTTTCTGTATAATTTTCAAATTCTTTTACGATTTTCAAAACTGCATTGATTTTGTGAGTGCAAAGATGAAAAAAAATATTGATTTATAGTAAATAAATTATAAAGATTGATTATATTTGCACGCAAGAAAAAATAAAGCAATGGCAAACCAAATTAAAGGAAAAATTTCACAAATTATCGGTCCAGTTATCGACGTTGTTTTTCAGGAAGTAGAAGAATTACCAAAAATCTATGATGCCCTTGAGATAAAAAAAGCAAACGGAGAATCTCTAGTATTGGAAGTAGAACAGCACATTGGTGAAGATATGGTAAGATGTATCGCAATGGATGCTACTGATGGTTTACAAAGAGGACAAGAAGTAACAGGATACGGAAGACAAATTACAATGCCAATTGGCGAAGAAGTAAACGGAAGACTTTTTAACGTTGTAGGTGACGCTATTGATGGTCTTAAAAGTATCGAACATACTAGCGGATTGCCAATTCACAGAGAAGCTCCTAGATTCGATCAATTATCTACTTCAGCCGAAGTTCTTTTTACTGGTATTAAAGTAATCGACCTTATTGAGCCTTATGCAAAAGGTGGTAAAATTGGTTTATTCGGTGGTGCTGGTGTTGGTAAAACAGTATTAATTCAAGAATTAATTAATAATATTGCAAAAGGTCACGGTGGTTTATCTGTTTTCGCAGGTGTAGGAGAAAGAACAAGAGAAGGAAATGACCTTTTAAGAGAAATGCTAGAATCTGGCATTATAAAATATGGAGAAGATTTCATGCACTCTATGGAAAACGGGGGTTGGGATCTTTCTAAAGTTAATTTAGAGGAAATGAAAGATTCTAAGTGTACTTTCGTTTTCGGGCAAATGAACGAACCTCCTGGTGCAAGAGCTAGAGTAGCACTTTCTGGTCTTACCCTTGCAGAATATTTTAGAGATGGTGATGGAGAAGGACAAGGTAGAGATGTACTTTTCTTTGTTGATAATATTTTCCGTTTCACACAAGCTGGTTCTGAAGTTTCAGCGCTTTTAGGTCGTATGCCTTCTGCGGTAGGTTATCAACCAACTTTAGCTTCTGAAATGGGTGCAATGCAAGAGAGAATTACTTCTACTAAAAATGGTTCTATTACATCGGTACAAGCGGTTTATGTACCTGCGGATGACTTAACAGACCCTGCTCCTGCAACTACTTTTGCACACTTAGATGCAACTACTGTATTAGACAGAAAAATTGCTTCTTTAGGTATTTACCCTGCAGTAGATCCTTTGGCTTCTACTTCTAGAATCCTTACTCCTGAAATTTTAGGACAAGAACATTACGACTGTGCACAAAGAGTAAAAGAAATTCTTCAAAGATATAAAGCGTTACAAGATATTATCGCAATTCTTGGTATGGAAGAACTTTCAGAAGAAGATAAACTTGTTGTTTATAGAGCTAGAAAAGTTCAGAGATTCTTATCTCAACCATTCCACGTAGCAGAACAGTTTACAGGTCTTAAAGGTGCTTTGGTTGATATTAAAGACACTATCAAAGGTTTCAACATGATTATTGATGGTGAATTAGACCACTTACCAGAAGCTGCTTTCAACTTGAAAGGTACCATTGAAGAAGCTATTGAAGCAGGACAAAAATTGCTTGCTGAAAACGCTTAATATAATTTTAAATGTTAAATTTTAGATTTTAGATTGAATTGCAATAATTTAAAATTTAAAATCTATAATCTATAATTTGAAAATAATGAATATTAAAATATTAACTCCGGAATTTGTAGTTTTTGAAGGCGAAGTAGAATCTGTTCTTCTTCCCGGTAAAAACGGTGATTTCCATATTATGAAAAATCACGCCGCTATTGTTTCTTCTTTAGTTAATGGTAGAGTAAGGTTATGTACCAAAGAAATTGCAAACGAAAATTTTGCAAAATTCTTTACCAAAGAAAACGAAAAGAATAGTGTTTTTTCTTACCAAATAAACAGTGGTGTAGTAGAATTTAACAATGAAAAAGGAATTATCCTTTGCGATTAAAAATTCTTCACAATAAATTAGAAAACTCGAGTCAATTGGCTCGAGTTTTTGTTTTTATGATTTTTGTTTAAGTCTTATTTTAAAGTATCACTACATTATCTTTAATAGTTTGTATCGGTTTTGAATACCAAAATAATTCAATATCATCAAAGTCTAATTCAAATTTTGATTTTAATTCATTGAAATTCAATATTTTATTTTGATTATTTAAAGTAATTTTATCAATGGTTTCTAGTAACCAATTTGCTTTTTCTTTTTCTAAGTTTATACTAAAAGAATTGGTTTTTTCGTGAAAAGTAAGAGTTGCCATTTCCCAAAAATTTTCTTTTTT
>JADHED010002845.1_pt1 | contig 11221 bp, 1 predicted proteins | sample 8952041 | NCBI WGS metagenome assembly JADHED01 (sample SAMN16124423, study PRJNA663239) | bioreactor sludge metagenome | isolation source: sludge (control) | place: India:Bengaluru | collected 2018-09-08
CGGGGGCGGGGGGGGGCCGGGGGCCCCGCCCCCGGGCCCCCGCCCCCCCCCCCGCCCCCGCCGCGCCCGGGGAGACCGACCGTGACCGAGCCTGTCCGCTCGAACGCGGAGAGGGCGCTCCGGGCGTGGCGGACCGCCTCGCGCGGGCGCCCGTTCGCCGCCGCCAGGTAGGCGAGGTTCCCGTCCAGGAGGCCCGCCAGGTAGGCGCTCCCCACGGACCGGGCGACGTCCAGGGCCTCCTCGTAGAGCTCGTGGGCGGCGACGTCCGCTCCCTTCTTGCGTTCCACCTCGCCCAGGAGCATGAGGCAGCGGGCTGCTCCGTACCGGTCGCCGTTCCCTCGCGCCGCGGCGAGTCCTTCGCGGTAGGCCGCCGCCGCGACGTCGAGCTCCCCCCGATCCTCCGCGACGAAGCCGAGTCCCTGAAGCGCCATCACCTCGCCGAGGCGATTCCCTTCGGCGCGGGCGAGCGCGACGGCCGAGGAGAGCCGCCGCTCGGCGTCGTCGAGGTCCCCGGCGAAATACTCGACGAGGCCGAGCTGGTTCGTCGCGAAGAGGACCGCGGTCGTGTTCCCCAGCTCCCTCGCGACCGAGAGGCTTTCCTCGAAAGGGCCCCTCGCTTCCTCGTGGCGTCCCTCGTCGAGGACGGCGCGCCCGAGGCGGCCGAGCGCCTCGGCGAGAATCCGGCGGCGCCCCTGCGCCCGCGCGAGGGCGATGCACTCCTCGAGCGCGGCGTGCGCTTCTGCGAAACGGCCCCTCATGAGCTCCGCGTGCCCGACGTGCAAGAGGGCCTCGGCCCGGAGCGCGTCCTCTTCCGGGGAGACGAGCTCCAGCGCCTCCCGCAGGTCCGCCTCGGCCGCGTCGAGGCTCCCGAGCCGGAGACGGAAGGAGGCCCGGACGACGAGCGCCGCCGCACCCATCCCTCCGCGCACGGCTTCGTCCGCGAGCGCCTCCCCCTCCAGCCAGCTCCCCCAGGTCCGGTGCGCGGAGGCGAGCGGGCCGAGAGCCGCGGAGAGGAACCCCGTGTCGGCGGCCCGGATGGCTCGGGTCCACGCCGCGCGCACGTTCTCGAGCTCGGAGGCGAGCGACTCGCGCGCCTCCTTCTCGGCCCGCTCCGCGAGAGCCCCCGAGAGCCGCCGGAGGAAGGACGAGAAGAAGGCCGAGTGACGCCCCAGGACCTCCGTCTCCTCGTCCTTCGTCGCCGCCAGCTCCTCGGCCGCGAACGCCCGGAGCACCTCGTGGAGCGCGTAGCGGCCCGACGACCCCTCCAGCCGAAGGAACGACCTGTCCGCCAGCGCGCGGATCGTCCCGGCTCTCGCTCGCCCCACTTCGATCGCCGCCTCCCAGGTCATCCCGCCCGCAAAGGCGGAGAGGGCGCGCAGGACCCGACGCTCCTCCGGGTCGAGCCGGGCGACGGCCTCGTCGAAGACCCTGCGTACCGGGGGAGCCCCGAGGTCGGAGCGCACGGGGAGCGAGAGAAGCCCCGGTCCCCGCGCGAGCTGCGCTGCGACCTCGCCCGGCGGAAGCGCGTGGACCCACCCGGCGGCGACCTCGATCGCCAGCGGGAGCCCTCCGACGACGCGACAGACTTCTGCCGCCGCCTCGAGGTCGGCAGGGGCCGGGTCGAACCCGACGCGCGCCCGCCGAGCCGTCGAGAGGAAGAGCCGGAGCGCGTCGTACCGCGTCGGTTCCGGCGGCGCTCCCCGTGGGGGAGTCTGGAGCCCGCCCAGCTCGAAGACCCATTCGCCCGCGACCGAGAGCCGCTCGCGCGAGGCGACGAGGAGGACGACCTCGGGCGCCGAGGCGAGGAGGCGGCCGAGGATCGGGGCCTCGTCGAGGCGCGTCTCGAAGCCGTCGAGAACGAGAAGAAGACGAAGGTCGCCAAGGGCCGCGAGCGCCCTTTCCTCCGGCTCGTCCCGGTCGCCGCTCTCCAGGTCGAGCGCCCGAGCGAGCGCGGCCGCGAGCCCCGGGACGCTCGACGCCGACGCGGGTGGGACGAAGACGACGCCGTCCGGGAAGGGGCCGCCGGCGGCGACGAGGCGGGACGCCACCTGGACGGCCAGGCGGGTCTTGCCGACACCTCCGGGACCGAGGAGCGTGAGGAGGCGGCAATCGGGGTCCGCGACCTGCCGGGCGATCGTCTCGACCTCGCGGGCGCGCCCGACGAACGGGGAGACGCTGAGAGGAAGGTTGTTGCGCGGGAGCTCGAGGACCCTTTCCGACGACGCGCTTCGCGTCTCGCCCCGGAGCGCCTTCTCGAGCTCGACCGTCTCCTTCGCGGGCGAGGTCCCGAGCTCGTCGGAGAGGATGCGCCGGCACGCCTCGAGCTGGCGGATCGCGGCGCCCCGCCGGCCCGACGCCGCGAGGAGCCCGGCTACGGCCCGGTGTCCCTCCTCCATCCACGGGTCGAGGGCGAGGAGCCTCCTCGCCTGAGCGAGGGCGCGGGCCGTCTCACCGCGGCCCCGCAGGGCCGAGACGAGCCGGCGCAGGATCGAGAGGGCGAGGAGGCGAAGGCTCTCGCGCTCCCCGAGAATCCACTCCTCGAACGCGGATGCGTCCTCCACGGCCAGCCCCTCGAGGAGCTCGCCGCGGTAGAGGGCTGCCGCCGGCTCGAGACGAGCCTCGTCGTCCTCGCCCGACTCGGCCTCTCCTGCCGTCCCCACGAGCACGCGCACGTCGAGGTCGAACGGCACCTCGTCGTCGAGCCCGACCTCCCCGCGCGTGACGCGGAGGAGGAAGCGGCCTCGGCCCGGAGCCAGCTTTCGCCTCAGGTCCCAGAGCGCCCGTCGGAGCGCCGCGGACGCCCGTCCCTCCGGGAGCTCCGGCCAGAGGAGCGAGACCAGCCTGGTCCGGGGGTGAGCCCCCCGGTTCAGGACGAGCCAGGCGAGGAGCGCCTCGGTCTTCGCCGACTCGAGGTGGACGGGGACGCCGTCGAGCCGGATCTCCCGGCCGCCCAGCCAGCGGAGCTCGAGGCGCGGTCCTTCCGGGATCTCCGCCTTCGACCGGCCGACCGGACCTGCCGCCCCGCGCATCCCTTCGCTCTCCAACGATCCTCCAACGAGCGCTCGGGATTCTACGTGCCGGCCGCGCCGGGTCCGCCCGTGCGGCCGGGAGGGTCCGATGAACGAGACGACGCCCGGGAACGACTCGAAGACCTTCGTTCTGAGGCTCTGGACGGAGACCGCAGACGGACGAAGCTCGTGGAGGTTCAGCCTCGAGGACCCGCGGACCCGCGGACGACGACGCTTCGAGTCCCTGCGCGAGGTCGGCTCGTTCCTCTCGAGCCTCTGCCCCTCCCCGCGCCCGCCACGGCCACGACAGCGGCCGGTCCGCTCACGCGTGGCGGCGTTCCTCTTCGCTCTCCTCCTGCCGTGCGGCGCCGCGCTCGGGCAGTCGCCGCGTCTCGCCCTCGGTCACGCCGTCGGGATACCCGGATCCGCCGTCGCCATCCCCGTCGTCCTCTCTTCGGGCGAGGAGCCGGTGGGCGCCCTCTCGTTGCGCGTCCGCGTCGAGCCGCCCGCGGCGGCCGAGTCGGTCACCTTCCGAAGGGCGGCCGCCTGGGCGACGCGGAAGGCGGCCTTCGAGGCTCGCCCCCTCTCCGACGGCGCCTTTTCCTGGATCTTCTCCCTCGCCGAGCCGGCGTCGGCCGCGGCGGAAACGGTCGTCGGCGAGGTCGTCGTCCGGCTCGCACGCTCTCTCCTGCCCGGGACCGAGGTGTCCGTCGTCCTCGACCCGTCCGTCAGCGGTTTCGGCGACCGCGACGGGACGCGCTTCCGCTCGGCCGGGTCCGGTGGGCTCCTGCTCGCCGACGGAACGGTCGACGTCGTCGCCCGACTCGTGCCCGACGAGAAGCGCTGAAGAGCGAGAAGCAGGAGCAGGACATGAAACGCGGCCTCACCTTCCTCGCCCTCTCCGTTCTCCTCGCCCTCGCGGTCGCCCCGCGCGCCGCCGGCCAGTGCGCCCCCGGTCCCCACTCCGGCACGATCAACGCCGACCAGACCTGGTGCGCCGCCGACAGTCCGCACGTCCTCACCGGAGTCGTCACGGTGGCGTCCGGCGTCACGCTGACGATCGAGGCCGGCTCCGTCGTCAAGCCCGGCTGGCTCACCGTACAGGGGCACCTCGTCGCCGTCGGCACGGAGACGAGTCGGATCACCTTCACCGCGGACGGGTCCGGTTGGGAGAGCCTGAGGTTCTCCGGCGGGACCGGTCTCCTCCGCTACGTCGACGTCCTGAAGGCGGGCTGGAACGCCCCCGGCATCGTCGTGACGAACGTCGCCGCGCCGGGCGTCTCCTTCGAGCGCTGCAACCTCGGGCCGGGGAACAGGGGCCTCACGATCGCGGACGGCGTCGTGGCGATCACCGACTCGAAGATCGAGGCGTTCGCCTCAGGGTCGGGGTCCTACCCCATCGTCGTGTCGGGCGCGGCGTCCCGGCTGACACTCACGAACGACACCTTCCTCGCCAACGGGTCGAACCGGATCCTCCTCGAGTCCGGCGCCATGACGGGCGCCGACTTCACGCTGACGGCCCAGACGGGGCTCGAGGCGTACGTCCTCGGCGGCGGGTACGAGGTGCCCGGCGGAAGGATCGCGTCTTTCGGGGCTGGGACGACCGTCATCCCGTCCGGTCGCCTGACGGTTCGGGGCCGGCTGGTCACCTCCGGCACGGAATCGGCCCCCGTCGTGATCGGCAGCGGCACCGACTGGGAGGGGATCTTCTTCGAGGGCGGGACGGGGCTCCTCTCCCACGCTCGCCTCTTCAACGCCGGACACAACTCGCAGGGGATCACCGTGAGAAACGTCGCGGCCCCCGGCGTCGTCCTCGATCACGCCTCGCTCGAGCAGCAGAGCCAGGGAATCGCCGTCGTCGACGGCGCGCTCACCGTGAGCAGCTCGACCATCGAAACGACCGGGACCGGCGTCTTCCCGATTGCGGTCTCGGGTCCGGCCTCCACGCTCGCCCTCTCGAACAACACCTTCGGGGGAAACAGCGACGTCGCGAACCAGGTCCGTCTCGCGCCCGGTGCGATGACGGGAGCAGACTTCACCCTCGTCCCGCAGAACGGCCTCGACGCCTACCGGCTCCCCGAAAACTACGAGATCCCCGCCGGGCGAACGGTGACTCTCGCCGCCGGCACCCGCGTTCGCTGCGACTGGGAGCTGAACGTCAAGGGCCGGCTCATCTCGCAGGGGACCGCGACGAGCCCGGCCTCCGTCACCTGGGGCCGAAGCGCGTGGGGAGACCGGACCTGGATCGGGCTCGTCTTCGACGGAGGCACCGGGCACCTCGCCTACACGAGTATCGAGGAGGCCGACGACAAGGGGGTCACCGTCCGCAACGCCGGTGCAGCCGGCGTCGTCCTCGACCACTGCACGATCGGGCCCGCGAGCGGCCGGGGCGGTCTCGTCGTCGACGGCTCCTCCCTGACCGCGACCTCGACGACGTTCACCAGCATCGCGCCGACGGGGGCCTACCCTCTCGTCGTTCGCGGGGCCTCGTCGCGCCTCACGCTCTCCGACGCGACGTTCGCCGGCAACTGGCGGAACGAGGTCGTCCTCGAGCCCGGGGCGATGACCGGAGCCGACTTCACCCTCGTACCGCAGAACGGCCTCGACGCGTACCGCCTCGGGAACGAGTACGAGATCCCCGAAGGGCGCACCGTGACCGTCCAGGCAGGGGTCACCGTCCGGCAGGACTGGACGACTCGAGTGAGCGGCCGGCTCGTTGCAGAAGGAACGCCCGCGAGGCCCGTCGTCTTCACGACGGGACGTAGCGGGACGTCGCGCAACGTGGGCATCGTCGTCGACGGCGGGACGGCCACCTTCCGCCACGCCCGAATCGAGCACGCCGAGAGGCTCTCCGCGGTGAACCAGGCGACGATCCGCCTCGAGCGCAGCCGCGTCGTCGACTGCACGGTCCGCGCCGAGACCTCGACGGTTGTCCTCACGAACACCGCGGTGATTGACTCGTACGGGAACGCGCTCGAGGCCGCCCTCGCCTCCACCCTGGGAGCCACGCACGTGACGATCGCCCGCGTTCGCTCGCCCCTCGCCGCCGCCGTGGTGACGGACGGGAGCACGGCGACGTTCACGAACATGATCGTCGCCGCCTGCGCGAAGGGCGTGACGACCGATGCGACCTCGACGGCGACGCTGACGAACACCCTCTGGGACGGCGTCCCCACCAGGACCCAGGGAAACGTCACGCAACAGGGATACCTCGAAGGCTCCGCGGCCATCGAGGCGGACGGCTTCCACCTCGGGCCGACCTCTGCCGCCCTCGCACAGGGTATCGTCACGAACGTCGCGAACGACCTCGACGGCGAGCCGCGCCCGCGTCCCGCCGGGACGCTCGCCGACCTCGGGGCGGACGAGTCTTCTGCGGGAGGCCTCCTTCCCGGTCGCACCCCGACGCCGATCGCCGTCGGCGAGACGAAGTCCGGGATCGCTCCCGCCGGCGCGTTCGCGGACTTCGTCTTCGAGGTCTCGTCCGGCGCGACGCCGAGCCTGAGGGTCCGGGCCGAGACCACCACCGGGAACGCGAGCTTCCGGCTCCTCCTGCGTCACCTCCAGCTGCCTCTGTCGACGCTCTACGCCGTCGAAGGTTCCGCATCCGGGGCGGACGCGCGGGACCTCGAGCTGGCCCCTCCCGCCCCGGGCCGCTGGTACGTGAGCGTACTGTCGTCCGGGGAGCAAGTCCCCTTCACCCTCTCGATCGTCCGCGCGCATGTCGTCCGGAGCCTGACCGCGATCTCTCCTGGATCCGGCGGCTCGTCCGGAACGGTCACTTGCCGCGTGTCGGGAACCGGCTTCGAGGCGGGCAGCCGGCTCGAGCTGAGGCGCTCAGGCATGAACCTGCGCTCCTTCGCTCCGAAGCACGCGACGGACGCGGAGATGAACGTGTCGCTGGGCCTCTCCGGTCTGCCTTTCGGCACATGCGACGTGGCCGTCGTCTGGCCCGACGGGGACGAGAGGCTCCTCCCCGGTGCGTTCACGATCCTGGACGGCGGCTCCGCCGCGCTTTCGGTTCGCCTGATCGTCCCGGACGTGGCCCGGCCGCAGAGGGTCATGACGATCCTCCTTTCCTACGAGAACACGGGGACCGTCGACACGCCGGCCCCTGTCTTCTCGATCCGCTCGCGCGAAGGGCTCGGGATGCGTCTCGCCCCGGCAGACTCCTTCGTTCGCGGCCCCCTGAACGTTCTCGGCATCGACCACGAGGGGGCGGGCACGGCTGGGACGCTGCCGCCCGGCGCACCACAGTGGATCCCTGTTCAGGTCTTCTGCGAAGGTGCGAACCACTCGAGGCTCGGATTCGACGTGCACGTCCTCTCCGAGGAGCCGGCTGCGGCAATCGACTGGCCGTCGCTCGAGCCGGCCTTCCGCCTGCCCGACGCGCCGGCGGACGGGTGGGCGAGCCTCTGGGGCCGGTTCCGCGCCCGCGTCGGCTCGACTTGGGGCGACTACGCAGAGACGCTTCGCCGTACCGCCGACGCGCTCAGCGACCGCGGCCGTTTCGTCTCCTCGTCCAGCCGGCTCCTCGGCTTCGAGATGAGCCAGCTCTTCGGAAACCTCCTGCGTGCCGACCTCGCGGCCGCGATCGACGCCGCCGCCCCGTCGACCGGGCCTGACCTCGCGCTGGCGCGCGTCTTCCCGGCCGACGTCCTGTCGCGCTTCCGCCTCGGCCCCTGGGGACGCGGCTGGACGAACCTGTACTGGGACGTCCGGGCCATCGAGCTCGAAGGGGGCGAGGTCCAGGTCCGCTCCGGGTCGGGCGGGGTCCGGGCCTTCCGTCCACTCGCCTCGGGAGGATTCCGGGGACGGCCCGGCGACTGGGGACGCCTGACCAGGACCGCGACCGGGTTCGCCCTGACGGAGCGCAATGGCTCGGTCTCGGGCTTCGACGCGGCCGGTCGCCTCGCCTTCCAGAAGGACCTCTTCGGGGACGGCGTGGTCCTCCGATACGACGGGGCCGGCCGGCTCTCCACGATCACGCACGCAAGCGGCGACTCCCTCACGCTTCACTACGGAGGGAACGGCCGTGTGTCCCACGTCGTCGATCACACGGGCCAGGCCACGACGTACGGCTACGACGGGTCCGGAGAGCACCTCCTCACCGTCACGACGCCGACGGGCCTCGTGACCCGCTACGACTACGTGCCGATCACCGGAAGCCCGTCCGACCACGCGCTCGCGTCCGTCGCTCGCCCGGACGGCACGACGCGGTTCTTTTCCTACGACGCCGCGGGCCGGAACTCGGGCCGCCACTCCTCGGGAGGCGCGGAGCCGATCTCGTTCGAGGCAGACGACGAGGGGCGGATCACGACGCGCGACGGGGCCGGACGAAGCTGGGAGAGCTCCTTCGACGAGAGCGGCCGCCTCGTGGCGGCCCGCAACCCCCTCGGTCAGACGGTCCGGCTGATCCACGACGCCGAGGGAGACCTCGTTCGGGTCGTCGACCCGGCCGGAGGGGTCTCGGAGACGACCTACGGCCTCCTTCACGAGATCGCCAGCGCCGTCGGCCCTTCCGGGAGCCGCGTCGACCTCACGTACCGGTATCCTTCCGCCGGCGGCGCGTTTCCGAAGGCCCTCGTCGACCCGGGAGCGAACGAATCGACGTTCGCGCTGGACCTGCCCGGCCGGACCTCATCGACCACCTATCCCGACGGGTCGACCGAGACGGTTTCGTTCGACGACCGCGGCTTTCCGGTCGCGGCGACGAACCGGAATGGACAGCCGATGGCCCTCTCCTGGAACCGTCGCGGTCAGATCGTCCGCAAGGAGCTTGCCGGCGGCGTCGTCGAGACCTACGACTACGACTCCAACGGGGACGTGTCGGGTGCGGCGGGTCCGGCAGGATCGATCACCGTCGAGCGCGACGCCCGTCGATTCCCGCGGCGTGTCACGGGCGTCGACGGGTATCCCCTCGCCTACGACCGCGACGACGGGGGACGCATGACGAAGAGGACCGAGGCAGACGGCTTTGCTCTCGTGTACGAGCGGGACGCCGCCGGGCGCCTCTCGCGCGTCCTCGACGGATCTGCGAGCCTCATCGTCTCGTACGAGTACGACGCGGCCGGACGCCTTTCCCTCGAGCGCAAGGGTAACGGGACCTCGACCCACTACCGCTACGACGCCGCGGGCCGGGTGGAGTCGCTCGAGAATCGCGGCCCCGCCAGCGAGTCCCTCTCGTCTTTCGCTTACACCTACGACGCGAACGGGAACCCGCTTTCGATGGCGACAGCGGCGGGCACGACTCTCTACCGCTACGACGCCGCCTCCCGCCTCGTCGGCGTCACCCGCCCCGGCGGTGAGCAGACCACCTTCGAATGGGATTCGAGCGGCAACCGCGTGACGGTCACGGAGTCGTCCACGGCCACCGCCTACACCCATGACGCGCTCAACCGGATGCTCACCGCCGGGAGCGCCACCTTCGACTACGACGCTGCGGGGCAGCTGATTCGCCGCACCGACGGATCCGGGACGACGACGTACGACTGGGACGCGCAGGGCCAGCTCGTCCGTGTCGTCCACCCGACGCTCGGGACCTACACCTACGAGTACGACCCCCTCGGCCGCCGCGTCGCGGAACACCACGAGGCTCAGTCGCGAGTCTGGACCTGGGACGGATGGACGATCACCGCGGAGCACGACGGTGCGGGCCAGCTCGTCGCGCGCTTCGTCGCCGGCCTCGGGCTCGTCGCCCGGATCGACGGGTCGGGTGGCGTCTCCTACTTCGCGTTCGACGCCTCGGGCCACACGCGCCAGCTGACCGACGGCACAGGGGCGGTCGTCTGCTCTTACGACTACGGGCCGTTCGGCGAGCCGGCCACGACGACGGAGCTGGTGCCCAACCCGTTCCGGTACGCGGGCCGGTTCGGCGTCGCGACCGACGCTCACGGCCTCCTGCAGATGCGGGCCCGCTCCTACGACCCCGGCCTCGGCCGCTTCCTCTCGCCCGATCCTCTCCGCTACGGCGCCGGCTTCCACCTCTACGACTACGTCGGCGGCAACCCGGTCCGCTACTCGGATCCGTCGGGCCTCGAGAACCCGGGCGCGGCGATGAAGGACTGGCTCATCGACGGGACGGACGTCGTCCTCGGGCTCTTCTCCGACTCCCTGGGCAACTTTTTCGCACCCGTCAGCGTCGGCAACTCCCTCGCCGGCGCGGCCGGCGACTTCAAGGACTCCGCTCAACCCGGCCAGGGCTGGGCCTTCGTGCACGGCGTCGGACAGCTCGGGTCGGCTGGAGTCGGCGTCATCTGGACGATGACGAGCCTGATGGCCTCCGTCGAATGCACAACGGTTGGCGGAGGTGTGGCGATCGGAGGCGCAACCTTCCTGGCCGCTTCACCGGTCGGCTGGATCATCCTCGGCGCGGGCGCCGTCGCCGCCGTCGACGAGCTCGCGACGAACGCCTACATCGAAAAGCTCAAGCGCGAAGAGCGCTGGTTCCTGGAGCACCCCGTCGACCGGAACCCGTGGTCGAAGTACAGCCAGTTCCGGCGGCCCGACGGGACCTACCCCGACTGGGTGATGAAGCAGGTCGCTCTGGAGACGGGCCGACCCGAGCTCGTCTCGCCGGGCGACCCGAACGGCAAGACGGCGACGCCGGGCGCCGGGCCTCGCCACCGCGTCCGTTCCGGCGACCGGCTCACGTACGCCGTCTACTTCCAGAACGTCCCGTCCGCCTCGGCGCCGGCGCAGGAGGTCTCCCTGACCGACGCGCTCGACCCCTCCCTCGACCTGACGACGCTCCGCGTGACGGACCTCGGCTGGGGCGCCGAGGCCCTCGAAACGCCAGTCGACACGCCCGCGTTCCGTCTCTCGTCCCGAACGGAGGACTGGAGGCGGGATCGCGGGAAGCGCTGGTGGGTCGAGACGACCTCCGCGCTCACCGGCGGGACGCTTCGCGTGGCGCTTCGGACTCTCGACCCGGAGACGGGTGACCTGCCCGAGGACCCGATGGCCGGCTTCCTCCCGCCCGACGATGCTACCGGACGAGGCCAAGGCGTCCTCACGTTCTCCGTCCGGACGAAGACCGGCCTCCCTCCCGGTACCCGCATCGTCAACTCCGCCACGATCGTCTTCGACACCGAGGCGCCGATCACGACGAACGAGGTCTTCCACACGATCGGCCTGCCGGGCGACGTGAACGACGACGGCTTCGTGAACCCCGCCGACGTCTTCTACCTCGTCGCCTTCCTCTACTCCGGCGGCCC
>JADHED010002848.1_pt1 | contig 11215 bp, 11 predicted proteins | sample 8952041 | NCBI WGS metagenome assembly JADHED01 (sample SAMN16124423, study PRJNA663239) | bioreactor sludge metagenome | isolation source: sludge (control) | place: India:Bengaluru | collected 2018-09-08
GGACGGCCTGGGCTGCCGGCGCGACGACCGGCGCCGCCGCCGGCGTCGCCCCGGGCGCCGCCACCGGCGCGACATCCCTGCGAATGCGGACGGAAAGGTCGCCCTGCGTCACCTCGAGCTCGGCGACGCCGCTCTTCTCGACCAGCCGCACCAGTTCCCGGACCTTGTCGATGTCCATGCCACCCTCCCCGGGGATCAGACCCGGCCGAGATACTTGCCCGTTCGCGAATCGATCTTGAGCACGTCACCCTCTTCGATGAAGAGCGGGACCTGCGCCACGAGGCCGGTCTGCATGGTCGCCGGCTTGGAACCGCCCTGCGCCGTGTCGCCCTTGAAGCCCGGCTCGGTGTGGGTCACGGACAGTTCGACCGTCAGCGGCGGCTCCATGCTGAGGGGCTTGCCCTCGTGCAGCAGCGCGTTGCACACGTCGCTTTCCTTGATGTACATGGGCAGGTCGCCCAGCGCATCGACCGGCAACTGGATCTGCTCGAAGGTCTCCAGGTTCATGAAGGTGTAGAACTCGCCGTCGTTGTAGAGGTACTGATAATCGCGGCGCTCGAGCCGGATCTCCTCCACCTTCTCGCCGGCGCGGAAAGTCTCCTCGATCACCTTGCCGCTGGTCACGCTCTTGAGCTTGGTGCGCACGAACGCGCCGCCCTTGCCCGGCTTGACATGATGAAACTCCACGATGGACCACAGATCGTTGCGAAAACGGATCGTGTAGCCGGTGCGGAAATTGGTCGTGTCCGCCACGTCGCCTGCCTTTCTGCGAATCCCGTCCAGGTCTCTCGTGATCGCCCAATGGATAGCATCCGGATAGACGGATGGCAACGACGGCCGCCGGATCGGGGGTCAGTCCTCGGTGGCGCGCTCCAGCCAGGCCTCGAACCGCTGGCGCTCGTCCTGTCGTTCCCCGGAGGTCCGGCGACGGGCGACGGCGGCCGCGGGGGTCCCGGCCGACCCTTCCATCTGGTCGAGGCGGGCCAGGCGCTCGCGCACATCCTCGCGGTCCGGCTCGTCGGCCGCCATCCGCAGGAGGAGTTCCCGCGCGCGCTCGGTGTAACCCTGGCGGATGTAAAGGTCGGCGAGCGTCAGGGTGAACACGCCGCCGACGACGTCGCCGATGGTGGTCCCGATCTTCTCGCGGGGCGCCGTCGCTGCCGGGCTCTCGGCCAACGTCTTGTCGGACAGCTTGTTACGGGCAGACAGGAGGCGCGCGACGGCCTCGCGGTCGGTGGGTTCGAGCCGCACGATCTGCTCGAGATGCTCGACGACGCCCGCCCAGTCCTCGCGGTTCACGGCCGCGGACGCCAGCAGGCGCAGGGCGACCAGGTTCTCCGGATCGCGCGCGACCACCCGGGCCAGGACCTCCTGGGCGCGGGCCTCGTCGCCGAGGTCGAGGAGGACCTGGGCCAGCACCACCTGGGCGGACACGAATTCAGGATGCCGCGCGAGCCCGGCCTCGAGCAGCAGGCGCGCGTCCTCGGGGCGGGTTTCGAGGCGGTAGAGCTCGGCCAGCGGCAGGAACGTCCGCGACGAGGGGTCCGCGGCGAGGCGCTGCTCGTAGAGCGCCATCAACCGCTGTCGAGCGACCGGATCGGAAACCATGAACGTGCTCCCAGGTGCATGCGGCGAAAGTTGGCTGGACAAGTCTAACCCCGCGCGCGCCGCCGATCAAGGGGGTCGCCGGTCAAAGCAGGCCGAGCCAGTCGCCGAGGAGGAACCGCAGGCGGCCCACGAGTATGGTGACCCGCCCCATCACGGCATACGCGAACGACGCGCCGAAGGCCACCATCAGGAACAGCAGCCCCGTCCGCGCCAGGCGGCCGACGGGTCCGTCGCCGCGGCGGGAGTAGGTGAAGTAGGCCAGACCGCAGACCGTGCCCACGATGATCACCCAGAGATCGACAGTGGCCCGCCAATCGATGCCGCCCGGGCCGAAAGCCACGACGCCCCCGGCCACCGTCGCCGAGATCTGGTTGAGGAAGTTCGAGCGCAGCTCGCGCACCAGGTTGTAGCCGAGCGTGGTGCCCACCGCGAAGGCCGTCGGCCAGCGGGCGAGCCACGCGTAGCGCGGCCAGAGGCGCAGCAGCATCAGCAGGCCCAGGACGATCGGGACCATCACGAGCGGCTCGGCGGGCGGCGGCGCCGCCGCCGGATCGGTCAGGCGGGCGGCGGCGGGCGCGAGCTTGACGATGCCGTTCGGCCAGAGGGTGGACCAGAAGCCCATCACCATCCAGTACGCGGCCGAGACGCCCACGAACAGATGCTCGGCGAACTTGTAGAGCGGATTGTCGCGCCACAGGAAGCTGAAGACCATGAGCGTCAGGGCCGCGCCGATCCAGATCTCGAGGCTCGCGCTCATCGGCGCCCTCCCCACCGGCGTCCGGCCCACGCGGCGACGACACCCAGGTTGCCCAGGACCAGGAACAGCAGGATGAGGGCGTGGGCGACCGTCTGCGGCCCCATGCCGATGGTCGCCGGCCGCGCCAGCGGGCGTCCGGGATACGCCGACGCCAGCGCCGATTCGTACTCCGCGGCCCCCTTGAGGCCGCCGATGAGGCCCACGAGTTGGCCCGGGAAGTACGCGAGGAACTCCGGCATGCCCACGCCGGTGCAGCCGCCGGCCAGCGGCACGCCCGTTGGATCGCCCGCGTAGAGGATCCACTCCTGCAGCCCCGGCGTGCCGGCCGACAGCGCCACGATGAGGGCGAAGTCCCCGAGGTCGTGGAGGTCGGCCACGGCCGGACAGGAGTCCAGCGGCACCCCCCGCAGATCCTGGGTGTACAGCGAGCGGAGGTCCTGCCGCAGCGAGTTGATCGCCATGGCGCGGCCCGCCTTGTAACCGAGGGCGGCCCAGTCGCGGCCTTCCACGCGGTCGGCGAACTCCGGTTCCAGCACCGAGACCCGCAAGCGCTGGAACATGTTGTTTCCCTCGGGCCACAGCGACACGTACACGGGCCTCGCGCCGCGCCAAAGGAGATGGCGCGTGAGCGCCTGCGCCATGGGTTCGATCTCCGGCGCGGAACCGGGGCTGTACTCCATGGTCACCAGCACCGGCGCGCCCGCCGGGAGGGCCTCGACGGCCGCGAAGACCGGCTGCGTGAACGGGGACGGGGTGCTCGGGAGGATCGGCCGCAGGAGCACCGTCGTCACCACGGCCAGGAGCAAGGCGAGGTAGAGCCAGCGCCGGTCCAGGCGGCCGAGGGTGGTCAGGCGCGAGGTCCAGGACCGCGGCGTCATCATTCACCTCCGTCGGCGCGGCCGCGCCAGAGCAGGATGCGAATGGTCATCGCCGCGACGCCGAGGGCCACGCCGATGAGCACGGCCCGCTGACCCGCCACGTTGGGCACGCTCATGATCCATACGGCGAGCGTGTCGACGCGCAGTGCCGAGAGCCACCCCGGCAACAACCCGCTCGCCCAGGTGCCCAGCGGCGTGCGGCCCAGCAGCACGATGAACGCCGCGGCCAGCAGCACGGCGGCCTCCGGCGAGCGCAGACGGAATGCCCGGTACGCCGCCGAGGCGACGAAGAAGGCGAGCAGGGAGAAGATCGTCGCCAGCACGGGGTCGTACACCGCCGAGAACACGGCGGTGAACCAGGAGCCGGGGTCGGTCACCTCACCCTGCACTCCGGGCGGGCCGCCGAGCTTGAACAAGCCGATCACCAGCACGACGGCGAAGGACACGAGCGTGACCACCGAGTAGCCCCAGTCCGCCCGCCGCCGCAGGATCCGCGAGCCGTGCGACTTCAGCAGGTTGGCGCCGCCGACGATGAAGGCGAAGACGGCCAGCAGGTTGAACCACACGGAGAAGTTGCGGTCCACGTAGTCGAACGCGCGCACCGGCCAGGGCGCGGACGCCGTCTCCGGACGCGCGACGAAGGTGGTGAGGATCAGGAGGATTCCCACCAGCGAGGTGATGAGCCTGGGCACCGTGCGTTTCACGCTCGTCGTCCCCTCCGCAGGTTCAACTCGCCTTCAGCAGACGCAACAGGCCGTCGCGCACCGCCACCAGCCAGGGCCAGCCGGTGGCGCCGGCCAGCGTGACGGTCACCGAACCGACGACGATCACCGCCAGAACCACGAACTTGACCACGTCCTGGCCCCGCAGGCTGCCGATCTTCTCCGGGTCGCCCGACATGTAGGCCTCGGCGGCGAAGAACTCCTCGCCGATGAGCACGTGGTCGCACGCCGCGACCAGGAACGGCAACTGGTGCGGGATCGCCGTGCCGGCCACTTGCACCGCCCCGGCCTGCGCGCCGGATTCGGCGATCAGCAGCGACTCGGCGAAGAACGCCCCCTGCAGGAAGCACGCGGCCGGTCGCTCGCGCGCGATCAGGCCGTCGACGCGAGCCGCGAAGCCGAACTGGTCGTCCGAGATGTAGGTGACCATGTCGGGGTTGTAGGCGTCCGGGCGCGCGGCCGCGGTGTAGCTCTCGCGCAGCGTCTCGCGCGCGGCCGCGAGCACCAGGCTGCGATCCGTGGGCATGACCAGGGCGCAGCCGTGGCGGGCCGTCATGCGTCCGACGGCGCCCAGGATGCCGAGGCTGGCGACGGTCTGCACGTCGTCCAGGTCCTGCGTGCCGGCGACGTAGATCACCGGTCGCCCCATCTCCGTCGCGCGGCCGATGGCCTCCTCCATGGCGGCGATCCCGGCGATGCGGCGCAGCCGTGGCAGGCGGCCCCGTCGCGCCCGCGCGATGCTGGCCAGGATGGCCGTGGTGACCGCCGCCAGCACCAGCGCGAGATTCCAGGCCTCGAGCGCCAGCCAGGAACTCATGTCGCGGCCTCCGGCTCGGGCTCCGCCATGATCTCGAGATTGGCGCGCGGCACCAGGACCGTGCGGCCCTCGTCGAGGTCGACCTCGGCGACGAGACAGCGCGCCTCGTTGGCGACGACCTGCGGCTCGCGCGGCAGACGGGCGACGCGGCCGCGGCTGCCGAACCACGGCTCGCGCACGATCAGCACGCGGCATCCCGCGACGAGTTCCGCGGTCACCTCGAGGCTCGTCGCGCCGCTGGCCGGGGCGGCGGCGAGCGGGATGACGACCTCCGGCCTCACGGCGCCGGCCCGTACCCGCGTCACGCCGCTGAGGCAGGCCTGCCGCCCCTCGCTCGCGGCGAAGAGCGCGAAGACGCGCCGTTCCAGCGGCACGCGCCCGAAGCCGCCGAGGACGACGAGAGTCAGGGGCGCCGCCACGTCCGTCGTGTCGGCCACCGTGAGTTCGCGGCCGAGCCAGCCGGCGAGGTCGGCCGCGTGGACGCCCCCGGCGATCACGCCGCGCGCGCCCGCCGCCGCCGCCCGCGCCAGCGCCTCGCCCGTGACCAGCGCGCCCGCCACCAGGATCTGCCCGGCGTGGTCCGCGCCGACGAGTTCCCCCGTGAGGGTGGCGTCGGGTCGCCGCACGGCCAGCACCAGTTCGCCCGCGACCTCGGCGCCGACCCCGAACACGCCCGGCACCAGGGCCCCCCAGCCCGTCACGGCGACGCCCCGGCCGGGAATCACCTCGGCGACGATGCCGGGCAGATAGGCGCGAACTTCCAGCGGCGCCGCCGGCCGCTCGATCAGCACCTGCCCGGAGTGCGCCGACACCGCCGCGACCCGGCCGGCGACGGGCGAGCGGCAGACGCTGCCCAGCCAGCCCCACAGGCCCCGGGTACGCGCCAGGACCTCGCCGACAGCCACCTGGTCGCCGACGGCAGGCACCATCGCCGCCGCGACCTCCGCCGGCCGCAGGTCGAGCGCGCTCGCCACGTTCACCGTGACCATGGCGCCTTGCCCGCGCGCGCGCGCCACCACCGTGTCGACCTGCACGCGGTCGCCCGCCTCCAGCACCACCTCGCCGTCGGTCGGCAGCAACCGCCAGCGGTGCAGGACCACCCGCGGCCGCGGCGCCAGGCTGAAGTGGCGCGCCTTCACAGCTGATCCTCCGGCAACGCCTCGTAGGTGCGCAGCCAGCCGCGCACGCAGTCTCGCCGCGCCAGTTCGGCCGCCGGCCAGGATAGGTCGGGGCCGCGGCCATCCAGCACCAGCCCGACCGGACCACCGCGAACCCAGGCCTCCACGGTCTGGCCCGGTCCGCCGCCGAAGTCCACCCCAGGCTCCGGGACGATGACCAGGCGCGCCTCCTGCAACGACGCCAGCGGACAGCGCCGGAGTTCGCCGGCGCGGATCTCGCCGGCCTGTGGCGCCTCGGTAGCCGTCGGGCCCGGTTCCAGGCGGATCTGGGCCAGCAGGCGACCCGTCGCCCCGACGGGGCCCAGCGGCGCGACGCACGTGCCCAGGGTCACGAGGGCATCGTGCGCGAGCACGGCTGCCGCCGCCTCCACGTCGACCTGGGCGAGCACGCCGATGTGCGGCATCACGAAGACCGAATCCACCGCGAGCTCGGTCACGCCCACCGGACGGCAGGCGTCGATCAGGATCGCCGCCGCCTGTGCGCGGCGCGGCGCGTTGGCCAGCGGACCGCCCGACCCGAGCAGCAGCCGCACCTGCGCCCAGTCGATGCGCGGCGGCTCGGCAGACGACGGCGCGTGCAACGCGTCGACGCCGACCGGTCCGGTGCGCCCGCCACGCAGCGGTTGCATCGCCTCGTGGTGGTCCAGGAGCGCGAGGTGCAGCGCCTCGCGCGCAGCCGCCTGTTCGAACAGCAGGTCGGCCCAGGTCACCGGCAACGTGGTCGGGCGGGCCATCTTGTTGTGGACCCGGTCGCGCATCTCGTCCATGGCGACAGCGCCCGGCAACCAGCGCGCGATGCGTTCCCAGCCGGCCCGCGCGCACACCGTACCCAGGCTGTAGCTGAGGCCGAGGTTGGCGCTCACGCTGCGCCGCACCACGCCGTCCTGCACGCTGAACACGTCGGTGGTCGCCCCGCCGAGATCCACGGCTACCAGGCCGCCGCCCGCCTGCTGCGCCAGCACGCCCAGCGCGGCGCCGAAAGCTGCCGGCGTCGGCAGCACCGGCGCCTGGCAGAGCCGCTGCAGCCCCGGGTACCCGGGCGCGCGGGCCATGACGTGTTGCAGGAAGACCTCGTGAATGCAGGCGCGCGCCGGCTGCAGGCGCTCCTCTTCCAGAGTCGGTCGCAGGTTGCCGGCCGTGACCACGTCGGCGCTGCGCGCCAGCGCGGCCTGCACCCCGGCCTCGGCGTCGGCGTTGCCCGCGAAGATCACCGGCAGCCGGCCGTCCCCGTAACGCGGACGGATGTCCGCCGCCGCGATGAGCTCCGCGAGGGCGATCACGGGCGCGACGGCCCCGCCGTCGGTGCCGCCGCTGAGCAGCACGATGTCGGGCCGGCAGCGGCGCAACTGATCGAGGCGCGCCACCGTGCTCTCGGCGTCGTTGTGCGCGACCACGGCCGTCACGATGGCCCCGGCCCCGAGCGCCGCCTTCTCCGCGCTCGCCGCCGTCATGCTGCGCACCAGCCCGACGACCACCATTTGCAGGCCGCCGCCCGCGCTGCTCGTGCTCAGGAACGCGCGCACGCCTCGCGCGGGACCCGTGGCCGGGATCAACGTCTCGCCGTCCGCCGCGAGGATCGCGTGGCCCGTCTGGTCCTGCAGCAGCGCGAGTGCATTGCGCACGCCGCAAAGGACGTCCTCCACGGGCGATTCGACGGTGGTGGGAGATTCGGCGCGTCCGGCGAGACGGTAGCGCCCGTCCCGCCGCACGAAGAGCACGGCCTTGGTGGTGGTCGAACCGCAGTCGGTGACCACGTAGGCGCCGTCGGCCGCGACATCTTCCCCGTCGCGCCACGCCTGCGGCGCCGCCGCGGTCTCCAGATGCGCGAGCAGACGCTCGACGTTCGCGCGCTGCTCGAGCAGTCCCGCCAGGCGGTCCCAGTCCCCCGCCGGGCCGGCGAGGCCCACGAACGGCCCGAGCACGTGCATGACCTGGCTGCCCAGGAAAGCTACCGGCTTGAGACACTCCAGCAGCACGACGGCGGGGGCCGCGAGCCGCCGGCGGGCGATGGCCGCGGCGAACGCCGCGAGGAAGCGGTCGTCCGCCACGGATAGCGCCTGCTTGCCGGCCGGCATCCCGGGGTCAGTCCCGCGTCCGCAGGATCTCCCCGACGGCGGCGAGGTCCGTCCACAGCCCGGCCAGCTCGGCCGCGGCGCAGCGGCCGCGCACGGTCGCGACGAGGGCCTCGCTCGCGGCCGGCGCCTGCGCGTCACCTGGTTCGGCGAAGCCTTCACCGACCAGCTGCGCGACGCGGACCACCTCCTGCACCGCCTGCCGCGCGAACACGCGGCTCGCGGTCGCCATGAGCGCCGCGTCGGGCGACGCTTCGATCAGGAGGTCGGCGGCCCGGCAAGCCATGGCGTGCGCGACCTCGGCGCGCGTGGCCGCATCGGCGAGGGCGAACATCGCGATCTGGTGCCGGGTGATCTTGCGCGCGTGGGCCTCGCGGATGACGTCGTTGACGCCGCGCAGGGCTGCCGCGGCGAGCGCCGCGCCGGCGAGCGGAGCGCGGGCGTGCGCGTCGTCAGCGCTCACGGCGAGGGCCTCGTAGAAGGCGCCGCCGCCGCGGACCGTCTCCTTCCAGCGGTACATGCCGATGATGCTCTGCTGGATCTCGCTGGTGCCCTCGTAGATGGTGGTGATGCGCACGTCGCGGCGGTACTTCTCCACCATGTACTCGCGGCTGTAGCCGTAGCCGCCGAGGGCTTGCACGGCCAGGTCCGCGGCCCGGTTGCCGGCCTCGGTGCACCACAGCTTGGCGATCGAGCCCTCGACCTGCAGGTCGTGCTCTCCGGAGTCGATGCGCAGGGCCGTCTGGTCCGCGTAGGCGCGGCCGGCGGCGAGGTCGATCCAGGGCTGGACCAGCAGCTTCAGCAGGTAGCCCTGCTTCTCGACCAGCGGCGCGCCGAACTGGATGCGCGTGCGGCCGTAGGCCAGGGCGCGGTCGAGCGCCGCCTGCCCGACGCCGAGGCCGAAGGAGCCGACCATCAGGCGCGTGTAGCCGAAGACCGCGTTCGCCTGCTTGAGGCCCTGCCCCTCCACGCCGCCCACGAGCTGATCGGCGGGCACCTCGACGTCCTCGAGCAGAACGGCGGCGGTGTTGGAGGCGCGGATGCCGTGCTTGTCCTCGTGCTTGCCCACGGCGAGGCCCGGGGCGCCGCGCTCGACGATGAAGAAACTCAGCCCGCCGGGCGTCTGGGCGAGGATGGTGTATAGGTCGGCGACGCCGCCGTTGGTGATGAACTGCTTGGTCCCGGTGAGGCGGTAGGCCGTCACCGCGCCCGCGGCGTCGGTGACCGGCGTGGCGACGGTCTTGAGAGACGCGACGTTGGAGCCCGCCTCGGGCTCCGTCACGCCGTAGGCGACGATGAGCCCCTCGCTCGCGATGCGCGAGAGCCAGCGCGACTTCTGCGCGTCGGTGCCGCCGACGAGGATCGGGTCGGTGCCGAGGCAGATCGCGAGGAAGGCCGTCGCGACGCCGAGGTCGTGCCCCGCCATGACCTCGGAGACGCGGCAGATGTCGCGCGCGCCGCCGCCGAGACCGCCCGCCGACTCGGGCAGGAAGATCAGGTGCAGGCCGACATCCGGCGAGAGGAGCTTCTGGATGACGTCGGTGGGGAAGGCATCTTCCTCGTCCAGCTTCAGCAGCTTCGCGTCCGGCAGCTCGCGGGACACCACCTGCTGCAGGGTCTGGATCACCATGTCCGTCATCTCGGGGGCCAGGCCGGCCGGTCGATTCATGCGCGTTCCTCCTGAAGGGAAAACGCCCGAGCGCGAAAGGGGGCTCAGGGCAAGGTGATCTTTCCTCGGCCGACCAGGATGCAACGACCGCCGACGGAGATGTCGGTCGCTTCGCCGCCGCGGACGGTGGCCTCGACGAAAAGGCGGCTCGGCCGGCCCATTTCCAGGCCCTGTTCGGCGAGGAAGGCGAGCCGGTCCGACCAGCGGATGAGACGATGCTTGACGAGATAGGCCGCCAGCGCCCCCAGGGCGACGCCGCTGGCCGGGTCCTCGGGGATGCCGAAGTGGGGCGCGAACATGCGGCAGTGGACCGAGGCCTCGGGGTCGGCCGTCTCGCAGGTGAAGACGAAGAGGTCGCCGAAGCCGAGGTCGCGGGCGATGACGTCGGCGTCGCGGCGGCGCAGCGTCGCCTGCCGGACGGCGGCGAGGGAACCCACCGGCACGATGTGGATCGGCAGCCCCGTGGAGATGACCTCGCAGGGCAGGCCGGTGACGGCGATCTCCGCCTCGTCGAGACCGAGCGCCGCCGCCACGCGGTCGCGGTGGTAGTACTGGCCGAGGAAGGTCGGTTCGCCGTGGGCGAGTCCGTAGATCGCGTCGTCCCCCAGGCCGCGGGTGGTGACGGGGGCGTCGCCGCCCTCGAGCTGCCAGACGAACGGCCGCGACTGGTCCGCGACCTCGCGCCAGCCCAGGACGTCCAGCCCGAAGGTCGCGCCGAGCATCGCGTGACCCGCGACCGGCAGCTCGACCTCGGGCGTGAAGACCCGCAGCCGCGCGCGGTCGGCGCGTCGTCCCGGGCGGTCGAGGACGAAGGCCGTCTCGCCCGGAGACATCTCGCGCGCGATGGTGTGCATGACCGCCACCGGCAAATCGCGTCCTGACGGGAACAGCGTGAGCCGGCTACCGCCAAAAGGCTCGTCCGCGAAGACGTCGATCAGCAGGAAGTCCAGTTCCTTCAAGGGTCGCCCACCTCGCCGGTTTCGGCGGCCGCACGGCCGCAAACGAAGCCGTAGCATAGGCGACGGGCGCGGTCAAGGCAACCTCGGGGCCGGCGGCTCAGACCAGGACGACGGTGGCCATGGCGTACTCCTGCTCGTGGCTCAGCGACACGAGCGCCGCGCCGGCGCCCGCGGCGGCGAGGGCGGCCGCCGCCGCGCCGTGCAACCGCAACTCGGGCGCGCCGTCGGGCCGGCGCACCACCTCGATGTCGCGGTAGACCACCCCGGCGCCGCGGCCGGCGAGGGCCTTGACGAAGGCTTCCTTGGCCGCCCAACGGGCCGCGAGCGCGGCGTGGGCCGCGGCGGGGACACGCTCGCGCAGCACGGCGAGCTCGCCGGGCCGGAAGCAACGCGCGAGGAAGCGATCGCCGTGGTGTTCCACCAGGGCGGCGATCCGCGCCACGGCCACGATGTCGGTGCCGAGTCCCCGGACGCTCAATAGGCCCCCTTGCGCTCGATGACCGCGGGCAGCGTGCGCAGAAGGACGTTCAGGTCGAAGCCGAAGCTGCGCCGCTT
>JADHED010002850.1_pt1 | contig 11207 bp, 12 predicted proteins | sample 8952041 | NCBI WGS metagenome assembly JADHED01 (sample SAMN16124423, study PRJNA663239) | bioreactor sludge metagenome | isolation source: sludge (control) | place: India:Bengaluru | collected 2018-09-08
TCACCATGGTGCTGGTCTTCCCCGGTGGCTTCGCCCAGTTCGAGGCGGCGGCCGAGGAGATCAAGGTCGCACTCCGCGGCTGGAAGCTGCCGGGCGCCTCCATGCCGGTGCAGTTCGCCGTCCAGCGCACGCTCCAGTTCTCGGCCGGCCAGGACGGCGGCCGCCAGCTCGAGCTGCTCGAGTTCACCGTCCCCACCCAGGTTTCCTACGAGGTCCACACGTGAAGCGTCGCACCGCCGAGCCGTCGCCTGATGCGCCCACCATCCCCGCCGCCGTGCCCGAGGACCGCGAGGTCACCATCCCGCGCGCCAGCGCCGCGGCGATCGCCGCCGCCAGCATCGCCGCCGGCTTCGACCCTCCGCCGCAGCTCCAGGGCCGCCTGGACGCGCCGATCGCCACTGAAACCCCGGCCGAAGCTGGCCCGAAGGACGCCTGAACGATGAGCCTGCAGCTCCTGCTGACCAAGAAGGCCGTCACCTACGGCCTGGATCCAGTGGCGGCCGCGGCCAACACCGTCCGCGCCGAGCAGGTGACGTTCGAGCTCCAGGGCGAGCGCGTGACGCCGCAGACTGCGAAGCCCGGCGAGGGCGCCGAGGCCGACCAGGTCTACGGCGAGCACATCATGCTGGGCTTCCGGGTGCCGCTGATCGGCTCGGGCACGCCCGGCGTAGCGCCGAAGTGGGGCCCGATCGCCAAGGCTTGCGGCTGGACGGAGACGATCGTCGCCGACACCTCGGTGACCTATACCCGCATGCCGGTGGCCGTGAACGCCGACTCCGTCTGCCACCGCTGGCGCGACGGCGAGGCGCTGCGGTCCCACCTGGCCAAGGGTTGGCGGGGCCGCTTCGGCCTGGAGCTGAGCGCCGGCCAGCGGCCAATGCTGGTCTTCATGGGCCGTGCCTTGCACACTGATGTGGCTCAGGCGGCCGCGGTGTTGGCCCAGGCAGACGCCGACTTCAGCGGCTGGCTGGACTCGATCGTCGTCGCCCAGGGCACCACCACCTTCAGCTTCGCCGGCGTCGCCAACCTGGGCGTTCGCGAGTTCCGCTTTGAGCAGTCCGATAACGTGAAGTTCGTCGACCTGCCGGGCCAGGAGAACGTGCGCCTGGTCGGCGACCGGACCTTCACCGGCAGCTTCAAGACCACCACCCCGCTGCCGTCGGTCCTCAACTACGAGCAGAAGTGGCGGACCGGAGCGGTCGAGGCCTTCTCGATGGTGCACGGGACCGAGGCGGGCAAGATCGTCACGGTCAACGGCCGCGCCCAGCTGACCAGCGTCGCCTACGCCCGGGAGAACGACGAGGACGTCTCGTCCTGCGGCACCAAGCTCGCGCCTTCCAGCCTCATCACGGACGACGAGCTGTCGATCGTCCTCACCTGATCGGCAGGCCTGGCCGACTGGCCGGGCGTGCCTTGGCTCTCCTCCCCGGAGCGACGGGGGCGGCCCCGAGTGGAGAGTTCATGAGACGGCCGCCCCCAAGTTCCGGGGAGCCCCATGCGGGGTCAAACGACACATGAAGTTCAACTTCGCGGCGCTCGACGCGCCGATCGAGGCCGACTGGCCGGTGACCATCAAGGTGCCGCAGGACGGCGGGAAGGCGCTGGAGCAGAAGCTCACGGTGCGATTCCGGATGGGGAACGAGGCCGAGCTGGCCAAGCTGGGCGACGGGCTCGAGGGTTCGATCGCCAGCGTCCGGGCCGTGGTCGTGGGCTTCGGCAAGGACGAGGAGACGCCGTTTTCGCGCGAGCTGCTGGAGAAGATGCTGGCTGCGCCCTACGTCCGGCTCGGCCTGCTCAACGGCTACCGGGAGTTCGCGCTCGGTCTCGGCGAGACCGTCGCGGGAAACTGAAGGCCGCCGCCCGCCTGATCTCGGTCGGGCGGCTCGCGGCGGACCCCACCACGGCCGCGGAGATCGCCAAGCTGAAGGCGGACCTCGAGCATTTCGGGGCCTCGCCGGACTACGTCGCCGGCGTCGTCGCCTGCGTCGGTCCGGCCAAGGCGCCCGAGGCGCTGGAGATCCTCAGCGTCAACGTGACGGCGGTGCAGCTCTTCCACGGCCTGGTCACCCAGTGGAACGCCGTGTCGATCAGCACCATGGACCGGGCTGACGTGATCCGGATGGGCCTGCGCTACGAGGCCATCCCGCACGTGCGCCGGGGCCTCGGGATTCCGAACCGGCCCGGCGACTTCGCCAAGCTGCAGATCATGGAGACCGAGGCGATCGTCGCCTGGGCGGAGGCGCGCCGGTGACCGATCTTGTCGCGCGCCTTCGGCTCGAGGCCACCGGCGGCCCCGCGGCCGCCGGCCCGTTCGGCCAGGTAGAGACCGCGCTCGAGCGCGTGGGGCCGGCGGCCGCCGACGCGGGCGCTTCGGCCCGCCGCGCCGCCAACGACATCGACCACCTGGGTAATGCCGCGAAGGTCACCGCTGTGGACTTCGGCACGCTCTGGGACGCCAGCCAACGCGACTTCGTCGGGACCTGGTCGATCGGCGCCAGCAAGTTCATCGCCGACACCGGCAAGGTCCAGGGCGCGGCCAAGCTCACCGGCCACGAGATGCTGAACCTCTCGCGCCAGTTCGCGGACGTCGGCGTGACGGCGGCCATGGGCATGAATCCCATGATGATCCTGGTCCAGCAGGGTCCGCAGATCGCCGAAACCTTCGCCATGGCGGGCGCGCGCGGAATGACGTTCAGCGCGGTGCTGAAGAACGTCGCGGCGTCGGCCTGGGCCGCTGTGGCGCCGCTCGCGCCCTTCATCGCCGGCGCGGCTGCTGCAGCCGCGGTGATCGGCGGGACGGCCGCCTTGGCGGCGCGGGCCTTGACCAAGGAAAACCAGAATTTGGTCGGCTCGTTGGGGCTGACGGAAAAGCAGCTGCAACGCCTGAAAGACCAGGGCATCGACACCGGCGTCACCATCGGCGACGTCTTCAAAGGTACCTTCAACTACATCGCGTCCGCCGCGAAGCCGCTGCTCGAGCCCATTGGGAAGTTCTTCAGCGACATGCTGGACGGAATGACGAAGGGCCTCGTGACCTTCGCCAAGGGCTACGTCGGAACCTCGCAGGGCGCCTACGAGGCGGTCAAGGCGACCTGGAAAATGCTGCCGGCGGCAATGGGCGATATCGCGGTGTCGGCCGCCAACAACGTGATCGGCGCGATCGAGCGGATGATCAACGCCGCGATCGACAAGTACAACCGCCTGCTCCCGGCCATCCGCGCGCTGATGACGGCGACCGGCAACGCCGCCGGCGCGTCGATGATCGGCCCGATGTCGCAGGTGACGATCGGCAGGATCGACAATCCGAACGCCGGAGCGGCGGCGCAGGCAGGACCGGCCGCTACCGAGGCGTACAAGCGCGGCTTCGCCGCCGGCGGCAAGGCGGTGGACGGCGTCCTCGACGGCTGGGGCAAGGCCATCCTGGATGCGAACAAGAAGCGCGTCCTCGCGGCCGCCGGCGAGGCCGACAAGCCCAAGGCGGGCGGCTCTAGAGATCGCGGCGCCGCGCCGCGCGACATGGCGGAGGAGCGCTCGGCCCAGGTCGCCCAGGCCATGGCCCAAGCGATGGAGGAGGAGCTACGGGTTCGGCTCACCCTCACGGACGACGCGATGGAGCGCGCTGCGATCCAGAAGCAGATGATCGCGGCGGACCTGGCCGGCAAGCAGGCCCAGATCGCCCAGCAGGCCGCGGCGATCGCCGATGCGAAAGGCATCGACGCCGCGCAGAAGCAGCAGTTGGTCGCAGAGCTTGGCCTGGTCGAGGCCCTGCAGGCGCGCACGGCCGCCGCACTGTCGCAGCGCGCCGAAGACGAAGCCCGGGCTATTGTCGGCCGTCAACGTCTCGAGCTGGCCAACGCCGAGCGCGAGGCGCAGATCGATCTCCTGGCCAGCGAGGCCGACCTCACGCTCTCCGCATCGGCGCGGAACGTCATCGAGCAGAAGATCCTCGAGGCCCAGCAGGCGATCGAGCGCAGCAAGCTCGAGGAGGTGATCGCCTCGGCGGCGTCCACCGAGCACGAAAAGGCGATCGCGCAGGCGCGGCTCAACGTTCTGAGCCAGATCCACGCCAACGAGAAGGATCAGCTCGCCCAGCAGTCGCGCCTGGTGGATGTGATCTCCGAGGCGGTGGACGCGGTCGACGGCTTCAAGAGCGCCTTCAAGCGCCACGACTGGGCCGGCGTGTTCGACAACCTGGTCCGGACGATCCAGACGATCCGGACCGCGTTCGAGACCCAGGGGATGAGCGGCGGCCTGATGACCGCCGGCTCGGCGGTGGCCAGTCTGGTGGGCGGCAAGACGGGCCGCGCGATCGGCAACGGCCTCGGCATCGCCAGCATGGGCATGAGCTTCGGCGCGTTCATGGGCAGCGGCGCGGGCCTGGCGATGGCCGGCGGCCTCGGCGGCGCCATCGGCGGTGCGGCAGGCGCTGCTGTGGCCAATGGCCTGCTGGCGGTCGGCGCGGTGGCCGGGCCGCTGGCGATCGCCGCCGGCGCGCTCTACGCGGCCGCGAAGATCTTCAACATCGGCGGCAAGCCCACCAACGCCGGCGCCGGCGTCGACCTGGTCACCGGCCAGATCACGGGCAACAAGCGGACCCAGGAGACCGAGAACGCCGCCAAGGCGGCCGCCGACGCGATCCTGAAGGGCATGGAGCTGGTGAAGGGCTCCGGGATCACGCCCACCGCCTCGGTCAACGGCGTGGTGATCGGCACCCGCGACCCGTCGCAGATCTACCTCTCGGACGGCCGGACCGTGACCTCGGCGGTCGGCAACGCGGCCGAGGCGGTCGACGCGGCTATGAAGGCCATCCTGCAGGGCGCGACCTATCAGTCCGAGGCGCAGAAGAAGGCGGTCGAGAGCGCGCTGGCGGCCGGCAAGGGCTTCGAGGGCGTGGTCACCGCGCTGGAGAGCTACGCCCAGTCCCAGGCCCTGGTGAAGGGCATCGACGATGCGATCATGCAGCTCTCGGATCCGAAGGCCTGGGCCATCGAGGAGCTGAAGCGCGCCCAGCAGGCCCAGCGCGACGCCCTGAAGGCCGCCGCCGACGCCGGCAACATCACGGCCGACGAGTTCGCCGCCGCGAGCGCCAAGCTCACCACGCTGGATGGCCTGCAGCTCGAGGACACGCTGAAGCGGTTCAAGGACTCGGTCGAGGACAGCGCCGAGGCCCTGAAGAAGTCGCTGACCACTTCGGTGGGCGACCGCATCCTGGAGCTGACCAACCCGACGGCCTACGGCCTGAAGCGGATCAACGACGAGATCGACGCCAAGATCGCCGAGGCGCAGCCGCTGATCGCCGCCGGCAAGCTCGGCGAGGACTTCCTCGGCCAGCTCGAGCAGCTGCGCGGCCTGGAGATCCAGTCCTATTTCGCCAACCTGGTCGACCAGGTGGACGAGACTACCCGGGCCTTCCAGGAAGCTCGGCCGCGCCTGCTGTCCTGGCTGGACGAACTGCGCGCCGGCCCGTCCGCCGAGCTGTCGCCCAAGGCCCAGCGCGAGGAGGCCCTGCGCCAGTTCCAGCGCCAGCTCGGGCTCGCCCAGGGCGGCGACGCCAACGCGATCTCGAACATCACCGCCTACGCCGACCGCCTGCTGCAGGCCGACCGCAGCGCCACCAGCTCGGCCTCGGCGCGCCAGGCGCTGCGCAACCAGGTGATGGGCCAGATCGAAGGGCTCGCCGCGCAGGGCGCGCAGGCCTCGCCGGCGACGGCGATCCTCAGCCTGCAAGCGCCGCTGCAGCAACTGGCCCAGGCCTCGGCGGCCGAGCGGGCGCAGTCCAGGGCAAGGCCGTGGTGGTCTCCAACCTGCCGTCCATGCAGGCGATGTACGGCGAGGCCCTGTCCTCGCAGACCGACCGTCTGGTCGCCGCCAACGACCGCAACGCCCAGGAGGTGGTGTCCTCGGTCAAGGCCATGGCCGACCGCCTGGCCGGTTCGCTCGACCAGCTGGCCGGCCGGCTGGACGGCGCGCTCGCCCAGGTCGCCGGCGACGCCGCGACCCAGGCGGCCATCGTGGCCCAGGGGCTCGCGGAGCTGGCCGAGGCCAGCCGCATCGAGGCGACGGCGCTGAGGGCCAACCGATGACCGACGCGGTGATCCTGGTGGAGATCGAGGTGACGTCGCCGATCGGCGTGGTCTCCACCCTGCGCTTCGCCGATCGCGCCGTCCGGCCGTTCCCGCCCACGGACGGCCTGCGCCCGAACGTCCGGTTCGACGCACGCCTGCAGGAAGCGCCGGCCATCCGCCGGGTGCTGTTCGACGACATCGCCACCCTGAAGCCGTCGCGGACCGTCGGCGTCCTCACGCTGATCAACGCCGATCGGGCGCTCGACGCCTACGAGGGCTACAGCTGGGGCGAGATCACGGTCCGGCGCTGGCTGACGGGGACGCCGTTCTCGGCCGCCATCGTGATCCTGCGCGGCCTCTGCGAGCAGGCAGCTTATCCGCGCTCCACCGACAGCCCGGCCCGGGTGCGCGTCTCGCTCTACGACTATGCCGCCGAGGCTTCGAAGCCCCTTCAACCGACCCGCTACGCCGGTTCGAACAGCGAGACGGTGCTCTACGAGGGGACCGGCGACGACCTGAAGGACACGCCCAAGCCACTGGCCTTTGGCGACCTCAGGACCGCGCACATCCCGGCGCGCCTGGTCAACGCGGCCGAGCAGGCCCACCAGGCGCACGACGGACCGATCGCCGGCGAGGAGGCGCTGTTCGACCGGGGCGACGCTTTCGGCCTGGTCGACGACGGCGACCTCGCCGGCGCCGCCTTCGACGCGGCTGCGCCGCTGGCCACCCACTACGTCACCGACCACGGCCGCGGCCTGGTGAAGTTCAACAGCGCGCCGGTCGGCCAGTTCACCGTGGGCTTCAAGGGCGATGCGACGGGCGGCTACGCCGAGACCGCCGGCCCGATCCTTGCTCGGCTGCTGACCCGCGCGGGCGTGTTGCCCGGCCGGATCGGCGCGAGCGTCGCCGGCCTCTACGCCCCGGCCGTGATCGGCTTCTACGCCGGCGAGGAGATGCGGCTCGAGGAGGCGCTGGCCTTCGTATCCGCCGGCGCGCCGGCGTCGGTCATCCCCGACCGCGAGGGCGTCTGGCAGGCCATCCCGTTCGGTCCGCCGGCGGCCGACGCGGACTTCGCTCTCGGCGAGCACGAGGTGATCAACTGCGCCTCGGACGAGACGAGCCCAGCCCCGGTCGGCGAGATCCGCGTGGGGTGGGGACGCATCTGGCGCACCTTCACCGGGGCGGACCTGGCGCCGGCGCTAGTGGGCACGGCCGATCAGGCGCGCCTGGCCGCCGAGTACCGCTGGGCCAAGGCCGAGGACGCCCTGGTCAAGGCCCGCTTCCCCGCCTCCGCCTGGCGGACGGTCGAGATCCGCACGCCGCTTCGGCTGCAGGCCGACGCCGAGGCCCTGGCCGCGAAGCTGAAGGGTCTGTTCGGCCTGAAGGACGATGGCCGCCCCCGGCGGTTCTGGCGCGTCACCGTGCCGATCGAGACGGCGCTGGCCCACCAGCTCGGGCAGACGTGCGCCTTCGACTACCCGGCGCAGGGCATCTCCGGCCACTTCCTGCTGGTGGGCGAAGAACCGCTCCGCCCCCGCCGGGACTACGCCATCTGGACGCTGTGGGGCTGAGATGGACGTCGGGCGCTTCTCGGACACCAACCTGATCCTGTCAGCCACCCTCGCCGGCGGCGACTGGCTGGCCGGCTTCCCGCTGGCCAACCTGCAGACCGACCAGGACTACATTTCGGCGCCGGCCCGCTGCCCGGACGCCACGGACCTCACCAAGAGCCGGTTCGAGGTCGTGCTCGACGAGCCGACCGTGGTCAGCTTCCTGGCGATCCTCTTCCACACGCTGTCGATCGGCGCGCGCTACCGGCTGCGGGCCACGACGGCGGCCGACACGACCTACGCCGCGCCGCTGCTGAACACCGGCTGGCAGTGGGTCTATCCGCCGATCTACGACCCGCTCGACCTGGACTTCGGCGTCGACAACTTCATCTCCTGCACCCTCTCCGCCGCCGAGCGCGCGCTCTATCCGCCGCACCTGTGGATCCCGTTCGGCGAGGTGCTGGCCGACCGCCTCTTGGTGGAGTTCGACGACCAGGAGAACGAGGCCGGGATCATCGACATCGGCGGCGCCTTCCTGACTGCCGACTTCTCGCCCACCATCAACTTCGACCGCGGCCGCGACCTCGCCGTGAAGCCCCGTTCGCTGCTGGACCAATCGCCTTCAGGCCAGGTCTTCGCCGAGCGGCGGGCGGCCGAGCGCGAGCTGTCGGTCTCCTACTCCAACCTGACCGACGACGAGTCCTGGCGCTTCGTGGACGCCGCCATGCGGGCCGACATCACCCGGACGGTGATCTTCATCCCCGACAGCCACGACCAGGCCTCGCTGCTCCGCGAGGCCTTCCCGGCCCGGTTCGGCAAGGTCCCGGGCGCCCGCACCGGCTGGCCCGGCCTCGGCGCCACGGCCTTCACCCTTCAGGAGATCCTGCAATGAGCGCGGCGTTCGACCGCCTGGTCGCCGGCTACTACAACGCCGGCCTCTACTCCCTGGCCAACCCCGGCGGCCTCTCGGGGAAGGGCGCGGTGCGCCTCAACTGGACCCCGATGCTGGCCGACTTCGCCGCCGTCGCCGGCGAGGCGGCGCAGAGCGCGTCCGCCGCGGCGTCAGCGGCCGCCAGCGCGGCCCAAGCGCCTGGCACCAGGGCGACGTCCGAGACCAGCATGTCGATCCCCGTCGTTGTGGGGACCGAGGTCACCTTCACCGTCAAGGAGGAGGGCAAGCTCTTCTCCAAGAGCCAGACCGTGGTGGTGGGTTCCGACGCCAGCCCGCTCAACTACTTCAAGGGGCCGATCAAGAGCTGGGATCCGGCCACCCGGCTCATGACGGTGAAGACCGACTTCATCGCCGGCGCCGGCGGCCCGTACGTCCTCTGGAACATCAGCCTGTCGTCGCCCTCCGACGGCACGCTCACCGGCCGCGTGGCCGCCCTCGAGGCCGCCAACCTGAAGGCCCGGAAAGTCGCGGCCCTGACCGCCAAGGAGATCCTCTAGATGACCGGCATCATCAAGCCGACGACCCAAAAGACGGGGACGACGGGCCTCGTGACCATCGTCGCTGCGCCGGGTGCTGGCCTCGTGCGCCGCGTGGACCTGGTCGCCACCAACATCACCGCCGGCGGCGTCTACGCCTCGGCCGACGTCTACATCAACGACACCGGCACGCCGGCCAACTCGGGCTACCGCAAGAAGGGCTATCCGCTGCCGCCGCCGCCGGACCCGGGCTGCACGGTGATCCTGGAGTACGGCCTCTTCCTGCTGCCCGGCCAGGAGCTGCAGATCCGCGCCGGCGCCGCCGACTCCGTGGCCTTCTCGGCTGAGGTGGTCGAGGGCGAGAACCTCGATGCGTGAGATCGCGATCGCGGGCCGGCCCGGCGCGACCATCCAGGGCGCGCCCTACCAGGCCGAGGCGCTGGCCTACTTCGCCCGGATGACCACGCCGCCCTCGGCCGCGTTCCGCGACGCGCTGAACTGGGCGATCTGGCGTTGGAAGGCGATCGGAGCCTGGTCGCAGATCAAGGGGCTCTGGATCCTGGCGGCCGACACGGCCCAGGCCTCGCTGCTCAGCACGATCGGCGACACGCCCCGCGACGCCGTCATCGTGGGCGCTGCGCCGACCTTCACGGCGCTGAAGGGCTACTCGGGCTTCGACGTCGGCAAGCAAATTCGGTTCCCAATCACGTCGGCGATCCTGGCCAGCGACAGCGTGTTCGCCTTCGCCGCGCTGCTGGCTGCCGGCGGCGGCGACGGTGACCCGAACATCGGCCCGATGATCCAGTGCGACCTGGGCTCAGAATACGACCGCCCGGGCAATTTCACCTGGGGTCGGGACGGCGGCTTCGACGCGACCTATGGCGTCCGCGGACCCTGCGTCCAACGGCCGTGGGCCAAGAGCTACGTCGTGGGGGGCACGAAGGGGACGACGGTCATAACCCCGGGCGTCGTCGGGAACTTCGGCGGCGGCGTAAACTCTCGCGGCTCGAACTACACCACGACCGCCACCGCCACGCCGGCGCTGCAGCGGCTCTGCGCCTACGGCTTTCTCGACGCGGCCGCCTCGACGGTCCTGTGCCGCAAGTTCACCGCCGTCCTGGCCGAGGCGCTCGACATGATCGGGGCCTTGGACTGATGGCCCAGCGCTGGCGCAAGCACGGCGGCCGCGCCGTCCAGCTGCCGGAGGTCGACCGCGATGCGGCCGGACTCACCTGGACGTCGCTGGCCGACAATCCCGAAGGCCGCGAGGCCTGCGGCTGGACCCCGGCCGAGGTTCCCGAGCTGGTCAGCATGTCCCAGGCCCGGGCAGCGCTGCGTGACGCCGGCCTGCTCGCCGAGATCGACGCCTGGGTCGCCGAGCAGGACGAGGAGATCCAGCTCGCCTGGCGCACGGGCGCCGTGATCCGCCGACACACCCCGACGCTGCTCGCGGCGGCCGAGGCCAAGGGCCTCTCCGCCGAGCAGCTCGACGACCTGTTCTTCGCCGCCGAGGCGGCCCCCGACCCGCAGAGGAAGTTCTGACGTGAGCGACAGCCCCAACACCGTGGCCGCCATCATCCCGGCCGGCCAGTCCGAGAGCCAGGCGATCGACCTGGGCCTTTCCCGCGCCCATCGGATCGAGATGCCGGACGGCGGCTGGACGGCGGCGATGATCACCTTCCGGGTCAGCTACGACGGAGCCGATTTCGACGACCTGTTCCTCGACACGGCCGAGTACCAGGTCTCCACGGCCGCCTCAGGCCGGGCGATCACCCTGAATCAGGAGGTCTTCTACGGCGTGCGGCGGCTGATCGTTCGATCCGGCACGTCCGCCGCCCCGGTCAACCAGGCGGCGGAACGCATTCTCACCGTCGTGACGGTGCCGCGTTGACCCAGCGCATTCGCAATCTGATCCGCCGTGGGGTGCTGCGCCGCCCCTACGTGCCGCCCGCGGGCGCCCCGGATGACCTGGATCCGGATCCGTTCACCTTCGACGACGTGGTCGTCGCCACGCCGTCGACGGTCTACACCTCGAACATCATCACCATCGCCGGGATCACGGCGGCTGCGCCGGCGACGATCTCGACCAGCGGCGGCGTCGGCGAGTACCGGAAGAACGGAGGAGCCTGGACCTCGAGCCTCGGCTCGGTCGTGAACGGTGACA
>JADHED010002851.1_pt1 | contig 11196 bp, 6 predicted proteins | sample 8952041 | NCBI WGS metagenome assembly JADHED01 (sample SAMN16124423, study PRJNA663239) | bioreactor sludge metagenome | isolation source: sludge (control) | place: India:Bengaluru | collected 2018-09-08
GAGGCGTTCCTCGGCCTTTTTTTCGCCTCGGGCTTCAGCGGAACACCACCGTCTTGTGCCCGTTGAGCAGCACGCGGTGCTCGCTGTGCCACTTGACGGCGCGCGCCAGCACCTGGCTTTCGGTGTCTCTGCCGCGCGCCGTGAGGTCTTCCACGGTGTCGGTGTGCTCGGCGCGTGTAACGTCTTGTTCGATAATCGGCCCCTCGTCGAGGTCGGCCGTCACGTAATGGGCGGTCGCGCCGATCAGTTTTACGCCGCGGTCATGCGCCTGGTAATAGGGCTTGGCGCCCTTGAAGCTGGGCAGAAAGCTGTGGTGGATGTTGATGGCGCGGCCGGCTAATTTTGTGCACAGCTCGTCGGACAGCACCTGCATGTAGCGTGCCAGGATGACCAGCTCCGCACCCTCGGCTTCGATGATCTCGTATTGCCGCGCCTCGGCCTGGGCCTTGGTGGCGGCGCTGACGGGGATGTGGTGAAAGGGGATGTTGTAGCTGGCGGCCAGTTGGTAGAAGTCGCGGTGGTTGCTGATGATGGCGCGCACGTCGATGGGCAGCAGGCCGCTTTTCACGCGGAACAGCAGATCGTTCAGGCAATGGCCCTCGCGGCTGACCAGCAGCACGGCGGGCATGGGCTGGGCCTTGGCGTGCAGGCTCCAGCGCATGGCGAAGGGCTCGGCAAAGCCGGTCAGGTGGGTCTTCAGGGCGGCATGGTCGTGCTGGCTGCAGGTGAACTGCACGCGCATGAAGAACAGGCCGGTGGCCTCGTCGTTGTATTGGGCGGCTTCTTCGATGTTGCCGCCATGTTCGAGCAGAAAGCCCGAGACGGCGTGCACCAGGCCCAGGCGGTCGGGGCAGGACAGGGTCAGTATGTAGGCGGGGGTCATGGCGCGAATTGTCGCAGCAGGCCCCCTTGTTGGTGGAGTCAAGATGGATTCGAGTCCGCGAGGGGAGGCCTCTCGAATAAGCCCCGGTTGGGGCATGGCCTTGTATTGGATTCTGGGTGCGGCCTGGGTGCTTGCGGGTGACGAACTGCTGGCGGCCTGGGGCACGGATGCACAGCAGCTGGCGCGGTGGCAGACCTTCAAGGGATGGCTTTATGTGCTGCTGACGGGCCTGCTGGCCTGGTGGCTGCTGGCGCGCGTGCGTGCCGTCGAGCAGCGGCACCTGGGGCTGGCGCAGGAGCTGTCGAAGATCGCGCGCCATGCGCCGGCCGGCATGGCGCGCGTGGATTGCGCCAGCGGGCGATTTCTGTGGGCCAACCAGCGGCTGTGCGACTGGCTGGGCTTGCCGCTGCCGGCCGTGCGGCACGGCAGCTTCAGCGCGCTGGTGCCCGCCGGCAATGCAGACCTGGACGCGCAGCAGCTTGAGCGCCTGCTGGCCGGGCAGATCGACCACTTCCAGTCAGAGCGCCTGTGCCGGGGCGCGGGCGGCGTGGCGGCGCGGCCCGTGCTGTGCACGGTCAGCCATGTGCCCGCCAGCGGGGGGCTGGCGGCGCATCTGTTGTGCGTGCTGCAGGACATGGGCGAGATGAGCGCGGCGCGCGCGCAGTTGCTGCGCAGCGAGAGCATCCTGCGTCTGGCGCTCGATGGCAGCGGCAGCGGCCTGTGGGACTGGGACTTGCTGCGCCGCCGCTCCACCCATTCGGCGGGCATGGTGCGCCTGCTGCGCTACCAGGGCGACGAGCTGCCGCGCGGCATGAACCTGTTGCGCCGCCTGCATCCGCAGGACTACCGGCGCGTGCGCCGCGCCGTGCAGCAGGCCATTGCCACAGGTGAGCCGTTTGCCGAGACGGCACGTTTGCTGCGTTTCGACGACAGCTACTGCTGGTTCCAGGCGCGCGGCATGTGCCACCGCGGCGCCCAGGGGCAGGCAGAGCGCTTCTCCGGCATCCTCACCGACCTGACGGACAGCCGTGCCCATGAGGAGCGCCAGCGCCTGGCTGCGACCGTGGTGGACAACACGCTTGAAGGCGTGCTGGTGACCGATGCGCAAAGCCGCATTCTCTCGGTCAACCCGGCGGTCACGCGCATGCTCGGCTACACCGAAGATGAATTGCTGGGGCAGACGCCGCGGGTGTTCCAGTCGGGGCGGCACGACAAACAGTTTTATGCCGCCATGTGGGGCGTCATGCAACGCAAGGGCTACTGGCAGGGCGAGATCTGGAACAAGCGCAAGAGCGGTGACATCTTTCCCGAGCGCATGTCGCTGTCGGCGGTGCGCGACGAGCATGGCGACATTACGCACTACGTGTGCATGTTCAGCGACATTTCGCTGGAGAAGGCGCAGCACCAGCGGCTGGAGTTTCTCTCGCACCGCGACAGCCTGACCGGTTTGCCCAACCGCGCCTGGTTCGTCGAGCAGCTGGGCGAGGCCATGAACGAGGCCCTGGCCGACGGCGAGCAACTGGCCCTGCTGCTGCTGAACCTCGATCGGTTCAAGGACGTGAACGACAGCTACGGCCATGCCGTGGGCGACGAGGTGCTGCGGCACATCACGCAACAGGTGCGCCTGACGTTGCGCCCCGGTGACCTGCTGGGCCGCATGGCGGGAGACGAGCTGGCCGTGCTGGTGCGCCATTTGCGTGGCGCGGAGGGCGCTGCCGCCGTGGCCCGGCATCTGATGGAGGCGGTCCGCAAGCCCTGGCGGGCGCCCGACGGCATGGAGGTGGTGGCCGGCGTGAGCGTGGGCATCGGCATGTTTCCCGAGCATGCCTCCACGGCCGAGGCGCTGATGCAGGCCGCCCATTCCGCGGTGTATGGCGCCAAGGCCCATGGACGCAGCGCGCATTGTTTCTTTGACGAATCCATGATCCAGGCCGCGCGCGAGCGGCTGGAGATCGAGGCGCGCCTGCGCTCGGCCATGGCCCAGGGCCATCTGCAGCTCTACTACCAGCCGCAGGTGAATGTGGCCACGGGCTGCATCGAGGGCGCCGAGGCGCTGCTGCGCTGGAACGACCCCGAGGAAGGGCTGATCTCGCCGGCGCGCTTCATCCCGGTGGCCGAGACCTCGGGCCTGATCGGCCCGCTGGGTGGCTGGGTGATGCGCGAAGTCTGCCGCCAGGGCCAGGCCTGGCGCGCGGCGGGCCTGCCCGACCTGCGCCTGGCGGTGAACGTGTCGCCGCGCCAGTTTCTGCTGGACGACATGGCCGCCTGCGCTGCCCAGGCGCTGGCCGATAGCGGCCTGCCGGCGCACTGCCTGGAGCTGGAGCTGACCGAATCCGTGCTGGCCGAGCGGCCCGAGGACATGCGCCAGGTGCTGCTGCGTCTGCGACATCTGGGGGTGCGCATTGCGGTGGACGACTTTGGCACCGGCTACTCGTCGCTGGCGCACTTGAAGCGCTTTCCCATCGACGTGCTGAAGATCGACCAGGGCTTCATGCGCGACATTCCCGCCAGCGCCGACGACATGGCTATCAGCGCCACCATCATCGCCATGGGGCGCAGCCTGGGCCTGAAGGTGCTGGCCGAGGGCGTGGAGACGCCGGCCCAACTGGCCTTTCTGCACGAGCGCGGCTGCGACAGTTACCAGGGCTATCTGTTCAGCCGGCCCGTGCCGGCCGCGCAGTTTGCCGACCTTCTGCGCGCCCAGATCCAGGCGTTGCAGGCGCTGCCCGCCGCGTGATGCGTGTGCTGCCGGGCTATGGCCTGGCGGGCTGCATCGGGCCGGGCGGGCGGGCGCGCAGCTCGGCGCAATGGTCGCGCGGCGCCAGGGCGGGCGTGGTGTGGATGTGGTTTGCTTCTGATTCGATAGCTGTTTGCGCTTGTCCTGCCTGCGCTATGGCCACTTTTGACCTGAAATTCTCTGGCAGCCATGTGGGCACGCCCAGATCGCGCCGCACATGCCCCCAGCCGGCGGCCAGCAGCACCGTGCGACCGTCCTGGCGCGCCTGTTGCATCACCTGGGCCATGCTCGCGTCGCGCGCCAGCTGTATGCGCACCATGGGCATGACGCGGTCGGCGGGCAGCAGGCCGCAGTGGCCTTCCTCTATGGCTGTGCGCTGCAGCGCCAGCGCCGCCGGCGGCAGGTGGGCGTCCAGCGCCGCGTCCTGCATGGCGGCGCGCATGCGACTGCGGGGCAGGTTGCCGCCGCGCACTGGCACGCCCGCTGCCACGGCGGCCATGATTACGGCACGGTAGCGCGCCCAGGGCCAGGCGGCCTCGTTCCAGCGCAGCGCGGCATGCACCTGGGCGGCGTTGGCGCCGGGCGGCAGGCCGTCGGTGCCGGTGCCGGCCTCGGCCATCTCGATCACCAGCGCAGCAAGGCGGCCGCGCTCGGCCAGCCAGCGCACGGTGTCGGCCTCCCAGTGCTGGTGCTCGGGCGCGTCATGCTGCTCGCCCAGCAGCAGTGCCGGCGTGTCCTGCCAGTCGGCCAGACGGGCGTGCCAGGCGTGGGCATCCTGGGCCGACAACCCCCCTGGGCTGGTGCAGCCCGGCAGTGCCAATAGGGCCAGGGATAACCATGCCGACGTGCAGGCGCGCACCAATGGGGCGGGTGTGGAGGGCTTGGAAGAGCGCATGAAACAACAGCAAATGTTAATAAAGATACACAATGACAAGCATGCGGTGCAACACCGCATCGGCGGGCGTGTCGGTGCTACGGGAAGTGTATGGCATGGAAGAAAAACACTACATATAGTGTTTGTCAAGCCTTTTTGGCCAATGCAAGGTTTGGCTTCAGGGTGCACAATTGCGGCCCTGACTGCCTAAAATCCCCCCCCCCCTTTCGAATACATCCAGGAGTTTCCTCGCCATGCAACGTGAGATCACCGACCTCGCCCCCAGCCTGCCCAGCCAGCCCATCAGCCTCGATGTGCTGCAAGAAAAATACTTCAAGCAGGGCGAGACCGACGTCGAGGATCTGTACCGCCGCGTCGCGCGCGCCCTGGCGTCGGTGGAGCGCGAGGACATCCGCGAGGCCATGCAGGCGCGCTTTCTGGACAACCTGCGCGCCGGCGCCATCGGCGCCGGGCGCATCATGAGCGCCGCCGGCACCGACATCCAGGCCACGCTGATCAACTGCTTCGTGCAACCCGTGGGCGACTGCATCCAGGGCGTGGACGACGCCGGCTACCCCGGCATCTACGAGGCCCTGCGCGAGGCCGCCGAGACCATGCGCCGCGGCGGCGGCGTGGGCTACGACTTCTCGCGCATCCGCCCGCGCGGCGCCATGGTCAAGGGCACGGCCTCCATGGCCTCGGGCCCCTGCAGCTACATCAATGTCTTCGACCAGTCCTGCTCCACCGTGGAGAGCGCCGGTGCGCGCCGCGGCGCGCAAATGGGCGTGCTGCGCATAGACCACCCGGACGTGCATGATTTCATCACCGCCAAGCGCACGCCGGGTCGCTGGAACAACTTCAACGTCTCGGTGGGCGTGCCCGACACCTTCATGCAGGCCGTGGAGAGCGATGGCGACTGGGAGCTGGTGCACGCCGCAGCCCCCGGCGCCGATGCCATGAAGGACGGCGCCTACCAGCGCGCCGACGGCCAGTGGGTCTATCGCAAGCTGCGCGCGCGCGAGCTGTGGGACACCATCATGAAGTCGGCCTACGACTTTGCCGAGCCCGGCATCCTGTTCCTGGACCAGATCAACACCGACAACAACCTCGGCTACACCGAGACCATCAGCGCCACCAACCCCTGCGGCGAGCAGCCGCTGCCGCCGTACGGCTGCTGCGATCTGGGCCCCATCATCCTGACGCGCTTCGTGCGCAACCCCTTTGGCCTGCATGGCGAGGCGGCCTTCGACTTCGACGCTTTCGAGCAGTCCGTCGCCACCCAGGTGCGCGCGCTGGACAACGTGCTCGACGTCACCTTCTGGCCGCTGCCCCAGCAGCAGGCCGAGTCCGCCGCCAAGCGCCGCATCGGCGTGGGCTTTACCGGCATGGGCAACACCCTGGCCATGCTCAAGCTGCGCTATGACCGCCAGGACGGGCGCGACATGGCGGTGCAGATCGCCGAGCGCATGCGCAACGCCGCCTATCGCGCCTCCATCGAGCTGGCCAAGGAGAAGGGCGCCTTCCCCAAGTTCAAGGCCGACGGCTACCTGGCCGAGGGCACCTTTGCCAGCCGCCTGCCCGAGGACATCAAAAAGCAGATCAAGAAGCACGGCATACGCAACAGCCACCTGCTGTCCATCGCCCCCACGGGCACCGTCAGCCTGGCCTTTGCCGACAACGCCTCCAACGGCATCGAGCCGCCGTTCTCCTGGACCTATACGCGCCGTAAGCGCGAGGCCGACGGCAGCAAGAGCGAGTACGTGGTCGAGGACTATGCCTGGCGCCTGTACAAGACCCTGGGCGGCGACGTGAAGCAGCTGCCCGCGTACTTCGTCAGCGCCATGGACATGGCCGCCGCCGACCATGTGTCCATGATGGAGGCCGTGCAGCCCTATGTGGATACGGCCATCTCCAAGACCGTGAACGTGCCGGCCGACTACCCGTACGACGATTTCAAGAACCTCTACCTGCAGGCCTGGCATTCGGGCCTCAAGGGCCTGGCCACCTATCGGCCCAACAGCATCCTGGGCGCGGTGCTGGAGGTGCCCGCGGCCGAGGCCAAACCCGAGCCCAAGGTGGAGCCCAAGCCCGAGCCGGCCGCGCCCATGGATCCGATGCGCATCGTCATCGAAAGCCGGCCCAAGGGCGGCCTGGACGCCGTGGCCGAGAAGATCGAGTACTGGACGCAGGAGGGCCAGCAGCGGCTGTACCTGATCGTCTCCTTCCTGCCCGTGCCGGACGGCCGCGGCGGCCAGGTGGACCGCGCCATCGAGTTCTTCATGCCCGTGGGCCAGAGTAGCGAGTCGCAGCAGTGGATCACGTCGAGCATGCGCCTGCTGTCGCTGGCCGCGCGCGGCGGCTTCCTGGAGCGCGCCCTGTCCGACATGCGCAAGGTGGCCTGGGACCGGGGCCCGGTGCGCCTGGGCACCTTCACGCGCGCCGACGGCGCCCAGGTGCCGCTGTGGCACGACTCCGAGGTGGCCGCCGTGGCCTACGCCGTGCAGAACATCCTGGCGCGCCGCGCCGAGGCGCCGCAGCAGCAGGTGCTGCCGCTGGACGAGCCCGACATGCCCGCCGGCAACCCGCCCGCCATGGCCGGCAAAAAATGCCACGAATGCGGTGCCCACGCCGTGATCCGCAAGGATGGCTGCGACTACTGCACCCAGTGCGGGGCGTTGGGCAGCTGCGGCTGATGCTCTTGAAACAGTAGCTTGTCGCGCTTGATGTTCAAGGGCTCGTAGCGAATTTCGATACGAGTTGCCCTTGGTTTTGCGCCGCTTGATGCAGGTCAAGGCGATGCAATGGGGCCTGCCTACACTGCCGCCATGCGCAAGAAGCTGTCGCTGTCCACCAAGCTGCTGGCCATGGGTACGGTGTTCCTGCTCGTGGCCCTGGCCTCCATCGGCTTCACGCTGTGGGTGACCTGGCAGCTCGAAGGAGGGGCGGCGGCCGTCAATGAGGCCGGGCGCCTGCGCATGAACATGTTGCGCATGGTTCTGGTGCGGCACAGCGAATCGCCCCAGGATTTCAGCGTGCTCAGTCAGCGCTTCGACGACGGCCTGGATCTGCTGCGCATGGGTGATCCTGCTCGGCCCCTGTTCGTGCCCTGGAATGATGAAACCCGCGCGCGCTACGAGCACATTCGTGGGCAATGGAACGCCATACAGCAGGAGTGGCGCCGGGAGTCGCCCGGCGATGGCGCGGCGGCAGTGGCGCGCGGTGATGCCTTTGTGAGCGAGATCGACGCCTTCGTTCAGGCCATTGAGCATCGCATCATGCGCTGGACGGCGATGCTGCACCTGTTCCACCTGTTTCTGGTGGCGCTGGCGATTGCCGCTGCTGTGGCCTTCATGGCGCTGAGCTATCTGCTGATCCTGACCCCCGTGGGGCGGCTGCAGCAGGCGCTGGCGCGCGTGCGCCAGGGCGACCTGGCGACCCGCCTGGAGGTGGAGACCGAGGACGAGTTCGGCCAGCTCTCGGCTGGTTTCAACCTCATGGCCCACGCGTTGCAGGCCTCGCACCAGGATCTGGAACGCAAGGTGCGCGAGAAGACGGCCAGCATCGAAGTGCGCAACCAGCGCCTGTCCGCCCTGTATGCGGTGAGCGCGCTGGGGGCTGAGGCCGGCAGCCTGGATGCGCTGGCCCAGGGCTTCGTGCAGCAGATCCGGAGCGTGGCCGGCTGCGATGCCGCCGCCGTGCGCTGGTCTGACGAGGCCAACGAGCGCTACATGCTGCTGGCGGCCGACGGCCTGCCGCGATCCATGGCCGAGCAGGAGCATTGCCTGAACACGGGCAGCTGCGAATGCGGCCAGGCGCAGGCACAGGCGCAGGTGCGCGTGATTCCCATCGTGCCGCTGGGCGGGTTGCAGCTGCCGCACTGCCGCGAGGCGGGCTACGAAACCGTGGTCAGCATTCCCGTGCGCCTGCAGCAGCGGATGCTGGGAGAGGTGACGCTGTTCTATCGCAGCGCACTGGATTTGTCCGAGGAGATGCGCGAGCTGCTGTCCACCATGGCGCGGCACCTGGCCAGTTCGATGGAGAGCCTGCGCGCCACGGCGCTGGAGCGCGAGGCTGCCGTGGCCGAGGAGCGCGGTCTGATCGCGCGCGAGCTGCACGACTCCATCGCCCAGTCGCTGGCCTTTCTCAAGATCCAGACGCAGCTGCTGCGCGACGCCGTGGCCAAGGGCAATGGCGAGGCGCGTGATCGCAGCATTGCCGAGCTGGACGTGGGTGTGCGCGAGTGTTATGCCGACGTGCGCGAGCTGCTGGTGCATTTCCGCACGCGCACGCAGGACGAGGACATCGAGCAGGCGCTGCGCGCCACGCTGTCCAAGTTCGAGCATCAGACCGCCATCGCCACCACGCTCACCATGTCGGGCCAGGGGCTGCCGCTGGCCCCCGACGTGCAGATCCAGGTGCTGCACATCGTGCAGGAGGCGCTGTCCAACGTGCGCAAGCATGCCCGCGCGCGCCATGTTGACGTGCGCGTGCAGCGCCATCCGTATTGGCGGTTCGAGGTGCAGGACGATGGAATGGGGTTCGACCCGCTGGACGTGCCGCCCGATTCTCTGCATGTCGGCCTGGGCATCATGCGCGAGCGCGCCGAGCGTGTAGGCGCCAGCCTGCAGCTTGTGACCCATGCGGACGGCAACGGCACCTGCGTGACCCTGGATCTGCCCACGGCTGGCACCGACGCGAGCGCGCCAGCGACAACCCTTTCCTCCATGGCCTTGTCATGACAGTCACACCCACCACCTTGTTCCTCGTGGACGACCATACCTTGCTGCGCCGTGGCCTCGTGGCCTTGTTGTCGCAGCATGAGGATTTGCGCGTGGTGGGCGAGGCGGGCGATGCCGCCGAAGCCCTGCGCCAGCTGCCGCAGCTGCGCCCCGACGTGATCCTGCTGGACAACCACCTGCCCGGCGTGCGCGGCGTGGACGCGATTGCCGGCCTGCGGGAAGCCTCGCAGGGCAGCCGCGTGCTCATGCTCACCGTCAGCGAGGATGGAGAAGACCTGGGGGCCGCGCTGCGCCATGGCGCGCAGGGCTATCTGCTCAAGACCATAGATGGCGACCTGCTGGCCCAGGCCATCCGCCGTGCCGCGCGCGGCGAGCCGGTGGTCAGCCCCGAGATGATGGGCAAGCTGGTGGCGGCCTTCCAGTCCCAGGGCGCGCCCGAGCCCGAGCCGGCGCCCGACGATGCGAACGCGGCGCCGCAGCTGTCGCCGCGCGAGGAGGAGGTGCTGCGCGAAATTGCGCGTGGCGCGAGCAACAAGGAGATCGCGCGCACGCTCGCCATTGCCGAGACCACCGTCAAGATCCACGTGCAGCACATCCTGCGCAAGCTCGGCCTGACCTCGCGCGTGCAGGCGGCCGTGTATGCATCGGACAGGGCGCGCGCCGAGTAGCTCCCTTTAGATTGCTATTGTTTATATAGCTTTCAGCGCTTTATGGTAGGGCGCTGGAGCCGGATTTTTCTTTGAGTTTCAAGCGCGCCATAGTTCTTTGGGAGTACTGCGCCGGCCTGCGCCATCGTTCTTCTGCGCAGCGCCACGCCCTCCACCGGAGTATGGGAAAACCCTGAGACCTGGGCGACGATTGCTGCCATACGTCAAGAGAGGAAAACGTAATGGCATCCGCGTCGCACCCGGCGGCAGTTGACTCCCGCCGCTCCCGTCAGGCCTGGTCGGTGCTCATCGTGAGCACGCTGGCCTTCACCGTCTGCTTCATGGTCTGGATGATGTTCGGCGTCATCGGCATCCCCATCAAGAAGATGCTGAACCTGAACTCGACCCAGTTCGGCCTGCTCACGGCCATGCCGGTACTGACGGGCTCGCTGGTGCGCGTGCCGCTCGGTATCTGGACGGACAAGTACGGTGGGCGCATCGTCATGGCCGTGCTCATGGCCGTCACCGTGCCGGCCATCTGGGTCATGGGCTATGCCACCGAGTATTGGCATTTCTTGGTCATAGGCCTGTTCGTGGGCCTGGCCGGCGGCGCCTTCTCGGTGGGCACGCCGTATGTGGCGCGCTGGTTTCCCAAGAACCGCCAGGGCACGGCCATGGGGGTGTATGGCGCCGGCAATTCGGGTGCCGCGGTGAACAAGTTCGTGGCCCCGGTGATCCTGGTGGCCTTCGGCTGGGCCGCCGTGCCGCATGTGTACGCGGCCATCATGCTGGGCGCGCTGCTGCTGTTCTGGTTCTTCAGCTACAGCGACCCCAGCCACCTGGTGGCCAGCAACGTCAGGTTCACCGACCAGCTCAAGGCGCTCAAAGACCCGCGCGTGCTCAAGTACTGCCAGTACTACAGCATCGTCTTTGGCGGCTATGTGGCCCTGGCGCTGTGGATGGTGCAGTACTACGTGGGCGAATATGGCCTGGACATCCGGGTGGCTGCGCTGCTGGCCGCCTGCTTCTCGCTGCCCGGCGGCGTGCTGCGCGCCATTGGCGGCGTTCTGAGCGACAAGTACGGCGCGCACAGCGTGACCTGGTGGGTCATGTGGGTGAGCTGGATCTGCCTGTTCCTGCTGTCCTACCCGCAGACCGACTTCACCATCCAGACGGTCGATGGCCCCACCACCTTCCACATCGGCCTGAACGTCTATGTGTTCACCGCCATCATGGCCGTGCTGGGCGTGGCCTGGGCCTTTGGCAAGGCCAGCGTATTCAAGTACATCAGCGACGACTACCCCGGCAACATCGGC
>JADHED010002854.1_pt1 | contig 11184 bp, 13 predicted proteins | sample 8952041 | NCBI WGS metagenome assembly JADHED01 (sample SAMN16124423, study PRJNA663239) | bioreactor sludge metagenome | isolation source: sludge (control) | place: India:Bengaluru | collected 2018-09-08
GCGAGTGAATTCGTCGCCGGGCGCACCGGCTTCGTCGAGCCCGATCCGGCCTGGGACCGGCGCGTGATGGACCTGCTGGAGGGCGCGCGGCTGGCCGACATGGACGACTGGGACGAGGACGTGGTCACGCGGGAGGGCGGCTGCGGGGGCCACGAAGTGCGAACCTGGCTCGCGGCCTTCGCCGCACAGCGCGCCGTCGGCCGCTACACCGTGGACCTGAGCCACTACGAGATCGTGCGCCCGTGGATGACCGGCATGGCCATCATGCGGGCCGAAACCGCCATCGAGGAAAAGAAATGAACCAAGCGACACCCGGCGCGCCAGGCGCCGCCCCCACGATGTGGAGCCACCTGATCGGCCTGCCGTTCACGCAAGGCTATGTCCACGCCGGCGGCGTGCGCACGCGCTACCTGCGTGCCGGGCCGCAGGGCGCGCCGACCTTGCTGCTGCTGCACGGCACCACCGGCCACGTGGAAACCTATGCGCGCAACATTGCCGCCCATGCGCAGGTGTTCGACGTGCTCGCGATCGACATGCTGGGCCACGGATTTACGGCCAAGCCGGATGTGCCGCACGAGGTGGCCGACTACGTGAAGCACGTGGTGGCGGTGCTCGATGCGCTGGGCCTGCAACGTGTGCACGTTTCGGGGCAGTCGCTCGGCGGCTGGGTGGCGGGCCGGCTCGCGATCGATCATCCCGAGCGGCTGGGCCGCCTGTGCCTGAACACCGCGGGCGGCGCGCACTCCGACCCGCGCGCCATGGGGGCGATCCTGGAGAAGACCCTGGCCGCCGTGACCAACCCGACGCACCAGGCGGTGCGCCAGCGGCTGGAGTTCCTCATGCACGATCCGGCCAGCGTCAGCGACGAACTGGTGGCCACCCGCCAGGCGATTTACCGCATCCCGGGCATGGTGGAATCCACGCGGCGCATCCTGTGCCTGCAGGATCCCGTCATCCGCGACCGAAACCTGATCCCGGACGCCCAGTGGCGCCGCATTGCCGCGCCGACCCTGGTGGTGTGGACCACGCACGACCCGACCGCGCCGGTGGAAGTCGGCCGGCGGATCGCCTCGCTGGTGCCCGACAGCCGCTTCGAGCTGATGGAGAACTGCGCGCACTGGCCGCAGTGGGAGAACCCGGAGCACTTCAATCGCATCCACCTGGCCTTCCTGCGGGGCGATGCCTGACATGGTGGGCGAGCCTGGTTCCGGCCTTGCTCCACAGACTGCGTCCAACCGCGCCGATCACTGAGAAACCGATGCAAACCCATACGCTGCTCGCGTTGAGCAATCCCGTCGAAGGACGCGAAGCCGAATTCAACCAGTGGTTCGACACCGTGCACATCCCGGAGGTGCTGCGCGTGCCGGGCTTCGCGAGCGTGCAGCGCTTCGAGGCGGCCGCGCACCAGCGCATTCCGGGTGCCTTGCCCTACCGCTACCTCGCGCAGTACGAGCTGCAGACCGACGACCTCGAGGGCACCTTGCAGATGCTGGCGCAAGCGGTGCAGGCCGGCACGAAGACGCAGGCCAGCGACGCCACGCGCCGCACCCTGTGGGTTTACTCGCCCCTGGGGCCGCGCCGCGCGGCCGGCTCGTGACGATGGAGCGGCAGCGCATCGGCTTCATCGGCCTGGGCGACCAGGGCGGACCGATGGCGGAGATGCTGCTGGCGGACGGCCACGAGGTCCATGTCTGGGCGCGTCGCGTGGAAGTCGTGCAAGTCTTCGCGGGGCGCGGGGCGCGCTGCCACGCCGCGCCGGCGGAGCTGGCAGCGGCGGTCGACCTGGTCGGTCTATGCGTCACTGCCGACGCGGATGTGCTGGAGGTGGCGGAGCAGGGAGGCCTGCTTGCGGCGCTTGCGCCAGGCAGCGTGCTCGCCATCCATTCAACGGTGTCGCCCGCGGTGTGCAGCCGCCTTGCGGAGCAAGCCGCACCCCGCGCGGTGGCGGTGATCGACGCACCCGTGTCGGGCTCCGGCACGGCGGCGCGCGAGCGCCGGCTGCTGATGATGACCGGCGGCGACGCGCATGCCGCCGAGCGCATCAAGCAGGCGTACTCGGGCTTCTGCCGCCCGATCCTGCACATGGGAGTGCTCGGCAGCGCCCTGCACGCGAAGTTCATCAACAACACCCTGATGGGCGCCAACCTGGAGCTCGCCCGTTACGCGCTGGCGGCGGGGGAGCGATTCGGCATCGGGCGGGAGCAGCTGCGGGACGCGCTGCTGGCGGGCGTCGCGCGCAGCTATGCGATGGAGGCCATCCTGCGCCTGGAAGAGCCGCAGCGGGCGCGCCACATCGGCAGCATCATGGTCAAGGACCTGCAGCTGGCGCAGCGCACGGCTGTCGAAGCCGGGGTGCCGCTGGAACTGCTGGGGGGACTGGCGCAAGCGGCACGCGAGCACTTGCACCGGTGCGGCGTGGGGGCTGCGCAGGCGGAGAGGGGCGCGTGACGCCGGGGCAGAGCACCGTCGCTGCCTTCGCCGGCACCGGCATGACCAACATCCTGCGTGCCCCGGTTTCCGGCCACGCGCGTCCGGCAGAGAAGGCGATTATTCGTGCATCGACTTAGTCTTGACTTCATGAGCGCCCGGGAGGCCAGTCCGCCGGAGCTGGTCGAACTGGCGCGTGCCAATGACATTGGCCTGGTCAGTGTTCCCATCATCGCACCGGAGGGAGGGCCGGAGTGGGGCCTTGCCACGGACGCCGCATTGCGCCGCGAGGTCATGCGCCGTTGCCGCGACTGCGACGTCAAGGTGGACCTGATCGAGTCGGTCCGCCTCCCGCCCGACAGCTGCCCCGGGGTTTTTGAAGCAGCGGTTGCCGCCGGAGCCGAGCTCGGCGCGCGCCGCGTGATCGTGATGTCGCAGGACCCGGATGCATCGCGGCGCCGCGATAACGTCGGCCAGGTCGCGCGACTGGCCGCAACCCACGGGCTGGACATCCTCATCGAGTACACCCCGCGGATGGACTGCAAGACGCTCGACCAGGCCCGCACGCTGCTGGAACAGATCGGCAGCCCCAACGTCGGGGTCGCGGCCGACTCGCTGCACACGTTCCGCGGCGGCGTGGACCTGGCCCAACTTGCGGCAGCCGGTCCGCGGATGATCGCGCGGGCCCAGCTGTGCGACGGGCCTGCGCACATGCCGATGGAGCTCGGCCGCCATGAGGCGATGAACGAGCGGCAGATCCCCGGTGAAGGCCAGTTGCCGCTGATCCAGTTCCTGCGGGCGCTTCCCGAGGACATCGTCGTGGGGATGGAAGTTCCCATGGCTTCCCTGGCGCAGTCCGGTGTCCGCGCCGCCGAACGTGTGGCACGCATCGTGAAGGCGTGCCGCGCGATGCTGCGGCAGGCGGCGGCTGTCGCGTGAACCCGTCGCAACAGCCATGAATCTCAACGCGGTTTCGCTCGAAGACTTCGAGCAACTTGCACGGCGGCGCCTGCCGCGCTTCGTGTTCGACCTCATCCAGGGAGGCGTCGAAGCGGAAACCGGCTTGACGCGCAACCGCAAGGCCTTCGAAGCCCTGGAACTGCACCCCCGGTTCCTATCCAGCACCGGACAGCGGTCGCAGGAAGCGAACCTGTGGGGACAGACCTTCGCCTCCGGGTTCGGAATCCCGCCCATGGGTGCCGGCGACCTGTTCCGCCGCGGCCTGGATGCCATGCTCGCGCAGAGCGCCGAGGCCGAGCGCATTCCCTTCGTCATGTCCAGCGTCAGTATGGCGATGCCGGAGGAGGTACGCCCCCTGGCGCCCAGGAGTTTCTGGATGCAGTTGTACCTGTCGAAGGATCGCGCGATCTCGGCTGACATGGTCCGGCGCATCGAGGATCTGGGTGTGCAGCATCTGGTGCTCACCGTCGACACTCCCGTCATGCCCAAACGGGAGCGCGGACTGCGCAACCGCGTGTCGCTTCCCATACAAGCCAATGCCGTACCGAGGCTGGCGCTCCAGTGCATCACGCGCCCGGCGTGGCTGTACGAGTACTTTGTTCATGGAGGCATGCCCCTCATGAAGAACTGGGCGCCGTATGCGCCTGAAGGCGCTTCGGCGGCGCAGGTGGCCGCGTTCTACCGTTCCCAGAGCCCTTGCCTGCAGGAATGGAAGGACGTGGAATGGTTGCGCGAGCGCTGGCCCGGAAAGCTGGTGCTCAAGGGCATCGTCCATCCCGCGGAAGCGCAAAGGGCACAGCGCATCGGGGTCGATGGCGTCATCCTGTCGAATCACGGCGGCAAGGTGCTGGATGCCATGCCCAGCCCCATCTCGGTCCTGCCCGACGTGCGGCGCGCGGTGGGCCCCGACTTCGTTGTCATGGTCGACAGCGGCATCCGGCGCGGCTCCGATGTGGTCGTGGCGCGGGCGCTCGGTGCCGACTTCGTGTTCGTCGGCCGGCCGGCGCTCTATGCCGCAGTCGCCGGCGGCGCCAGCGGCGCCAGGCGCATGATCTCCATCCTCAAGCAGGAAATCGACATCACGCTCGCACTGCTCGGGTGCTCCTCGCTCGAGGACGTCACGCAAGACGTGCTGTTGCCGCAATCAGCGAAGACGCCCGGTCGGGCGGCCGCCTGACCCGCATCGGGGCATTTCGCCCCGGCGCGGGGCGATCCCATAAACTTGCGCCACAGGACCGCCTGGTTGATGTCGCATTGCCCAATGAAAGATCGTGCTGCAGGAGAGTACAAGTCCGTTCGTGCCTTGTCGCGAGGGCTGGAGTTGCTCCGTCTGTTGAGCACCGCCCATGCCGGGCGTGCTGCCGCAGCAGAACTGTCGAAGACTTCGGGGATCCACCGCACCACCGTGCGGAGAATCCTCGAAACCCTGGCCGACGAGGGTTACCTTGCGCGCAGCCCCTCCGACGACAGCTTCCGCCTGGCGGCGAAGGTCACACAACTGGGCCACGGGTTCAGCGATGCCCATTGTGCGTCGATCGCGGCTCTGCCCGTGCTGGACCAGCTCCTGGCGGAACTCCAGTGGCCGACGGATCTGTGCACGCCGAATGGCATCGACATGGTCATCAGCGAGAGTACCCAGCGAAGCTCCCGCCTTTCGTTCCATCACTTCCGTGAACTGGTGCGTCACGAAATTCCCATGCTGAGGACGGCCGCCGGGCGCGCGTATTTTGCGCACCTGGAGGAGGCGCAGCGCCGGGCCATCCTGCAGGAGATCGTCGCGCGGGGCGACGCGGAAGACTTGCGCCTGGCGATGACTCCGGGGCTGATCGACACGATGGTGGCGCAGGTCCGCGGCAGGGGGTACGGGATCAATGACGGGGAGTTCAGCTACGACGCGCGCGTGGGGGCGCTCGCGGTGCCGGTGTTGCGCGACAACCGTGTCGTTGCCAGCCTGAACGTCATCTACCTGCGCTCGGTCATTACGACGGAATCGGCCGTGGAACGTTTCCATGGCCCCCTTTCGCTTGCCGCATCGCGGATCGAGGCCGGCATGCGCGCCATGCTGGCACCCGTGACGGACAGCGCGCACGGGCCTGTTTCCGCACCGGACGAGTGCGCGGTAGCGACCTGAGGGTGGCCTGGCTGCGCCGGCCGAACGCGCGTGTGTGCACTGCGCGCACGAGGGCGTCGGTGCACTTGTGCGCAGCCGCACCTGCGAACACATTGCGGCTGTCGCAAACAACCACGCAGCGCAGCGCCGAAAGACATCGACATGGCATTGAACGGCTGGACGGTCCTGATCACCGGAGGAACCGATGGCATCGGCCTTGCCACCGCGCTTGCCCTGGCAGAGAGCGGTGCCCGGGCGATCATCACGAGCCGGCACCTTGCCAGGGCGCAGGCGGTGGCGCAGGCCCATCCGGGCCTGGTCCCGATGGAGCTGGACCTCGCAGATTCCCGCAAGCTGGCGGCTGACTTCCAGAAGATCGTGGCGGCCGCGGGGCCGATCGATGCCATCGTCGCGAACGCCGCCGCGCGCGACCGCAGGCCGCTCGGGGCGATCCAGGCTGAGGACTTCGTTGCGCTGCTCCAGACCAATCTCGTCGCCTCGTTCGAACTCGCGCGTCTGGCCTCGGCGAGCATGATCGAGCGCAAACGTGGACGCCTGGTCTTCATCTCCGCCGCGGGAGCCACGCGGGCGCGCCCCAACAACTCCAGCTACGCGGCTTCCAAGGGGGCGATCGAGGCCCTGGTGCGGTCCCTCGCAGCCGAACTCGGCAGGCACGGCATCACCGCGAATGCGGTCGCTCCGGGATTCGTCGCCACGGCCACCAACGCGAAGCTGGCCACCGACGATCGCTTCATTCGGCTGATCCAGGAGGATGTAGCGCTGCAGAGAAGGGGCACGCCCGAGGAGATCGCCAATGTCGTCCGGTTTCTGGTGTCGGACGACGCGAGCTACATCAGCGGCCAGGTCATCCTCGTCGACGGGGGCATGTCCGCGAGCCTCTGCCCGGGTCGCTGATGGCCCGCTCTCCAACGATTTGAAAGGTCATTCATGCCGCGCGTCAGCTTTGTCGACGAAACCAAGGTCGCCCTCGACGAGAAGTTGCTGGAGGCCATCCGGGCGCGGCGAAAGGGTGGCCACTTGCGGCCGACGGACCGGATCGTCCTACATAGCGAACCGCTGGCCCGCGGCTGGAACGCCCTGTTCACCGCGTTGACGACACAGACCGAGATCGACACCTTGACGCGCGAACTGGTGTTGCTGCGCGTGGCCCAGCTGTTGGGCGGTGAGTACGAGTTGCAAGTGCACCTGGCGGTCGCCAGGGACGCCGGCATGGCGGAGGCCAAGATCCAGGCAATCGCCGGCTGGCGGGCATCCGATCTCTTCGATGCGCGCGAGCGAGCCATCCTCGGGTATGCCGAGGAAATGACGACGCAGATCCGCGTTTCGCAGGCCACCTACGAGGAGGTGCGCCAGTTCACGACCGAACGGCAGCTGGTGGAACTGAGCGCGCTGGTCGGGGCGTACAACATGAGCTGCCGCTTCATGGAAGCACTGGAACTGCGGCCGTGACGGCGTTGTAAACGCGCGCAAGAGATCCTCGAGTGATGTGCGCTGCGTGCCAGCCGCTGGGGAGGATCTTGGCACACGAGGCCGTCGCAGCGACAGTCTGCCGCGTTCAAGAGTTACAGGAACCAGAATGCGATGCAGACTTCGCGCCTTGTTGAAGGTCGGCATCATGACCTGCCTCGCCTCGCCTCGCCTCGCCTCGCCTCGCCTTGCCTTGCCGCTGCTTGCAGCCGCGTAGCCAGCCTTCCCGGCCAAGGCCGTGACCATCGTCGTCGGGTTCGCGCCCGATGGCCCGGCGGATGCCCTCGCGCCCATGCCCACGATGCCCAGGTGCTTTCCGCCCACGCGGTTCACGAGCGGGGCGAGATCGGGTCAGTTCCCCGCGCACGCGGCGGTCGCGGCTGCTTGAAGGCAGGCAGCAGCCGAAAGCGGGGTTCGAGGGCCGTGCGCAGTTCGCGCGCCAGCCAGGGTCCCAGTTGCAGCACGTCGACGGCGGCGCGTTGGTCGGATTCGCTCACGCTCCCGATTGTGGCGGGCGACAGCTTGGGGCAAAACCAGATACGTGCGGAATTGGCCTGGTACGGGTATCTACCGTTGCCAGCCTGACCCGCTCCACCTAGCATCGGCCGATCAACTCCAAGAGGATCCCATGAGTCGCATGTTCTCCCGCCGGGCGCTGGTCGCCCTCCTGTGCTGCATCACGGCGGTGCCGGCGTCCATCGCCCAGGTGTCCACGTATCCGAACCGGCCGATCCGGTTCATCGTGCCTTACGGTGTGGGTGGCGGCACCGACCAACTTGGCCGCCTGATCGCCGAGAAGCTGCGGCAGCGGCTGGGCCAGGCCGTGGTGGTGGAAAACAAGCCGGGGGCCGGTACCATCGTCGGCAGCGAATTCACGGCGAAGCAGCCGGGCGACGGCTACACCATCCTGCTCACCACCTCGGCGCTGTCGAGCTCGCCGGCAGTGATCGCCAAGTTGCCGTTCGATCCGGTGAAGGACTTCACCCCGATTGCCAGCGTGGGCGTGATGCTGATGTCGATGTCGGCCAACAACCGCCTTCCCGCCTCCAACGTGAAGGAACTCATTTCCTACATGAAGGCCAATCCCAACAAGGTGAATTTCGGCTCCTATGGCGTGGCCGACTCGGCCACCATCAGCATGGCGGTGTTCAACCAGCGGGCGGGTACCACGTCAACCAACATCCCCTACAAGGGCGGCGCCGCGCAGGCCTTGCCGGAGATGATCGGCGGCGAGCTGGATCTCCTGCTGGCCCCCATGGCATCGTCGGCGCCGCTGATCAAGGCGGGCAAGATCAAGGTGCTGGCGGTGGCTTCGAGCAAGCGCTCGCCACTGATGCCGGAGGTGCCCACGATCGCCGAAGCGGCGAATCTGCCCGGCTTCTCGTTCGAGCCATGGTATGGGATCGTCGGCCCGGCCGGCATGCCGCGTGAGGTGGTCGAGCGTCTCAATCGCGAGATCAATGCCGCGGTGGCCGAGCCGGAGGTGCAGGAATCGCTGCGCAAGCAGTATATTTCGCCCCTGACCGGCGCACCTTCCTTGATGCGCGACATCATCGTCAAGGACTTGGCTTATTGGGCCGAGGCTGCTAAGACGGCGGGCGTGAAGGCGGAGTGACCGAAGCGCCCGCGGGCGCTTCGATCAGTCGGGCAGCACCTTCCACGTCCCGAGCGCGGACATGACCGCCGAGTCGCCCACAACGAAGTCGGCGGCAACGGTCTCGATGTCCGCGCTCCGTCCCTGGTGCCGCGGCTGCGCCACCAGAATATCGCCCAGACGCGCTTCACCGTGGCGCGCCAGTTGCAGGCACAAGGTGACGCAGCGTCTTCCGCGCACTGCGTGCCGGGCGCAACGGCCCAGCGCCAGGTCCGCCAGCAGCAAGACCGCACCGTCGGCAACCGTCGCGCTGCCGCTCTCCAGGTGGTGCGGCAGGACGCGCATCGCGCACTCCTCCCCCTCGCCATTGGCACGCGCAAAGATGGGTCCTGCATGATTGCTGAATGGGGCCTTCAAGGGGTAGGGCACGTAGTCTGCAGGCGAATCGGCCTGTCTCGGTGCAACCTGCGCTGGCGCCGCCCGCGCGCCACCTTCGGAGACCACGCGGAATACCGCGCTCCCGGTCGCCGTTGTCCGGCCGCAAGCCGTCAATTCGCCGCGCACGAAGACCAGGGTGCGCGAATGGCGCGTCGTCCGGGCTCGCCCCTGCACGATCTCGCCGGCCTTCGCCGCATCGGCGAAGTCGATCTGCACCGAGGACAGCAGCAGTGACCCGCCGCCGCGCGCCGGCAGGCAAGCGGCCGCTGCCTGCTTCAGCACCAGGCTCATCATGCCCATGACGAGTCCTCCGTGCATGCGCTGGCCGGTGTTCAAGTGGTGTGGCTGCAAGGGAAGGCGCAGCGCGCCGTCCTCGCCGGCGCCGGGTTGCAGCACCTCGAAAGGGCCGCTCCAGGTTGCGTAGCCGCTCGCAACAGCATCTTGATGCGCTGTCAATGTGCGAACCCGCTCAGTCGCGAACCCGTTCGATCACGACGGCAATGCCCTGGCCCATGCCGATGCACATGCTGACCAGCGCGTAGCGGCCACCGGTGAGCTCCAGCTGTCGCACGGCCGTCAATGCCAGCCTTGCGCCGGATGCACCGAGCGGGTGGCCGATGGCGATCGCGCCACCGTTCGGGTTGACGCGCGGGTCGTCGAAGGAGATCTCCATGCGCTTGAGGCAGCCGAGCACCTGGGTGGCGAAAGCCTCGTTGACCTCGATCACGTCCATGTCGTTCAGGGACAGCCCCGCGCGCTGCAAGGCACGGCGCGCCGCCTCGACCGGCCCCAGACCCATCAGGCGCGGGGTGACGCCCGAAACCGCGCCCGACAGGAAGCGGGCGCGCGGGCGTGCGCCTGCCTGGCGGCCGGCCTCGAGCGACCCGATGATCATGGCCGCAGCCCCGTCGTTCACGCCCGAGGCATTGCCCGCCGTGACCACCCCGCCGGCATTGAGCGGCTTGAGCTTCGCGAGGTCCTCGATGCGCGTGTCACCGCGAGGATGCTCGTCGCGGCTGACCATGGTCACCGCGCCCTTCTTGCCGGCCACGGCGACCGGCAGCAGTTCTTCATCGTAGAAGCCGGCGGCGGCAGCGCGTGCGTACGCTTGCTGCGAGCGTGCGGCGAAGCGGTCCGACTCCTCCCGTCCGATCTGCAGTTCGCGGGCGATGTTGTCGGCTGTCTGCGGCATGGTGTCGGTGCCGTGTCGCTTCTCGATCTCGGGGTTCACGAAGCGAGCGCCGATGGCCTCGAAGATCCTGGCGTCCCGCCCGAACGGGGCTTCACTCTTGCCGATCACGTAGGGGGCGCGCGTCATGCTCTCCACGCCGCCAGCGATGAAAAGGGAGCCCTGGCCCAGTGCGGCCGACTGCGCGGCGGAGAAGACGGCAGTCAGGCCGCTGCCACACAGTCGGTTCATGGTGGCGGCGGCGGTGGTCACCGGCAGCTTGGAGATCAGCGTCGCGTGGCGGGCCACGTTGCGGGAATCTTCGCCTGACTGGCTGCTGCAGCCGGCGACGACTTCCTCGAACGCATCCGGGGCGAAGGGCGCACGATCGACCAGTGCGTCGATGCAGGCGGCCAGCATGTTGTCGGGGCGCACCAGCGCAAGGCTGCCGGCCCGGCGGCCGAAGGGCGTGCGGATCCCGTCGTAGAAGTAAGCGTCCATGGAATTCCTGCGTACAAGATGCAATTGCAGGAATTAGATCATCGCGCTGCCGCCCGAACGCTGGTCGCAGGCCCGCTTCGGCTATTCAACACATATGTGCCGCCTGCCTTGCAGGAGGCGGCGCGCGACGCGGCCGAGGGGCTCGGCGCTGACCGGGCACTCCCGTGGCGTCGGGCCCACTTCGGCTTCTGCCCGCCCGCCCGCCCGCCGCGATCCTGAAGATGTTCGGGTTGCCGAAGCCGTGGTCCTTGGTTGCCGTGAACTTGTGCACGCGCCGTCCGGCCTGCTCGCGCACCAGCTCGAAGTCGTAGAAACCGACCACGTCGAAGCGGTTGCTGACGCGGTCGTTGTGCAGCACGTGCATGGCGAGAAACGAGCAGGTGGCCAGGGCCGTGTCGACATCGACCGCGCGCGGGCGGCAGGCCCGTTCGCAAAGCATCACGGTTGTGCTTTTGCGCGGCCTCCTGCGCCGGCGCGACCGTCCGGGCTTACCCTAGC
>JADHED010002855.1_pt1 | contig 11180 bp, 6 predicted proteins | sample 8952041 | NCBI WGS metagenome assembly JADHED01 (sample SAMN16124423, study PRJNA663239) | bioreactor sludge metagenome | isolation source: sludge (control) | place: India:Bengaluru | collected 2018-09-08
AAATTGCTTCCAAAGTTCAGAATATTAAAGGCTCAAAGGAAGAAGTAATTCAGGATAAAAAAGAAGTCAATTTAAAAGGCAATAGTAAATCCAATTCCAATGGAATTCTATCCACAGAAACAAGCGGAGAAAGCCTTGATAAGCCGGTTACCAAAAGATTAATTGAAGTTGAAGAAGTTGAATGGGTGCCAATGGAAAACGGTAAAATTTATGATGGTAATCTCTATGTTAAGAGAAGCGATAACCCGTCATTAAATTTCCCGGATGGTGTTAATGGTATTTATGCTACTATTACTGCAGCTCTTGCTGACCTTAATTTCAGAGGTGTCGGAGGTGCCACACGATTCCTGCTGAATGATGCGACATATCCTTCTGAAACTTTCCCGTTGACTGTAAATGTCCAGAACGAAAGTATGCCGACTGCAGCAAATACAGTTACTATTAAACCTAATGTAGGTGTTACCGCGTTAATTCAAGGCACGGCAGCGGCATCACAGATATTCTTGATTAAAAATAGCTATGTCACTATTGACGGTTCAAACGCTCCTGCAGGTACTACAAAAGACTTAACAATTGAAAATCTTAGTACTTCAACTCCGCAGGTTATTAGAATCGGTTCAACCGGCACTACACCTCTTACAAACACAATAATTAAAAACTGTAACGTTATTAATGGAGTTAACACGAGTACAGCTATTACTGTTTATGGTGCTGACGGAAGTGCAGGATATTTTAATAGTATTACGATTCAGAATAACGATATCCAAAAAGCATATCACGGATTATACATCCTCGCTGCTATGTCAGGATCCAATGGCTCAGGTACACTCGTGACAGATAACACGATTAACTCCGCAGTAAACCCGATTTCAGGAACAGGTGTTTATGTTCAGGGCGTTAACAGTGTAATGGTATCAAATAACACAATTGCAAACATTACACATGGAACACTTACAACATCAAGCACGGGTGTATGGTTTGCTACAGGTACATTTAACGGAACCATTTCAGGTAATAACATTACAAATTTAAGCTATACAGGAACAAGTTCCTATGCTCCAAGAGGGATTGCTTTATCTACAGGTTATATCCAAAACTATACCGTAATTAATAACGTAATTTCAAGTGTAACAGCGTCTGGAACCGCTATCCCGTACGGAATATATGCAACCGTTGGTGGTTTAACAATAGCAAATAATTCTATCAGTGGTTTGCTTAATTCTCATGCAAGCGGATACGGGGCAAGGGGTTTGTACCTTTCTACAGGTGTGAATTCAAGCGATATTAACGTTTACAATAATTTAATTTACAATGTACAGGCTGCTTCTGATGCTTCGAGTACATACTGGGTGTTAGGTCTTGCAATAGACGGTGCTACTGGCGGTGCTAATATTTATTATAACACTGTAAATCTTTATGGCTCTTATGCAGGCTTAGCATCTGCTACAATATCTGCGGCTTTCTGCGTAATGAATTCAGGTGCGAATGCAATCGAAGTAGGTAATAATATTTTTGTGAATACGTATGACAATTCTGCAGGAGTTGGCGATAAGAGCTATTCAATATATTCTGTCGCACCGGACACGGGATTTACTAATATTAATTACAATGATTATTATGCTTCGGGTGCTCCTGCTATTTTAGGTAACATTAACGAATCATCAGTTCAGACTGATAAAACAACCTTACCCGACTGGAGGACCGCAACTGGCAAAGATGCTTACTCGGTCTCAGGTAATCCCGGTTTCACCTCTGACGTTAACTTGATTCCGGACGGTACGAATGTTAACAGCTGGACAGTTTATAACAATGGAACTCACATTGCAGGTATTACTACAGATTACGCAGGAAATCCGAGACCTTTAACAGTTCCCGCAGGTACACCTGATATGGGTGCTTATGAGTTCGGTCAACCAAGCGTTAATCCGACCCCTGCATCTCTCGTACCAGTTGTCGGTCAGAATATTGTTTCATTCTACGGTTTACCGGTACTTGATGTGAATTTTAGCAATATAGGCGGTATGACAAACCTGAATGTTGATTATTATCAGGGTGTCCCTCCTCCGGGAACAGGCGGAGAAGAGGCTTTGTATATGAACGGTTATTTTGTCGTTACTCAGACAGGTGGTGCGGGATATACTTATGATATCACATATACCTATTCAGAGTCGCAGCTGGGTACAGTAAGCGCTGAAGAAAAGGTAAGACTCGCAAAATCAGACGACAACGGTGTTACATGGACTCCTTACCTTATTGAAGGAACAGGACCGGGGATGTATCAATTAAATACAACAAATAACACCATTAAAGTATTCGGCTTGACAGCTTTTTCTACATTTACTGTAACTGATAGCGATAACCCGCTGCCGGTTCAGCTCTCTTCATTTACATCTTCCGTAAACAGCAGAGATGTCAAACTAACTTGGAAAACCGAAAGCGAAATGAACAACGCTGGATTTGACGTGGAAAGAAGTGTTTCTGGACTTAACCAATGGGTAAAAGCCGGTTACATTGCCGGAAAAGGAAATTCAACTTCACCAGTCAGCTATTCGTTTGAAGATAAGAAGCTCAACAGCGGCAAGTACAACTACCGTCTGAAACAAATTGATAATAATGGTCACTTTGAGTACTATGACCTTTCAAACGTTGTTGAAGTTGGACTTCCGACTAAATTCGACCTTAGTCAGAACTATCCGAATCCGTTTAATCCGGTAACAAAGATTGACTTCTCATTACCTTTAGATGCAAAAGTAAGCATTAAACTTTATGACATCACTGGCAGGGAAGTAAAGACGCTTGTGAACGATTCAAGAACCGCAGGTTATTATACGGTTCAGTTCAATGCATCTGACCTTTCAAGCGGTACTTACTTCTACAGGATAATGACAAAGTCTTCTGCTGCGGATTATATAATGACCAAGAAGATGATGCTTGTGAAATAGCGTACAGCGGCCAGGCATCAGGGATAAGCAAAAGTAAGAAAGCGATAATCAACAAACGAAGGGGCGGACGAAAGTCCGCCTTTTTGTTTGTTAAGCCAACTCAAAACAAGCGGCTCAATTTTGAATAATAATAAAACGCAAATTTGTGAGGTTTTTAGTGACAAATTTGTCACTTGTCAAAATTCTTTACTTGCCCCTAACTTGCCTTTAACTTGCCTTTAGATAGCCTTAAATAGTACTCACCTTTTTAGTGACAAATCCGTCAATTCATCTAAAATCGGATTTTGGAAATGGGGTAAAATACGTAAATAAATTCCTTTCGCATCTTGCAATAATTAGCTTAATTAATTATTTTAATGAAATTAAGAAAGGAGAATACATGAAAACTCTAAAGGAATATTTAACCGATATAAGGCTGTTATTCGCAAAATCCGGAATGAGTGTGTACGACGTAACAAAGTATATGGATTTACACAATATCGGCGCTGTTCCGGTGCTTGACAGTTCTTCGGGTCTGCTTGGAATATTTTCGGAACGGGACCTGCTTAGAAGATGCATTGTAAAAGAACTCGACCTTAAAAAGACCATGGTAGATGAAGTGATGACAAAAGAGGTAATCGTAATCGATGCAAGCGACACCATCGAATACGCATTACAGATCATGAAACAGCAAAAAATCAGACACCTGCCCGTCGTTGAGAATAATTCATTGATAGGTATGGTTTCAATGCGTGACATGATGCTGGTTGACGTTAAGCTTAAAGAGGAAAAGATTGACATATTAAACACGTACATACAGTACAACGGTTAATGTATGACAAGAAACATTTTGCTGATATCTGATGACGGAGATTTTAAAGGATTTTTAAACATTGCAGCGCTTACACTCACAAAGCTGAATCATCAGATAACCATCACCGAGAATAAAAACGATGGACAGATAGACTGGATAATTATCGACATTGATACAAACACTGAAAACAGTTTCGCTTATATTAAAAACGCAAGACGCTCCAAACAAAGCAGAAATATAAAAATTTTCTCCGTAACAACAAACTTAACAAACGAAATTAAAAAACAGCTCTTCGAAATCGGATGCGACAGCATCATGACAAAGAAAGAATTCATGGCAGCTGCAAATAACATACTTCTGTTTTAAAGTATGAAATGCAGCTGCAATACTTTCTAATTAATCTTTCCAGCTTAAATAATAACCCGCATCGTTAATCTGTTTAGCGTAATCCGTCAGCTTCAAAGGACGAAAAGTATCCATCATAACTGCGGTTTCAACCGTCTCAAGCTTGCCGAGCGCCGCCTCAACAGTGCCGGGATGCGGTCCGTGAGTAAGCCCTCCAGGATGCAGACTGATAGAAGCATAATCAATTCCCCTTCTACTGAAGAAATTGCCGTCAGCATAGTAAAGCATTTCATCGCTGTCTATATTGCTGTGATTGTAAGGAACCGTAACCGCAAGAGGATGGTAGTCAAGCATACGTGAAACAAACGAACAAACGACAAAACCCGGTCCGTCAAAAGTCTGATGAATCGGCGGAGGCATGTGAATCTTTCCCGTTATAGGCATGAAGTCGTCTATATTAAAAATCCAGGGAAAGTAGTATCCATCATAACCAATAATATCGAACGGATGATAATCGTAGTGTACGGAATGCACTTTATTCTCCTTCTTTATCTTAACAACATAATCCCCTTTTCCCGAATATGTTTTGAGCTCTTGCGGGACTCTTATATCGCGCTCACAGTAAGGTGAATGTTCGAGCAGCTGACCAAACTCATTGCGGTATCTTTTCGGGGTAGTAATTGGTCCTGCGGCTTCAAATATCAGCAGACGCAGCGGAGACTTGTGAACTAATCTGTATATGATGCTTCTCGGAATCACAAGATAGTCGCCTTTGAAAAAACTCAACACACCAAGATTCGTTTCAAGAGTACCTTCGCCTTCATGGACAAAAATAAGCTCATCACATGTTGCATTCTTGTAGAAAAAATCTGTCTGCAATTCGGGACGGCAAGTGCTCATTATTACATCGCTGTTATACATAATCTGGTTTCTTCCAAAAACAAAGTCTGACTTAAAAGGAGTGTCCTTTGTTTTAAAATGATAAGGCCTCAAGCCTGCATCAGACCATTCCTGAGGAGTAAGGTCAACGACTTCTTTATCAATCGAGTCTATTTTTGCCGGCGAATAAATATGGTAAGCATTCGTAAGAATACTGTCAAAGCCAATAGTTGAAAAAAGTTCCTCTTTGTAAAGTGAACCGTCCGGCTGGCGGAACTGTGTGTGCCTCTTCTGAGGTATCTTTCCAAGTTTATGATAAAACGGCATAATAATTAATTTTTAATTAATACAAGATAATTACTATAACATTATATTTCACGAAATAATTTTATGTAAAAATAAATTCATAGAACTCCACATTTCAGTGTATATTTAAATGGTTCTGTTGTATCACAATTATCTACAATTTGTTAATATGAATATGGAATACCTAAAAAGGCATTCTATTTATTTATAATTTCTCCTCTACCGATATTGAATGCCCCGGGCATTCTTTCATATATCACAATTAACATTAATGAAATAATGAATACAGTTCAGAAAAATCATTGAAAACCTGCTTTCATCAGAGAAAATCCGCGTTCAATTAACTTTTTATTTATTGATTATCTTCGGCATGTGGATTGTTTTATTGACTACCGTTGAATTTCTTCACTTATTATCTTTTTTAAAATGTGTAACTTTATGAAATGGATATAAAGTATTTAAAAGGCGTTGGAGATAAACGCGCCGAAGCATTCGCAAAGATAGGAATAAACAAACTCGAAGATTTCCTGCAGTTTATTCCAAGAACTTATGTGTATAGAACAACTGTTGAAGAGGCAAGAAAAAGATTTGGCGAAACTGTTTTAATACTCGGCAAAGTAAAATGGGTGGAACGTGCGGCAAGACCTAATCATCCGACAACAATACTTCTTGAAGACGAAACAGGATCGGTCGAGATACCAATATTCGGTGCGAGTGAGTTCAGAGCGAAACAATTCATTCTTAATGAAGATTATTTATTCTACGGAAAGGTATCCGAGGCGTTTAAGAAATTTAATCTGCGTATTGACTACAAAGACCATTTGAAAGTAAACACTTTTGATGAAGCTGACAAAGGATTTTTAAAATTTCACATAATACCCGTTTATGAGCTTTCGGGCGTATTAAAGGCAACATGGATAAAACCTCTGACACTATCAAAGATAGTTTTTAATGCCTTTAGGGCACTCATAAAACAGAATCCGAAATTTGTTGAGGAATCAATACCCGAAAGTGTAATTAAACAATATGATTTCATTGCAAGAAAAGATGCTGTTTTAAGAATAAACTTCCCAAATCAATTCGAGGATATAGAAACAGCAAGGCGTAGGCTTTCATTTGAGGAATTGTTTTACGTCCAGCTTCTGATGGCACTTAAGAAAAAGAGCCTGCAAAACGAGATTAAGGGAATAACATTCGCAGCAGACATTAAGATTCTAACTGACAATTTCATAAAAACACTGGGATTCGAACTGACAAATGCACAGAAAAGAGTTATAAATGAAATCTATTCCGATATGAAGTCGAGAAACATAATGAACAGGCTGCTACAGGGTGATGTCGGAAGCGGCAAGACAATTGTGTCTGTATTCGGAATGCTTATAGCGCTTGAAAGCGGTTACCAGTCAGCTCTTATGTGCCCTACGGAAATACTTGCAGAGCAGCACTACTACACGATAACAAATTTTATTAACGATTTTAATAAAACTTCGGGAAAAGAATATAAAGTATCTCTTTTAGTCGGCGGGCAGAAGAAAAGATTAAGAGAACAAATTCTGCAGGATATTCGTCTTGGAAAAACCAATATCATTATTGGTACGCATGCTTTGATTCAGGATACAGTTGAATTTAAAGATCTGGGATTTGTGATAATTGACGAGCAGCACAAGTTCGGTGTTATGCAAAGAGCAAAACTTAAAGATAAGGGCTTAAATCCCGACGTACTTGTAATGACGGCAACTCCCATACCGAGAACTCTTTCGTTAACTTATTACGGCGACCTTGACATATCAGTCATTGATGAGCTTCCTAAAAACAGGATTCCTATAAAAACATACCTAAGAAAAGAGGAAGATAAGTTTAAGATATGGGCTTTTGTAAAAGAAAAGATTAAAGAAGGAAGGCAGGCATTCATAATTTATCCAATAATTGATGAATCAGAAAAACTTGACCTTAAATCTGCCGAGGAACATTACAAAGTTTTAAAAGACGGGGTGTTTAAAGAATATAAAATAGGCATGGTGCACGGCAGGAAGTTCTGGTATGAAATTGAGGAGACAATGAATGACTTTAAAGCAAAAAAGATAAATGTACTTGTAGCAACCACGGTTATTGAAGTAGGACTTGATATTCCGAATGCAACAATAATGATAATTGAAGACGCTCAAAGATACGGACTTTCACAACTTCATCAACTCAGAGGAAGAGTCGGAAGGGGTGCAGAACAATCATACTGCATTTTAATAGCAAAGCATCTTGACGAAGTATCAAAAAGACGGCTTAGAACAATGTGTGAGACAACCGACGGCTTCAAGATTTCTGAGGTTGACATGGAAATAAGGGGACCGGGTGAATTTTTCGGTACAAGACAATCAGGAATTTTAAACTTTGTATTAACAGATTTAAACAAAGACAGGGATATACTGGATTCAGCAAGAAAAATAGCATTCAACATACTTGAAAAAGATCCCCAGCTTAGAATGGATGAGCACAAAACCATAAAAAACATGCTGCTTACATCCTACAAAGATGCTATGTATCTGATGAATATTGCATAGGTCGTTTTTAAATATTATTATAATTTACATTTAGTATTAAAGATTAAAGCTATATTTTTGTATATAAAATGATTTTATAATTGAGCCAAAAACTTTCAAAAATAGAAATTACGGTCCCCTTAATGACTGTTATACTGGATATAGCGGCTATACTGGGAGCTTTTCTATCTGCGTACTATGTAAGGTTTTACACAACTTTCACGAACATATTTTCTGTTGAAAAAGGATTCCCCGAGCTTTCGATGTATGTTTATTTTGCTTTGTTCACATTACCTGTATGGATACTAACTCTCCAAAATTTCAAAATGTACAAGCTTAGAAGAGCCGTATTTATCGGAGACGAATTTGTTCACATTGTGAAATGTGTTTCTGTCAGTATACTTCTTTCGATTGGAATTACATTCTTCTTCAGAGATGAATCTTATTCGCGGCTTGTTTTTGTGCTTATATGGACTTTCAGCATTTTATACATTACGATAGGCAGATACATGATGCTCAAAGTTGAAAAGACATTTTACAACAAAAACGTCGGACTAAGAAACATAGCAATCGTAGGTATGTCTGAAATAGCTGACGGAATATACAAGACTTTGTCAAAGGACAAGTTTACCGGTTTCAGAATGAAGGGGTTTTTTGCAAAGGACGAAAACGAAAGCGAGTATGCAAAGGGTAAAACTTATCTCGGCAACATAGAAAGCATACCTCAAATGATAAGGGAAAACAAGATTCAGAATCTTCTATTCTGTCTGCCTCATGAACAAAACGAATATTTATACACAATTATAAAGAACTGCGAAGGCATAAATGTAGAGTTTATGCTTGTTCCTGACTTCATGGAGCTTATTTCAAGCAGGCTTAAGATTACAGAGCTGCACGGAATACCTCTAATGATAATTAAAACTTTCCCGTTAAGCGTCTGGGACAGAATTGTTAAGAGGATTTTTGATGTTATAACGTCTTTGTTTATTCTTATTTTGATTTCTCCCATTTTACTGCTCATTGCATTATTGATAAAACTGACCTCTAAAGGACCCGTGTTTTACAAACAGGAAAGAGTAAGTATCGACGGGAGTAAGTTTAATATGCTTAAGTTCAGGTCTATGAAAATAGACGCAGAAGCAGACGGAACGCCAAAGTTTGCATCAAAACATGATAACAGACATACTCCTATTGGAACGTATTTAAGAAAATTCTCACTTGATGAGTTACCACAGTTTCTTAATGTACTTGGCGGAGATATGAGTATCGTTGGTCCAAGACCCGAAAGAGAATATTTCATAAATATTATGAAAGATACTGTGAACAAATACCTTGAAAGACACAGGGTTAAATGCGGAATCACGGGCTGGGCTCAGGTTAACGGTCTAAGAGGTTCTGAATCTCCGATGCAAACCAGAATAGAATACGATATTTATTATATTGAAAATTGGTCATTAGTTTTTGATATTAAGATAATATTGAAGACTTTAAAAGAGATGTTTTTCTCTAAAAGTGCTTTTTAATAATTTATATGTTTAAATTTTGATACCTGTATTAATTTTCTTTGCACATGCAATATTTGCGGTCTGGGCTTTTGCAAAATCCTACCAGATGGAAGGATTGGTTCAGGCTTTTTTGAATTTGTTTTTCATCGTGATACTGTTTACCGTCGGATGGACAATCTCAGACCTCATTGTTGGTTTTATCATATCAAGCGAGGGTTATGAGATATTTTTGCCTACCGGTAAAGTAGCAATGTTTTTTCTGAAAATAACAGGATTCATACAGCTTTACGGAAACGGCTACGGCAGAATTCTTCCGAAAGATTCTGTGTCTTTAATAGTGCTTACTACAATTGAATATGTCTTTTACAAATTTTATTTCAAGCAGACAAAAATGAATTAAATTGAAGTATTTAAGTTTAAAATATTTAGTCTTATTTGTGTTTTTTATTACCGCATCATTTTTGTTTCCGTACAACCTTTCCAATCAAGCAAGAAAAGGAGTGATGCTGCAATTTGTTGCTTATAACGGTTTTGGAAATAATCTATACATCGATAATGTGATTATGGGTAACAGGGTTAATTTTGACCTTGCAGTGACATCATTTAACAACATTCAAAATGACACAACTTTTCTTCCGGGTACAGATTCTTACGATGTTTCACCAGAGATAACTGTATCAAACATAGGTTTAAACAACTTTACTGACAGCACAAAGATATTTCTGCAAATTCCAGAAGTAGGATATAACGACTCGGTAAAAGTACCACCGATATCTTCAGGACAGGTAAGCTATGCTGTATTCCCTCTTGTGTCAATTCCTGCAAACCAGAAAATTACGCTTACGACATATCTGGCAAGCAATGTAGATTCAACAGAATTAAATGATACTATCCGACAGACATCTCTTTTCCTGACCGGAGCTTCAAGAAACGTTCTTCTTGAAGAGTTTACCTCCTCAACATCACCCGCTTGCGGCTCTAACAACTTATTCCTTGATACTTTTATAAATAATAATTTTAATAAAATTTCAGCAATTAAATATCACGTTGGATTTCCGCCTCCGGGTATTGATTCCATGTATCTTTTCGACACCGTTATGGTTGAAGAGCGAAGAGCATATTATTTTTCTAATTCGGCTCCTGTTTCGATAATTAACGGAAGAGATAGAATTTTATTGCCATATTATGTCGATTCAAATCTCTTTATACCTTATGAAAATGCAATTGAAGAAGGTTCCCCTGTAGAACTATCCGTTACCAACACACAGATTGCTCCCGACACTATTGAATCCGTTGTAACGGTGAATTTTCTACATCCTTTGCTTAATAAAAATTTAAAGTTAAGAATAGCAGCGATTGAGAGGCAAGTGAATTATCCCTATTCAATAGGTGCAAGCGGCGACAGTATATTTTATGATGTATGCAGAAGAATGTATCCTGATGCTAACGGATATCCGCTCACGGGAAATACCGGAAACCAACAGTTTGTAATAAGATTTCATATAGATACATTATGGAAGGATACCTCTATTTTTACGGTTGCTTTTATTCAAAGCGATAATGACAGAACTGTTTACAACTCTGCTAAAAGCGACACCTCGATTGATAACATGAAAAATATTAAAATACCGGCAAATAGAACAGTTAAACCCGATTTTGAGTACAAGTATAAATCCCCAAAATATTATCCAATGCTTTCATATTCACCTGCTATTGATGATACTGTATCATACTTTAATTATGAAAACTTCGAGGGGCTGTTCCTTCCCAAAGGTTGGAAAATTAACAACATAGACGGTTTCCTGACCTTTGAAAAAATAATCGGAGTTAACGGCGTAACGCTTGGGGGTTACAGTTCTGTGAAATTGCCGTTTTA
>JADHED010002856.1_pt1 | contig 11179 bp, 11 predicted proteins | sample 8952041 | NCBI WGS metagenome assembly JADHED01 (sample SAMN16124423, study PRJNA663239) | bioreactor sludge metagenome | isolation source: sludge (control) | place: India:Bengaluru | collected 2018-09-08
GGGCCCGCGGCCCCGCCGACGATCCGGCCTTTCCCGATCAGTCGTTCGACCTCGTAACCTCCTCACTTCTTCTCCACCACCTTCTCCCCTCAGGAAAGCGAGCCGCGCTCGCGGCGGCGTTGCGCCTCCTCAAGCCCGGGGGCCGCCTCGTCCTCGTCGACTTCACCCGTCCGGAAGGGCGCCTCCGTGCGCTCGCGTTCGCGCTCGTCCGCGCAATCGACGGCCGCCGGGAAACCGAGGACCACGCAAGAGGCCGCCTGGCGGCCTTCGTCGAGGAAGCTGGCTTCGCGAACGTGACCGAGCGTCTGCGCCTGAACACGGCCGTCGGGACCATCGGATTCCTCACCGCGTACAAGCCGCGATCCGGGTGGGCTCCTTGAAGAGCCTCCGGACCCGCATCCGCCTGTGGGTCGTTGCGTCGACGACCCTCACGGTCGGGCTCGTCACGACGATCGGCGTCGTCGAGGATCGCCGGCAGATCGAGCGGGCCGAGGTCGCATACCTCGCAGGATTCCTCGAGCACCTGTCGGCAATGCCCGAATTCCGCGGCGACTCCGCCACCGTTCGGTCGCACCTCCGCATGCTCGCTCCTTCTTTCGAGCGAGCCGGGGGCCGGCTCGAACTCGTCCCGCTCTCTTCGGCCGCGCAAGCGCCCTTGGGATCGGGGATAGTGGCCTGCCAGGCGCTGGGCCTTTCCGACGGCCGCTTCACACTTCATTACTGGAGCGACGGCCGGTTCGTGCGCGACCGGTTCCGGAGCGCACTCGCGATCCAGCTTCTCCAGGGCGCCCTGACGATCGCCGGACTCGTCGCCGGCATCGAGTGGATCCTCCGGCGAAGCCTGCTCGGACCGCTCAGTACGATCTCTCGACAGATCGAGCGGATCACCGAAGGCGGGGGCTGGCTCGCGAGCGTTCCCGCGACGGATCACGAGCTCGACAGGCTCACGAGGGCCCTGCGAGCACTGGGTCCGGGACTCGAAAAGCAGACCCGCCAGTGGATCGCCACGGAGCGGCGCTGCGCCGTCGCCGAGGCCCTCACCGGCATTCGCGAGAGAACACTGGGACCTCTGAGAGGGGCTCATCTGGAGCTGAGCCAGCTCGAGGCAGCCTCCGTACGTGACGCTGAGACGAAGCGACGCCTTCGGCGCGTCGCTCGGTCCATCGAGGAGTTGTCGGCGGCGCTCGCGGACTCTGATGCGCAGTGGTTCCCGCCGAGTGTCGGCGAGGGCCAGGCCGCTACGAGCGATGCCCTGAGAAGCGCTTGACGCGCCCATCGTCCGCCGCTCCGCCTGGGTCGAGGAGCTCACGATGCTCCCGATCGCGCACGATTCCAGCGGCGTCCCAGACGAGCGGCCCGTCCGGAATTCCTCCGCGCTCGGCCTTGTCCGGCTTCCATCTGGGTCGCCGTCCGACGCCAACGTCCATCCAGACCTTCAGCACCTCCTCCAAGGCGGCGCGCCCTCCAGTGGGAGCGCGTCAGTGTACGGCCGGCTCTGATTCGGGCCTGCGGGCGGCTGCAAGCCTCGCCTCGACCTGCAGCAGCTTCGCCTCCATCGCCGCAATCTCGTCCTGAGTGAAGCCGAGCGGATTCGTCGTCGCCGCGGTCCTGAGCGCCCGCCTCAGAGACGCCGCCGCAGCGAGCTCCTGCCCCGCGGAGAGGTAGCGTTCGACACCCTCGACTTGATAACGGCGGACCCGCGCCTGGATGACCCGGTCCGGCGCGTTCGCCCCGAAACCGAGGATGGCGTAGGCCAATCCGTGAACGGTCTCGTACTCTTCGGCCCTGAGGGCTCGGAGCTCGGCGAGCCCGAGGTCGAGCACGGCTCGACGGTCCGGCGGGGCGGCCCCGCGGGCCGCCGTGGCGCGTGCGATCTCGGCATCGACTCGGGCGAGGCTTGCGTCCGCGGCGTCCAGGCGCTCCGAGGCCATGACGTGCAAACTGTGGCGGGAAGCGACGCGGACGGCGACTCCGGCTCCTCCGAGGAAGGCCACGCCGAGCGCAGCGGCCCCGGCCGAGGCGATCGCCGGGTGCCGTCGCATCCAGTTCGCAGCCCTCTCGCGGAACGTCGGAGGCGAAGCGTCCACCGGACGAAACTCCCGGTATCGGCGGATCTCCTCTGCCAGCTCCATCGCCGAGCCGTATCGCGACGACGGATCCCTGGCGAGGGCCTTCATGCAGATGGCCGAGAGCGCCCTCCCGGCTGTGGGATTCCTCGCGACGGGCGGCTCGGGCGACTCCTCCCGGACGCGGCGCATCGATTCGACCGCGTCGGCGGACGAGAACGGGTTCTCACCGGTCAGAATCTCGTACAGGACCGTGCCCAACGAGAAGACGTCGGAGGCCGGGCTCGTCGGTGCCGCACGCGCCTGCTCGGGGGACATGTACGCCGGCGTCCCGGCGATGGACCCTCCCGGATACGCGCGGGACGGACCAGCGCCCTCGAGCCGCACGGCGAGGCCCCAGTCCACCAGGTAGACGGAGCCCATATCGTCCACCATGACGTTCGCCGGCTTGACGTCGCGATGAAGAAGGCCCTGCCGATGCGCCGCGGCGAGCGTCTGGCAGACCCGCTCGAAGACGTCCACGAGATGGGTGATCGACTGGCGCGACCGGATGTCCTCCGGCTGCCGCGCCGACAGGAGGTCTTTCAGGGTCCGTCCCTGGACTCGCTTCATCGCATAGAAGGGCTCGCCGGTCTCGAGGGTCCCCGCGTCGTGTACCGGGACTGTCCCTGGATGCTCGAGCCCCGCGAGAATCTGCGCCTCCTCATCGAACAGACGCCGTGCCCCGGGGTCCTCTGCGAGCTCGGGCCTCATTCGTTTGATGGCGACGTCCCGCCCGAGCTGGCGGTCCCTCGCGAGCACGACCGTCGCCATCCCCCCGCTGCCGAGCGTTTCACCGAGCTCGTAGCGCGGACTCGCGTGATCGGGACGACCGGGGTGACAGGGCCGCGCTCTCTCGCCGCCGGCCACAGCCTCGATCGTCTCGTCGTCCAGGCTCACATCTTCACCCGTCGCAGCCGCAAAGCGTTGCCGACGACCGAGACCGAGCTGAAGCTCATCGCGGCAGCCGCAATCACCGGTGAGAGCAGAAGCCCGAAGAACGGATAGAGCACGCCCGCGGCGATGGGCACCCCTGCGGCGTTGTAGACGAATGCGAAAAAGAGGTTCTGCTTGATGTTGGCCATCGTGCTGCGGGAGAGGCGCCGCGCCCGGACGATGCCCCTGAGGTCCCCCTTCACCAGCGTGACCCCGGCGCTCTCCATCGCGACGTCGGTGCCCGTTCCCATGGCGATCCCCACCTGCGCCTGTGCGAGCGCGGGGGCGTCATTGATGCCGTCGCCTGCCATAGCGACGACGCGCCCCTGCGCCTGGAACCGCTTCACCACCTCCGCCTTCTGATCGGGGAGCACCTCGGCCACGATCTCGTCGATCGCGAGCTTCCCCGCGACCGCCTCAGCGGTCGTCCTGCTGTCGCCCGTGAGCATGACGATGCGGAGACCCTCGCCGTGGAGCTCGCGAATCGCCTCGGGCGTGCTGGCCTTGATCGGATCGGCCACCCCCACGACGCCGGCTGCCTTGCCGTCCACCGAGACGAACATCGCCGTCTCCCCTGCCTTGCGGAGCGCCTCTGCGAGGGTACCCAGCTCTCCGAGGTCGATGCCCAGGTCCGCCATGAGGGACGCATTGCCGAGCGTCACGGCCCTGCCGTCCACGGTTCCCTTCACTCCCTTTCCCGTCACGGACTCGAACCCGTCGGTGCCCGAGAGAGCCACGCCGCGCTTCTCGGCTCCCTTCACGATGGCCGCCGCAAGCGGATGCTCGCTGCCTCGTTCCAGGCTGGCGGCCAGATGGAGGAGGTCGGATTCGGAGAAGCCGGCGGCTGCCTTGACACTCACCAGCTCGGGCTTCCCTTCCGTCAGTGTCCCCGTCTTGTCGATGACGAGCGTATCGACCTTTCGGAGCACCTCGATCGCCTCGGCGTTCCTGAAGAGAACGCCCATGGTCGCGCCCTTGCCCGTTGCCACCATGATCGACATCGGGGTGGCGAGCCCCAGCGCACAGGGGCAGGCGATGATGAGCACCGCCACGGCGTTGATCAGCGCGTGCGCCATTCGGGGCGCCGGCCCGATGATTGCCCAGGCCGCGAACGTGAGGGCCGCGATCAGGATGACGATCGGCACGAAGTACCCCGCCACGACATCGGCGAGCTTCTGGATCGGCGCCCGGCTCCGCTGGGCCTCGGCGACCATCGCGACGATGCGCGAGAGAAGCGTTTCGGCGCCGACCTTCTCGGCCCGCATCACGAGAGCTCCGGTGCCGTTGACTGTCGCTCCGACGAGCTTGTCGCCGGGACCCTTCTCCACGGGTATCGGCTCGCCGCTCACCATCGACTCGTCGACGGAGCTCGCACCCTCGAGCACGACCCCGTCGACCGGGATCTTCTCGCCGGGCCGCACCCGCAGCGTGTCGCCGGCCTGCACGACTTCCAGCAGCACGTCCTCTTCGGAGCCGTCAGGCTTGATCCGTCGCGCGGATGTGGCCGCCATCCCGAGCAGCTTCTGAATCGCGGCACCGGTCTGGCTGCGCGCGCGAAGCTCCAGGACCTGCCCGAGCAGGATCAGTGTGACGATGACCCCCGCCGCCTCGAAGTAGACGGCGACCTCGCCGGAAGCGCCCCGGAAGGAGGCCGGGAACAGTCCCGGCAGGAGCGTCGCGATGACGCTGTAGCCGTACGCGACGCTCACGCCGAGGCCGATGAGCGTGAACATGTTGAGACTGCGGTTCTTCACCGACTGGACGGCTCGGACGTAAAAGGGCCACGCGGCCCAGAGGCAGACGGGCGTCGCCAGCGCCAGCTCCAGGAACGTGCGCAGGCGCGCCGAGAGGAGCGCAGACACGGGCTGTCCCGGTAGCATGTCGCCCATCGCAAGTCCGAGGAGCGGCACGGTGAGCGCGACCGAGAACCAGAAACGGCGGCTCATGTCTTTGAGCTCGGCGTTCTCCCCGGCGTCCGCCGATGGGGCCCGGAGCTCCAGCGCCATGCCGCAGATCGGACACGAGCCCGGGGCGTCGCGAACGATCTCCGGGTGCATGGGGCACGTGTAGCCCCCCGGAAGGACCCGAGAAGGAGCGGCCGTCGCCGCCGGGACCACTTTCAGGAACGAGCCCGGGTCCCTGGCGAATCGATCGCGGCAGGTCGGGCTGCAGAACACGAACTCGGCACCCGCGTGCTCGTAGCGGTTCGGGCTGTCCGCAGGCACCGACATTCCGCAAACGGGGTCCTTCTCTCGAGCACGCTCTTCGGTCGGCCGATCGTGCCCGGCGTGCTCGTGCTCGTTATGACTCATCGGCTCCTCCCGCCTGACTGACGCGTTGATGGCACGAGCCTACTGCCAGAAGCCCTCAATGATGTCCACCGCCCGTGGCCGACGTCGGACGGCCATGGCCCGCGTGCGACTCGGGCTCCGGGCGAACCGCCGGCGAGGACCAGCCTTTCGCCAGAGTCTCGAGGAGGCCGTCGGCTGCGGCCAGTGCCCGCTCCACGTCCTTTCGCAGCCGCCGTGGGGCCGCCTTCGCCAGCGAGTCGAGCTCGGTCGCCTGGAGGGCTATGGCCCTTCCCACTACGAGCTTGTCCGGCAACACCGGACCATCGGCACGCGGCGCGCGGCCGATCTCGTCCCGGAGGACCGTGAGGTAGGAGACGTACGCTGCCGTGGCAGAAGCCAGTGCGGCGCCGTCTCTCTCATCGGCGGCCGTCCGGACGGAGGCCAGAAGCTCTTTGGAGAGGTCGAGCCCGCTCCCACCTGAATTCACCGGCTCCCCGGCAGCAGATGGAGCGACCGGCGCATCGAGACGTGGGGGCTCCTGCCCGGCCAGCGTGCCCGATACGAGGAGGGCTCCGAAGAGGAGCCGAGCCGTGACGCGAGTCAGCGCTCCTGCTCGGTACACGGGTCGCTCCTCAGGCCTTCTTCTTCTCGAGGAACATGCCGCACTTCGGGCACTTGCCGGGACCGGTACCGGTCACTTCCGGGTGCATCGGGCAGGCCCAGACCGCTCCGTCGGGGGAGCCGATTCGGACGACTCTCGCCTCGAGCCCGGCTTTCCCGGCTGCCGTCTCGACGGCGACGCTCAGCCCGGGCTTCAGATCCGCTTTCTTGGCCTCCTCCGTTCCCTTGAGGTACATGGTGGTGCGAGTCAGGCGGACGGAGACGGACTTGCCGTCGGGGTCAACGACCTCCAGGCCGTCGCCCTCGACCTTGGCGATGGTACCGAGGACTGCGTCCTCGCCGTGGCCGTGGGCGTGACCCTGGTTGGCCGGAGCCGCGAGGGGCCAGAGCGAGAGGGCGAGAGCCGTGAGGGTGGCGAGAGGTCTGCGCATGTCGTCTTCTCCTGGTCCCGCTTCCGGCGGCGGGCGCTTCGCGCCGTCACCGGCGCTAGACCGGGAAGATAGAGGCCGAACCTTAGAGAGACGTTAGAGCACCCCGGACACTCGGGTCGGCCGGGCCGTAAGACACAGATCCCAGTCGGTCGGTCCAAAGGCGCCGGACGAGTCTGCGGGCCCCTTTCCCGGGCGGCTCTCATCGGATTCCAATCTTCGGTCCTCACCATTCCCGCTATGTCGCAGGCTGGCCTCATGTCTCGTCGCCCGCGAGTCCGGGGAACCTGGACGGTCGGACCTTCCGGGCTGAAGTCGGACGTCCATCGTCTCGACCTGCTTGGGTTCGGCATGAAGAAGCAGCTCTGGTTCGGGGCGTCTCGATGGCGGCGCTGAATGTCGCCGCTGGCGCCGCCTTCTGGCTCTGCGCCGCGGCGCTGCTCGTGCTCGCCGTCCTGTCGTGGTTCGCCGCTCGTCTCTTGAACCGCAGCCTCTCCATCCCCATGCCGTACTGGATGCGGAGCATCCTTCTCCTGCCACGCGGTCCGTGCTCGCCCCAGCACCTCGAGAGGCTCCTCGAGCCGCTAAGCGGCGAGCGCGTTCTCGAGATCGGTCCCGGAATCGGGATTCACGCTCTCCCGGTCGCCTCGAGACTCCTCCCTGAAGGTGTCCTCGACGCCTTCGACGCGCAGCAGGAGATGCTCGACGAGCTGGGGCGGCGGGCAGAGAAGGCCGCGACCACGAACATCGTGATGGTGCGCGGCGACGCGCAGGTCCTGCCCTATGCGGACAGCACCTTCGACGCCGCGTACCTGATCGGGACGCTGGGGGAGATCCATGATCGGGTCGAGGCGCTCCGTGAAGCACGGCGCGTCCTGAAGGCTTCCGGACGGCTCGTGGTCGGCGAAGTCATCATCGACCCGGACTACGTCCAGATGTCTGTCCTGAGGGCTGAGGCCGAGGCGGCGGGATTCGTCCTCGTACGCTCGACCGGGCCGAGGTTCTGCTACCTTTCGCTGTTCCGGCCCCGGGCGTTCCTGCCTGATGCGTCCGCATCACGGCGTGCTTAAGCGCTCTCTAATGTGCGGGCGCCACCTTTGACTGCATGGAGCACGTACCGCTGAACGGCGCCCCACGCATCCTGCTGGTGGAGGACGATGCCATTCTCCTCGCGTGCGCCGCCGGGTACCTTCTCTCCCAAGGCTATCCTGTGGACTGCGCGGAGAACGCCGGCGAGGCGATGGCGCTGCTCGACGCCCACCACTCGTACGCCGCGGTCGTCACGGATCTGGAGCTCCCGCTGTACGCCCGCGATAACGGATTCGACGTGATCCGCCACGCGAGCCGGCTCGTGCCGAGGCCCGTCATCCTCTTATGGACCGGTGCCGCGTCGGCTGAGGTCGAGCGCGAGGCTCTGGCGTCCGGGGCCGACGCCTGCCTCGAGAAGTCGACCCTTCGCGACCTCCTCGCAGCGCTGGTGACGCACGTCGGTTCCAGCGAACCACATTGCCGGGTAACGCTCCCGACTGCGGAACGGTGCGAGACGGCCGAAGGGGCTGGAGCGGTCGCGTGGGGGGTGACGAGGTGAGGCGCGTGCGCTGTACCGGGAGGGTCGGGCGCATGGCTGCGGCCGCGGCGCTACTCGTCGGCTGTCGGATCGCTGTCGGGGCAGGAGCGGGGCCAGTACCGGAGGAGGCGCGCCGCGTGGCCCTCGTAGCCACGCTCGAGAGGTCCGTCGTCCTGGTGATCGCGGAGGGGAAGAGCGTCTCGCACGCACGCGACCGCCTGTCGCTCGAGCCCGCCGAGTCCCTGGGGACCGGGCTCGTCATCAGCGCGGACGGGCTGATCCTCACCGCGGCGCACGTGGTCGAGGAGGCGCAACGGATCCGGGTCAAGGTGGGAGAGACCGAGTTGGTGGCGGCGCGAACCGTCTTCGCCGACGAGGAGGCCGATATCGCGCTTCTGCGGCTGCAGGAACCCCCGAGCGCGCTCCAGGTCGCGACGCTCGGGGACTCCGACGGCGTGCGCAAGGGCGAGACCGTCTACGTGATCGGCAACCCGGTCGGCATCGAGCGATCGCTCTCCATGGGCGTGGTGAGCGGCCGCCACCAGCTCCGCCACGTCTTCGGGGGCAACATCGCGGTGGAGCTCATCCAGACCGACGCCGCGATCAACTCGGGGAACTCCGGCGGACCGATCTTCAACAGCCGCGGGGAGGTGATTGCCGTCGCCGAGCGGATCCTCACGGAGGGCGGCGGCTCGGAAGGGCTCGGCTTCGGTCTCGCCATCAACGTCGTGAAGAAGATCCTGGCGCTCGACCCGTGTACGTGGCTCGGCTTCTCAGCGATCCCGCTGGACGAGCGCTGGTCCCGCATCCTCAACGTCCCCCGCACGCGGAGCGTCCTCCTGCAGCGCGTCATACCCGAGGGGCCGGCCGACCGCGCGGGCCTCCGGGGAGGCGAGGTGCCGATCCAGGTCGGGAAGGAGCACTTCCTGGTGGGAGGAGACGTCGTCCTCAGCGTCGACGGGGAGCCCGCAGCCGACTGGGTGCGTCGCGGGACGACCACGCCGAAAGGCCCGGGCGAGCTCCGGGAACTCAAGGTCCAGGTCTACCGGGCGGGGCAGGTGGTCGACATCCCTGTTGTGACAGTGCATCGTTCAGGCTGGTGAACCAACGGATTGCGTCGCCTCCGTGAATCGCTGCGCGAGGGCCGCGGCCGGCCGTAGGGACGGCAGTGGCGGCGGTCCTCGTGGCGCTCGTCGCCCCGTCAGGGATCCTGGCGCCCGCGGATTTCCATTGCCGCTCCGGATGGTACGTGGCGCTGGCTCCTCCCGGCCCCGCGGATCCTTCTGCGATCGGAGGCGGCTCATCTCAGCTCCGCTCTGGACCACGACGGCGTCGTCCGCGGCTTCGTCGCGACCCGAAAGCTCCAAGGGCCGTCGCTTCCTGCGATGTCCGTCTCGGCCGCGCGGCTCGTGCGCCCGCGGCTCGCCGTCCCCATCGTGGCGACGACCCGCCCGGGGTTCCGATCCGGCGCCGTGCCGGCCTCCTGCGCCGAGATCGTGCTCGCCGGCGAGATTCCAGCTGGCCGGATCGGAAAGCTGGCGGCGCTCGCGGCGTGGCTCGAGAGCGACAGGCGGGACGACGCGAAAGCGCGTCGCGACGATAGTCGTCCAGAAGACCTTCCGGCTCGCCGAGATGGTCGTGGCGCTCTCGGACCTGGTTCGCGAGAGGGCGATGCTCCTCAGGTCCGGAAACCGTCACCCGCGAGTCCGGGGAGCGCGGACGACCCGACCTTCCGGGCTGAACCCCAGGACGGCCGTTCCCAACACGGCCTCGGGGGTCGGATCCTCCGGTCGCGTGCCCGCCTGCTACCTGTCGCCTCGTGAGGGCGCCCTGGCTGGGTCACGCTGGACACGACGCCGTCAGGACCTCTCTCACATCTTGTGCTTCATGTCTCCCATGCCTGATGCGGGAGCATTGCCGGTCTTCATCATCGGGCACTCCATCGCGCCCTTTGCACCGGCCATCTCCATGTGACGCATCATGTGCGCCATCATTGCGGGCTGCATCTCCATCATCATGGAGCTGAGCGCCTTGCGCTGAGCGACGAGCTCGTTGATGACGGCCGCCATCGGCTTCTCCATGGCGTCGACGTCTTTGGAGCCCCTGGCGGCGTTCATCTCCGCCACCAGCTTGTCCAGCGTGGCATCCATCTCCCGGTGCTTGGCCTGCATCTCCTCCTTTTTGGCCATCATGGCCTGACACTCCGCCTTAATGTCGGTATGGTGGGTGGCCTTCGCGGCAGCTTCCTTGTGGTGGCCGGTCATGGGGGCCGCCTGAGGGCTCTTGGCGGTCGCCGGGGTGACGGGAGGCGGCGTCGTTTGAGCGCCGGCCGTCGCGGCCAGCGCGAGGGCGGCGGCGACGACGAGGCCGGGAACGGTCGACTTTAGATAGCTCTTCATTGTCGTGTTTCCTCTTCTGCGGCCCTTCGGGCCGCGGGTTCGAATCTTGTGCGGGAAGTCAGCGGTGGGGGGAGGTGCAGACCCGGGTATTCAGGTGGATCGTCCAAGCTGGCGTCGTCTCCTTCCTTCCGTCCTTCTTCCTTTCGCCCGGCAGGACCGGGCCTTGCACAGACGGATTCCTGTCGTCGCGGGGACGTTGTCAGTCCTGCCGCGGGACTCAAGTCTCCCGCCCGACGGGAGCGCAATCTCCCTGCCATCAACGGGGGACGGTCTCGAGCTCGCTAACCCGGTCGAACAGCCCCGACCCGCCAGCGACGTTGCAGGACCTACATGGCCTGCTGAAGAAAGTGCCATCCGAGACTCTCTCTGACGAGCCCTGCTTCGGTATTGGACGGCGGACGCACACGGCGTCGAGAGGCCGAGAGTGAACGGGCGGGCGTAGATCGGGACGACGACGGCTGGCTTCTATCCACGTCGACCTGGGTCTAAAGCGACAGACACCGTCCCTTCACAACTCGAGGGCACGCATCGCAGCCAGATCAAGCCGTCAGCGTCTTCGCCACTGCATCGATCGCTTTGAGCCCGGCCCCGAAGCGCGCCATCGCCTCGCGGTGCCGTTCGAGCTCGCCGTACGGCAGGTAGCGGACCCTGAGGTCGGCGACGCGCCGGAAGGCGGGCCGGGCCAGCTGGATCCTGACCTCCTCCTCCCGATCGTCCGGCGCCACGAGGAAGAGCCCCTGCACGATGCCGGAGGAGCTCGAGAGCGCGAGGTCGAGAAGACGCACGATGCCCGAGTAGATCGTCGTGCTGTGCTCCACCTCGAAGGCCGCCG
>JADHED010002858.1_pt1 | contig 11173 bp, 7 predicted proteins | sample 8952041 | NCBI WGS metagenome assembly JADHED01 (sample SAMN16124423, study PRJNA663239) | bioreactor sludge metagenome | isolation source: sludge (control) | place: India:Bengaluru | collected 2018-09-08
ATCACAAGACGCCGATGAGTGCCCCGTATATCCACACACCCAATGGCGTGACCGGGGAGGTGGCCATGTCGGTCGCCATGAATACGGCGCCCAACACCAATCCGCCCGAGAGCAGGACGAACAGTGGCGCCGGGTAGCGCTCCGGGGCAGCGAAATGGAATGCCCATGCCAGCAGCATGGCGCTACCCAGCACGGCCACGGGAATACGCCAGTCCATGAAGCGCCTCAGCGCGAGGTACGCGCCGCATGCCAGGATCAGCAAGGCCGAGGTTTCTCCCGCAGATGCGGTTACCACGCCGGTGATGAAGTCGCTCGCGGAATAAGTGAAGTTCTCGAATTTCCAGCGTGCCAGTGGCGTGGCGCCGGTAAATCCGTCGACCGCTGCGCTCCTGATCCAGGACGTATTGTCATGGGCTTGCATGAGTGGCCAGGTGAGCGTGGACGGCGCAAACTCGGTGAAACGTTGGGGTGCATATGCCGGGATGAATGACGCGATCGTGGCGGGGAAAGCCGCCTGTACGAAGGCGCGGCCGACCAGCGCGGGATTGAACGGGTTGAAGCCCAACCCGCCAAACAGGGTCTTGCCCAGCGCAATCGCCACGAAGCCTGCGACGGCCCCCATCCACAAGGGAAAGTTGGGCGGCAGGGTAAGGGCCAGCAACAGGCCGGTGATGGCGGCGCTCCAGTCGGCAAGCGTGTTGCCCTTGCCGGATCGTGCCGAAAAGAACCGTTCTGTCGCCAGGCAGGCGGCGGTGACCGTTAGCAGCATGCTCGCAGCCGAGAGACCGTATTGCCAGATCGAGAATGCGCAGATCGGCAACAGCGCACCCACCACGTTGCGCATGATGACCGGGACACTCCGGCCGCTGTGCAGGTGCGGCGCTGCCCGGAGTTCTATGGCTTTTTTCAAGCACTTCCCCTTTCGCGCAGAAATGCCTTGGCACCGCGGAATTGCTGCACCAGCGGGATGTGGGAGGGGCAGGCATAGGTACAACAGCCGCATTCGAAACAATCCCCCAGGTGATACTTCTCCGCCATGGCATCGAATTCGCGTTTCGCCGCCAGCATGCCAAGCTGGGTGGGGTTGAGTCCCATCGGGCAGGCGCTTACGCAGGCGCCGCAGTGGATGCAAGGACAGCGTTGCGCACTCTCGGTTTTCAATTTCTCGCTATCCATGACCAGGATTCCCGAGACGCCCTTGGTGACCGGCACGTCGAGCGAAGCGACTGCCTGCCCCATCATCGGGCCGCCCAGAATCACTTCAATCCGTTGCTCATTCTGTACCCCGGCCCATTTGAGCACGGTGCGCAGCGGCGTGCCGATGGGCACCCAGTAATCCCCGGGTTTGTCGATGGCAGGCCCGGTGACGGTGACGACACGCTCGGTCAGCCCCATCCCCTGATGCAGCAATTGCCCGAGCGACACCAGCGTGCCGACGTTGTTGACCACGATGCCGAGATGCATGGGCAATCCACCTGCGGGGACCTCGATGCCGAGCAGCGATTTGATCAACATTTTCTCCGCGCCCTGTGGATATTTGGTTTCCACGATGTGGGCACTGATGCTGCCGTCGGTCGGCAGGTGAGGACGAAGCGCCTCAGCGGCATCCCGTTTGTTGTCTTCGATGCCGATCATGGCGCGCGTCGCTCCGGTGCTGCGCATGGCAATCCGTATTCCGGTGATCAGGTCCTGGGGGTACTCCAGCATCAGGCGATGGTCACAGGTCAGGTAGGGTTCGCATTCGCAACCGTTGACGATCAGGGTGTGGATGGCGTGCTCGGCAGGCACGTCCAGCTTCACGTGGCTGGGAAATGCCGCCCCGCCAAGGCCCACGATGCCGGTTGCCTGAATCGCTTGAATCAGTTCTGCATGATCCAGAGGGTCCGGATCGACCGGGTCAGCCCAGCCGACACGCTGCGGCGAGCCTTCGTAAACCCGCAGCACGATGCTTTCCGTCCACGGGCCACGGGCGCTCGGTTGCAGTCCGATGAACTCGATGATGCCATCCGCCGGGGCGTGCAGCGGGACCGACATCGGTCCATCCGCCCTGGCAATGGGCTGGCCGCGCACGACTTCCTCACCGACACGCACCGTGGCAATCGCCGGCTTGCCGATATGCTGCGCCAGAGGCAAGGTCAATCGTTCTGCAAACGGCATGCGCCGAATGGCGCGCGATGCGGTTTCCTTGTGGGCTTCCGGGTGGATGCCCCGTGCGAAGGTCGGCCTGGAGAAAAAATCGGCAAAGCCCATGCGTCGTTTCCCGTCCAGCTATTCGCTGATGCAATCGCCCCAGATCATTCCGACCAGTTCGACGGCCTTGAGCTGGTCGGCGATGGCAGGGGAGTGACTGAGCCGATCGATGTCCTGAAAATCACCGTTGGGCAGGATCAGCCCAGTTCCCAGCGGGATCAGTTGGGCGGCCTGTTCGATGCCGACAGGGATGGTGTCTATGGCTGACATCTGCGATTCCTTTCCGTATAACCCTAGTTGAATTTCGCTGCGCGTTGCACCAGCTTGTCCAATCCCGGCTCGTTCATATTCCAAGGTGTTCCGGGATGGATGCATCCGGCAGTGCACTTTTCAGCTGCCTTGACCAGATCAGCATATTTGCCGCCTTTCGGGTTCAGGAACACGACCTTTTTACTGTCGTTGTAGCCGAACATCTTGTCGTTGATGTTGATGCATTCGTCGCAGGCCGTGCATTCCGGTGTTTCGATCCATGCGGCCTCGTAACCATCCACCGGGGCGGATGCGGCTGCCAGGGGAAGCGGCGCGTCGCTGGAGACTGCGGGCAATTCCGCACCGAATGTCGCCAGGCTGGAGGTCAGTTTCTGGATCAACTCGGCGCGTGCCTGGGCAGCGATTGCCTCGGTGTCGACCGCAGGCTGGTTCATGCCGGCGACATCCTTCAATTGTTTCCAGAAGCCTTGACGCTCCTCGCAGGATTTCACCAGTTCTTCCGACACCAGCACCCGCATCAGCCGCTGCTTGGTATCCACAGCCCAGATGAACGGGTACTTGCCTTCGCGGTTGTCCTTGTCCAGCCGCAGGAACTCCGCCAGCAGCACCTGATCGTCATTCCAGGTTTCCGGCGGTGCCTTTTTGAACTGCTTGGCAAAGCGGCCTTCGGTCAGCGCAAAATCGGCAAACGTCATGGGCACGGTCAGTTTCGCGGTCTGGCCATCGGCATCCTGATAATCCAGGGTGTAGGTTGGCCAGTCGGCCTCCATGGCCGGATTTCCTTCCAGGCTCACGCATTCGGAGAAGGTGACCCCTGCATCCGGGTCGTAGCGGAACAAGGGATAGGCACGCGATTCCACGGCCAGCTTGCTTTGCTCGACCGCGCGGTCATCGCCCACGCCATGCTCGGGAGGGCAGACGGCATAAATGTTGAACAGGGCCGGGCGACGGCTGTTCAGGCCATCGATATAGCCTTCGAGCAGGTGGGTCACGTTGGAAATGGCGCCCTGCAATACGTAAGCCGAGCGGTGTGCCATGCCGATGACGGAAATTTCCTTGCGGATTTCCGATTTGCCCTTCTGCACCTTGCCGAAGGGCGACATATCCGCCACCTGGCTGATGAAGCCCGAGGTGCAGGCCTGGCCGCCGGTGTTGGAATACACCTGCGTGTCCACCACCCGCACCTTGACCGGACTGCCCGACATCAGCATGCGCGAGAGATTCTGGAAGCCGATGTCGTACATGGCGCCGTCCCCGCCGAGCGAGACCACGGGTGGGCACAGATGCCATTCCTCATCGCTGAACTGTTGCCAGTTGAAATGGGTAAAGAAGCCGTCGTGTTGTGCCGGGTCGTACTGCCCGGCCAGTTCCAGCTCAGCCATGCGGACTGCCTTCAGGCCTTCCGCCATCTTCACCATATGGCCTTCGAACACGCCCATGGCAACGGAGGGCGAATCCTGGACCAGGTGCGAGGCCCACGGGACCGGGTAGGGGTTGTAGGGGAAGGTCGAGCCCCAGACCGAGGTGCATCCGGTGGAATTGATGATACCCATGGCGGCGCGGCCGTTCTTCGAAGGACCCTCTACATACTGCCAGCGCTGCATGCGCAACTGATCCAGCAGCCGTGATACGCGCCTGAGCCAATCGGGATCCAGCGGCTGGCTGGTGCGCTCTTCGTTCAGGCTGGCAGAGAAGTTGGACAGTGTCAGATCTTCGTTGCGGTGCGCATCGATGGCATGGGTCAGCGCGTTGACATCGGTCAGGTCGAGGTTTTCCGTCAGCTTCATTCGGATGTGCTTTTCAAGACCGCTGATCAGGGTGTCCAGCTTGGCCACATGGGCCTTGACGCGCGGTTGCATCAGCGCAGTCACCGTCGAGGTAAAGAGGTGGATCGCCGTCTTCTCGCCGCAGCCCAGGCAGGCGCCATCGCCGCTGACCATGGAGCCGTAGTTTTGCTTGTCCAGCAGCAAGGTTTCGAGCGCGCCGATCTTTTCGTCGAGGTTGTCGATCCGGTTGTATTCGGCTGGCGTGGTGGGCAGGTCCAGCCAGAAATTCCAGTCGCGTCTCAGTGTTTCAACCGTTTCCGGCGTTTGCGTCACCATCCGCAGCGCGTCGTCTTCGCATACGTCCACGCAGATGCGGCAGCTCTTGCAGGTGTAGGGGTTCACCGTGATGGCAAACAGCCCACCCGAGCCCTTGGATTTCTTTTCCTTGTTGGTGTAGTAAGGTTTGGTGATGGAGAACTGGAAATCGCCGATCGATTCGCGGAACAGCCCGAACTCAAGCGTGAGCTTGTCGCGTTCTTCCTCGGCTGCTTCGGTGATGGTCGCGTCGATGGCGCTGTCGAGCAGGCTGCGTACTGCGGAGGATTCACCGTTGGCCTCGATCAGCGCGCGCAGCTTCTTTTCGACCGTGCGCGTTGCCTTGCGCAGGTAACGTGTCGGACGGCCGCGTTCGATCCGGTTGATCGTGCTGTCGAAGACGTCGGAGATGGTGCTGACCAGTCCCGGAATCGCGCTGTCCGGACATTCGGTGTAGCAATTGCCGCAGGCCGTGCAGTTTTCCGCGACCCACTCGGGGTGGTCGAAACGGATCTGCGTCATGTCCCGGAACACGCCGGTGGCCGCAGGGATGAGCGAAAGCCCGATGAAGGGGTCCGTCAGGTTGTCCGAGCCCTTGCCGGTCTGGTAGAAGCTGCCGGTCTGCTCCCAAAAGCGGTGGATATCGCTCACGCCGCCATCGCCTTCCGGCATGTGCTTCAGCATCAACGGCAACGAGACTTCACGCCGCACCTGAATCTGCGGGCTGCTTTCCAGGGGCTTGTCGGTAATCTCGTGCATTTCGGTAAAGCCGCGCCGCACAACACGCAGGTTGTCCTCGACGATGCGCTTCCCCTTCTTGCCGAACTTGGCTTCAAGCTGGTTTTCGATGGCGGTGAACAATTGTTCATCCGTTAGCCCGGCTTGTCGCATGACCGGCGAGGCTGCAAAGAACGCGCCCTGAAAGGCATTGCCCTGCATGCGCAGCTGCAGGTCGGCATTGGAGGCTTCCTCACGCGCGATCTTGAACGCATCCAGATAAAACACGCGGATCTTGCGCTCGACGATATGCCGGCGGGTTTGCAGTGGCAAGCTGTTCCAGACCTCTGCGCCCGTTGCCAGATTGCTTTGAATAATGAACGCGCCACCTTCCTTGAGGCCGCTCAATGCATCGGTGTGGTTGAACACGTTGGGGTCCGGCGACAACACCACATCCACGTGGGTGTATTCACAATTGATGCGGATGGGTTCGGGCGCGGCCGACAGGTAGTAGGTCGTGGGTTGGCCCTTCTTTTCCGAACCGTACTTGGGGTTGGCCTTGATGTCCCAGCCCAGCAAGTCGAACAGCGTAACGGCCAGATTCTTGCCGGTGGTCACGGCGCCCCAGCCGCCGATCGAATGCATTCTGACGGCAATCGCGCCCTTGGGCAGCAGGTTGGGGTTTTCGCTGCCACGCACTGCCAGTTCGCGGATTCTCGGGTAGCCATCCATGAGCTCCTGCTGGCGAATTTCCTCTTTCGGCGTCAGGCTGCCGTCGCGAACAAAGTCCACGGAAAGGTAGAAGAAGGGGCGGTGTGTTCCTCCTTCCAGCATGTTTTCAACCGCACCGATCAGGGCTTCCGGTTGCAGGTCGCGCGAGCCCAGGCCGTAGCAGCCCGAATAAAGTCGCGGCATTTCACCCGGCTTGTAGCTGGCATATTCTTGATAGCGCTGTTCCCCGCCAAAAGCGCCGTTTTGGTTCCGGCCGCCGCTTTGCGGCTTAACATTCGCTGCGCTCATGTGAGCCTGCACCGAAACTCCGCCAAAAGCTCCGTTTTCAATGCACTTGGTGATAGTGGCGCGTACTTCGCGCATCAGCGGCAGATCTTCCGCCAGTGGCTGGTCGGTGCGCTCCAGCACGACCACGCCCTTTTTACCCTTGAGGAAATGCCCCAGCACGTCCCCGGGGAAGGGGCGGAACATGGTGATGTTGACCACCCCCACCTTGAGCTTGCGTGTTTCACGCAGATAATCCGCGACGGCTTCGGCCTGGACGATCATGCTGCCCTGGCCGAGGATGATCCACTCGGCATCTTCGGTCTTGTAGCCGCTCACGCGTTGATAACGGCGGCCCGTCAGTTCGTAGTATTCCGCCATGCACTGATCGGCCAGCGCATCGATGTGTTCGAAGAAATAGGGGCGTTGCGCGGCCACCGCCTGCATGTAGGCATCCTGGTTCTGCACTGCGCCCGAAAGCATGGGGTTGTCCACGTCCCACGTGGCGGGAATGCGGCGGCGCTTGTCGCCATAGAGAATTTTCTGTGCAGGCGTCGGCGTGTCGATGATGTCTTCCGGATGCCCCAGAAATTCTTCCACCAGCCCGCGCTCTGGCACCAGCACCGGCTCGATGAGATGGGTGGTGAGAAACCCGTCCTGCGCCACCATGGCCGGGGTCAGTGCCAGTTCCGCCGTCTTGCGCGCGATCATGTTCAGATCGGCAGCCTCCTGCGCGTTGCGGGCAAACACCTGAATGAACCCCGTGTCGTCCGCGCAGTGGTAGTCATCATGGCCACAGTGCACGTTGAGCGTGGCCTTGGTGATGGCCCGGCAGCCAAGATTCAGCACGTAGGGCAAACGCTTGCCGACGGCGGCGTAGAGCGACTCATGCATGAACGCCATGCCCTGTGCCGAGGTGAAATTCACTGCACGCAGACCGGTCATCGACATGCCGGCCGTGACGCCTGCGGCCGCATGTTCGGATTCCGGTTCGACAAAAATCAGGGGGCGGCCCGATGTGTTTACATGCCCGTTACTGACCGCTTCCGACCAGTATTCGCCCATTTGGGTAGAAGGCGTGATTGGGTACGCGCCCGCCGCGTCAGAGGCTTCGCGCTCGACCATGATCACGGCGGTATTCCCATCAATGGCGTCGCGCACGCCGGGGTATTTGAAAGTCTTTTTGCTCTTGGTCCCCGTACCGGGTTCCGTCAAATGAAATTCCTTGAGCATCTTCTTCAACATGATCACCTCCATGGAGTCCTGACCGTCCGTGATCGCGCAGCGGCGACCAAGGGGGGCGACTCTTACACTTCCGATAGGATGGGCAGCGCTTGCTGCCGCACGATTTTCCGGGCTGCCTTGCCACGCAGGGCGCCCTTCACGTCATCCAGCCAGACGATGGCCCCGGTAGGGCAGCGTTCGGTGGGGGTGCGTGTCGCATACGCGTTTTGAGCGTAGTCGATCACGGCAAGATTCTGATGTAGGTTGATAAGTGTTTCCGGTGCGTCGACGACGCAACGGCCACAAGCGGTACATGACACTTCACATTGCAGTGCGGCGGTGTCGCCATCCGCCAGGTTTTTGCATGCGACCCAGAGTTGGTGGCTGACGGGATGCAGCGAGAACAAGCCTTTTGGGCAGATATCCACGCAGTCGCCACAGGCGGTGCATTTGGCTGCATCCACTTCGGGCAGGCCGAAGCGATTCATCGAAATCGCATCAAAGTCACACACGTCGGCACAGTCACCCAGCCCCATGCATCCCCACGAGCAGGCTTTGGCACCGCCGCCGACGGAATTGGCGGCGCGGCAGCTTGAGATGCCTGCATAGTGCGCACGCATCGCGGCAACGTGAGTTCCACCCGCACAAGCCAGGCGGGCAACACGCTTCTCTTCCTGGCCGAGATCGACGCCCAGCAAGCCCGCAATCGTGCTGTTCTGCTGGGGCGTGTTGACGGTGCATTTGCCCGGATTGAGTTCGCCCGCCACGATCTTTTCCGCGAAGTTGCGGCAACCAGCCGTGCCGCATGCACCGCAGTTGGAGTGTGGAAGCATCTCTTCCACCTGCTCGATACGTGGGTCCTCAAACACGTACAGGCGACGGTTGGCCACCGCGAGCACGGTCGCGAGACCAATGCCCAGCGTGGCCATGAAAAGCGCTGCGATGACGATGCTCGTCATGCGATGAATTCTCCTCACCTTCTACGTCCCGTGGTCGGGATCAATAGTTGACTAATAAAGTCAATATTAAAATTATGGATATTGTTGGAACGCAGTCTATGAAGAATTCAATTATTTGACACGACAATAGTTTCAATAATATATATTCATAAAATGAATAATTAGTTGCTGGAGATGCGTCATGGCCGAACCCAAAAGCTATTACTACAAGCAGAATAGACTCAAGCAGTTACGTGCGTTTTGCCAGGTGGTGAAAAGCGGCAGCATTTCGCTGGCAGCGGAAAAGTTGTATCAGAGCCAGCCTTCGGTATCCCTGCAGATACAGGCGTTGGAACGTGAGCTGTCAGTCAAACTGTTTGAGCGCAGAGGCCCCAGTCTCAAGATTTCACCGCAGGGCGACGTGCTGTACCACATCGCCCAACCGCTAGTGGAGGGGATGGATAAACTGGAAGAAACCTTTGCAGCCGCCTTCGGCCATCTCGATTCGGGCGAAGTCAATATCGGCGCGGGTGAATCCACCATTCTGTACATCATGCCGGAGCCCGTCCGACGGTTTTCGGCGGCTTACCCCAACGTGCGCATCAAGTTGCACAACGTCACCGGGCGCGACGGCCTGCGTATGCTGCGTGCCGATGAGATCGACTTTGCGGTGGGCTCCATGCTGGAAGGGCAAGAAGATATTCATTACCAACCGGTCGTCACCTACGATCCGGTGCTGATTACCCCACTGGAGCATCCGCTTGCCCAGAGAGCACAGGTCACGTTGGCCGATATCAGTCCCTACGGCCTGATTCTTCCTCCACGCCATCTTTCAACATGGCGGACGGTCGATTACACCTTCCGGCAGGCGGGTCTCAGCTATACCGTGGCCCTGGAGGCGGGAGGGTGGGAAATCATCAAGAAATACGTCGAATTGGGCATGGGGATTTCAATCGTCACCGACATTTGCCTCACCGGCCAGGAAAAAGTCGCCAAAATCCCGCTCACCGAATATTTTCCTCGCCGCAGCTACGGGCTGGTACAGCGCCATGCGCGGTACGTCACCCCACAGGCCCAGCGCTTCATGGAAATCATTCAGGAATGCTACGCGGATCATGCTGCAGATCTGGCCACCAGCCTGTCGGAAGAGGATCCGACCGGGGCGGATGCGTCGGCTTGGCCGGCGGGGTTTTGAGGGGGGAATCGTCCGTTTACAAGTGCGTGAACAGCTAGTGGTTCGCATTGTTAAGACTGGTTGATATTGACCGAATTAGGACTGAGCCCAGATGATTGTTTCTCAGTCTTAACCATTAACCGTAGGATAGCTTTGAGCTTTCACTAGAGTTTCTGTGAGGCTAAACTCATTCAATCCATACAAAACGTAGTAGTAACTAATTTCCCCCCAAATGTCTCGTGTATGGTACAAAATCTACGCCATTCCAAATGGTTCAGAATTTTGCCTCGCACGTTATTCCAGTATAGTGTCCTCTCAACATTACATAGGAAGTTGTTGGTTAGTCTATCTGGCCGACGGTACGCATATCTCAGTGTTGAAAGATTTCGAAGGGGAAGGGAGTGGCAGAACTGTTTGTATTTAGACAAGTGGACTATATGGATATCACTACCTTTCTTGCTGACGGGGAGGTCCGTTCAAAAAACCATCCCAACCAACAAGCCTGCCACCAAACCAGCTATCAGAACTTGGTGCAACGGCGTGGAACAAGTGAATTTCAACTTCCCTTCGGTGGCGTAGTAAATGACTGCGTTGCATTTTATTTTTCTCCACTCACATCTTTTGCATGCTCTATCCATCGTGGAGGTGTTCAGGTTATACCCCCACATGGGGAGCCTCCAACGACATCATGTCTAGAAGATAGAGTTTTTCTTGTCGCAAAAATTTCGGATTTATACCGTGCCAATCTTCAGTGCTGTTTTAGTAACTACGCATTGAATACGACCGTTCCCGAACCGGTGGTCACAAATGTCCCTCAATTGCTTGAGACTCACATAAAATGGGAGTTGTTTGACGAGGGGCCCCTGGCAGGCAGCATTCCCGAAATTGGGTATGGCGGTAGCTGCAAATATTTTCATAACAAGGCAACTCCAGAACGGTATCAACTCCGAAAGCCCATTAGGATGGCCGAATTTTTAGTCAAGACTGCAGTTCCGTTAAAATTGTTCTCCTGCGTAATTGTTCCGAATGAACAACGGTGTGCTTTAGTTCAGCGTCAAATTCAAGATGCTGGGTACCAACTTCCTGTCTTTTCTAAGCCTGGGTGCTTCGTATCATGAGCGTAACCTTCAAAACTGGGGACTTGTTTTTAGATAAATCAGAGGCGCTGGTAAATACGGTAAATTGCGTTGGTGTAATGGGCAAAGGGGTCGCCCTTGAATTTAAGCGTCGATGGCCTGAGAACTACAAAGCCTATAAAAAGGCGTGTGATGCTAAGGAACTGCGGCCTGGCAACATGCTGATATATGAATTTTCGAATTTATTTGGAAAGAGTGAGCCGAAATTTATCATCAATTTCCCAACGAAAGATCATTGGAGAGCGAAATCCAAGCTGGAGTACATTTCCAAAGGGTTGGACGCTCTCGTCTCTGACATCAAGAAGTACAAAATAAAGTCGATTGCCCTTCCACCATTGGGATGTGGAAACGGTGGACTTGATTGGAGTATTGTTCGCCCGATGATGTTGGAAAGGCTTTCGGAACTGGATGGGGTCAACGTTTCCATCTATAGCCCAATAGAAGGTG